>Ga0080064_1000055_pt1 | contig 332554 bp, 370 predicted proteins | sample Subgrocontami54m_FD_69260 | JGI IMG/M metagenome (GOLD analysis project Ga0080064, IMG submission 69260) | Subsurface groundwater microbial communities from S. Glens Falls, New York, USA - GMW46 contaminated, 5.4 m (SPADES assembly) (version 2) ... | reverse complement strand
CAGGACCATTTTATCCCATATCTATGCTTCCCAGTGCAACATCCAAAGCTTTCAGTAGACTACCAGCAGATGTGACTCTATACTGGCGCATAGAAAGCCATATAAAAAACGGTACGACCTTAATTTCTGATACCTGGTCGCAAACAACTCCGTCATGTATTGTTGCACCGACATCGACACCTATACCAACGCCAACACCAACACCAACACCAAAACCGCCGTCTGGTCCGGGAAGAACAGCTACACCACAGCAAATTATGGACTATATTAACGCACATACACTAGACACAAATGGGCAACCATTTATAATACCTGAGAGGTCGGACAATGGCACCGTTGCGGAGTATGATTTTGGTAGGGTACTTTTCGGAATAGCAGGTTGTGAAACCGGAGGCTCTTGGAGTCCAAGCAGTACTAACTCAAATGGCCATTATGGAATTTTCCAATATGATCAAGCAACATGGAATGGAAATAATGTTTTTGGTTACTTAAGCGATGATTATTTTGACGCTTATAGAGCTTCTGATGTTACTATTAATTTATTACAAAATGCTGATTTTAAATCAACCGGTGGATTTGGAAAATGGAGTTGTACACCTTTATGGAAAAATTATGTTAGTACATGGCATAGATGATCAATATGACTAAGAAGTATTATTTTTTATCAATAGCAGTCCTTTTGGCCGTTGCGGCTATGTCTTTTATGGTCTTTAAATACTTTCCAAGAGGCCAAGCAGAAATTTTGCCAACTCCACAAGCACGCAAATTTAGCGATAACGAAGGGGTGGACAGTGTAATGCAAAAAATCATCACCGAAGACGAGACGACAAAGCAGGCGGTCCCTGCTGATAATGAAAGGTTTTCGGTAAACTATTATGGTGATGCAAAAAACTTTAATGTTATTATAAAAGTTAAACCATATGATGAGGTAAAAGCGGAGGCAGTGGATTGGTTTAAGGCCCAGGGTTTTAATGAGGCGGATTTTTGTTCTTTGAATGTTACTTTTTTAGCAGTTCGGGGTGTTAAGGATAAGTTTGAACCGAAGGATGCTGTTTTTGATGGCTGTCCGGTGCCAAGTGCGCCTGTAAAAGTTTCGCCGCCTCCCGGGCAAAAATTGGCGCCGATTGAGCCTTCAAAATAATTTAATTACTGTAATTTAATTATTTGTCCGGTAGATATTGTTTTCTGATAATTTATATATGGATCCAGAGCTGTTCCCGGTATCTTAAAAACCACAACCGTGGCATGGAATTGGGCTAATTCTTCCGTATCTGCCATAGAAAGTTTATTTTTTACTGCTTTAGCGTATACTCCTGTTTTGTCTTTTGGAATGAGAGATATTACGTTCGGATCGTTTTCCATATATTTTTCTTCAAAAGCTAGCTGTAGATATGATTTAAGGGCACTTTTCCAGCCGGCATCGTATTTGCCCAATAGATCAGGATACTGGGAAATATTTTCCCAGGTGAACAGATTTTGCTGTGCTTTTAAGAGTTCAAAAGATTTTTGGGTAATGGCGCGTTCCTCGGCCGGGATTTGGGGGTTGTTGATGATTTGGTTATTAATCAGCTGTTCATTTGCGGCTAAAAACTCAGATAAATTATTATACGGTTGGATCTTTGTCGTGTCTGCTGCTTTTGCGATCTCATCTATTTTTTTAAATGTCTCCGGCACAAGAATGCCGTAAGTTTCAGGAACATTGTAGCTGGCATCGCTGGTGTTTTCGATGTTTTTGCCCTGGGTAAAACCTGTATAATTTTCTGTGCCGGTTTGGAGCCAAATATTGTTGGCATATTGGCCTTTCCAATCTAAAAGCTGCTCACGGCTGTAATTTACTGTGCCGACGAGTGGAGCAATTGATTTGTCCTTTGTAAACATTCTGGAAAGTATCGGATATTGACGGCCGTCGGGACTTGTTAGGGCGTCTTCTATTAATTTATCTTCATGGTCAATCTGTTCTTGTGTCATATATTTTAGGCGGTCGGCAATAGTTGCGGCAGTAGCTGTTATATCGCCTTCATAATGGATGGTCGTTACGATATGGTCATAATCGTGGACTGCAAAAAAGATTTGAATTTGAGGGCTCCAGTCAATACCTATCAAAGCTTGGGTAGGATCCTCGGGGTCAACGTGTGACCCTTGACCCGGGACGATTTTTATTTTTCTGTTTCCTCCAAGATTGGGTAATTGGTCAGTAACACTTTTGATGCCGGCTATAGCTTCTTCCAGAGTTTTGTCTGTGATTCTATTTTTGACACCTTTAGGAATCGACGGATCTGCATAAACTTCGATCTGTTTATGAGTCATGGCTTCGGGACTTGTGGTTGCCTCTGCGATTTGGGTGGATTCTGAGGTGGCAGTTGGTAAGCCACTGATTGTTTCCTGGGCGACAGGAGTATTTGGGATAGTTACTGTCGGAGTTTTATCTGCGGCCTTTTCTGCTTTGTCACATGCCGTCAGAAGGGCTAATCCAAGTACTGTTATACGGCCGTTTCTCATAAGATAATCGATAGCCCGCTGAGGTGTAGTTTTAACTTCAGGTTTTATTGGTGGCGGGTTTGATTCCACAAGAGCAATTTTTTGTGGTGTTGCTTCTCTCATTTCGGCCATTTGATATATTTTAACATTTGACGGGGTAAATTAATAAATATAAAGTAAAACCATGGAAGAGTTTAGTGAGGGCGGGAGCGGATTTGCCAAAGGCAACAGGTTGAGGATGGCAACTTTTGGTTTTTTGTTTTTTGGTATTTTTATTTTTGCACTGGGAGCAGGCATTTATTATTTTGAAAATAACAGGGGTGAAGAGATTAAGATAATTTCCGACACTTCGGAAACGATACCTGCAGGCGAGTTGGTAGTACATGTGGACGGCGCTGTGGTGAATCCCGGTGTTTACAAACTGGCTGTGGGTTCGAGGGTTTCGGACGTAGTTGAGAAAGCTGGAGGGTTAAGTGAGGAAGCGGACAGAGGCAAAGTTAATTTGGCGGCAAAACTGACAGATGGGCAAAAGCTTCTTATTCCAAATAAAGCTCAAAGCTCAAATGTCAAAACTCAAAACTCTGAAGAAGTAGCTGGCGCTACAAATTTAATTAATATAAACGACGCATCGACATCACAGTTGGATACGCTACCGGGAATCGGAATAGCGACGGCCGGTAAAATAATCTCCGGCGGGCCGTATACGGACATAAACGAGCTGGTTTTGAAAAAAGTTGTAACGAGTGGCGTTTTTGAAAAGATCAAAGATTTAATTTCCGTCAATTGAAATTTGTAATTGATGATTAATATGCATAACCGACTGTTTTTGGTTTTTGTATTGATTTTATTGTGTGTTTGCGTTGTGCGGGTTTTGACTTCTAAGGCGGAAACATTACCTGGTAATAAATATTTAAAACTTGAAGCGACGATTATCAAGGAACCTGTTGTTGGGGATAAAGATCAAATAATTTATATAAAGAACTTACGCATTTATACGGCAATGTATCCAAAATATGGGGTTGGGGATAGGATTATGGTTCAAGGGATGGCTGATGACCGTGGGAGGATTTTTAAGGCTGAGGTGAAAAAGGTTGGTACGAGACCGGTTGCTTTTGCATTTATAAGCAGTTTGAGGCAAAAAATCCTTGGTAATATCCAGCAGATTTTGCCGGAAAGGGAAGCGACATTGGTTTCCGGTACTGTTCTTGGGGTAGATACAATCTCTGCTGATTTTAAACAGGCTTTGACTTTAACAGGTACGATACATGTAGTTGTGGTTTCCGGACAAAATTTGATGATTGTGGCCGGTTCTATTATGGCACTGGCTGGCTATTTTGGTCGCAGAAGGTGTTTGGTAATTTCGCTTGTTTGCGTATTTTTCTATTCAATCTTAGCTGGTTTCGAACCTCCGGTTATTCGTGCCAGTTTGATTGTTTTGTTTTCAACAGTGGCAATTTATTTCGGGCGGGAGGTAAATGCCCTGTGGGGTTTATTTTTGGCAGGAGTATTGATGGTTATTGTTTGGCCTCTGGCAATTTTTGAAATTTCTTTCCAGTTAACGTTTGCTGCAAGCCTGGGTATTATTACTCTAGGTCAAAAATTAAGCACAGTGTTTAAGCGACTGCCAATTGTTGGGGAAGGCAGCGAGGTGGCTATTTCGGCGTTTTTGTTTACCATGCCAATCATTGTCTACTACTTCGGACGTGTATCAATTTTGTCCCCAATTGTAAATATGCTGGTCATTGAAGCAGTTTTACCAATAATGCTTTTTGGGTTTTTGATTTCCATATTGAGTTTAATATTTATGCCTATTGCCAGGTTATTGGCAATTTTGGTTTATCCATTTACATTATATTTTTCGCAAGTTGTAACTTTTTTTGCCAAGATCGATTTTGGGCAGATTAGCGGCGGAGCCGGGAATATTGAATTTGTAATGATTTATTATTTAATGTTGTTCTTATTGATCTTGATTTGGAGGAAACAAGTGATAAGTGATAAGAGATAAGCAATCACGAGTTTCGCAGTTAGTGTCATTCCGAACTTGTTTCGGAATCTCGACAAGTTGATTATGAACAGATCCTGAATCAAGTTCAGGATGACAAATGGGTTTGAAAGTGCGAAATTCGTAGCGATAGGCAATAAATAACTAAGATGGATTTGAGATCAAAAGTTTATCTAACATTGGCGGTGGTTTTAGCCTCAGTTGGTTTTTTGTTCATTTCCCAGGTTCAAACTCTTGGAAAGTTGAGGCTGATTTTTTGTGACGTCGGACAGGGTGACGGAATACTGATAATAACACCGGGCGGAAAACAGATTTTGGTAGATGGTGGTCCTGGTAAAAAAATCACGCAGTGTTTATCTAGTAAAATGCCTTTTTGGGACCGGAATATCGAGCTTATGATTGCGACTCATCCTCAGCAGGATCATATTGAGGGTCAGATAGATGTTTTTGAAAAATATAGGGTTTCTCTAGTTGCACATACCGGAGTTGATAACAAAGCCCAGTTTTTCATCCAGTGGAAAAAAGATTTGCAAAACGAGGGATCCAAAGTCACAATTGTCAGGCGAGGCGACAGGATCAGTGCTGGTGATGTTTTCCTGGAAGTTTTGTGGCCGAGCAGTGAAAAGGAAGAAGAATGGAAACAAATGGCTCCTGCAGACCTTAATGAGTCTTCTTTAGTGTTGCGCCTTTCTTGGGGCAGTTTTTGCGCGTATTTAACAGGAGATATCACAAAGGAAATCCTAAACGGACTAGTCGACAAGCAATGTGAGGTTTTGAAAGTTGCACATCACGGATCTAAAACGGGTACGGATGAGCAGACGATTGCCAAATCCGGCGCCAAAATTGCGGTTATTCAGGTTGGGAAGAATAATCGGTATGGGCATCCAAATAAAGAGGTTATAGATGTGCTGAATGATAAACACATACAAATTTTGAGAAATGATATAGAAGGTGATATTAAGTTTTATTATGATGCAGTTAAAAAGGACATGATACTTGAGAAAAATTAAGGACTTATTGCCTAAGTTGAAAGCCGCGGGTTTACGCCGGGAGAAGCGAGGTGACTTGGAGTACATTAGAACCTTAGTTGCAGTGGTATAATCCCACAATTATGTCTCCCGAACTTCCTGATTTTAAAACAGCAAAAGATGCTTTTTTGAGTGAGCACCAAAAGGATTTAACCCGCTTTTTAGACGTAATCCATACTCATTTCGATCGAGCGAATGATGAGATGGAAAATAATGACGGCCAACTAAGGAAGCCCCTAAACGATGAGAATTTATTTGCCTGCCAGTGGCGAGCTCCTCTTCCACATATGCCTGGGATAATAGCAAGTTACGTACCTTTTAAACCTGATGAGCTGGTTGAAATTCATGCACGGTATCGTTATGGGTCGGGGTCGTCTATGGTAAACATTTGGATAAATAATGTAGGCGGAGAATTTAAAACTTTTGCCTTAGGCTTAATAATTGATCCACGAACAGGGCATTTCAGTGAATTTGGAAGCAATGCCGGGTCAGACAAGCTTGGGCATATCCGTGTTAATCCGCAAGACGTACAAACCGCTGTCGATGCGATTTTTGCTAACAACAGTACGTACCAAGAAGCTGCAAAGATGCTTGGTCTTGTTGACGCATTTCGTCTTGGTGTAGGTTCTCAGGTAGACTATGGCGCAGAGTTGTATACTGTTGAGCATGCAGGGAAAGTGTTTGGAGCTCGGTCAAAATCGAGTCGAAAGACTATTTTGAATTATTTTAATTTGAACGTAATGATTCTGGACAGGTTGCACCCTCACAACAAGCCAAGTGAGACAGAGATAGTCCTGCGAAGAAATTTTGGAGCTCTTGATTTTCCTCCTGAGGAAATTTTTGGCGGAATATTAGAGCAATCGCTGCGGATTGTTAAAAATCCGGATGGGCGGATAACAGATATTTCCAGAAATTCGAGCGTAAATTTCGCAAATGAACTTACCAGTACTCAAATAAACGGTCAAGAATCCATGGTTCTTTTGTATAACAAATCCGTTAAAAATATTCCACAACAGCTCGCAGCACTTTTATATCCCAACCCATTACCCACAACTAAAGATATACATTTTTTCGGGAGGCTCGTTACCCGACCTATCCAAAGAGAAGATATATATTTAAATTAAGAAAATTAGGCTGCGGGACTTGGGGCACATTAGAACCTTGGTGTTAGGCTAAGTTGAAACTAAATTTAACTGCCACTGGTTTGCACTGAGTATTCAAAGTGTTAACTATGTGGAAATTTTTTATGGGAATTTCCTGATATAATCTTCGTTATGATATTGATGCGGACGGCACTATTTCGATTTTGGATTTAACGCGTGCTTCGAATTACTTTGGTAAAAAGTGCGTTGACCTTTTCCCCGCATAAATAACTTTCTTGTATAATGGATATATGGACTTTGTCAGTAAAAAGTGTGTTCCGTGTGAGGGTGGAATGCCTCCTATGCCAAGAATGGAAGCAGAGAGCAACCTTAAGGAAGTTAGTGGCTGGTCACTTTTTGAGGATGGGGTTTTGAAGATAAAAAGGAGTTTTAAGTTTAAGGATTTTACGGAAGCTCTAATCTTTGTTAATAAGGTTTCCAAAATAGCGGAGGAAGAAGATCATCACCCTGATATTAGTTTTGGATGGGGAAAAGCAGAGGTTACTTTATATACTCACGCTGTTGGCGGTCTGAGTGAGAATGACTTCATTTTGGCCGCAAAGATAAATCAGTTGCCTTAAATTATTTTTGACAATTCATATTTTAAAAAGCATACTTGAGTTAGGTTAAACTTTTTGATGTGCCTGCTATTGTGAGTAAAATTGCCCAATATCCCCATAGAATTCTTGCTTTTGCCGGACTTTTTGCGCTGTTTTTGATTATTCCGCTATCTGCAATAGTTGTTTTTTCTACTGTGCAAAAAAGCGGAACTAAAGCCAAAGCAGCCGGCACTTCCACGTTTACGGTTAGTGGTGTTACCCAAATTGCCAAAGAAATCGGTCCAGACGGAAACAACCCGACACAAAATGTTGATGTTTGCGGAACCGACCTTGGGAGCATGTTTGATTGGAACGGTAAGGTTTACAACGTTTTTGGTGATACGTTCGGATGTCCTTTGAGTGCAAATCCTCCTAATTGGCGAAGCAATACTTTAGCAACTACAACAGATGCGAACCCAAGTGATGGCATAACTTTTGACAATTGGATTGTTGGGGCTGGTGGAAAAGCCAAGGAGCTTATTGCCAATGACCCAGGCTCATCAACGGAGACAGCGATTCCGACTCACGGGGTAAGCGTAGGCACTACCGGCTACCTTTTTTATTTTGAAGGGCAAATCGCCCCAAGCTGGACATGCAAATATTCGTCTGTTGCCAAATCTACAGATGGTGGCCAAAATTGGACAAAATTGCCGAGTCTCAAATGGGCACCGGGAAACTTTAACCAGGTGGCAATTTACAAAAAAGACGGTTATGTTTATATGTTCGGGATTCCCTGTGCCCGGGCCGGAGGCGCGAAAATGATGCGGGTGTTGGAAGGTTCTATTGAAAATAAAGCAGCTTACGAGTATTTAACCGGATATGACGCTGGCAATAATCCGATTTGGACAGCTAACGCAGAAAGCTCTGCGATATTTATTGTTCCTGCTCCAGTTGGAGAATTAAGTGTGCGTTTTAATAATTATCTTGGCCAATATATCATGATGTACCTTAAAGACGTTGCGCCATATACAATCGAAATCCGGTCTGCGCCAAACCTTTGGGGGCCCTGGAGTAGCCCTCAAGCTGTGACGACCGGAGCTACGTATCCTTGTGTTTATGCCCCTTATATGCGTGAGGGATACGACGAAAATAACGGACAAACGGTATATTTCCGGTTATCTAGGTTTTGCCCGGGTTTTAACCCATACAGCACTTATTGGATGAAAATGACATTAAATGTGATGGGTTCTTTGACCGATTCTGATGGTGATGGGTTTTTGGATTCGGTTGAGACATATATAGGTACTGATCCTGCCAAAGCTTGTGGTGTCAACGCCTGGCCTCCGGATGTAGACGGAGACGGCGCTGTGACTATTCTGGACATGACCAATGTCGCCAATGCTTTCCTGACCAGAATTGGTGATTTAAAATACAACAAGCGCTTGGATATGGATGCAGATGGAGCAATTACGATTCTGGACATGACCATCGTTTCCAATTACTTTCTGCAGCAGTGTACCAATCCGGTAATGGCACCTGTTGAATCACGACCAAACGTCAATGATTTTATACCAAAAACATCACCAACTCCTTCGCCAACTCCAGTTCCATCGCCGTCACCAACACCAATACGAGCAAAATCTGCTTGTTATGACGTGACCGGCGACAAGGTTGTTAATGACGCTGACGTGCAAGCTGTCCTGGCAAATATAGGTAAGGTCGGACAAAACTTAATCTGGGATGTCAACAAGAGCGGTGCAGTTACCATTGCAGACGTAGGGGTTGAGCAAACCCACTTAGGCGAGACCTGCAAGTAAGCAATTGGTTGATTGCTTTGCCAGGTTTTTATCCTATAGGTGTATTTGCCATCCTTATTGTTGGAGAATTTGATAATAATGCTTGTCGTAGTAATCGATCTCCGGCTGCAGAGCCATTTGAGGTTCTTTGACGCGAAACCTTTCCATCATACCAATGTGAATTTCACGCACCTGGGTAAGAGCAAAAATCGCTTCTGGAGAGTGAGTCTGTTCTGCTAGTAATTTTATACCAAAAGCGACCCCTATCCAATTTTCTTTAACGTGCCTAATATAATAAGGATCGTTGGCTGTATATTCAATACCTCGGACAATAATCGGCTTGCCTGTGGCGTTACTATTTAGGGCCATATTTTTTACACCATCCGCTGTTAGATAAGCTTCTTCGGAGATAGCGGTTTGAAACGAGGGGGAGATTTTGTCGTTTGGAAATATTTTGGGATCGTTTGGCCTTATAATGTGTGTGTCGGGGAATTCGGTTGGTCTTGTAATTTGTACACCTGAAAAGAGAGAGTCGATTTTTGGGATGAATTCTTGAATTTTTGCGTCCGTTTCCTGGGGGCTTAAAATTTTATCTGGGGTTTTTTCCTGCTTGGCGGTTGTATCTTGAGTGGCTTCTTGAGGTATAACGTTTGGCGTTTTATTTTTATTTTCTGCTCCAACAGAAGAAAAAGCCGCTGCGCCTATCGCAAGTCCTGCAGCTGTTTTTAAAACGGTTCGTCTTGAAACCGGTTTCTTCAGCCAATTACTAGGTTTTTCTGTTGTTTCTGTCATAAGAACAATTGTTGAGGTTATTATACTCTTCTGGGGTTTCTAATTCAAAATTTGACTTTGCCTCTAAATTTTTCCATACTTAAATAAACATGCCCATGTCTGCCAGATCCGGTAAAATTTTATTTGCGGCCACCTCGTTATTTATTATTACTATTTTAGTGGGCATTACTGTTTCGGTTGTCTTCACGATTAGAAAAGGCGGAACGACTGCTAAAGCGGTTAATATCAGCCACTATGTAGTTCCGATAATTTTTTATCCGGCAGATATTCCGGCGCCAACGCAAGCTGAGATAAAGAAAGTTAATGATACTATGATGGCCGTTCAAAATTACTATTTGATTTCTGCAGGTCATTCATTTGCTCTTATGCCTGCGCGTGTGTACCAGGGAACAAGAACCAAGGATTATTATGAAACTAACAGTGTTGGTTCGCAGCGAATTCCATCAAATATTTACAAGGAAATTGCCGATCATGAAAGGCAGTACATTGCCGCAAACAATGTGCCTGATACATATTTCGGAATGTGGGATAAGGCGTCACTGGTATTTTGGAAAGGTATACCTTTTGTATCTAACCCGCCTACGCCAGATTTAGCATTTTCTATTGCAGGCGGCACTCGAGCTGGTTATACATCTTATCCTTCAATGGTTTTAGATACACTTATGGGAAATACCGGCACTTGCAATTTATATGCAGATTTAACTGCGGCTCTTGACTACCAAAGAAGGGTTTACTGCTCAAAAAATACTCAATACGGAACTATAATCCATGAAATAGCCCATTCGATTGCCGCAGTAGATGATATTACAAGAAAGCAAATAACGGATGCTGAGTGTGAAATAGAGATGATGTGCGGAGGCCCATTTCATGTAAATGAACAAAATCCGGAGGGCGGTTATGCTGATGTTCATTTTAACGCAAGTGACATTTCAAAACTTGAAGCTTCGCCATTTACAGATCCTCCGGAAATAGGTTCTGCCGAATATAACTTAGTTAAAAATAATACAACTGTCAGCGTGCACCCGTATTGTTTTGAATCGACAGATCCAACGCAATGGTGTTACAGATCAAGTGCTTTTGGAACTATACCGGTATCATCTGGAGAAAGTGGTTATAATTGGGCGGTAAAAAGCGGGGGAGACTGTAATGTGTTTGGCTGTGATGGTCCTTCTTTGAGCACCTCCTGGAGTGACGTGACTTACAGGGTTGAGTTGAAATGTACGAACGGGTCATTTTGTGCAAACACCTGGAACCAATGGGTGACTCCGCCTGGTTGCGGGTCTTGGCCAACAGGGACTTGCCCGCCACTTGATACCACTAACAATTATGTAGATGTGTTAGGCGCAGCAGGTTTTAGTTACAAGTATAGGGTTTGGATAATTACTAAAAAAGATGGTGATATTAACAATGTTGCCTCTTATCCTTGGGTTTCCGAAACCGATGTTGATAACACATGCTCAAGCGGTGCTTGTTCGGTTAGATTAAGTTGGCCTAGCGCTACTTATGATACAAATTTAACATTAAACGGGGTAATTGAAAACAATATGCCGGTTAATGCCTGCCGCGGTAATTGGGTAAACCCTGCAAATGGTGTAGCTTCACCTTGCGAAAGTGCCTGGAGCGGTACGGCTAATTCTCACACTTTCACACAACTTAATATAGGTATAACTGCGGACCTTTATGTTCAGATAAAGGATGTGAACGGAACCAGTCATCTCTTGCAGACAAAGCAAAATATAGGGACAACACTCAATACATGTACCGGTGGATTTTGTGATTGCACATGCAGCGCAGCGGCTATACCCGGTGGAACAAACCATAATTTGACGGGTACGGCTGGAAGCCAGAATGTAACTTTTAATTGGGCTGCGCCCAGCTCTTGGGGTCAGGAATGCGGTGGAAATAGTGCACGGGAATATTTAATAAGGTTTGACGTTATAAATCCGACATCAGCAAATCCTTTAAGGACTACTAATTTAACCTTGACTTTGAATAACTTGAAGCCTGGTACGACTTATTATTATCAGATTGCTTCCCAAAATAAGGGAGGTAAAGTGAGTTCTTATTCGGCAGTTAAGTCTTTTACAACTCTGCCTATAAGTTCACCGACACCGACCCCAACCCCGACCCCGACTCCAACGCCATTGCCAACTCCGGCTGTTATGAACCCGGCAGTTGTCGGTTGTAAAACCGGCAGAGTCCAGGCATATTTTAGCTGGACAGCGGCTTCTGGTACAACATTTGATAATCAATATATAGATTTCTCTGATTCAATTGACCATTTACTGGCCGGACAGTATTTTTCTATGAGAGTCCAGACTTTAACAAGTAGAGATATGTATGGTTTTGAACTGGGCAAACTTATTGCTTTTAGAATTCGAAGCGTTTATGGCGGAACTGCTAAACTTTCGGTGGTTTCTAATATACAAAGTTTTACGGCACCGATTGGTTGTCCGGCATCACTGGATCCTGCTAATCCGGTTACAATAAGCTGCACAAACGGGATTGTCAGTGGTGTTTTCAAATGGAGAGCTGCAGCGCTTGCCAGCGGATATAGTCTAGACATCCAGAAGTTTGCCATAGGAACTCAGGCGGCAGGACCATTTTATCCCATATCTATGCTTCCCAGTGCAACATCCAAAGCTTTCAGTAGACTACCAGCAGATGTGACTCTATACTGGCGCATAGAAAGCCATATAAAAAACGGTACGACCTTGATTTCTGATACCTGGGCGCAAGTTCTACCGGCGTGTCCTGTTGTATGATCCCAATGATTGCCCATTGACAGTTACTTCAAGGAATCTTATATTTTAATTAGTGATAAGAAAAATTGTTGATTTTGATAAGTTGAGGGGATATCCGCAAAGTTCATATGCGTTTTTGTGGGTAATTTTGTGTGTGGTTGTTGCCTTAGTGCATTTGACTGCGGCAGCTATAATTACAAAATCTACTGACTTACAAGTTAGTGCTGCTTCTGGTTCAGCGAATTTGGCAGTACAAAATACTGTTTTACCGCCGTCGACGCCGGTTCTGTCAACAGCGCCAGTATGTGCTCTTAACGCAGCAAGTGTAAGCCCTGGTGGAAACGTAGTGCTTACCGGCAAAGGATTTCCAGGTTTTACCTATACTGTGAAGTTATTAGGTTTACAGACTACGCGAAACAATACTTTGGGGCAATTTAACGGAATTTCTGCAACATTTACGATTCCTCAGGTGGTACCTAGTGGCGTTTATACAGTAAGAGTTTATTTGGAAACCGCTGGTGATGATGGCGTTGTGTGCTCTCCCGACCTGATGGTTAAATAATCTCTATATTTCATTTGACAAAGGCATTTTGATAGTTAGATACTAAGATTAGGTTGAATTTATTAACGTGCCTGCTATTGTGAGTAAAATTGCCCAACATCCACATAGATTTGTTGCCTTTGCGGGACTTTTTGTTATATTTTTGACAATCCCGCTTTCTGCGGTTGTAGTTCTGTCAACATTGCAAAAGAATGGTACTGGCGCAAGAGCAGCTGCCACAATAGATATAACGAATGGAGCGGTGCAAACTGTCCATCAGACTGCTGTTCCCCATACTGATTTGGCAGGGAATTTAAAGACTAATTATGATTCTAATTCTTTTTTACCAGTTGGAATTTATAACCCGACATTATGTCAGGTTACGAAGTCTTTGAGTTGGACAGCACAGCCAGGATATGCTGGCGAATATAGGATAAAGGTAAATTACGGTTCAAACAGAAGCACAGGGACTTATCTATTAGCGGATATTAATATTGGAACGACAGCAAGTGGGGTGGTGGGTAATTTGCCGCCAAATACATCACTTTATTATTCCGTTTGGCTAAACGGTACATCTACTGTGATTGCAGAACAAGGTTTTTTAAGCGATGCTTGTTCAAGTCCCGGTGAAGATCAAAATTTACAAAATATTTCAAGTGCCGGATTTAACACGGCGATACTGGAAAAAAATGTTTATCCGGATACAAATGTTTTAGGTAAGGCTCAAGCTTCGGGTGTGAAACTTATTTTGGATATGCGTGATCATCCAAATGGGACTTTTGCCAGCCTTAAGGATAATTCGAATGTGCTTGGTTTTTATGTTGGGGACGATGATTTGGCACGGGCAAAATATTATAATACGGATGCTGACCCTAATAATAATGTAGACGTAAATTCTGTTTACAATAGTCTAAAAACTTATGCTGATAGCCTTGATATACAAACACAAAAGGTAGTTTTAGAGGCAGAGCCTGATATTTCATCCAGTGATGCAACCTGGTGGCCGTGGTATCAGCAGTTTGACCGTGTCGGTAATGTCTCTTTCCATTACAATTATCCAAAGTCTAACAGCCCATTCTTTCCATGGAGATCTATTTCTAGTGTTGCCGATACTGTAAAAGAGCAAATCCAAAATAACGGCAGCAATAGGCCAAGTTGGTTTATTGCCCAGGCTATTAATTTAAAATGGGTGATACCATTGGAATTCCCGACGGCTGCCGAAAACAGGGCAATGGTTTATACGGCTTTGGTTCACGGAGCAACAGGTGTGTTCCAATTTTCTCACGATGGATGGCTCAGGAGGCAGCCAAAAGGTAATCCGGCACCGGCAAATCAAAATGATATTAATTGGTATGACAGGCACGCCGGAATAAAAAAAACTACACCTGTTTCTTACCCTGGGGGAGATAAGTGGGCATATAGCGCAAGTTCTACCGAGACAGCTCTAAGTATGAACTTGTGGAAAGGCATAGACGCAAGCCAAAACGGATTGAACAAAGAACTTCAGCAACTGAAACCGGTAATTCTTTCACCAACTTCCACTGATAGTTACAAGGTTTTTGTTGACCAGACGCCGATTTCGGCGTCACCGATAAGAACGATACTTAAGAATTTTAATGGAGAATATTACCTTTTGGCGGTCAATATCGATAATGCGACCATTGCTGCAAACTTTAATTTAACAGGCAAGAATTTTGGTAAGGCAGAGGTAATGTTTGAAAACAGAAACGCAGCGATTTCTGGAGGGAGCAGTATAACGGAAACGTTTGCACCATATGACGTCAATATTTACAAGCTTACTCCAGCAAGTGTGCAAAGCCCACTGGTTGCTTCCCAAAGAAAAGTTTGTTCACTTTTGGGAACAAACCAAACAGCAGTTGGAATCGGCGGGCAGGATGGTGGAGCAAGCGTCAAGATTGGCAGCGAATCCTTCTGGACATTTGGTGATACTCTGAACACGTCGAGGGGTTTATTCCTGCCAAACAATAGTGCCAAAGCAAGTGATCTTGATGCTGCCGACTGTGTGACATTGAATAGTAAAGCGAGCGGAGGTGTTGCTCAAGCGCTTATTGATAAATTGCCGGGTGAATTAGGTGTTTGGCCGGATGGAATGGTTAATGTACAGGCGGGGACAGGACATTATTATTATATGTCAGCCCGCGCCTGCAGCGCACCGGAACCTTGCGCTTTCGGATCGCTTGGTGCCTGGAAAGTCAAGGGCATCGGTCTTGCCAAGTTTGATTCTGGTGGTATGAATTCAACAAGAGTAAGCGGCTTATTCTGGCAAGAGAGCGACAACAATGGTTTTGAAATTGCCGGGGCAACAGCGACTGAGGATTCAGGTTATGTATATGTGTTTTTAAATGAAAGTCTTGATGGGGTAAATCAATATGCGGCAAGGATTGCCAGAGTGCCTGTTTTAAATATCGAAAATAAGGCATCCTACCAATATTGGAATGGTTCAAGTTGGGTTGCTGCACTTAAGGACTCAGCGCGGGTAATGACCTTTTCAGGGGCATTTAACGGAGCTTCCATTAATTTTAATCAGGCTTTGGGGAAATGGACAGCAGTTTATACCACAAATGATTTCTCGATAGTTGCTATGCGGACTGCACCGTCAATTACCGGACCGTGGAGCAGTGCGGACGATGTCTTGGTAGACTGTGCGAGTGTGTTTCCAACGGAAGCAGGCCTTAAATGTTACTTTGGCAGGCAACACCCGGAATATGCAAAGAATAACGGAGGGACAATTTATATAACTTATGCTAACCAGGCAAATTATCAGACTTATCTGCACGAAGTAAATTTCAAGGTAACCAATGACGTCGATAGCGACCATGATGGGTTTTTGGATACCGTTGAGACATATATCGGTACTGATCCCACGAAGGTTTGTGGTGTCAATGCCTGGCCTCCGGATGTTGACAATGATGGAGCTGTGACTATATTGGATTTGACCAATGTCGCCAATGCTTTTCTGACCAGGGTTGGTGACCCACAATACAAAAATCGTTACGATATGGACGCAGACGGGGCAATTACGATTTTGGACCTGACAGTTATTGCCAATTACTTTCTGATGCCATGTACCAATCCGGTAATGGCACCTGTCGAATCACGGCCAAATGTTGCTGACTTTGTACCAAAACAATCACCGAAGCCAACGCCATCATTAACACCTACACCTACACCTACGCCATCACCTACGCCATCACCCACGCCGGTAGCAGCTGCCTGTTATGATGTAACCGGTGACAAGGTTGTAAATGCTAATGACGTACAAGCTATTCTGGCAAATGTAGGCAAGGTTGGACAAAATTTAATCTGGGATGTTAACAAGAGCGGTGCAGTTACCATTGGCGATGTACTATTTGAACAAAAGCATATAGGCGAGACATGTAAGTAATCCTCACTTCGCTACATTTTATACTAAAACTATGTACGTAAGGAAAATTCCAATCTGCGAGCAATAGCCGTTTAAGATTGCTAAAATAACATCTAATAGTATTTAATCTTTGCCTTAGTTAGAATAACTAGAGGTTATGAAGTTAGGTAATAGACTATAGATGATAGACTATAGATCGTAAATGAAGAAGATATTTTTCAGTTTAGTGATTTTGGTTAGCCTCGGTTTTTTGTGGTTTAAGGCCACTGAATATTCCAAAACAAAAATTAAACAGGTTAAACAAGAAACAGAAATTTCTCAGACAAACAAAAAAACTATTTTGAGATTTGCCCTGGTTGCGGACAGCGAAAATGACAATGAGAATTTGAAAAAGGCACTCGATCAGGCGAAGGGATCTGGAATAAATTTTGTGATTGGTCTTGGAGATTGGTCTGCTGTTGGCACAAATAGTGATTTGCTCGCCGCTAAAAAGGTTTTTGATGGAAGCGGCTTGAAATATTATATAACGCCTGGTGATCATGACCTTTGGGATAGTAGAAACCGCGGAGAGGATGCACTCTTTAATTATAGAATTGTTTTTGGAGAACCAAGCCATAGTTTTGATGCAAGCGGAGTAGTGATTGATATAGTAGATAATAGTGATATATATTTTGGGATAGATCAAAAAGACTGGGACAGACTTTTAGAATCTTTAAAAAAGCCGGCGAAACTGCGTCTTGTATTTTCTCACAAGACGCCATTTCATCCTCAAAGTTCACATGTGATGGGGAGCGAGAATGAGCAGGTAGCGGTGCAAGCCAAAAAATACATGGAACTTCTGGAGGAAAACCGAGTAGATGGTTTTTTTTCTGGGGACTTGCATTTTTTTGCTAGGTTTTCTTCCACAGGAGGATCCACCTCTGGTGGAAATTCTCCAAGTGGTGTTAAAATCACAACCGTTGGTGCTATTGATTCCGAGCGCAATTTTCAGGGACCAAGGTATGCGGTTGTGACGGTTTACAGTGATTATAGCTGGGATGTTGAGGATGTTGAGATAATCTAAATTTCTAATTTCTAATTAATCTAATTTCTAAAAAAGACAAGATTGGTGTTTTGGGTCTTGGTGATTGACAAGGTAGGATAAATCTCGTATTATTACAGTGTATGACAAATATTCAACGCAAGATGACCGAGGTGGTTTCTATTTCGCTAGCAAAACCTATTGTAAATAAGCTTGAAAGAGCAAGAATTGCCCGGGGGCAGACAAGAAGTGCCTTTATAGCCGCGCTCATTGACCAAGCTTCTGATGACCAAAGATGGCAGGCGATCTATAAAAAAGGATCAGAAACAGCATCTAGATTTAAAATCACCTCTGAGGAGGATATAGACCGTATCCTCCATGAAGCCTAAGGTTGTTTTTGACACTAACATTTTTATTTCGGCCATTATCTTTGGAGGAAACCCGAGGACGTGTTTAGAGCTTGCCAGAAGGCACGAGATCGAACTTTTTACAAGTTCTGAAATTCTTCTAGAACTAACTCAAAAACTTAAGAGAAAATTTGAGTGGTCGGATGATGAAATTATTGGTGTTGTTAGCGGACTTGCTAAATTTAGCCATGTTGTAAAACCAGGAGTAAAAATTTCGATAATTAAAGAGGATCCAACTGACAACAAAATTTTGGAATGCGCAGTCTGCGCAAGTGCTGATTTTGTAGTATCGGGTGACAAAAAGCATGTTTTGTCGCTTCTAAAATACGAAAATATTAAGATTCTGAGCGCGAAAGACTTTTTGGATGAATATTATAGGGAATGATTTGTGCAGTGGTCACTTTTTAAGATTTGACTACTCCTAAATACATACAAGAGCCACACAGAATTTTTGAAGATTGATTTCCCTAGAATACCTTACCCAAAAGATAAAAACAGTTTTAAAAAGATTGTAAAACTTGGTACAGAACTGCGTGAATTTCATTTACTGGAGTCTCCAAGGGTAAACAAACTTATTACTACTTTTCCTGCACCAGGCTCCGATACTGTAGAAAAGATTGAATATAAAGAAGGAAATGTTTTTATCAATTCTAGTCAATATTTTGGCAATGTTCCCGAAGTTGCATGGAACTTCGGGATTGGTGGTTACCAACCAGCACAGAAATGGCTGAAAGACCGCAAGAATCGAAACCTTACAAACGAAGACATAGAACACTATCAAAAAATTATTGTTGCTTTGACTGAGACAGATCGGATTATGAAAAAAATCGACAGACATTAACAATAAGTTGAGAAGAAAACGATTTGACTTTTGGGTTTTCTTTGGATATATTTTCCAGTGTAAACATATAAATCAGATGAAGTATAAACTCTACGGCCTTACATCGAAAGAGATAGAAATTGTGGAAGGAGACAGTGGAAGATGGGTAAAGAAATAACTTTATTAATCGGATTACCTGGTTCCGGTAAGTCGTATTTAATAAAACAAAGATTTTCAAATAGCACAAATTATATTGTCTTTGACGATTTTAAAGCAGGCGCAGTTTTAGATTGCTCAAGTTTTTGTTTTAGTAAACATTATCCTGAAATAATTGGACAAATAAAATTAGGTGGAAAACACATAATTATAGCAGATATAGACTTTTGTGCTGCTGATTCTTACATGGAAGCTAAAAAAATTTTGGAATGGTGGATAAAAGGCTTGAAATCAAATTATAAGATAAAGTCGATATTTTTCGAAAATGACCCTTTGAAGTGTAAGAGTAATCTAACTAGAGATAATAATAGAATTTTTATGGTTAATAACTATACGAGATTCTATTCCCCAAATAACATGGCTTTAAAAGGGGATGAAATTTTAAAAGTTTGTGGTGATTAAGTCGAGCAAATCCGGTATTATCGAAAAATGCGTAGTTCTGAAGAATTTTGATCACATAGTTTACTAACTCTACAGCCTCCATCCTTCGTTGAAACTATGGACGGGCAAGGCAGGAAGAAAAATTTATATGATGAAAACTAAGTTGCAAATTTTACAAAGACTGTAAGGTGTGAATAAATTAACTATGAAAAAAATACCTGATAACCAGATTGCTTTTTATCAATCGCCTGATGGATCGGTAAATATTGAAGTACTGTATGCTGAAGAAAATATCTAGCTTACCCAAAAAAAAATGGCAGAGCTTTTCGATTGTTCATCCGATAATATTTCACTTCATCTAAAAAATATCTATAAAGAAAAAGAGTTAGATCAAGGTTCAACTGCCGAGGATTTCTCGGTAGTTCAAAAAGAGGGTTATCGGGAGGTTTCAAGAAGACTTACTTTTTTTAGCCTGGAAGCCATAATTTCTGTTGCTTATAGGGTTAATCGGAGAGAGGTACGCAGTTCCGCCAATGGGCAACGGGGATTTTGAAAAACTATATCCATAAAGGATATGTTTTGGATAGCAATAGAATGAAATACGATTCCCGGTTTAGTACACGCTATTTTGATGAATTATACGAAGAAATCCGTGATGTTCGTACCAGCGAACGGATGATTTATCACCACTCCAGACCTATTGGCAGGCCGGTATTATACTCGGGCACTTTTAAAAACTCTTAGCACTCTGTTAGAATACACAGAATTCTAGATTAACAATTTGGCAATTGACCAATTTAACAATGATAGACAAAGACTTTGAGAAAATTACACTAAAAAACGGACTGCGGGTGATTTTGGCGCCTCTTGGATCTGTGATGAGCGCTACCGCGATAGTTTTGTGTGGCGCAGGTTCCAGATATGAAACTAAGCAAACAAACGGGATTTCCCACTTTTTGGAGCATATGTATTTTAAGGGTACAAAAAAAAGGCCCACAGCTTCTGATATTTCGCATGCGCTAGACGCAATCGGTGCAGATTACAACGCTTTTACCGGAAAAGAACTGACCGCTTATCATATTAAAGCTGCTTCCAAACATTTACCACTTTCTATCGACATGCTTGCCGACATGCTTTGGAATAGTAAATTTGATGAAGCGGAAATAGAGAAAGAAAGAGGGGTAATCATAGAAGAACTGAACATGTATGAGGATACACCGATGCGCAAAGTGGCCGAGCTTTACGAAAATTTGCTGTGGGGAGATCAACCCTTGGGATGGGATATCGGAGGCAATAAGGACATAATCCGCAAAATCACAAAGCAGGACTTTGGGGACTATATAAGCGCCCGATATGCACCTAATAATATCGTTGTGGCGGTTTCGGGAAACTTTGGCAGGGACGAAACCTTAAAATTAATAGAAAAGAATTTTGGTCATAAGCCGTTTGACGATGTTTCCGGATATACTCCGGTTATCGAAACCCAAAATAAACCGGCACTTTTGGTTCACTATAAAAAGACAGACCAGGCGCATCTGGTTGTAGGGGTAAGAGGACTTAAGATGGGACATCCGGATAGATACGCTGTAGCAATCCTTTCGACTGTTCTTGGCGGGGGAATGTCTTCCAGGTTATTTGTTAATGTTCGGGAAAAGAGAGGGCTTTGTTACTATGTGCGCGCGGAACACGAATCTTATTTGGATACGGGAACGCTGGCTGCGTCTGCCGGAGTTGACCTCAAAAGAATAGATGAGGCGATAAAAGTGATTTTGGCGGAATTTGGGGAGATTGCTAAAAACCCGATTTCGCAAAAGGAATTGACTAAGGCAAAGGAGTATATAAAAGGAAAGTTAATTCTTTCGTGGGAAGACTCCAGAACTGTGGCTGTTTCATATGGTGGTGACGAATTATTGGAAGGCCAGGTAAGGTCTTTGGCGAATTACATAGAGAAGATTGACATGGTTACGATAGAGGAAGTGCACAGGCTCTCGCAATTTTTGTTTACCCAGAAGATGTTGAATTTGGCGGTGATTGGTCCATTTAAAGATAGCAATCGGTTCGCAAAACTGCTAAAGATATAAGTAACAGTCCACATTTCTGATATTTTCATTATTGTTCGAGCCTGTCGAGAACTATATTAAGGAAACTTCTCGACTCACAGAGTTTATCCTGAGAGAATTCGAAGGGCTCGCTCGAAGAATAAGCAAAGCTTTTCTTCGAAGAGATTATCACGAAGGTGGACTGTTACTTTAAAACTCTAATTTGGATTTTGGCAGTTGGAAAGTGCGTTTTTAATTTCTAAATTGATGAAGAAATCGTTGTAGCTTTTGGATTTGGCTTCCTGGGCAAAATCTTTGGCTTGCTGACACTGGTTGAGTTTTGCGTAGATTCTGACTAAATATAGGCTGTAGTATGGGTCGTTTGGACTTAGTTGACGTGAGTTTTCGGTGAGGCTTTTGGCTTTTTGAATATCGTTTTCCATATAAGATTCTATCAATTGGGTTCTGGCAAAGGCGTTTTGGGGGTCAGCATTTAGCAAATCATTTATAGTCTTGAGGGCTTTTTCTTGGTCTTCCTTTTTAAATTTTTGTTTTTCGAAAATTTCGGGCCTGAACATTGAAAGGTCAAAGATTTTGTTTTTGATGATGTTCTTTTTGGCATATACCTTGGAAATGCCGTCGATGTAGACCAATTGCCAGTTTTCGAGCTCATAAGCCGGAGTTTGGAAGGGGAAGTAGACCTGCGGTATAACAATAGTGTCGATTTGATAGTTCTCGATAAGTTCTTTCCAGTTATCTTTGCCTGCGTTTATTTTGTCTTCTGCTTCATAATCGTCGTTTGCCCGATTGTAAAATAGGGCATCTGCAAAAACTTTTAATTGGGGAATTTGCCAGATGAAATAATTATTCCACTGGGCAGAAGTAAAAAGGTGTTTGGTTTCGAGATTATTTTTTATAAAATCACCGGCCAACTTGGGGTTGTCGGTGTTCCAAATACGATTGATGGCGCCAACCGGTCTGGAATCACCGGATTTTTCCTGGTAAAAGACTATTTGCTGGTAATCTGTATTGCCAATAGTTTGTCCTTGAATAATCGAAAAGAACAGTAGAGTACTCATGAAGACGACAAATGTTTTTGCAAGGATCGGTATTTTAGGCAAACTTTTTAGGTTGTTTTTGGCAATGTATAAAAAAGCAGGAGTGGCCAAAAGCGTAGTTATCGGGACAAGCCTGAAAAGTTTAATGGGCATTAACAAAAGCAGAAAGTAAAAAGTCCAGAGAATTTTATTTGATGTAATATTTTTGGTTTTGAAAAGGCTATAGATTAACAGTGTCAAAAATGCTAATGACAATGCCAGATAAAGATAAAAACTCAAGGACATTTGTGTGATGGGTTGATAGCCTTTGGCCCTTTGCCATTCGGTTAAAATTGAGCCGAATTCGGTGAGGTCGTGACCCTGAAGTTTTTGAAAATCGAAGATAATCGACAATCTTTTAAATTGAATTAAAGAAAGGCAAACGGAAACCAGTGAAAGAAGGAAAAATTGAATATGTGATTTTAGGCTATCCAATTTTAAAAATATTCTGAAAGTAAATAGTGTTAGATAGAATCCGATTATGCCAAAACCGAGATAGACAGATGGATGCATATTTGGCCAAAGCAGAAAGATCAAAGGCAAAAAATAGGACACAGTTGGCAGTTTTTTTTTGAAAAAATAGTGCAGACAAATATAGTTGGTAAAAGCTACAAAGAGATACGCGAAAATTTCGGGCCTGTCTTTGAAGCGGAAAGAAAGCATAAATGCAGAAAATTCTAGCGCCAATATTTGGACTGATAAATTTTTGGTTACTAGATCGAGAGTTTTATAAAGCACAAAAAGAGTTGCAATGGCTATCAAAATCCGAAGGATTACAAGGCCATTTTGGCCAAAGTTTTGAAAAAGGGAGTAAAAAATAAGACCGGAAAGCCATTCTGAAGAGTTAAATGATTTATCTTTCTGGCCATACGTAAAATTATCTTGTGTTGGTATGTGTTTAGTTTGAACAATTTCGCGGCCGACTGCCATGTGCCAGTAGGTGTCAGATGAAGTGGTGATGGCAGTAGCGAAAAAGATTGCGATCAGAATCAAAGTTAGGATTAAAGGAAAGTTGAGTTTATTTGCCATAGAAACAATTAACCATAAACCATAAGCAAGAAACAAGAAACCTGCCTGCCGGCCAGCTTCGACCGCGAAGCGAGGCGAGCAGGCAGGCCATGAACCCATAGACATCAGGGTAAACCTATTAGTCTTTACACATTCAAGTTTCCCATGTAAAATATTTCTATGATGCAAAGAACATTAGTACTTTTAAAACCGGATGCCTTGCAGAGAGGATTAGTGGGGGAGATAACTCACAGATTCGAGCGCAAGGGTTTAAAGATTGTGGCTCTTAAAATGATTGCTGCTTCGGAAGCAATTTTGGAGGAACACTATTCTCATCATAAAGATAAGCCGTTTTTTACCTCTCTAAAAAAATTTATGATGAGTGCGCCTTTGGTTGGATTTATTTTGGAAGGTAAGGATGCGATATCTGTTGTTCGTAAAATGGCGGGTGTAACCAATGGGAGGGATGCAGATTACGGGACAATTCGTGGTGACTTCTCTATATCGCAAAGTAACAATATAGTACATATTTCGGATAGCGAAGAAGCAGCAACCGAAGAAATTCATAGGTTTTTTGATAAGAGCGAAATTCACGATTGGGAGCGAGCTATTTCTCCATATCTCTACAGCGAAGACGAAGTCTAGGTAAATTGGCCTAATGCCTCTAATTTCTAAATAATTTTGGTGCTATACTTCAAATATGAAGCCGAGTGATGTATACTTTGAGGTAGAAACTCCGCTTGGGGTTAGAATCAGGACAACAAGGGTTTATTGGAAAAAGATAATCAAAGTTAAGCATCCAATAATTGCGAAGTATGAGGCTCAGGTAAAGGATTCATTGGCAAGACCAGACGAGATAAGAAGGAGCAGACAGGATTCGAAGGTGTATTTGTATTATAAAGATATAGGTGATATTTACGTTTGTAGTGTGTGCGATCACATAGATAAAATTAGTGGGTATATTATTACAGCGTATTTGACAAAAAGGATTAGGGAAGGAGAGAAAGTTAATGTCGAAAATTAAAATTTACTATGATCGGGAGGGCAAAACATTGAATGTTTGGTTTGACGACCCTAAAAACGAGGCCATAACCGAGGAGGTTGGTGACGGCACAGTTGTTAGTAAAGACAAGGCAGGAAGGGTCATTGGCTTCGAGAAGTTATATGTCGACTTGCCAAAAAGTAAAGATATTAAATCTCTACCGATAGAATTCTCTTTTGCATGATTTCTCCATATCTCTACAGCGAAGACGAAGTCTAGGTAATTGGAATTAGTGCAGTCGGATTTGGTATGATTGCTACAGGGATATGGCTATTAATAAGAGACAAAGCAGCAAAGAGACCCTTCGAGAGACTTCAGGGCAAGCAAAGGGACATAGAGTAAACATAAAGACACGACAAGTACGTGGCCACATCAAGTTAGTTCTTCAACAATTTTTGGCAGGTTTTTTAATCTTTATCGGTTTTTTGCTGATAATGTATGCGGCGTCCAAAAATTTTAACTTCAGTCTTTACAAGCAAGTAAAGGAAGCCCAAAAACAAAATCAGATAGAAGAGAAAAAAGCGTATAAAGCTGTTTTGATAGCCATTCCAAAAATTAATAAACTTTTAGACATTACGGATGGAACGTTTGACGGAAAGCGCTGGGTAGTATCGGAAGAAGGTGTTTCTTATTATACGCAATCTTCACTGCCCCAACAGGGAGGTAATACCGTTTTGTATGGTCATAATAAGGCAGCGATTTTGGGCGGTTTGACTAAGCTTAAATTCGGGGACAAGATTGAATTGACTTTGAATAACGGTGATGTTGTAGTTTATGAAGTTTACGAAACCAAAACTATAAAGCCGACAGATGTGGATATTTTAAACCAAACAACTGAGCCAAGATTGACGATTTATACTTGTAGTGGATTTTTGGATAGTGCCAGATTTGTAGTGTTAGCAAAGCCAGTTAATTAGGGCATAGGGTATAGGGTTGACAAAAAAGTTATTAAGTTCTATAAAGTTGGGGTAAGCTTTTCTGCCCGAATAAAAGTATGAATCAGGCAGACAGCGACTATTCGACTTTAAAAATTACACCTCAGCTAATTTCCCGTATCGTTGACGCTTTGAAGAATAAGGCATATGGATCGATAGAAATATACATAGAAAATTATAACGTGACTCAGATTTCTGAGCGGACAATTACTAAGCTTGCAAAAAAAGTTCAGCCACAAGGTAAATTTACGGTGACAGTAAATAGGACACCCGTACAAAGTACATCTCAACAATTTTCCGTGACCAGACAACCAGTGGAATGATCAAGAATTTTAAATTTTAAGTTTTAAATTTTTAATCAAATCTAAATTATTTAATTTTTAAACATTAAGACATTTAAAATTTATTAAAAATTAAAAATTAAAAATTTTAAATTAAATTCATCAATGAAAAAATTTCTGCCACTTATAATAATAGTTATTTTGGCTATTTTTGTTCCAAGTGCATTTGCTGCTTCTTTAGAAGTTTCCAAAAACGCAAACTTTTCTACCAGTGATCTTAATTTTGGCGGTGGAGAAAAAGTGTATGTTAGGGTTGAATCTGACGGAACTGGAAGCAGTCAAAAAGTTTTGAATATTCACGACAATCAATATAACTTAACTGGCAGTGTTAATCTTATAAAATCCGGAAATCAATTTACTGCAAGTTTTAACGTTCCCAGTGACCAAGGTTATTTTTCGTTTGAAGCAGTTATAGAAGGGGATGGTGCCAGTTCTAAAAGTGTAAAGACAATTAAGGTTGGTAGTCCTGGTAGCGCAAATGTTAAAGTGAATGTGAACAGTAGCGTGAAGGGGGAGAAGAGTCAGAGTCAGAGTCAGAGTCAAAGTCAAAGTCAAAGTGAAAAGTCAGGGGAACAAAAAAATCAGGAGCAAGAAGATGATGCAAGTCCGACGCCGGAAGTGTTTACGAGTGATAATAATTCTACGGTTTTGGAAAAGCCAAAGGAACATTTTTGGCTTTTTACAATTTTTGAAAACATCTTTTCCTTCTTCTGGCCGTTTAAGTAATTTTAAATTTTAGGTTTTCCCTTCGAACCTCTCAGGACAAGCAATTTTTAATCAAATCTAAATTATTTAATTTTTAAACATTAAGACATTTAAAATTCATTTAAAAAAATTCGTTCGCTAGCGCGAAGTAAAAATTGTCTAAGGTGTAATATATGAATCCTCTAATCTATCTATTTGATATATTTAGGTGTAGGTCTTGACAAAAATATATCAGTGTTTATAATAACCAAGTTACATATACTTCTGCCTAGATTCTTGCCCTTTGATAATGATTGAAACTCAGACAGACAAACCTAGCGTAACGTTTACAATTCCTTCCTGGATTTTGGCATTTGGCAAATTTGTTGATTATGCTGCCAAAACTGTTTCAGCGGGTACAAAAAATGCGGTTGAGGGAATTAAGAGTGCTGCGCAACCTGATAATAGTGATAAATCTGACAATAATGATCGGGTAGACGAAACTCTCAAAGAGAAATCTTCCGAAAATATCACGCCTCCATCCAAAAAATTTAAATTTAAATTTAGCAAAGTAAACTTGAGTTTTCTTAAAAAGCTAAAATTGGAAAAAATCAAGGGAGCAAAAGGTTCTATAAAGAAGCATCCAAAAATTTCCCTGGCGGTTTTGGTAGTTGTACTTATATTAGGGTTTGCCGCATTTAATATTGCAAAACCAAATAAGACTTTAGGTAACGGTATCAATAGCATAACAACAAGCGTAAATTCATTGGCGAACGTAAATGTAAATAAAAGGTTTGAAATACCCATAAAAAACAAAGACGGTTCCCAAACGGGAGAGAAATTGGGAATTACTATTACTAACATTGAAAAAACCCGTGAAATATTAATTAAGAACAATCCGGCAAAAACTAAAAACGGAAAGATTTTCTTAGTTTTAAATATAGAAATCCAGAATGACACCAAAAAACAATTAACCGTAAGGCCTGTTGATATGGTCAGGCTTATTGGTGATGACGGAAGAAGTTATGCACCGGATGTGCACAATAACGAAGTTACAGCGGAACCGGTGTCGCTACGAAAAACCAAGGTTGGATATGTTGTTGAAGAAAGTAAAAACAGCTTTAAGTTATTTGTTGGTGAAGTTAGGGGAGAACAGGAGCCCATCGAAGTTAGTTTCTAGGCCTATTTTGCTTGATTGACAAACACAAAAATTGTTTGTTAGACTTGAAAGCGATTTGGGAAATAAGAGTAGGTAAGAGTAAAAGTTAACAATTAAATAATGGTCCGCCAATAAGGCGAGATACAACCGACCGCAAACGGAGGTTCGTTTCTAAGCTATATAGCTTAGAGGTGAACCTCCGTTTTTGTAAAAGAATAACGGAAATCAATTCAGGGAAGGGGGTGAATAAATAATGAACAAACTCACAATAAAAATCGCAACAGCTGTCTCATCGGCAGCATTGATAGTTTCCTCATTCGCAACACCACTTATGGCTACAACGGTTGAAATTTCTGGTAACGGCTCTGATAGTGACAACACTGTCGCAGTCCAACAGACAAACACAACTGTTGTAACACAGACGAATACTGCAAATATTTCTAATAATATAGACATAGATGCAAATACAGGCGACAACAAAGCCGAAGATAACACAGGTGGCGATGTATCAATCGACACAGGTGATGCCACTGCAACAGTTGGAGTTTCTACAACAGCAAATTCCAATCAGGCAGACGTATCTGGTTGTTGTGCAGGTGATACTTCTATAAAAGTATCCGGTAACGGTTCTGACAGCGACAATAAAGTTGGATTGAAAACTACGAATAATACTGTAGTTACTCAAAACAACGATGCAAACATCTCAAACGATGTTGATGTCGATTTGGACACCGGAGGAAATGATGCAGAAGATAACACTGGCGGAAATGTTGCAATTGACACCGGAGATGCAGATGCAACGGTTACTATCTCAAACCAAGCAAATGCTAACTGGGCGGCAATTACTGCTGGACCAAACGGAGGCGGTTCGCTTTCGGTTGAAGTTTCTGGCAATGGTGCTGACAGTGACAATGATGTTGCTGTAGAACTATCTTCAGATAAAATTATCAGTCAAAACAACAATGCAAACATCTCAAATGATGTAGAAGTTGATGCTGACACTGGTGACAATGAAGCTGAAGATAACACCGGAGGAGATGTAGAAATCGATACTGGTGATGCAACTGCTAAAGTTGAAGTAAGCAACATGGCTAACTTCAATGCAGCAGACCTTGAAGGTTGCGGATGTGTCGGAGATCTTGACATCAAAGTCAAAGGAAACGGTGCAGAAAGCGACAACGAGGTAGGTGTTCTTCTTGGATCAGTTCAAGTTGTGTCTCAGGACAACAACTTTAACAATGGTAAAGAATGTGACGGAATTGATGTTGACCTGGATACAGGCGACAACAAAGCCGAAGATAACACACAGTATGGTGGAGACCCATCAATCACCACTGGTGATGCTGATGCTGACGTAACTGTCGAAAATACTGCAAATTCCAATTCTGTTGGAAATGCAGATTTCGGTGATTGGTTTCCATCAGTAGGTGGAAGCTCGTCTTTACTTGTACTACTTTTGGCACTTTTTGCCTAAAGTAATTCCTGATTTCTTGGAGGGTTTACCTTTAAGTAGGATCAATCTTATAAAAGGGTAAGCTCCCAAGAAAGACGGAAAGGAATTAATAGTAGTTGGTAATGGGTAGATAGTAAATGAAAATATAAAAAATAGAAGATAAAGATAGGACTTATATATGAACAAATTTAAAAGGACAATAATTGCAATATTTTTAACAATAAGCTTGGTTATTACAGGATCAGGTAATGCGTTCGCGCTCGAGATAGCATCTCCAAGCGCACCTGAGGCACCTGGGGCACCTGAGGCACCTGGGGCACCTAGTGCTCCGGAGAGCATAATTCCTTCACCAAGTCCGTCCGTTGTTCCTTCACCTTCGCCAACACCAAACACGGTATCTACCCAAGAAAGCGCAGTAAATAATAATGAAGAAGAGGATAATGATGATTTAACTGATGCAGAAAAAGAGGCAAGATGGCAAGAATATCAGGCTTGGTTGGCGACTCAGGGACCGGGAGCTCAAGAGTCAACCGGCGGAGTTGACGGCGGAGGGAATGTAGGTGATACCAGTATTCAAACGGGAGATGCCAATGCAAACGGAGTATTGGTTACGAGTGTCAATACAACGGCAGTTTCTACTGATGATCAGAGTTGCGGAGCATGTACAGGTGACACGAGTGTAACAAATAGCCAAAATGGATCCGGGTCGGATAATACGGCGACAGTTAACAACGATAATAATACAACGGTAGTTATAAACAATGATGCCAATGTGCAAAATAATCTTGATTTTGATGCAAACAGCGGCAACAACGATGCATCGGCGAATGTCGGTGACAGTGAGATTATTACAGGAGATGCCAATATTGTGGTGACTGTTATTACCGACGCAAACCAGGTTGCACTTGGTGTTTATCAATTTGATGTTAACGGAAACCAGAATGGTGATATAATTCTTGATCCTGGTAGTCTTATTGCCCAAAATATCGGTAACGGTTCAGGTTCGACAAATAATTCCACAATAAATAATAACCATACAGATATTGAGACGATTAATAATGATGGTGAAATTATTAATAATATCGATATCGATGCGAATTCCGGCTATAACACGGCCAGTAAAAACACGGGTGGTGACAGCACAATAGAAACAGGTGATGCCAGCGTTGTTGCCAATGTAATCAATTCACTAAACACGGTAGTGGAGGGGGCACTAAACGTTGTTAACATTTTTGGGGATATGGTTGGAAATATCGTACAGCCTCAAGCACCGGCTGCTTCGACTTCAACTTCGGCGTGCGGATGCGGACCATGTTCTTCTGATACAACAGCAGGAAATATTGGAAACGGCAGCGATTCTGTGAACAATGCGACCGTTAACAATACAAACACTAACACAACAAATATGACAAACAATGCGATAGTTGAAAACAATTTGGCTCTAGACGGCAATACGGGCGGGAACAGTACCAGCTTCAATACCGGCGGGGAAAGCTTGATAGAAACGGGAGAAGTGGAAGTTAATGCAAATGTTATTAACGTTGCAAATATAAATGTTACAAACGGAGACTGCAGTCCGGTTTACATGGTCTTTATTAATGATGTTTCGGGTAACTGGAAAGGGCAAATATTGGGTGCCGCACCGGGGACCTATTTCTATACTTCCAGCGGTGAATTCTACTTTGTCGACGGTAATGGTCAGTTAGTCGCAGTAAACCGCGATAACGGGTCAGATTCTACAAATAATTCGACGGTCAACAATACAAATACAAACACAACAAACATTATCAACAATGGGACTGTTACCAACAACATAAATATCGATGCGAATACGGGGGAGAATGATGCAAGCAAGAATACGGGAGGAAATTCTAAGATTACCACAGGGGATGCAAATATAGCGGTCAATGTTATTAACTTTATTAATTCCAACTTTTCGGGTCGCAAAGTTATGATGACCATGGTTAACATTTTTGGATCCTGGCTTGGTAACTTTGTACCTGTCGGATACACAGGAGACATTCCGAATTCAGAGGCGCAGGCACCCGGCGGATCAAACAGTTCATCCGATAACTCGAACTCCAGTGGCGGTTCCGCTTCCGGTAATGCTGGCGGAACTAATACGGTTAGTATTGGTGGTCAGACTTTGTCTGCGGCAGTTCACAACATTACAAGTGTATTTGGCGGCGGAAGTAACTCATCAGAAAAAACCGTAGGCGGCCAGGCAGAATCGATAGTTACAAAATACAAAGCTTCAAATAGCCTAGAAGGAACAGGTATTCCTGTACCGCTGCGAATTCTTCTTATGATTGTTCCACTGGCATTGGGGACCTTTCTCTTCCGCAGGAAACTGGCGCATATAAACGGTAAATAAATCAAGTTGATCTACTAAAGATATCATTTCATTATCTTTGCTTATCTTTGTTTTATTTTGTAACTAATTTGTCCCAGTTGACTTAAGCAATCGATAATCATATATTCACAAGTGCGAATTAGGACTCGCTTTTATCCCAATAGGAAATAAATTTTTATGTACTGCCCAACTTGTTATTCTAAACTCTTAAATCCAATCGCCAACAATTTTTTAAGGAAGCCCGCCCGATCTTACTTCAAGTCTTTTCAGTACTATTCGTACACGACTTGAAGAGCGATCTTTGGTGGGTGAAGAAAGGGGGTGAAAAAATAAATGCATAAATTAATGTTTAAAATAGGTGGAACAATTGCAACAGGTGCAATTATTGCTTCAGGTTTTGCTGGCGCTGCATTTGCTGACAACACAATTAGTGGAAACGGTGCTGGATCTGCAAATACAATCACAGTTACAAATAGCTGTACGGCTACTGTTATTCAGTCTAACGATTCTGATATTAACGTGAAGATAAAACAACAAGCTTACACAGGCAGTAACGAGGCAAGCAGCAATACCGGCGGAAATGTGACGATCACGACTGGAGATATAGACCAGGCAGCAGATATCACGGTTGGTGGTTCTTCGAACACAGCGCAAGCACCAAGTTGCTGTGGTTGTCAGGAAGTATCATCATCAGCAACCATTAGTGGTAATGGTGAGGGTACAAATAATGCCGTTGTTGAAACTACACTAAAAGCCACGGTTGCAAGCCAGACTAATAAAACAACAGTTAGGGCAAGAGTAAAACAAAAGGCAAAGACTGGTAAAAATAAGGCTAACAGTAACACAAACGGCACGACAGATGTCACAACAGGTGGCATTACTGCTGGTGCAACAGTAGGTGTTACCGGATCAACAAATAATCTCCCATAATATCAAATCAAACGGATATTATTTGAGTTATTTCAATAAAGCCCTGCCCAAATGAGTGGGGCTTTTTGGTGAGGAAAATTCACTTCAAAAGAACAATCTAGCAATATAGCAGTTCAACAATGTAATATTGTATTGTGATCCATAAAAAAATCGTTCATCACATTCGCCATCTTCATCATCAAGTTCTTCCTCACCTTCACGACGACGGTGGAGAGCACCGCGCGCATGCCATTTCGCTGGTAGCCCTTTTTGTATATTTGCAGATATTTGTGGCGGTTACAGGCGGATTTTATTTAATAAAAACCAAAGTTCCGCAGATTTTAGGGACAGTCACTTTTTCGGCAGAGCAAATAATTTCGCTGACTAATGCTAAAAGAGTTGAAAATGGATTAGGTGCGCTAACCTTTAATCCGCTTTTGGCAAATGCTGCCTCCGCTAAGGCTGCCAATATGTTTTCGGAAAATTATTGGGCGCATAATTCACCAAGCGGTAAAACACCTTGGAGTTTCATAACGGCCGCCGGTTATAGATACATTTATGCGGGTGAAAATTTAGCCCGGGATTTTTCGGATGCACAATCAGTTGTCAATGCCTGGATGAATTCGTCTTCTCATAGAAGCAATTTGCTAGACAAAAATTTCAAGGAAATTGGGGTGGCTGTTGCCAGTGGGACATTGACCGGAAATGAGGGGATTTTGGTGGTACAGGAATTTGGTAGTGGAGTTTCGCAGATACCGACGCAAGTTGCACTTGCCACACCTGCTCCAAGTCCGGTGCCGACAACAGCAGCCAAAGTTGCCGGCAATACTTTACCAAAGCCCACAATTAGTCCTACGGCAAGTCCGATACCTACAGCCAGCGCAACACCACAACCAACTATCGAGCCGACGCCATTGGTGGTTGCCCAAGTGCCGGAAATTTCCGGTCCTATACCGCAGCCAGGACCTGCCGGATCCGGATCGATTGTTCTTGCCAGCCGACAATTTTCTATATCTAAGATGATTTCTTTGGCTCTTGTGGGGTTTGTCTTCCTGCTTTTTACAATAGAGGTTTTGACGGTTCTGAGAAAAGAGCGTTTGCACCTGCGGAGCGGAATATTGGCTCATCTGGGAATTCTGGCGTTTTTGCTTTTGGTAATTTGGTATGCTGTCGGAGGGAGCGTGCTTTGATAATTTTAAATTTTAAGTTTTAAATTTTTAGTCAAATCTAAATTTTTAAACATTAGAACATTTAAAATTCATTTAAAATTGAAAATTGTAAATTAAAAATTAATCTATGAACCATGAACTATAAACCATGAACCGTAAGTTCGACACTCTCTGGCATTTACTTCTGTATTTTGGGCTTATTATTGGCTCTATGGCAGTAATGCTTTCGCGCTTTGATGCTACAAGACAATATATGATTTTGGTGCTTTTGGTTGTCTATTATCTAACCTGGGGCATGGCATATCATCACAGCAAACAGGATGCGACAAGAAAGCTAGCTATAGAATATCTTTTGATTGCCCTAATTGCGCTTGGAGCAGGGTATTTGGTGTTGATGAGCTGATATTTGGGTAAATCTTCAAACTGTGAACCGTGAACCCTTCTTGATATCAGGGTAAACCTAGAACTGTGAACTTCTCACTTATCACTTTTTAATTCTCACGGGTTGATGACGCAGAAGTTGCTTATTTTTTCAGTTTGATATATTGAATTTTTGTAAGGGTGGGTGTAGATTAATTTGGCGATGAAAAAAATTGAAAATACAAATTTAACGCTTGAACAATTTGAAAATTTACTGAAGAGGGAATTAAAACCAATAAAGGTTTCTTTGGATGATCACACTGGAGCGCTAAGTTCGATCAGAGGTACCGTGGATGATCACACTGGAGCGCTAAGTTCGATCAGAGGTACCGTGGATGATCACACTGGAGCGCTAAGTTCGATCAGAGGTACCGTGGATGATCACACTAAAACACTTAGATCAATTAAAAGAACCGTTGAGGCTCACACAGAGTCTTTATCCGATATAGAAAACAGAATTAAACCATTGGCTGAGACTACCGGGACGGTTGTGATTGATCACAGTAGACGAATAGGTTATGTTGAACTGAGAGTGGATGATTTGGAACCAAGGGTGGACGCATTAGAGGTCGTTGTATCTAAATAAGTCTTATCACTTCTCACTATTGACTATTCCCCCCTAATCCCTGACCTATTAACTATGAACCATGAACTGTTAACTATTAACCAACCTACGGGTTGATGACGCAGTAGTTGCGCTTGCCTCCGAGGGCTGTCCTTGATGCCTTTTGGTGCCTGGATTTAAAGAAAGAATTTACTTACGGAATAAATCAGAAGGGAGTTGAGATTGTCTGATAATACTTCTTAACGTACCAATAGGTATTTCTGTTGAATGAAATGCTACAGTCGTGTGGGCTCCCGTTTTTGGATTGAAGTATTGTTTGTGACTGCTTTTGCTAACATTTACCACAAACCCATTTTGCAAAAGAATTGACTCTATCGCACGAGGTTTTAGGGGTATCAGTTTTGGCATTCGTCAATTGCTAAACCTGATAGGCTGGGAAACGCTGATTTCGGTAACGCCCATATAATAGTCATCAGAATCTGGCCGTGGTATCTCGGTTTTTGTTTTTACGAGGCCTTCAATATGGCAGGCAATAGCGTTCTTCACGTTTTTTTTCGCTTCTTCTAATGTTTTTCCAAAGTCTGAAATACCTAACGTCGGTACATCAGCGATGTAGTTGGATTCTCCCTTACGGATGACTACATGGTAGCGCAAGACTGTAGTTTTCATACTAGGTAGTATACCATAAGGAGCATTTTATGATTTACGCCAGATCTGCTTTTTTGGCCTGGTAAAAAGAAATAGAATCGTGACCTATGAACCCTTCTTGAATCCCTTCAGAGTTTTCAGGGTAAACAGGGTAAATCGGGTAAACCGTGAACCATGAACTATGAACTATGAACTATTAACCAATCTCATGAACTGCTCTTAAACGTTGAAATCATGTAGTTTACTATCTCTTCTTTTTTAGCACCAAGGCATCCGTATGCTTTATCTTGTGGGCTAAAGCCGAGGTTGTAAACATTGCTGTCTGCAAGCCAATAGATTTCGGTTCTTTCTAAAACGTCTGCAATATTCAAACTGTAGCCTTTGATGTAAGTTTGACCTACATTTAATTGCTGGGCACTTGTTAAAAGATCATTGGCGCTTACTAGTTTTTTTGCATAGTCTGTTTCTACAAGTTCTCCCGAGTGAAGGTTTGGTAGATTTTCCGCCCAAAGTTGGGTAATACTGAGGTGTTTGGGGTTGTTGGTAACATTGAGCCAAATTGTAGCTGAATCATCATCCTTATTAACATTAAATGATACCCAATCACCTGATTTCTCCGCCGTGAATACGCTTGGATATTCTATAGAAAATTTATTTTCTGAATCTTCGTATGTATTCCATTTAATTTCTGGCAGGCTTTTTCCCGCAAGACCGTTACAATCTGTTTCTGTGGTTTTTTGTTGGTTTGCGGCTGTTTTAGTTTCTTGTGTTTTGGAATTGAGAAATTCAAGTGTTATAAACGTACTTGCTATGTACAATAGTACAAGTAGTGGTATTACAAACGCAGAAAATCCACTCTTCATTTTATAAAATTCTACGGGTTGATGACGCAGTAGTACAATAAACCGGTGGCAGTATTTGTTTGCCAAGCTGTACTTGGGGTGCTGCCGCTGTTACAGCCTGCTGGAATTATAGTAAAATCCTTATCATTTGAGTTTTCAAGTTTAGCGAATAATTTGTAGGTCTGATTTGGCGGAGTGGTTGTAGCATCACTAAAATAATAGTATGGCGTCGAGGTATTACTTATAGGATCTTTTGGTAGTGGATTCATATAAGTAATTGAATTGCAAGTAAATGCAGCCCCCCAGTTAATATTTGTATTATCTACTGGGGAAATAATGTTACAACGTATACCAAAGTTATTGCCAGTGCCATGTACTGTGGGATATTTTCCGTTTTGATTGTAATAGATTTCTAGGGCTTGTTGGACAGCTTTTAGATCGGATTTTCTTTTATTATCCCTGCCTTTTTGCTGGGCGTTGAGATAGGAGACGGAAGCAACGGCCATTAAAATGGCGATGATGGAGATGACAACGAGGAGCTCGATTAATGTAAAGCCTTTGGTTAATTTTAAATTTTTAATTTTCCCTCCTTTGCTAAAGCTTCGAAGGGCAAGTAATTTTAAATCAATTTTAAATGATTTAATGTTAAAAACGGGCAGGGACATACTTTCATGATAGCAAGTCAAAGTCAAAAGTCAAAGACATAATCCAATCTTTGTACAAAACTACTGTAAACTCAATAAGACAATCGGCAGTTGTTTAAATTTTGCCAGTCGCTTGTCGTTTGTAACAAAAGCTTGAGCCCTGCCAATTAGTGCTGTTGCCAGTTGAATTGAATCGGGCAAATGAAATTTATATTCTCTTCTAATTTTGGCTGCTTTCAAAGCTATTTTATAGTCAACATCCATTATATTGAGATTAGGCATGGTTTCAAAAGCTTCTTGTATATTTTTAATTACCGCAGAAGGGGCGGGGTAGGATAGGGTTTCCATAACACTAACAGTACTAGTAACAGCTCTTAATGTTCCCTTTGATAACCTGTCAAAAACTTTTATTGTGAAAGGTACAAAATCGGGGTTATTTTCAAAATGGTAGATGAATAAATTGCTATCCAACCCTACCAATTTAAGGTTTGCGATCCCACTCATTTCTTAAATCCTCAAGGAACTTAGTAGTATCGATATTTTTCCAGGCTTCTGTCGCAATCCCACGGGTTCTTTCAACCCAGTTTGGTTCAACTTTCTTAATTTCAACTGTCTGTGAGTCCAAAGAGTTAACGATAACTTTAGTCCCAGGTGTTAAGCCCTTTACTTTATTTCTGACTTCTTTGGGGATAACTATTTGATACTTAGTGCCAATAGTAGCCTGTTGCATTGTATGACGATTTTATATAATTTTGTCATACTTGTCAATAGAGAAATGAACACTAAGTAAGTTTTAAAACCTGCTCGCCGGCAGGCGGGTTTTATCATTTAAAATTGATTTAAAATTAAGAATTTATAATTTAAAACTTTTCCGGTTGCAATTTGGAAAGTTTGGGTGTATATTTGCAGCAACTAAATGAGGAAATTTTTACCTAAAGCATTATTTTTATCCCTCGCAGCTTTTTTGGTATTTTCTCTTGTTGCAAGGCAGGTATTTGCAGCCACAATCCCTGTTTCACTTTCTGATATGCAAGGTTGGGCTTTTAAAGTAACGTCACCTGATCTTGCTGAGTTTGTAACAGGACCGACCACGCCACCCCTAGGAGTAGGAAGCGCTCATTTGGCAACAGGTGCAAGTACAACCTTAGAAACTTTGCTTCATAAGAGTTATTTAGGTACAAAATTAGCAGATATTGGAACTTTAAACTATTCTGCATTTACTAATAGTTCAGCACCTGTTTTAAATCCAGTTTTGGAAATTTATGTTAATACTGATAACTTAGGGCCTGATATTCTAGCTTTCGATCCACATAATCAAATTAACCAAGTTGCGCAGTCAGGAATTTGGCAAAATTGGGATACGTTGAGTCCAACAGGTATTTGGATCACTACAGCTTCTACTGTATGTGATTCAAAAAGTCTTGCCCAGTATATTAACTGTGCTGGTAATCCAGAGATAACTGATGTTACAAATGATGGGGCAAAGGGTTTTAGGTTCAAAGCCGCAACGGGAATTAATGGGTATGTAGACAATTTTACTATTGGAATTTTGGGTGCTGATACTACTTATGATTTTGAGCCGGATGTGCTTGGTATATCCGCACCTACGGTTACTACAAATTCAGCGGGCGCCATTAGTGCAACTGCTGCAACATTAAATGGTTCTGCAAATCCAAACAGCGATACAACAACAGGTTGGTTTAGATACGCTACAGTTGATCCAACAACTTGTAATGACACATTCGGAACGGTAACGAGTCCGGTTGGTGCTTTAGGTTCCGGAACTAGTCCGGTTGCTTACAATAAAGCGGTTAGTGGACTAAGTTCTTCGACCCAATATTATTACTGTGCGATTGCTGCCAATGGCGGGGGAACAGGTCTTGGATCTGTTTTGAGCTTTACGACACTTACGCCACCGACACCGCCAACGGTTACTACAACGGCAGCAAGTAGCATTACCGGAACTACGGCTACTTTAAACGGTACCGGTAACCCAAATGGCGATGCGACCACCGCTTGGTTTAGATATGCCGCAGCCAGTCCGTTGGTTTGCAATGATACTTTTGGCACAAGAGTTCCGCTTAGCGGGGGAACTGCTTTGGGTGCCGGTGTAACGGCTACTGCATATAACCAACCAATTACAGGTTTAACTTCTGGTGGAACATATTACTTCTGTGCAATTGCCGGCAATGGTGGCGGAAACGGCTTCGGGTTTGTTCTGAGCTTTACGACACCGGCAGTATTAGGTGACACAGATCTTGACGGCTGTTCAGATACTAAAGAACTTGGACCGGATTGGAGATTGGGCGGGCAGCGAGATCCAAACAACGGGTGGGATTTTGCAGACGTTCCGGTGCCTGCCCTTAGAGCTGCCAACCAAACAGGTGTGAGGAATAAAGCAGTAACCATACAAGATGTATTGGTAACCCTTTACTACGTTGGAACATCGGATGGTGGAAGCCCAAATGCCAATGGGGTAAGCTATAACACCGATTGGAACAATAATGGTGTGCCGGACGGACGTGAGTATGACAGAACGCCAAGCACGATTGTTGGCCAACGATGGAGGTCCGGTCCGCCAAACGGGGCTGTTAGTTTGCAGGATGTATTGGTTGTTCTTGCTCAAGTTGGAACAAACTGTAATTAACCCTTCTTTTTTAAAATATTATGTAAAGTCGGGGTGCTGGGAATTGGACCCAGTGTCTCTCCGTCCCGAACGAAGCGTGTTACCGATACACTACACCCCGAATGTTCTTCAGTTGATTATATCAAAAATTTGACTCTTTTTACCTATAGGAAGTAAGCTGGAGATAGATATGAATAAGTCATCGGTTGTATTTTTGCAGATTATGTTGGTGGGTTTTACTTTTGCATTGTTGTTTGCCATTTTTGTTGTTTATCCTGTGGCTTTCGGACAAAAGAGAATTGCTTCCATTCCGAAAGTGCATTTGATTGGAGATGTAAAAGCAGACAAAATCAGCAGTTTTCCTTTGGAGAATGACCAATATAAGATTAGCTACGAAAAAAGATCGGAAACTTACTATGTTTTTATTAAAGGTGCCGATCCGGCTACTTTTGTAGAAAATAAGAATAAGGCACAACTGGATCTTAAAAATGCACTAATTTTGGAAAGTTTGTGTAAGAATAACATAATTATATCTTCTGCCACTGGCCTGAAAGTTTCTGAGGAATTTTTGCAAGTCTCCAATTGTAGGTAGGATTAGGCAATAGGGACTAGGGTTTAGGGACATGAGACAAATCTCCTTTTTGCTATAATTACGGAGTAATTACGCGTTAGCTTAATTACGGAGTAATTACGCGTTAGCTTAATTTTTGTGTAGTAAATTTGCGCCCTTGTAGCTTAATGGATAAAGCAGACCCGTCCTAAGGGTAAGATAGGGGTTCGATTCCCTTCAGGGGCACTTCTCCCGCATTGCGGGATCAGTGTAAACACAAATTGGTACAAAATGTGAAGACACATATTGACAAAAAAATACTTTTAATACGCACAATTGGTAATTTTTTAATTCTGGGAGCGATTGTTTCTATTGGGTTTACTTTCTGGCCAGTGGGAAGCGCGTTTGTCGGCCACGCGTTGGATAATCTTAACGGAAAAAAATACGAATCTTCGGCAGGTGCCACGTCTTCCGGGCAAACCTTCGGTTCACTACTAGGAAAAGAAGATCCGAATATAAAAGTATTAGTGCCAAAGGATCCTAACTTTTCGATAATTGTGGAAAAAATTGGTGCGGATGCGACAATTGTGCCTAACGTAGATGCTTCCAAAAAAGAAGTCTATACTGCGGCTCTAAAGCGAGGGGTTGCTCACGCGCTTGGTACATCTTTTCCTGGCCAGCCAGGTGTCACATACCTGTTTGCCCATTCCACAGATACGATATTTAACGTTCCAAGGTATAACGCGATATTTTATTTATTAAACGATTTGGTGCCTGGGGATAGCGTAGTAATATTCTTTAATGGCAAGCGATATAACTACACTGTTTCCGAGAAAAAGATTACGGAACCGGCGGATGTGGGGTATTTTACTTTAAAAACAGACGAGCAAATTTTGGTACTACAAACTTGTTATCCGCCGGGAACTACCTGGAAAAGGTTGTTGGTAATAGCAAAGCCGGTGGGAAGTTAGTTCATAGTTAGTAGTTCATAGTTCATAGTAAGATAAAATTATGGTTAATTTTGAGAAATTGGAGATTTATCAAGAAGCGATACAATTAGTTCTTCAAATCTATAAACTTACAGCCAAATTTCCTAAAGAAGAAAAGTTTGGCATTATCGATCAAATAAGACGTGCCTCTGTGTCTATTGCACTCAACATCGCAGAAGGCACATCGCGCACTAAAAAAGATTTCTGTAGATTTTTAGATATGGCAAGAGGTTCCTGCCACGAAATTATTCCACTTTTAAAAATTTCGCTTGAACTAGGATATATTAACAAAACTGAGTATGAAAATCTTTATGCAGACATAGAACTTTTGTTAAAAAGGATTAACGCACTGCGCAGATCACTCAACAATTAACTATCGACCACAAACTATGAACTATGAACCATGAACCAATTGTCCTTTTGACAAAGGAAGGCTTATAGTATATAATTTAGATATAGTTTTTTGTTTTATACATTAAGACATTTAAAATTGATTTAAAATTAAGAATTAAGAATTTAAAATTTAATTAATGTTAAGTGTATGATATTCTGTTGATATGGAAAGAAAAGAAAAAGGGATAGAAAATTTCGTTAAAAGTAAAGTTGCCAGAGTTACAGCAGCTGTAGCCCTGACTTCTGCTGCGGGTGCTGTTGCGGTAGAAAAAGGTTATGTTCCGTTTGCCGGTTTTGCAGAATCCGCAAAACATCTTGTTTTAGACAATCCACATAAAGCATACGATCAGTTGGTGGATAAGCTGTCAAATGCGGACGAAGCAGAGGCGCAAACACCACCAACTAAAGTTTCGCCTTCCAATATGCAAGGTTGGGCTTTTAAAGTAACGTCACCTGATCTTGCTGAGTTTGTAACAGGACCGACCACGCCACCCCTAGGAGTAGGAAGCGCTCATTTGGCAACAGGTGCAAGTACAACCTTAGAAACTTTGCTTCATAAGAGTTATTTAGGTACAAAATTAGCAGATATTGGAACTTTAAACTATTCTGCATTTACTAATAGTTCAGCACCTGTTTTAAATCCAGTTTTGGAAATTTATGTTAATACTGATAACTTAGGGCCTGATATTCTAGCTTTCGATCCACATAATCAAATTAACCAAGTTGCGCAGTCAGGAATTTGGCAAAATTGGGATACGTTGAGTCCAACAGGTATTTGGATCACTACAGCTTCTACTGTATGTGATTCAAAAAGTCTTGCCCAGTATATTAACTGTGCTGGTAATCCAGAGATAACTGATGTTACAAATGATGGGGCAAAGGGTTTTAGGTTCAAAGCCGCAACGGGAATTAATGGGTATGTAGACAATTTTACTATTGGAATTTTGGGTGCTGATACTACTTATGATTTTGAGCCGGATGGGGGAGCGACATTGACACCGACTAATACAGCTACTTCGACGGAAACACCGACAAAAACTCCTACACCGACACGAACACCTACGCGAACGGCCACGCCGACTAGAACTCCGACAAACACTTCGACGCTGCCTCCATCTGTAGGTGGAAATGCCGAGAGGATTGATCCTAATACTTTGCCAAAAATTTCCGATAAAAGTGAAAACAAAAATGTACTACCAATAGCTGCCGAAGTGGCAATAGCAGTTGTTGCGGTTAGCGGAACTGCCGGAGTTGTATATTTCAAGCGTCGAAAGTCTTAAAAATTCTAAATAGTTTTTTCAATAATCCCTAGTTTTTTCTTCTTTCTTTGCTCGTCCAAAGAAAGAAATTAGAAAGGACACCCTAATGCCCTTTTGCTACTCAATGACGCTTCCAAAAGACGGAAGCCTTCTGGTATTTACCTCAGGAGTGAGGGGCAGTACCAGTTTTCCTTGTCTTTTGAAAGCTATTTCGTTTGACGCAAAAGGACAGATAGGGTTAGAAAAATACAAAACGCTCGCTCGTAATGGGGAAGAAAAGGTAAGCCATGAACCATGAACCATCAACTATGAACCGTGTTTGCTTAGCAATAGGGGTTTACAAGTGCTACTCAAATATCTTATAATCTTTATAGTTAACAACTAAATTAAGAGTGATGCTAGAACTGCCCCGATTAAATCGGGGCAAGCGCCCATATTCCTGGGCAAATGCATTTTCCCCACTTCGCCCCGAAAGGCGGAGCTTCGAGGGGTAAACTGGTCGTTAAGTATTTTAGTTTGGCGATCCGGTCTTCGCAGCTGTAATCAAACAGCGATGGAGAGCGCATAAAGCATCCGACAACCCGAAACAACCCTCCTTCGCTAAAGCTACGGAAGGGTAAATCGACGGGTGCCAAGGAAGCATTTTCTTCGTACCTCTTGTTTTTCGGCAAGAGGTTTTTTAATGTCCTCCTAGGCCGTGTCTTGGGGGATTAAATTTTCCAAGTTTGGTTTAGGCAGTAGGATAGTTTTTCTGGTAAATGCAGTGTTTTTCTTGGCGTCCGCAAAAGGAGATTTTATGGCGTCGAAGGAAAACTTATACAATATAGGCCGAATATTACTGGCAGGTTCCGCACTTACTGCAGCGGCTTTTTCTGTGGAGCAGAGGAGTCAAAATCAAGGTCAGAGTCAAAGTCAGAGTCAGAGTTTAGAGGTTAGAGGATTGGTCTTGACGGATAGTGAAATTGCGCAGATGCGAGATTATGATGGATATATTGCGGCGGCAGCCAAGATTGAACCGACGGAGATTGTCACCGTATTATCAACTCCAGTTACAATTGCCATTCCTGAGAAAACTTATCAAAAGCCACAAATCGTAGAAAAATTGCCGGTTGTCCAGATGATCGCCGAAGGGGCGCAACTGATTGACAAATATAAATCAGAGCTTCCGGATATTCTTATAATAATTAATGCAGATGGTCAACAAACAGAGGATTTGCAAATTTATTATCCAATCTACCGCGCGGCGCAGGACAGGTTTGGTGTGCCCTGGGAGCTAATTTGGATTATTCATGAGGCGGAAAGCAATATTTCGCGAAACGGGTCGGCATATGAATGCAATATTCATTGCGGGCCAATGCAAAGGTCTGTCGCATACCATCCTCAGGAAGATGTGAACAGGGCAAACGTGGGACTTGAGTATTTGCAGAATTTACCGGTGAGACACTTTGACGATGCTGCCGAGATTGTTTGGGCAGCAGCTGCCATTGATGAGTGGGCGGGGTTGGAACGAGATTATCAAAAGGCTCTTTTGAAATATTCCGCCAGAGGGCCGGCGCAAGAACGTTTCCAGAGATTTTTGGAGTCGGAATCCCTTCTTGGGCAGTAATTTTAAGTTTTAAATTTGAAATAAGCAAAGCTTTTCTGTGAATGAAATTAAAATGTTTAAATTTTAAAATTAAGACATTAATAATTGATTTAAAATTAAAAATTGTAAATTGAAAATTTTATTTGAGGTTTATCGAATAGAGATTTGTGGGGGTGCCTTCTGTTTGGGTCAGGGTTGTTAGAATTACCAGACTATTTGCGGAAGGGTGGGCGTAGACAAAACCGTCTTCAAATTTACCGGAGTAGATTGTCATATTGTTGTTGCCGTCGGTTTCGATTATGGAAATATGGTTTGGCTGGGCTAAAACAAGGTGGCTAGAATCCGGAAACCAGGAAATATTCAAAAGGTCAGGTAAATCCGGAAGTGTGCTTTCTTTTTTTAATTTAAGATCATAAATTTTATATTTTCCTTCTTTGTTTTTGTAGAGAATTTTTTCTTCATCGGGAGAAAAGATTAAGCCAGTGGGGAAGTAGTTAGGGAGGTTCACAGTAGACAGTTCACTGTTCACAGTTTTTTTGGCTGTTTTTGGAGAAGGTGATGGTAGAGGTGTTGGTTTATTCAGCGTTGCTTCTGCGGTGGCATCTTTGACTTCTACCGGAACAATAGAGATAAGCCTTTGGGCTTTTTCGTCTATTTGCTGCTGCCAAGAGGAAATTGTGGCCGAAAGCGAGGCTGTAATGTCCCGGGGTTGCTGATCTGCCTTTTCGGAATCTGCTAATAGATTAGCGGTGGCGGAACCAGCCTCGTCTTCAAAGCGGGCGACCAGTTCGCGGGAATCGGCACCCCAAATAAATTTGGCTTTAGAATAGTCGAAACTGGAACTATTTTTGGCAATTATTCTGCTATTTTGGCGGAATATGAAAGGGCTGTCGGTCATGGGAAGAATAAATAACCCGCCTCTTTCCCCCCAGACGCCGTAAGCGATTTTAGTGCCGTCCGGCGATAAAGTGGGGTTGGTGGCACCAGAGATGGTTAACGGTTTTATTTCGGGCGCTAATGGGAAGAGAAGGGCTTTTATTTCGGTGGCCAGGTCTGCCTTTATATCTATTTCTTTTTCCCAGGTTGTATAGCCGTCTTTTTCGATCCTGATTTTATAAGTTCGTGGTTCGAGGTAGGGAATATTAGTATTAGTAGCCGAAGTTAGTCTGCCGTCCAGAAAAACCTGTGCGCCAGTCGGCAGGGAAGTGGCGACAATAAGGCCGGTTCTTTCGAATGTTCCGTTTTTAAAATTGGGTTTGAAGCCACGGGAATAGAAAATTACGGCTGCGGAAACGACAACGATAAAAATTAATATTGCCAGACTAAAAAGAACACGGTATTTGGCGAGTTTGTTCATAAGTTAGTTAATTAGTTAATTAGTGACTAGATTATATGCTGTATCGATGAACCACGAACCATGAACTAATAACTATCAACTGACTGGTATTTTAGCAAGCTTATGGTAAATGGGCAAGGGAAATAGTTAATAGTTTGTAGTTAGTAGTTGGATAGAGGGGAATCAGGTAGTAAATGGATGAGAAATGGGAAATTAAGTTGATTCTGGTTGATACTAAAAAGTGTGATTATGATATATTTAGATTCGTTAATTTTGGCAAATATGATAAAATACGATGGGTAAAATGGAGAAGAAAGAAAGACAAGCAAGAATAGTCCCAAAAAAAGCGGAAATTGCCGGATCAATTGCTTTGGCCGTAAGTGCTTTTGCAGCCTGTGGTTGCGGATCGAGTGATAATGAAAAAGGCACAAGCCCACCGCCGGAAAATGTGGATAATATCGGGCAGTTAGCAACAACTCCAGTTTCTGAGAAAATTTTACCAATTGTAACCGAAATACTTAAACCTATTTCAACCGCGTTGACCAAACCTACATCAAGTGAAACCTCGGTTTCTTCTAAGAATAAAGAATCCAGTGAGGCGGTAGTAAATGTTGGCGATTGGCAATTCCGGTTGGAAGCTTGGGAGGAGCCAAATAGGCCAGGTACTTCCACGGTAAACGGGGTACGTTATAAGCCGGTTATTGTTCGCGGCGCGATTTTTAATGAGGGCAAGGAACCTATAAATGTAAAAAGGGTTAAGAACGAATCTGACAGTGATTTATATATGAATTTGGTTAGAGGTGATGGTGGTGTTTTGGATGGTTCCAAATCGGGTTTAGGGCAAAACTTTTTAGACGCTTCGGGGAATGATATTTACAGTAGACTTTTTTATAAAAACTTTGATTTACCACCGCATTTTGGCATTCCTGTGTCCTTAGATTATGAAGTCAAACCGGACGCCAAAGATTACAAATTTTCAGTACAAGTATTAAAATCCAGCGGTGGTGGAGGTGGAGGGCAGGTTTATATAGATAAAGGGGTAAGTATGGAGGTAGTTAGTTATGTCGATGATGATGCAGTTGTCAAACAAATGAATCAGCCGGTTAATGTTGGCGGTATGACTTTTTCCTACAGGGAAGCGACTGTCCAAAAAGGGGTTAACGGAATGATTGAAAGAATACATATTAATGTCACAAATAATACCGGAGGACGGCAATGGTCTATGCGGGAAAATGCAAGCCTTCTGGTTTATCTAAAGGATAAGAGAGTTATATATGGAGATATGGGGGAATATGCCAACGAGTTTTACGGGAAAGACATTATTGAAAGTAATCAGACTGTAGATTTTCCGATTCTGATAGGGTACGAGAGATTTGATAAGTCTATGGATGATATAAAAGGAATTGCAAATGGGATATATGATGTCAGGGGCGCTACAGTTCTTTTTATGGCAGGGGGTAATTTATGGGGAGCCTGGAAGATGCCGGACGATTCTGGAAATGATGCCCCCCACTATTATGGTTACTAACGGATATTCTGACTTCTATAAATTGACAAAGTAAACTTGCAGGTTTATATACATGTAGGAATTTTTAATTTTTAATTTTAAATTAACTAAAAAATATAAAAAATGAAGGAATTACTCGGAGCCCCAAATAGAACGCTTGGTGATGTAAAGGTTTTTCCTCTGATAGACAAAATCCACAGAAGATTTAGAAAGCCTGTTTATGCCGCAGCGACTTTTTTGGGTGTTTCCGGCGTGGCTGCAACTTGTGGGGGCAGCGAGAGCCCAGACAAGACTGCAAGTATTGATCCGGTTCGGACAGAGGCTGCCCAAAGTTTAGATCCCTACCGTTTTTTAAAATATCCGGTACCGAGAGATGAGCGGTTTAGGATTCAACAGGGGTGGGAATATAGCTTTGCTTCCAAAAAAAAGCATTTAGGTATTGATTATATTATGGGGAAGGTTGACGATTCCGACAGCGGTTGGAAAATTTTCCCGGTAATGGCCGCCGCAGACGGGGAAGCTTGTGTTAATCCAATCAATAGAGAAGGTACGGCAGTTTTTATCCGGCACGACAGGCCTGGAGGGAAAATTCACTACACTTATTACGGTCATTTAAGCGAGGTTAAAAGTGATATTCCGCAGTGCAAACAGGATGATAAGTGGTATACAAAACTAAAGCATGTTGAGCAGGGCGAAGGAATCGGCAAAGCTGGTGCAAGCGGAGTTGTCGATCTCAAAGGTAATCCACAACCAAAGTGGGTTCATTTGCATTTTGGAGTAATTGGGCCGGACGGGGTAAATGTAGATGCTTATGATATTCGCTCGACCCGCGACAAATATCCAGACCTGCTTTTTAACAACAACCTCACTTGTGGAGATAAAACATTGTGGGTGATTTGTCCAACAGGAAAGCAGGCAGAAATCGTGCCTACAATGGCTTTAGTTCCAACTATGGCACCTGTGCCAACGGTTGAAGTGCCGCAAATTCCGACGGTTGAGTTAAAAAAGGATGGTGAAGGAATCGATTTTTCGTTACAAGATTCTAGCGGTAAATTAGTGGATATTAGTGAGGATGCGCGCTTTGCCAATAAACCGATTTTGGTTTTTTATTACGGCAGAAAATTTGATGCTTCCGATTCTGATTTGGAGGTTATTAAACGTATTAAAGGTGAATTTACGGATTTGGCGATTATGCCGGTGCTTGTGGAAAAACAATCGTATAGTATACAGCTACTTAAACCTATCTTTGGTGAGGTATTCATTGATGAATCAAATGTTCAGACAGAGGCCTCGATTGCTCTTAGAGTTCAAGGATATCCTGCAACTATAATTTTAGACCAAGGTCATAAAATTATTCTTCTTAAGAATGGTAAGCTTCACGAGCCTGATGTTGTACAAATTAGAGATACTGCGAGAGCGCTTGAGTATAGGTAATTTTTTTGGATGTTTTGCGGAGTGGTATCAAGTTGTACCTGGCAATTGTCTTAATATCTTATAATAATATTTATCTTTAACTTATAGTATATAAGCCGAAAATCTTGCACTTCTTGAAAAAATAAATTATTCTTAAGTTATGCCAGTCACACCGGTTGCAGGAGTTCCACCGCAGGCTACGCTTAACCAATTCAGGAGAAACACAGAGCAATCTCCCGCTTTCGCTCCCTCTCCACTTTTTGATTTTCCAGGTACACCTAAAAGTAATTTCTATACACAGAATGGTCAGATCATACTGGCTGCCATTGTGGTTATATTGCTCATCATTTTTTTCTTTATAGACACTGTTGGCAAAATTAGTTCGGGCTTTTTTTTCTAGCTTCAAAATTGTACCCATAGTTCCTTGACACCATAGCTTCAAGTCTTATAAAGTTGTGTTAGAGGAAGTATTTTAGTGGATCAGCCTGCCCAAAATTATCAAAAAAATCAAAAACAGAACTTGAAAAAAGCCGGAGTCATTCTGCTTCTGATTTTATTTGCACTCGGAGCACTTTTGGCATTTGCAATTTTCCTAGGTAATAAACCGGAAACTCCCAGGCAGAATACTCAAAATACTCAGCAGCAGGAATCTACAAAAGGCGGAGGAACAAATCAACAAAGTACTGTTTATGGGAGGGTTATTAAAGTGGATGTTGATAACAGGATAATAGAAGTGGAAACTCAAGATGTATCTAAAAAGATATACAAAATTAAGGTGGAAAATAATGTAAGGATCGAAAGGCCGCCTGTTTCTGACGGACGTGGCAAGGCAGTGGTTATGCCGGCAACATTTGAATCTATACTTTTAAATTCTATTGTTAATATTTTAGTTAGAGGGGATTTGAATAAGACTGGTGAATTTACAGCAATTCAGATAATGTTGGTAGTTTAATTATGAGATTTGTTACAAAAGGTTTTTTTGTTATTGCAATATTGGTGGCAGTTGCTTTTATTGCGGCTTTGGTGCTGCCCAAAAAAGCCATAGCTGACACTGGTCTTGTTAATGAGGGTTATGGATGGGCAAAAGAGGTGGCTTTAGGAGCTGCAGCCAGTAAAACTTTAACTTTTAAAACTTTTTCTGCAAAAATCGGCAGTGCGCTTCAGGCTGATTCAATTTCTATCGCTGTAGTTCCGGATTGTACTAATTTTGTTTGCGGTCCGTCACCGGCAACTTACAGTTACAGCTGTTTTGGTACTTGTCCGGTGAGTGGCATTGTGACAATAACAGGTATTGCAACTTGGGGCAGGTACTATATATATAGCAATGTTAATAAGTCCGGCTACCATGAAACTATTAATCCAAATTATTTTTTTGGTACTACGGGGTTTGCTGCTGGAAATAATAATATAGGACAGTATGTTTACTTAACCTGTACTACTGCATGTGCTTCTGATACTTACCGAATGCAAATTACCAAGCCTGTGCAAAATGTTTGGTATAATTACTTACCAGCCCCCTTAGCAAATGCTAATCCAGGTTATGCGGTACCGGGCGGAAGCTCTGCAGGAACGTTGGTAAGTGGCAGAATTGGTTTAGCGGGACCCGGTCCTCTGGCAGGTCCTTTTCCGAAAGTATTAACTTTTACCGGTGCTTTTTCTGCTGCCACAGTAGAAGGTTGGCTTACTGTGAGCGGTTTTGTGTCGGATAATGGGAATAATTTCTCCGGTAGTAATGCCGGATTCAATTTTGGTTACGATAAGACAGTCCCCGTTGTTTCCTGTTCTGCTTCAAAAGTTGGCTCAAATTACCAGATTAATTTAACGTCTTCAGATGTAAATGGAGCGTTGGCGGTATCTGGAGTGGGTTATGGACAAGTGCAGGTGAGTGACAATGGAGGGGCATATGCTAATTTACCATCCGGTTCCGGCTCATTTTCCGGAACTGTCAATTATGCATACACTGCCGGCCATACTTATACGTTTCGGTTTAGGGCTGCAGACAATGCCCAAAATACTTCTCTACAAAGCGGTATCGGGTTTTCTAACACGTCTCTATATGCTACCTGCACAGTGCAGCCGGATGCACCGGCGGGGTTGACGACTACAGTGCCAGCAGGTTGTGTTGGCGGGAACTGGGGAGGAGCAAGTATCGGTTTTTTGTGGACGGCGAATGTAGTGCCGCCAGCGGTTGATAATTACACGGTCCAGGTGGCTAAGAAGACCGATTTGTTTGCAGCGGGCAAAACTGCTTCAAGAATTGTAGCTACGGCACCTGTTTCTGTTAGTACAACGGGTGCTTTGACGCCTTCCCCGTCCTGGATTGATGGGGGGTCTGCGTTGGTTGGTGCGACTGGACTAGATCAATTTCTACCTGGTGTTATTTATTCGTGGGAAGTAAGAGCGAACAATAGTGTTTTAGGTAGTAGTACTTGGACAGTTGGAACAGATTTTTCTGTTCCCTTTTGTCCGCCAATTGCGGCGACACATTCGTCTTTGCCCTGTGCGTCGACTGTTGACGCTAATGGTTTCTCTTATGTTTCTGGTAATTCAATAACTTTTAGTTGGGGAGCAGCGGCTGGGGCAACTAGTTACGAAATTCAGTTTCAGGGAGATTATGCAAATTCACCAGGCTTCGATCCTATACTTAGTGATTTTACAAAACAACATGTAAAGAACCTTGCTGTTATAAGTGGTAACAGCGTTACTGGTACTGGTGCTATGTCTACGGTGTGGACTATCGGAGGTGGTGCTAGCATTTTCAATGCTTATTTTGGTAGAAATCCCTCCTGGGGTCTTGGTACACCCGCAGCTCTAGTATTTTATACCAGTACATCTTTGCATCCGACGCCTATCACATATCAATGGCATGTTAGGGCAGTTGGTGCGGGTGGGGCAAAAAGTGCCTGGGTTGGCGGTACGCTGATAAGTCCTGTCGCTTGCCAATATGATTTGCAGGTTGAATTTGTCAATAGTACCTGGCAGGATAGTGCTGGCAATTTTATTCATCCGGGTATGAGTTTTCAACCAAACGATACGGCAAGAGTTAATCTTAAGGTAACAAATTTAAATACGACTGGTTCTGCTTCACCACTCTCAACCTTGTATATTTATTATCAATCCGCTGGTGTACCTATTTGTCCTACAGCAGCCATGGTGGTTCCGGATGACGCGGTAGGTACAAGCCAGGGTTATTCTATCCCATCAATTCCCTCAGGAGGAACAAATTTTGTGACGATTCCTGTTTCGTTTAGTATTGGCACAGCTGGTGACACAGCTTATGCTATTGCCGACCCACTATGCCTAATTGACGCGCCTCCGTGGACAAACAATGTCGCCACGCAGACATATTTTGTTAATGCAAATGGGTTTTTTGAAACTCTAGGTGGAGATGTGGGTTCGGCGGGAGCCTCTGGTATTGGTACGAGTTTTGATTCGTCAACACTGGCCACACAACTTTATCAATCGGACTATGTAATTGCAGCCAATAGTATTGGGACTAGGGTTAATACAAGAAAATGGAAAATGGCAAGCTATATATCTAAACAAGTGCCAAATGGTGGAATTTATGAATATTTTGCCGGTAGGTTTCCGCAGCCGGTTCCATCAGCATCGACTTGCGATTTTGTTGCTAGCAAACCGGTCTCTTATTGTGGTGGAAACTTCACTTTTACGGATACAGGACCGAATGCCAAAATCGCTCCAACATGGGATAGTGTTATTTTTGTGGATGATGACCTAATTATTGAGAGCGATTTGATTTTGAATCCGGATGTCACTTTGATTTTTATAGTTAAAGAAAAAATAAAGGTTTCTCTTGGGGTTAAAGAAATTGACGGTATTTTTATAGCAAAAGAGGGTTTTACCGATTCAGATGTGGCAGCTTCTGCCTCGGGAGTGGCTTTGGCGACAGATTTATTGACGGTTCGCGGTGCAGTTTATGTTGATGCAATTGGGGGAACTATGGATCTTAGGCGCTATTTTACAGGTCCATTTAACAATACAACTCCTTCTGTTAAATTTATATTTGAGCCTAAGTATCTGGCAAAATCAAGTGTTATAAATATGATTGGTGTCAAGGCGATCAAATGGACGGAGATAAATCCATGACACGAAGTGTCAGGAAAATTTTAAATTTTAAGTTTTAAATTTGAAATGAAATCTGAATGTATGAATTTTAAAATTAGGACATTAAAAATTGATTAAAAATTAAAAATTGTAAATTAAAAATTTAACAAGATGCCTAAACTGCCTGAACAAAAAGCAAGAGATTTTGAAATACTTGATAAGTCAACCTTTAGCAGGGGAACTCTGGATAAATTTAAACCTCCAGCAATCAAACATCACCTAAAATTACCCATAAAACCAATAATTGGAGTTTTGATTTTAGTGCTGGTGCTTGGAGGTATCTACATAATTTCCAAAACATATTTTCCGGATTTAATAAAGCAAAAAGCGCCGGCGCAGGCAGAAAAATCTCCGGAATTTGAATACCCACTTAATGTTAATGATGTTAAGTTTCCCAGTGAATTTTTAAAGGAGAAGTTTTTGGCTAATTTCCAAAAAGCATCTGTAGAGAAAGATGCCGACACCAGATATAAATTGTTGGAAGAAGATTTTATGTTTTTGAACGGTTTTTATGCGTCTACTGCTTCTTACGACTTTCGGGTTCAGCTGGAAAAGTATAGGGATTATATTAAGAAGAACTATCCGGGTCAATACGAAAAAAATAAGGGTTTTTACGATTTTGCTTGTATTGATAAACTTTGTGCCGGAGCAAGCGAGGCTAAATATCCGCCGGAAATTATAGAAATACAAAATGCCTTGGCAAAAAATACCTCAATCAGTCCAGTTATTAGAGATTCATTAGTAAGAAATTTAGACACGGCAGTATTTTCTAAAGATAAAAATAATCAGGGCAATTCTTATATTTCGGTTCTCACTTCTTTATCGTTGGAATATAAAACTTCCAAAGATGAGGCAGTCAAGGATTTGTATTTAAAACTAAATGATTATGTGGGTAGAAATTATCCCGAATTTAAAGTTCCCGAAAGTGTGAAGGTAGAAAGTTAAAATGAAAAAGATTTTGTTTTCGATAGTTTTTGTTATCGCACTTTTTGCCTTAAAAAGTGTATTTGCTTCCGAGAGTTTTGCTGCTTCTGTTAGTGGTAATTTTGATAATAGGGCAGGCAGTATAGACATAACGGTTAATTACACAATAAAGGATCAAGTCGGCAGTAACCCTGTTACCGGTTCTGTAACTGTTGGACATGGCAGTGCTGCCAACGCAGTTTATCCTTTTTCGGTGACTAATTTTACTACGAGTGATTTTCCAAGTATAACCTGGTTTACGTCTTGTAACTTGGGTTCTGACTCGACATCGGGTACAGGCGGTGTCTACACATTTACCGACCAGGATGTGCACTGTAAAACCCCGAATAGCTCTATCACAATAAATTCAACAAATTGTACAAGTGGTGATGGGCAAATAAACTGGACGGTGACTTCTGGTTCCGGCGGGGCCAATATAGCTTACTTTAACATTTATAAATCGCTTGGAGGAAACCCGGATAGTGATACTAGTCCACTATCGGTTACTTATGTTTCCGGCACAAATAGTTATAGTTTGCCGAATGGTACTTTGCCAAATGCCCTAAAGACGCTTGCCAATGGCACCTGGACCTTGCGGGTGAAGGCATTTACAAATGCGCCGGACAATAATTCGGTGTTCACGGATGGACAGTTTACCTGTCCCGGGTCTTTCGCGCCGCCGTCGAATCTTATCACCAATATTAATTGTGTTACTTCTTCTCCGCTTAGTTATAGAGTGGATTTTTCCTGGAGTCCAGCTGAGTCCGGAAGTTATGCTTATCGAGTAGAAATAGCTACTAGTTCATCCGGACCCTGGGGAACAACGTATTATGACCCAGTTCCTAATACAAACACGTATTATAGTGTTAGTAGCGGTTTTTCGGCGGGTACCCAATACTGGTGGCGCGTTAAAGCGACGCAAAGCGTTACACTTACGGTCAATTATTCTAACGTTGCCAACTTTACAACGCCCAGTTCATGTCCGGCAAATGTGCCGGCAGCAGGTTTGAGTTTAACATTTTGTGAAAGAGGCGGGTTTGGTGCATTACCCAATGACGTAACTTTTCGATGGACCAGGGCGACTCCAACTGCTTCGATACAGGCGGAGAATCTTGAATATTCGACCAATTCCAATTTCCCACCGGACGGCTCTACAATCTCCACGGCAGTTCCTGGTGGATACTACGATCCAAACCCGGACATTAATTTTGTTGCCGGTACCCGCTACTATTGGCGAATAAATACAAAGATGAGTGACAATATTTGGTATCCTTCGCCAATGCGAGAGTTTGAAGCCCTTTACCAATGTGATTATGATATTTCTGGGACTTACCCTGTAACTCTTTATGGTTATGCCACTTGTGTTGATGGATATCAATACATACGTTTGTATTGGCAAGGAGGGAATTATGGCTATGATATTTTTTATGATTCGGGTGGTGGGTTGTATTATTTTGGGGTGCATACCAGTGCAGCGTTTTATAACCCGCCTTTCACTAATTGGCCTGCTACGACCAGGTGGCGAGTTCAGGTTAGTCTTGGCAGTATATATTATTCGAATATTGTGACGATTTCTTCTATAAATTGTGGTTCGGCGCCGGGTGCGCCAAGTAATTTACAGGCGGTGGCGACTTCTCCAAGTGTGATTATAGGTTGCAATACCAGCAATTTGCCATCAATTGATTTAAAGTTTAACGATAATTCTAGCAGTGAGACTTCTTATGCGCTGGAGATTTCTAAAGAACCGTTTACCGGTTCCGGTAGTACAAATCCTTCGAATATGTGGGGGGTAAAATCTTTACCGCCTAATACAACTACTTTTACCTGGAGTGCAGCAAGTCCGCTTGCCTGGGCGAACGCAAACCCGGGGGCTCTGCCGGGAAGTGAGCTTGTGCCTATTGAGGAGACGACGTATTACTGGAGGGTTAAGACTATGAGTAATGGTGGCCAAAGTAATTATATGTATCCGGATGGTACGGTTAACTCGACAATTTATCCTGCCGGGTTGCCATTTAGGATACCTCTTTGTACGCAGGGTTATGACCTGAAGGTTAGTATGGTAGCGGGGAGTGCCAGGAAATTTGCGACTCAGGAGGCCACAAATATCTTTTCAACAGGTGATTTAGTAAATGTGGATTTTAAAGTTGAAAACATAAAAAGTTCGCAACTCGCTTCCAATGCAACGAATTTGTATTTTTACTACAAATCTGCTGGTGTGCCAAGTTGTACCGGGACTGCTGTGGCGAATCCTGTCCCCCCAGATGGTAAAATTCCGCCATTTCCGCAGGACTATACTCCTGTTCCCGCTATTCCGCTTGGAGGCTCTACTACTGTAACGGTTACGTTTGGTGTTGGATATGTGGCAGGTACTTTTACAGGCGCTGCTTACGTAATACCCGGTTGTGCTATAGCAGCTGGTCTTACTGAATACGACTGGTCTAACAATAATTCCAGCAATAGCGGCGGGCCAAGATTTACATATAAAATAGGTGCCTTGACTTTTTTCCAAACACAGGGTGGGGATGTGGGGGCAAAAGGTACTATTGCTGCGGGTCTTGACGGGTCGTGTGTGGGATACTACCAATCTGATTATGGCATTACAGGCGGCAGTGTAAATACATATATTAAGGGTAAGTCTAACGGGTCTGGCGCAAATTTTACGGCTAATGTTGTTTCCGGAGGGGTTGAAAGTTACACTGTGGTATCTAGAGGTGGCGGATATCTAGGTAGCAGTGTGGACGTTGTTATAGAAGGGGGTGGGGGAAGCGGGGCAAAGGCAACGGCTAACATGTTGGGTAACGTGGTTTGGACGGTAACAAAAGACAACGCTGGTTCGGGTTACACATCGACTCCTACTGTCAAGTTTTGCCCTTCCGGTCCAGCGTTTAAAGCTGCAAGTTACAACAAGCCGTTGGTTCCTGCTGGTGGGGTTTATAATTATTTTGCTTCCAAGTTCAGGAATAAGGCGACGACTAGCCAGTGCTCTATAAGTAGTGGAGCTTACAGCGGATATTATTACTGCGCCACAGATATGACGATTACTGGCGCCACAACTATGACTCTCACCGGTAATTCGGTGTTTTTTATCGACGGTAATTTAAGGATTGATGCCAATATTGCGGCAAGTGGTGCTGCTTCCGTAGTTTTTGTTGTCAAGGGAAATATTGTGGTTAACAGGAATACTGGTGGCAGTTTTATTACTAGCCTTGATGGAATATATATTGCCAGGAAAGGGTTTGCTGATACCGATGCTGAATTTGGTAATGACAGCTGGCTGTTCGGATCTGGTACTGGATTAACAATTAACGGTGGGCTATATGTAGATGCTGAGGAGGGAGCGAAAGTTAACTTATTAAGATATTGGAATAATTCATTAAATTCAACGCAGCCTTCGGATATTTTTAAATTCGATCCCAAATATTTAATAATCCTTAGAGATTTGTTGGGCAGCCCCGCTATTGGTTGGAAGGAAGTAGCGCCGTAAACCGAAGGTTTACGGGGTTGGTAGTTGGTAGTTAGTAGTGGGTAGCAAGTAGCAAGTAGCAAGTATTAAGTAGTAAGTATTAAGTATTAAGCAACAAGTAATTATTAACCATGAACTATTAACTATTAACTATTAACTAAATAACATGCCTAAACTGCCCACAGAAGAGAACAGAGGACAATTTGACTTTTTGAATAAGCCGATCCCAAACCCTGGCGGATTAGTTTTGCAAGGGCTTGGTGTCAACAAAAAGCATCTAAAATTGCCCATAAAACGAATAATTGGAGTTTTGATTTTGGTAGTGGTGCTTGGAGGCATTTACATAGGTACCAACAAGTATTTCCCTGATTTATTCAAGCAAAAAGCGCCGGCGCAGGCAGAAGCCAAGCCATTTGAATATCCCCTAAACGTCAATGATGTTACTTTCCCAAACGAAATAGTAAAAGAAAAATTTCTGGCAGACATTCGGAATGCAGCTGCAGAGACAAATACCGACAAAAGATTTGGATATTTGGCGGATAGCTTTAGCCTGATGCAAGGATTTTATTCGGCAACGGGTTCTTATGATTACCGTGTGCAATTGCAAAAGTACCGGGAATACCTAAAGAAAAATTATCCAAAGCAATTTGAGGCCACCAAGGGCAATTTTGATTTTGCCTGCATCGACAAGCTCTGCGGTGAGGCAAAGTATCCAACGGAAATTGCCAAAATAATAGGTGAAGTAACAAAGAATACTAAAATAGACCCTTTAGTCAAAGAATCAGTCTTGCGGAATTTTGATGGGGCAGGTTTCAGTAAGGATAAAAATGTGCAGATAAACTTTTACCTAGGCTCTCTTTCGATGCTCTTTTCTGAAGCGAATAGGACTAGTGATGTTGATCTGAAAACTAGCTATTTTTCTCTTCTTAACTTTATTGAGAATACTTACTCCGAAATTAAAGTTCCTGCCCAAATAAAGTTACAGGTTGAGGAGAAATGAAAAGGTTTTTTTTGGCAATATTAGTTTTTTCAACACTCTTTATTATTAAGTCCCTTCACGCGGATTCTGTGTCCGCGGCTGCGGGAGTAATCACCGGCACTTTTTCTAACGCGCGGGGAGCTATTGCTGTTAACGTGTCGCCTGCTTTTAAGAGGGCTAATGGTACTTATGCCTGTTTCGTGGGACAGACGGTGGCGGCAGGTCAAACGCTTACTGTTATTTGTGCTGACACTTTAGGTACTGATAATCCTCCCTATAGTTTAAGTTTTTGGTATAACAGCTGTGGTGATAGTGCAAATAATGTGGCTATAACTCCCGCTTCCGGGGGAAGCTATACTTTTGCCACCCAGGATGTGCACTGTACCAATACAAATTCGTCCATTACTATTACCGATACAAAGTGTACAGATACGACCGGAACTGTTACTTGGCGGTTAAATGTAAATAGTGACGGATCGGCGCCAAACATAAAAACACCTTTTAAAGTTTATAAATCGCTTACAAGTCCTGTTGTTGATGCTTCGCCAGGCACTCAAGCATATGTTTCGGGACCACCAGTTACGACTAGTTATGGCCCCTTTAATATCACGCTTCCTGCAACAGGCAATTATTATGTGGAAGTAAAATCTTTTGCAAATAGTCCTAACGATACTGTTAGCTATACGGCGCCGGGTGTGATGATGTGCGCCGGTTCGATGGTTCCGCCTTCTAATTTTGTGGCCGTAACGTCCTGTACCGGTACGACTCCGGTAGTTGCATTTACCTGGACCGGGGCAGGACCTGCGACAACTTATACATTTGCATATTTGGTGGAAACTAATTTGACAACGGATCCCGGTCCGGCAGGTTCATGGTCAGGGCCGTCATCTACGCCAAGCCCGCCTTCAAATACTTATGTGGACACGCTAACGCTAACAGCTGCCCAGACATATTATGCGCACGTTAAAGCGGTGGCAACGCCTGTGTCTACCCCTGCCAACCTTTTTTCGGCTTCGGTAAGTTTTACAGTGCCGACGTGTGTAGTGGGGCCCGGCACACCTGCGGTTTTTCCTGCTAACAATGATGTAATAACTTGTGCTTCGACTACGGATAACGGTGATTTGGTAGATGGCAGGATCGATGGCTACGAAAATGCCGTACCGGATAGAGCAAAGTTTACCTGGACGCGGGCGACGCCAAACGCAAGTATTGCCCAGGAGAAGTTGCAGTACACAACGAATAGTTCTTTTGGGACGTATACTGAAATTGACCATGCTGCCTTTACTTCTGTTGTTACTCCAAATCCCGATACATTAATTACAATCGGAAGCCAGCGTATGCACATTTTGACCGGTTTGACTTTGAATGCGACATATTATTTCCGCGTTAAAACCCTGATAGCTGGTTTGTGGGTGACAAGCGAGATAAGGAGTTTTAGGTCGCCATTTAGTTGTTTTAATCCCTCTCTGCCTACAACTGGTCATGGTATATCCCCGGGCATATATGCGCCCAACAAAAACGGTTTTACAAGACCTGGTTATGGTTATTGTATTGGTACAGTGCCATATGTACGGTTGGGTTGGGTTGTTAATAAACAGGTTTTAATTAATTATCCAAATGATGGTTTTGTGGTTACTCGTTGGTGGTCTGACCCTTTTTATGCATCTTCTATGAATTTGTCTTGGAGTGGACCCGTGACTGGTGTTGTTGTTGTTGATCAATGGTTTGCTGCAGGACTCGGGGTTGATTCTAACTTTGGTGTAGCTCAGGACATGATTCCGAATTGTACTATTCCAAATGCTGCGCCGAGCAATTTAACGTCACAAATACAACAAGGGTGTTTCAACGACTCCAACGGCTTAAGTCCATTCATTTTCTTACAATTTACTGATAACGCTACTAATGAAACCGGGTTTAATGTAGAGATATCGTCGGACCCTTTTACCGGGGACTCAACAACGACCAGAAATCCTAGTCAATGGGGGGTAAAAACGTTCCCTTTGATTGGGGGAACTGCGGGAACTTTGGGTTGGTGGTGGTCAGGAGCTGTTACTGGTAGTCCTTCCATTGTGCCATTGACAAGTGGTAACGCCAATCCGCAGGCACCGCCGGGAAGTGAGCTTGTGCCTTTGGAAGGTGTGACTTACTATTGGCGTGTGCGGGCTAATGGAACAGGTGCAAATAGTGCGTATAAGTACGATGATGGAACTTTGGCATCTTCTGTATACCCAAGCGGAAGGTCTTTTACCATGCCATATTGTTCGCCAAGATCAGATTTGAGTGCAACGATAGATGGCGGTTCGTGGAAAAATAGTGCTGGAGTACAAACGCAGTCTTTTGCTGCAAATGAAAATGTATCTGTGGATATTATAATTAAAAACGAGCCGATTTCGGGTGCTGTTAATAACCCTGCGACAGACTTATACTTTTACTTTAAGGGTGCTGGTACCGGCGGGGAAGCGATGCCCGATTGTTCGGCAAGCCCTCAAGTGCCTAAAACTACGATTCCATTAGATGGAGCTCCTTCGGCCTTGCCTCCTTTGTTGCAGATATATACAATCGGTGCTAATTCTCTTCCACCAGGTACTTCAACAAAAAAAAATGTTAGATTTAATACTGGTACAACACAGGGAGGATTCACCGGCTATGGTTATGTAGTACCGAGCTGTGTTATGGCTGGGGCTAAAGATCCGAATTTTGCTAATAACAAAACGGGCGGATTTGGTTATTCGGTAGGTGTTAACAAATTCTTTGAAACTAAAGGCGGGGATGTGGGGGCAAAGGGCAATATACGTATCGGCGTGCCTAATCCGGCGAGTTATAATATTTCGGATTATTTGATTGCCGGAAATGATTCTGTTTCCGGTACAATAGCGAATCTTAAGGTGAATTCTACTACCGGCCGTAGATTGTCTGGCTACCTTAAAAACCAGGTTTTGGGTGGTGGCGGGGTCTATGAATATTTTAGAAGCAGGTTTAGGAGTAAGGCGACAACAGCGTTTCCAACAACCCCATGTTCTATTACCTTAAGTACGTACAATACAGCCACAAACAACCTCTATTATTGTGCCGGGGATGTAAATGTTGATGCGGTGGTCAATATTACAAGCGGGAATCCAGTATTTTTCATAGACGGGGACTTAAATATAAACCAGAATATAACGGTGACTTCACCTGCGACAGCTGTGTTTATTGTCAAAGGTGGTGTTAAGAAGGGTATTAATGTGGCAACTTCGGTAACCACTTTACAAGGAATCTTTATTTCCAGGCAGGGATTTGTTGATGGAACCAGTGGAGGGGAGATTGCTGCTGGGGCTGGTGCTGCTGGAAAACTGACAATTACGGGAGGCCTTTATGTTGATGGGGAAGACGGCGGAAAGTTGCAACTGGACCGCCACTGGGGCGGAACAGATTTTGGTTTGAATGCAATCACACCTTCGGAAACGATTATTTTTGATCCTGGGTACTTAATTACACTTAGCTCAATTCTGGCCAGTCCTGCGGTCGGCTGGAAGGAAGTTGCGCCGTAAACCGAAGGTTTACGGGGTTGGTAGTTGATGGTTCATAGTTAGTAGTTCATGGTTGGTGGTAGAAATCGAAGAGTTTATGCCTAGTTGTTCAATGATCTTCGAAGGGCGTTGATTCTCTTCAAAGGCTTGCCAAAAACCTATCTTTTCTCGTCATTCCGAACTTGTTTCGGAATCTAAAAGATCCTGAATTAAATTCAGGATGACGTGTCAAAATGACAAAAATTTGGTCTGTTACAACAGCCATTTTTTGATTATTCAAGGCTAACAGGCTTTCGGTAAGCTCCAGAGCTAATTTAATTGCTTCCTGATAAACATTTAGTTTTTCGAAATTAATCATATTGTTATATTACTATAAACTATGAACCACGAACTATGAACTATTCACTTCTGATCCACTTACTACCCATTTAGGTTGACAAATTTTAAAACGCCTCTTGATGAAATCTCTCCCAAGTGATAAAAATGCGACATGTTCTCTGTGCCCATTTTTTCTTCTAAACGTCTAGGAATTGATCTTGGTACTTCTAATTGTTTAGTTTGGTCTTCCGGCGAAGGTGTTGTTATTTCCGAACCCAGCGTTGTGGCAATTGACTCTGTTTCCGGGAGGGTAGTGGCGGTTGGTACGCAGGCACACGAAATGCTTGGCAGGACTGGTATGGATTTGGTTGCCCAAAGACCCTTAAAAGATGGGGTGGTGGCCGATTATCTGGTTTGCGAAGCGATGCTTAAGAATTTTCTGGACAGGGTACTTAAGTATTCTAGGTTTGCGCGCCCGGAGGTGATGGTTTGTGTACCTTATGGTGTGACTCAGGTAGAAAGACGGGCAGTTTTAGAGGCAACCCTTTCGGCAGGAGCAAAGACCGCTTATTTGATTGAGGCACCGCTGGCTGCAGCAATTGGAGCAAAGCTGCCGATTGATGCACCGTACGGTTCTATGATAGTTGATATTGGTGGAGGACAGATTGGGGCGGCGGTGGTTTCACTTGGTGGAATTGTGGCAGCAGGTAGTAGCCGCTACGGTGGTGACAAATTCAATGAGGCGATAATTACTTATGTGCGTAAAATTCATAATATTGTTATTGGTGAACGCATGGCTGAGGATGTAAAGATAAAGCTGGGTTCGGCGATTATTTCAAATCCCAAAAAAACTGTAGAGGTAAAAGGCAGGGATGCCATATCCGGAATGCCAAAAACCATTATTGTCGATTCTAGCGAGGTAACGGAGTCAATTAGTTTGGTCCTTGGGGCGATTATAGCCACTATAAAGCAGGTTTTGGAGCAAACTCCACCAGAATTGTCATCGGACATAATAGACCGCGGAATTGTGCTTACAGGAGGTTCTTCTTATTTACGAAATATAGACAGATATATAAGTTCACAAATAGGAGTTAGCGCTCATGTTTGCGAAGACCCGATGCAGTCTGTGGTTTATGGAACAGGTATGGCACTTGAGAATATAGATAACTGGCGAAGAATAGTACAACGCAGGTAATTGGTTCATAGTTCATAGTTGATGGTGGATAGTATTTGAAAATATTCTTTTCTACTAACTATTGACTACTAACCATGAACCGTTCTGATTCACTTCGTATATGTATAGGTATATGAAATTAATTAAAGTTTAAATTTTAAATTAATAATTATAAAATGGGGGAATTGCAATTAATTTATCAAAAGTATTTTTGGTTTTTCTTTCAAAACTCCAGAAAAATTTAGCTTCAAGTTGTTTTAAACCCCAGCAGTTATTCTTAGCGATTGCCAGGTGCTTTTAGCACGACGTTCTGATTGTTGCATTAATCTAAATGTAAATGAATGAAGATACGAGTTTTGCAGTTTGTGTCATTCCGAACTTGTTTCGGAATCTTGACAAGCCGGTTACGAATAGATCCTGAATCAAGCCGCCTTTGGCGAGCCTCGTTGTAAACGGGTTCAGGATGACGTATGGATGTTATTAGAAGGTGCGTAACTTGCGGAAGAATGAAAAACTTGGTCTCTGAATCTTTATCATATAATGATAAATCAACAAATGGATAGTGATCTTTTAACGGGATGAAGCATAAAGATGTTAGGGTTTGTAAAATAATGCTTCTTGCGCCACCTGGTGGCATATCCTTCGGAAAAATTAATTTTAAATCATAAATCTCATTAAACTTTTTACAAATTAAACAATAGGTTGTTGCAAAGATAGGCCACCCAAGGTTGAATAGCTTTATTTGTTATACAATAGTATCTATGCATCATATTAAGTTGTAGATTGATATAAGAATAAAGTAAACGTGGGATGGGCAAACTGCTTTGCCGAAACGTTAGTCACAAAATTTATTGTAGGCATGAGAAATTGCCTGGTAATGGATAAAATACCTCGAATAATAGATAATGATGATAGACCATGCCTATATATTTTATATTAATATAATTTAGGTTCGAGGCGATAAAAGGACCTAAAAAGGCTTTAATTTTGTATGATTGGACAAGATATCAGCAATAAAATAAACAAAATTAACCGAATAGATGTTTTCGGTGTGGGTGTAGATGATTTGAATAAAGGTGAAGTAGGGCATGAAATATTAAAACTGGCGAAGTCACCGGGCCGGGGTCATTACTTGGTTACAATAAACAGCGAGTTTATTATGTTAGCCCATAGGAATCGTAAATTTGCCCAAATATTGGAAAATTCCGACCTTTCTGTTGCCGATGGGTGGTGGGTGGCTAAATCGAGGCTAATGTTTGGAGGTAAGGCACAAGATCGGATTACAGGCGTGGAATTGATAGAAGTTGTGAGCAAAATAGCTGTTGATAATCCTATTAGAATAGGCTATATGGGCGGTTTTGGTGATGTAGCAGCAATTGTCGCTAAGCGCCAGGTTAAAGAACACCCCGGGATAAAGATTGTTTATGCAAGGCCTGGAGAATTAACTATAAGGCAAGAATCGAAGCTAAAAGCGGAAATTGATGCAGTTGGAAGGATTGATGTGCTGTTTGTTGCATACGGAATGGGCAAACAGGAGTTTTGGATAGACAAAATGAAGGATAAACTAGATATAGGCCTATATATCGGTGTTGGTGGGGCCTTTGATTTTATTGCCGGTAAAAGAAAAAGGGCGCCAGTGTTTTTGCAAAATTTTGGACTTGAATGGTTATGGCGACTTTTGCTTGACCCGGCGAGGATTTGGCGGATGAGAGTTTTGCCAATATTTTTTTTGATGGTTGTTGCAAAATATTTAACAAATAAATTTTTCAAAATTTTCTAATAATATTTTAAAAATTTTCTAACAATATTTTTAAACTGATAGTTAATTATTATTAGCAGAATATTTGAACCGATAATAAATTTCTAAATTCCAATTTCTAAATTCCAAATTCCAATAAATCAGATATAAATAATTGCTGTTTAGCTATAGTAATAAAGTTACTCAAAGATGCACAAATATATTATTTTAAATGTTTTGTATTATAAACTTATAGTACGTAATTATTTTATACTGCGTTGACACTTGTTAAATTTGCTATTAGACTGGTTTTGTGGCCAAGTACGTACCAGACATCACCACAAATCGTTGGGTAATCATTGCGGAAGGCCGTACAAAGCGTCCAGTTGACTCCAAACCTCAGGCTTCTAATCTTAATAAGATCTGTGTATTTTGTCCTGGTTTTGAGCGTATTCCAGGAGAAGAAGTTTTTAGAATTGGTGAAGGAAAACCATTCGAACGAGGCTGGCAGGTGCGTGTGATAAATAATAAATATCCGATTACAGATTATCATGAAGTGATAATTCATAGTCCGGATCATGACCTGGAAATAAACAAGATGCCAGCTTCTGCTGTTGAGACGATTATAAGGGTTTACAGGCAGCGATTCTTGGCAAATGCTGTAAATGGGCATGTAATTATTTTTAACAACGTTGGAGATGCAGCCGGGGCTTCCATTAATCATCCACATTCTCAGCTGGTTGTTGTTCCAAAGCAAATAAATATAGATACGCTTAATTTGGAGCCGATTGTTAATGTAATTTTTGAAAATGACTTCTTCAGCGTATTTTGTCCGGATTTTTCCCAATGGCCTTTTGAGGTTTGGATTGCACCCAAAACAAAAGGTAAATTGTTTGGTGACATAACAGACAATGAAATAGTCGCACTTGCCCCTGTGCTTTCGGATACTATCCGCAGGCTTTTGCACCACTTAGAGAGCGGTGAACATTTTCATCCGGGGATGCCTATGGTTATGTTTAAAGGGGGTCCGGCATACAATTTTTATATCCACCATGGCCAAGACTGGTATATTAGGATCATTCCAAGGCTGGTTCACAGGGCCGGATTTGAACTTGGCACAGGGATTCAGGTCAATATTGTGGATCCGGCAGATGTGGCGGAAACCCTGATGCAGGAGATTAGATAGTAGATTAAATATAAAAGATAAAATATTAAAGATAATATATGTGGGCAAATACAAAATCTGAAGAGTTTAAGAAAAGATTATATAGATTAACGTTGGAGGTAATTAATTTTATTGAAGAGCTTCCCAAGGATCGTGTTGTTGAAGTTATTTCTAAGCAATTATTACGTTCTGCAACATCGATTTGTGCCAATTATATTGAGGCTTATGCAGCCTCCTCTAAACGAGATTATATAAACTATTTTAATCATTCATTAAAGTCCGCAAACGAGAGTAAATTTTGGATATCCCTCTTAAAAGACACCAATAAGGCTAAAAGTTTGGATGCGTTGAATTTGCTCAAGGAAGTTGACGAAATAAGTAAAATACTTGCATCGAGTATTATTACTATGCGTAAGCGAACAAAATGATTTTTTATTTATTATTTTTTATATTTAATATTTTTCTATGAAAGTAAACGAGGCAATTTTTAGAGATTATGATATCCGAGGTATTGTGGGTGAAGATTTAAATGTACAATTTGCCGAAATTTTTGGCAAATCCTTCGGAACATATTTAATGCATAAAGGTACACACGAAGTGCTGGTTGGATATGATGCGCGCGAATCGAGCACAGGTTATTATAAAGCCTGTGTGGATGGATTGATAACGACTGGAGTTAAGGTTATAAAAATTGGTTTAGTAACTTCGCCTATGATGTATTGGGCCAGAAAATTTTATAAAATCGACGGCGGACTTTCGATTACTGCTTCTCACAATCCTCCCCAGTATAACGGTTTTAAGCCTGCATCCGGTAATGGTGCCCTGTTTGGCGAAGAGATTCAGAAATTAAAAAAGTTAATGATCAGCGAAGATTTTGCAATTGGCGACGGCGAATTTAGTGAACGAGATATTTTTGAAGATTATAAAAACGATATCGTTTCTAAAGTAAAATTAAGAAGCAATTTAAAGGTAATTGTGGACTGCGGTAATGCTACTGGCGGGCCATACGCTCCGAAGGTTATAGAAGCAATAGGTGCTGAAGTTGAAGAATTGTATTGTAGTATAGATTTTACTCAACCGAACCATCCTCCGAATCCTCAGGATCCCAGAGCATATCCGCAAATATTGGCTAAAATTAAGCAGGGAGGTTATGACGCAGGGTTGTTGTTTGACGGTGATGCAGATAGGCTTGGTGTGGTAACCGATCGTGGAAATATCATATGGGGTGACCAAATAACGGCACTTTGTGCTAGAGAAGTTTTGGGAAGAAAACCTGGTTCACTGGTCCTTTTTGAGCTTCAATGCAGTAAAAGTGCGACAGATGATGTGGGAGATTATGGAGGCAAGATTAAGCTTATACGGGTTGGTCATTCGTATATAGAAGAAGCGCTTTTTAAGGAAAAAGCTGAACTTGCCGGCGAAACAAGCGGTCACATATTTTTTAGCGATAAGTGGTATGGTTTTGATGATGCAATATATGCTGCTTGCAGGCTCTTAGAATATATATCATTGAGTGGTAAGAAGTTGGATGAGCTGGTGAGTACTTTGCCAAAATATGTCAGTGCACCGATAACCAGAATATACGCACCGGATTCTCGAAAGTTTGAAATGGTAGAAGAATTAAAGAAGTATTTTAAGAAGAAAAAATATGAATTTTCGACTATTGATGGCATAAGATTGGAATGGAAAGATGGTTGGGCTGTTATTAGGGCTGCCAATACTCAGCCTCAATTGACTTTAAGGGCGGAAGCTACAACTCAGGCCAGGCTTGATGAGATAAAAAAGGTGGTTGAAGATTCTTTGGCGATATATAAAGCTGAGGGCGTAGAAGTTGAGTGGGGGAAAGTACACTGAAAATGGTTCATGGTTCATGGTTCATGGTTTATGGTTTATGGTTGGTAGAAACTTTTTTATTTATTAAATTTTCGATCTTTAGGAAATTTGGGGATATATGTTATTCAATGCTATTTTTCTGTTTTTTCATAAATTTATTGGTTTTAACTTAGAAAGTTGCTGGTGTTCTTAGTTGACTTGTGACTTTGGGGCGTTTACATGGTTCATAGTGACTTCGTAGCTTTGGAATTCTCGTTTTTTGGGATGTAGGATTTATTGGCTTAAACTTTGATCGCCAGATTTAACTGCTCCAAGAAGCCATAGTACCGCTTCTTTTTTATATCTTCGGTCGCCTCTAGAGTTGATTCGTATTGCGGGGAGCTTGCCGCGCTTACCCCATCGTTTGACTGTAAGTGGGGCAACGCGAAGTATTTTTGCAACTTCTTTGACAGTTAACAGATCTGGCCAGTCGTCACCTAGGGACATGTTAAAAAATTGGTGGTTGATAGTTCATGGTTCATAGTTAAGCAAGCAGGAGTTTATGATATGTTAGTAAGTCTTATTACAAATCTAACAAATCATTTATGGACTTGAATATATCAACAAAAAAAAATTTAATCAACCCCTCAAAATCGGGGTGAACCCCTCAAAATTGTGATCTAGCGCAAAATATAGGGTTTTTGGTTATGTTACTATTAAAATATGATGAATAAACCTTCAAATGGGTTTTTGATGTTTTCTCTGATAGGTGCTGTTTTTGCGCTTTGTATACTTGGACTTTCTATTTATGTTTCTAGTGTGCCCAATAAAATAGAAGCAAATGGTGATACAGCTAATATTAATTCCAGAGAAAAAGTAATCATAATTAGCGAAAAGGGTTTTATCCCGCAAAATATCGTTATTTCTGTCGGTGACCAGGTTACTTGGGAAAATGCTGATTTAGTGGCTCATCAAGTAGTTTCTAGTTTGGGTTCGACTTTAGAAAATTTGTCGCAATTTAACGAAAAGATTGAAAAAGGCGAATCGGTTAGTTTTGTTTTTGAAAATCCGGGCGTTTTTCGCTATTTTGATAAGTTAAATCAACAGTTTACCGGTGAGGTTACGGTTAAATGAAGAAAAGAAATAATTTGTTTTTTAGAAAATTGCTTTTTGTGAGTTCGTTTTCTCTTTGGGCAGTTGTTTTTCTTGTCTCCTTTTTTATTTTACGCACCGGTGGTCATCTTTTGCCTTTGGCAGCAAATTTAGATGAGCCTGGTGCAAAGTTTACAGTTCGAGGTAAGGTTAGTAATATAAGTGGACTAGGAATTGCAAGTGCTAGAGTAGTTATTTTTGAAAACGGTTTGAAACATACATATATTTCTGACTCCAATGGTTATTATATAATCTATGACTTGGTAGGTGGTAGCTATAAAATAAATATTGAGGCAATAGGATATAAGGGATTTTCTGGTAGTACTGTGATTGACGGGCAGCATGACCTTGTTCACAACTTTATTCTTTCTAAATAAATGCAGCTTTCAAAATATAAAAAAACGACTAACCCCACTTAATCTTACCTCTCGCCTTTCCCGCCTGCATCGCTTTGCGAAGCATTGCGGGCAGGTCAGTACTATTCGTACACGGCTCGAGGAGCCCCACCTCCGCTTTGGCTTCGGCGGGCAGGGATTTTGTGGGGCAGGCATTTACTTAAGTTCTACTTTAGCACCGGCTGCTTCAAGCTTAGCTTTTGCTTCGGTTGCCGTTTCCTTTAGAGAATGTAGCGCTATCAAAAAAACTATTTTGATAGTAGTGAAATTCTCGCAAGGAAAATGCAAACTTGAAGGTTGTTTTACTTAAACTCCACCTTTGCACCTGCGGCCTCTAACTTCGTTTTAGCTTCATTTGCAGTTTCCTTATTCACACCTTCCAGCACCGGTTTCGGAGCTGCATCTACTAAATCCTTGGCTTCTTTGAGACCCAGAGTTTGAACTAATTCGCGAACAGCTTTGATGACTGAAATTTTATTGGCACCACTATCTGCCAAAATTACATTAAATGTTGTTTGTTCGGAAGTGGCTTCCTCAGCACCTACTGAAGGTGCTCCTGCCGAAACAGCCATAGGAGCTGCTGCGGTGACACCAAATTTGTCCTCTAGTGCTTTTACTAACTCAGAAAGTTCGAGAACCGAAAGTTCTTCTATTGATTTGATAATCTTTTCAAGACTTGGAGAAACTGAAACAGATTTTTTGTCTGCCTTTTTTTCCTCTTTGACTTCTGCTGCAACTTCTTTTATTTCTTCTTTAACTTCTTCAACTTTTTCTACTGCGGCTTCGGCTTTTTCGGCTAATACCTCGGCTTTTTCTGCTGCTTCTTTCGCATCTTCCCGCTCATCTGATGAGCGAGGCTCGCTCGCCTCGCTGCGAAGCGGGCCTTTAGCGGCTACTTTTTTGTTATCGTCGTCTGACATAATTTATTTCACCTCCTCTAAATAATTTTTAATTTTAAGTTTTAATTTTTTATTGAAATCTAAATTTTTTTAATTTTTAACATTAAGACATTTAAAATTCATTTAAAATTAAGAATTGAAAATTTAAAATTAACTCGTCATTCCTTTCTGTTTTTGAATTTGACTAAGTGCGTAAACTAAATTTCTAAGATTTGCGCCAAGGACTCCTACGATGCCATAAAGCGGTGTGCTTATTGAACCGACAAGTTTGGCCTCTAAAATATTACGGGAAGGGATTTTGGAAAGTTGTTCTACCATTTGGGAATTTATAAAATCTTTACCAAAAAAGCCAAATTTAAAAACTGGGACACCAATTGCTTTATTACTCTCGGCAGCTTCTTTTAAGGCTGCAAGTTCGTCGTCGTAAGCAAAAATTGCTGCTGTTGGGCCTGTTAGTAAGTTTTCGTCTTCTAGTTTGTAGCTTGTGTTTTTAAGGGCAATCTTAAGAAGAGTGTTTTTCTCTATTAACAGTTCTCCGCCGACTGCTGTAATTTTGTTCCTTAAGTCATTTATTTGATTGGCAGATAGGCCTTGGTAATCGGTGAAAGTTATCGTTTTGGCACGAGCGAGCTTATCTTCGAGGGCGACGACGTTATCTTCTTTTATTTGGCGTGCTGATTTTGATTTTTTGTCCATATTAATAAATTTTGAAAGCCTCCTTCGCATAAGCTTCGGATGGCTTGTTTTTGTTTCCAAAAACAAAAAAACGTCTCCAAAAAGAGACGTTTGAGCCAACTATATAATTGGTTTCGCCTGCGTAGTCTTTTATTATTAACTTCACACTTTCTGGAGTTTACCCTGAACGATGTGAAGGGCTACGGTCTTTGGTCGTTGGTAATATATCAATTCTAGTTCGTATTTGTCAACTTTAAATGCACCTATTATAAATGTTTGAAAATTATAATTATATTGAGGCGATATTTAGTCTGATTCCAGGTCCCATACTAGTAGTTAAAGTTGCATTTATAATTTTAGAGGGACCGATTGCTATGACAAGGACTTTAAGGTTCTCACTAAGTTCTGTTTCCTTTTGTGAAAGCTTGCCGATTTTGGTGTGAATTATTGGTGCCGTTGGATCGCATTTGTAAGCATAGAGATTGTTATTTTTTGCTCCCTCTAATACTTTATCTATATCTTCTGTAATTGTACCGTTTTTGGGGTTGGGCATTAAACCTTTGGGTCCAAGAATTTTGGCAACTTTTGCAAGTGTTGGCATGAATTTTGGAGTAGAGACGACGGTATCGAAATCTTTGCCTGGTTTTAAAATACCTTTTTCGATGTCTGCTACTGTTTTTTCATTTGCCCAGATAACTTGTTTTTTTGTTTCGGATTTTTTGTCTGAGAAGATTAAATATTTTCTCTCTTTTTGCTGGGATTTTAAGTAAGGAAATGTGAGATTACCCTTGATATTTTTATCGGTGACATTTAGGTGAATTTCGACGGTTGGGTCGAATTTAGTAGTAGAGGTTTTCGGTAATAGTTTAAACGCTTCGTCTTTTGTGTAGAGCCTATTTTCTATAAGTTGTTTGGCTTGCAAGTATTTTTTTCCTCTATGATGCGCAAGATCTTTATTGGACGATGAAGTTTTTGTTTTTTGAGTTTTGGTTTTCTCTTTGTTTTCGACACTAACTTCCGACTTTAGCAGTTCGGCGTCTAGCGGATTAGGAGACATTACTTCTTCTGAGGCTTTTACTTTTGGCCTAACTTCCTTTTTAAGCTTTTCTAGTCCTGACAGTTTTTCAGCATGTTTTCTGGAAGTTTTAATTTCCTTTTCGCTAGATGAAAGGTCGATAACTTTGATACGTGTGGTTCCCATTTTAGCGCTTAAAGTCTAACGTCTAACGTCTAACGACTAATGCTTTTATTGCGTTAGTCTTTAGTCATTTTGCCTTAGTCTGAAACCTCCACCCCCATACTTCTTGCTGTTCCTTGCACAATTCTGATTGCTGCCTCGATATCTTTTGTATTTAAATCTGCCATTTTTTCTTCGGCTATTTTTTCGGCTTGTTGGCGGGTAAGTTTGCCGACTGTTTGTTTGCCGGTTGTTTGGGCTCCCTTTTCGATATTTAGGGCTTTTTTAATAAGAATAGAAACCGGCGATTTTTTTACAATAAAAGAAAAAGTTCTATCTTCGTAAATAGTAATAACAGCCGGAAGCAACATGCCTTGCTGATCTTTTGTTTTTTCATTAAAGGCCTTAACAAAATCCATAATTTGTAGCCCGTGCTGTGAAAGTGCCGGGCCAACAGGAGGAGCAGCGGTGGCTTGACCGCCTTTGACGTTAAGTTTAACTATTGCTTTTATTTTTTTAGCCATAACGATTTGGTGTTTTGAGAGTATATCCTAAAAACCTATATTATTTCAAGGGCTAGGGGATTCAAGGGCGTCGAATATCTTTTTTGAAAGGTTGGCGATGTTTTCTGTAGCGTCGCTGGGAGCCGGAGTTTCGGAAAGGAAAATAAAAATATAATCGCTTTTTTTGCCATAAACTATTCCTGCATCATGGCGAATAAAATCGAGTTCTCCTGTTTTATGAGCGACTTTAGTTTCGGATGGTAGATATTTGGGAATTCTATCGTTTACTTTTTGGGCAAGAAGTAATTGCTTCATTTTTATAGAAGCATCTGGGGAGACGGCTTTATTATTGTAGATCTTTTCAAGAAGAGTACTTACTGCCTTTGCGGTTATGGTTGGAGTTTCTTGATTGAGGGAGAAGCCAGATATTTGCTCTGATTTTATTAGTGAATCGATTTTTTCCCAGCCGGCTGTTTGGGCAAGAGCAAGTGCAGAATTATTGTCGGAGACGGTTATACTTAGACTTAAGGCATTGGCCACCGTTAAACTTGGTTGGATTTCGTCGGTTTCTTGCAATTGTTTTTTTTCCAGCATGTCGAAAATTTTGTACATTACGGCAAGCTTATAAATACTAGCCGAGGTAAAAATGTCATTTTCGTTTTTTTTATATTCTAAAGGTCGAGAAAGATCTTTTATAATAATTGCATAATGTCCTTCAAGCTTAGAAAGTTCAAAGTTTATAAGTGATGAAAGTTGATTTTGCTTATCAGTTTCCTTTTTTTGGTTTACTAATATTGGTTTTTTTCGTGGGGCAGTATAAAAATCCTGCGCTTTTGGTGGGGAGAAAAATAACGTTTCGAAGTATACCCAAAAAGTTAATGTAGCCAGAACAATGACTACAAGAAAATAGGGTGTTGCCAAAAAGCGAAATTTTCCAGTTAGAGAATTCAGTTTCACCTTAAGAATGTATCAATAGTTGGGGGATTTTGGCAAATAACAACTTATAATTTTGTGACTTGCAGAAAATCAAGTTCGACGGGAGTTTCGCGTCCAAAGATGGAAACCAGAACCTTGATTTTGCCCTTTTCTTCGTCTATTTCGGAAATGGTACCTAAAAATTCGGAAAATGGACCATCGGTAATTTTGACAGCTTCACCCTGGGCAAAGGCAGTTTTGAACTTTGGAGCTTCCAATGTCATGAACCTTTTGATACTTTCGACTTCTTCCTGAGGAAGAGGTGTTGGTTTATTGGCTGTACCTATAAAGCCTGTGATTCCGGGAGTAGTTCTGACGGCAAGCCAGGTGATGTCGTCAAGTAGCATGTTTACCAAGAGGTAACCCGGAAAGATTTTTTCTTTGATGGTATTTTTTTTGCCTTCTTTTATTTCTATCTTTTCTTGAGTCGGAACTAATATATCCAAAATTTTATCCTGCAGTTTTTGGGATTCAATTCTTTGTTTTAAGGTTGTAGCAACCTTTGTTTCATGACCGGAATATGTATGAACAACATACCAGCGAGCTTTAGTTTCGGAAGGGTCTGATGTTAGACGGTCGGTATTTATGGAAGCAGTTTTGGGGCCGTCGGTTTTTGGTTCATCTTCCTGAGCAGTTGATACTTCTCTAGAATCGGTAGGTTCGGGTAATTCAGATGGTTTTGAGTTTTTCTCGACGACAGTTTCCGCGGCTTTTTGCGAATCATCATTTGAATCATTATTTTTTATATCGTTTGTGTCGTCTGTCATTTTGTCTTTAAGAATCTTTCAACAAGCAAAGTAAAAAATGTGTCCAGGCCGGCTATATAAGCACCTATTATGATCGAAACTATAATTACAACCACAGTAAGTCTTAGCGTTTCCTGTTTTGTCGGCCAAACAACTTTTTCCAGTTCTGCATTCGATTCTTTAATATACGTTATAGGATTTAACATTTTTTAATTTAATAAATCCTGCGGTCCTATTGGATTTAATGCCACAAAAAAATCTCCCTCCTGTGTCAAGGTTTATCGAGTATGATATCAGTATCAAGTACTAAGTATCAAGTATCAAGTAGGATTGATTAAGTTTATGATCTGAGCGATAATTATTTTTAATATATGAAAAAAGTTCGAAAGGCCGTTATTCCCGCTGCCGGATTTGGAACAAGGTTTTTGCCTGCAACCAAAGCTATGCCCAAAGAGATGCTGCCGATTGTAGATAAACCGATTATTCAGTATGTGGTTGAAGAAGCAATTGAAGCGGGGATTGAACAGATAATTTTAGTTACAGGGTGGCATAAGCGGGCAATTGAGGACCATTTCGACAAACATTTTGAACTCGAAGCAAGGCTTGAAAAAGATGGCAAGATGGAGCTACTTGAGGAAGTCAGGAGAATTTCGGAGCTTGCTAATTTTGTGTATGTAAGGCAAAAAGAGGCACTGGGCAATGGCCATGCGCTTTTGGTTGCAAAGGAAATTGTCGGAGACGAGCCTGTTGTAATGCTTTGGGGTGACGATTTTGTGAGTGCCAAACCGTCCAGGACAAAACAAATGATTGCAGCATATGAAAAATACGGTACATCTATTTTATCCGGGATTCGTACAACGGATCCTGCCGATACAAAAAAATATGGATATGTTGGCGGGCGGGATGTTGGTGACGGGGTTATTGAAGTTGACCAGTTTATAGAAAAACCCGGGCCGGATAAGGCACCTTCTAACCTGGCTGTGGTTTCCGGATTTTTGTTTACACCCGATATTTTTGAAGCGCTTGAGCGGGCGATTCCGGATACTATTGACCAGGGAAAAGAACTTTATTATGTGGATGGTGTTAACAATATGATAGCCGACGGTAAAAAGGTTCATGCGATGGAAGTCAAAAACGGTAAATATTATGATTGCGGTAGTAAGGTTGGATATTTAAAGACGGTTGTTGATCATGGACTTTTACATGAAGATGTAAAGGATGAATTTAAGGAATACCTCAAAGATCTGGACTTGTAACCGATAATGTTGACTTATTAGTTTTGAGGGTTTATGCTCCCTGTGCTTATGACTGTAGATCAAGATACTAGGCGGTTCCCAGATAGACTTTCCCCAGCCGAAAGGAAGAAACATAATAGTGATGCATTCAATTATTTGCGAGGCCTTCTTAATGGAAGGCGTAAAAGAGAAATTTCTTCTGTGGATGGCGAACAAGGTATTGTCTTAGAGAGTGATAACTATCATTACGCAAGAGGAATAGTGCCATTTATTACAGTCGAAATACTAAACAACGCGGTCGATGCTGAGATAGAAACAGAACATTATCAAATTGATGAAAATGGTTTAGCAGGCCTTCGGTTATATGGGGACTTAAAATTAAGAAGCGGGCTTTCCACGAACTTTCGACATAACGAAGAAATGGATTCTTATATGAGTGTTAGAGATACTGAGAAAGATCTTTTAGACACGGAAGCAAGAAGATATAAGACAGCTGCCGAGGTAGTGGCAGACTTCGTGAGGGGTCAGTTAGAAGCTAACTCTGGGGAATAGTAGCGTCACTTTAATAGTTCCATTTTGACTTTTTGATTTAATAACCTTTAGAATCCCTGTTATGACAAAACATTTGGCGATATTGAATAAAGATGCCGTGGCAGCGATATTTGACGGGCGGAAAAAAATTGAAGGTAGATTTTCCAAAATTAAAATAGATCCGTTTAGTAAAGTTTTTCGTGGAGATGTAGTTTTGATGAAATTACCCGGTGAGGATATTGTCGGCCAGTTTATTGTTGATAGAGTTATTTCGTACGACCATCCGACAGAATTTGAATTTAGCGATTTGAAAAAAAAGTATCAGAGTGAGTTGGCACTGAATTCGGACTTCTGGAGAGAACGCGAAAAAATAAATTACATAACTTTAATGTTTATTAAAAGCGCAAATAAATTTATTGTGCCGCCCCAGATTCCTAAGCGCGATTTGAGGCCGTGGGTAGTATTGGCGTGAGAAGTGTTTTGCTCGTTCGTTCTCTTAGTCGCGATCAACGGTCGGTTCGAAATGTCCATATAGCGTGAGCGAAATAAAACTCGGAGATCGCTCCTTCGAGAGCTACCTCGCAACACTTTATTATTTTAGGATTGTGATTTTTGACAAGTCGGCAAAATGTGCTATATAATCAGCTCAGAAAGCAGGAAGTAAAAGAATCTTCGATACGAGTCCCCAAAGTGAAGCAAATTTTCAATTTTAATGTTAAGAAAGGAGTGTGATTTTGATGTTGACCAAATTATTTATTGGTAATTTACCGTACACAATGACTTCTAGTGGTTTGCGTGATGTTTTTGCGAAGGTAGGAGAAGTTGTTGATGCCAACGTTGTCATGGATAAGGTTACCGGCAGATCCCGGGGTTTTGGTTTTGTAGAAATGAAAGATGAAGCCGGTGCCAAAAAAGCTATCGACGAGTTAAATGAAACAGAGCAGGATGGAAGAAAAATTTTCGTTTCAGAGGCACGTCCGCAGGCACCTAGAGATAACGACAGGTAATATTTCTTGAAGTTTTTGTTTACTTTGTAAATTTAAAGCTTTGGAGTATATGGAAGAAAGTGCCTGTAAATTCGATGTTGTTGGAAAAATAGTTGTTTTCTTTAAGTTCGATTGTATAAAAGAGTTTATTATGTTGTGTGGTGGCAGAATTGAAAAAAACCTTGTTGTTGTCAATATAAAAACTATTATCGCCAAATTTGGCTGTTCTTAAATTTGCATTAGTGTCGAATTTGTTTCTGACGCTGACCTTAAGATTTATTTTATTACCAAGAAACCTTACGTAAGTGCTAAGGTCGCCTATTACAGGATCGGTATTTGAACTTACCCATTGACCTGGAAATTTTATTTTATAATGATAATTTGTGTTTTCGTAAGATTGCCATTTATCTTGTGAACTTTCCATAAAAGTTGAAGGTGTGACCTCAAGACCCTGAAAACGGATATCGATAGAAGCGGAAACATCCGTTTGGGCTTTTGCAAAGAATTGTGCCAGCAAAAATACTCCGGAAGACATTAGAAGCAGGATTAATAGAGGTATAAAAATATTACCGGAATTTTTTTTGGCAGGTGACATGTCTTGATCATGGCATATTATAAAGGTTGGTGCAATAAAGATTATTCTTAATTGATGAGATTGCCTTGGAGGTCCAGTTCTATAAAATAGTGAACTTTTCCTTCCAGAAATTCTGAGCACTGGTTTTCTATTTTGTCGTCTACGGATTGCCTTGGGTTATGGACGATATCCAAAACCCAATCGTCGGCAATTTTCCCAAGGCATGGCCCCTTTGACATATCCAGGCCTGCCTCTTTATTTTTTATATAAAGATTGAGGGCGTTTTTGAGAATATCTTCTTTGCCGACAAAACTTATTGGAGATGGTGACTGAATAATTGATTTTGAAATTTCTGTATTGTTAGTCGGTGCTAAAACTTGTTTTTGTGCTAAGGCAAGGTAAATAACGATAAAAATAACCAAAAATGTCAGTATTAACCCAATAATAAGAACAGGTTTTTTCATTTCAGATTTAATTGTACAACTTTAGACAAGTTCTATAAACCTAGACTTTTTACCTAAAATTTGTGCCTTACCATTTTTAATGGTTACCAGATCCTCTATTCTCACGCCTCCCCAGGGAAAGTAGAGGCCGGGTTCAATGGAAAAAACCATACCGTCTTTTAACGTATCTTTGCTTTTACCAGAAAGTGAGGGTTTTTCGTGAACTTCCAGGCCGATTCCGTGGCCTAGGCTATGGATAAAATGGTCTTTTAAGTTTTCTTTTTCGAATATATTTTCAACTTTCAGATGGATTGATTTTGCTTTTGCGTCTTCTTTGATTTTGGTTATCGCTTTTTGCTGGGCGGAAAAAACCAAATCGTAAATTTTCCTTTGACTATCGCCTGCTTTACCAATAAAGATAGTTCTTGACAGATCTGCGCAGTAATTTTGGTATTTGGCGCCGAAATCTAAAAGCAATATTTCGCCTTTTCTAATTTTTCGTTTTCCGGTTTTGTGATGCGGAAGAGCGGAGTTTAGTCCTGAGGCGACTACGGATTCAAAAGCAAGTTTGTTTGTGCCTAAAGATTTAATGATTTGAGTAAGCTTATCGGATATATCAAATTCTGTTTGCCCGATCCTGATGGTGTTGATAAGTATTTCGAATGCTCTTTGGGAAATAATTTGGGCTTTTTCTATATTTTTTAATTCCTCTTCCGTTTTTATGATTCTCAAATTTTCGACAAGATCTTTGGTTGGTAATAATTTGTTTGGCAGGGCGTACTTTTTAAATTTTTTGTATTCGGAGAACTTGAGGTCATTTGCCTCGAATCCCACCTTCAAGAAAGCTTTGGCGGGCAAGCCGATTTTTTTAGAGTTGGAAAGCGCAGATTTGATAAAACTTTCGTACTCATTTCTCTCCGATGCTATTTTGACTTCGAGAGATGTTGAGGCTAACTTTTGGGCTTCGTGTTGGTAGAGACGGGCAGTGATAAGAACTGCCTTGTTACTTTTAAGCACCAAAATAGCTTCCCTCTCAGTCGGGGAAAGCCCAATAAATCCCGTCAGGTAGAAAATATTTGTGGGGTTGGTGACAATGAGTGCATCAAGCTGTTTGTCTATGAGAGTTTGTTGTGCACATAAAATATTTTTCATAAGTTTTTGCATTTTAGCTTTATTGAATCTAGTTGGCAATTTTTCTATGAGCAGGATAAACTTAGGTTATGGGTAATAAGTCTGCCGAAGTTCCTCGCCAAACAGTCGAAAGTAATGAGCAATTAATAAGACCAAGGCGTGGGAGCCCCCTTTTCGATAAGTTGATTGTTAATAGTTCAAAAATTGTTGGTGAGGGGGTTTGGTTTTACGGAAAAAATTTGGCTAAGGGTACGGCCGGAACCATAAAACTTCTATGGAATAAAAAAAGAGATGTGGGAATGGCTGCTGGTGGCGCGGTGGCTGCGGTTACTGTAATGAACCCCAGCCAAAGTGCGGATATGACCAAACAAATTGTGAGGGAAGGCGTTTATCAAACTGCACGGGTTTTGGATATCAAAGATAAAATGCCCTCACAAGTTGAGTTTGAAAAACTTACTTCCAAACCAACTAATTTTGACTTGGCCTTTCCTGGGCTTTATGACAGTGAAAAATTGGAAGCAATTTCCCAGGTGCAGAACGCACGGGAAAGTCTGGATGAGTATAACGGACCGGAAATGGCTGCCAATGTAGCTCAGTATGATGAGCTAATAAGAAAAAGTGCGAAAGAAAATGATATCTCTGCTGATATTTTATTTGGCATAGTTGGGCTTGAAAGTAAGGGTGACAAGTTTGCAGTTTCGAGTGCGGGTGCTAAGGGTTTAACGCAGATGGGTGATCTTGTCGCGAGAAAACATAATTTGCGACTTAGCGACGGAGAAGATGATGACAGATTCGATCCAGAAAAAATTATTCCGGCAACTGCCAATGAACTGGCCCAGCTTTCGGAAAAGGAAGGGACTATCGCTGGTGCTATCCAGGAATGGCACATGGGAGAAGACCATTATCAGGGTTTTAAGAGAAGTTTTTTAGCCAGAATGGGTGTTGTCTTGCCGGACATTAATGTTCAGCCGGAAAACGATTCACCGGAGGCACTTCAGCGAGCTTACGAGGAAGCTAGTTTTAGGATTAACCTTTATAAGCTGACAACCATTCAAAGGGGTGTTAGCCCCTTTAAAATATTTAAAGATCCAAAAATTCATGAGATAGTTCAAGATTCTGCTTGGAACGATACCGAAAATTATATACCATATGTTCTTGCTGCTATAGACAAGTACTACCAGGAAAAACCCAAATAAATTATTGAATTGTTTATTATGCACGGGTGGAAGGAATCGAACCCTCGTTATCGGTTTTGGAGACCGAAGTCCTGCCACTGAACGACACCCGTAAGTGTGCGTAGTTATTATAAACTATTGTGGTGATTTGATGTGGTATTTAAAGGTGCTATTTATTTAGGTTCTGAGAGAGTATAACTTGCCAGATTTAACATTTGTGAGCAAATCACTGCCGTAGGAACATCTCTTTCTGGATCATTTAATTTTTCAAGGCACGCTGTGACTTTGAAGTGATTGCAGGTAAGGCTACCATTACAAGTTTGGTCATTATTATCATCAAAAGCCATATAGGTGTAAGAAATACCAGACAAGGCTGCAGGAATATTCGGGGCACTTTTTGCACCTGGTTCAATTGGTAAAACATTTATATAGGTAGGGCTGATGTTGGGTGTAATATTACTCAAATAGCATGCTTGTGGAATAGAAAAACCCCCAGTGCACGCTGGGAAATATCCGTAGTTATCTTTACTATACAAGTATAAAGCTGTTTGCATTGTTTTCATATCCTGTTTGCGTTTGGCGTCCCGGGCTTTGGCCTTGGCATTGTTGAATGAAATTGTGCTGAAGGTGGCAAACGTTACTATAATTGTCATAACAACCAAAAGCTCGATAAGGGTAAATCCTTTGGGGTGGATTATCGTCAATTGACGATGGACTATAGACGTTTTTTGATGGTTCATGGTTTTATTGGCTGTTGATTTGATAAATTTTTTGTGTGCTTGTCGGGCAGGTCGATCCATCACCGGAAATGGGTTTGGTTAAAGTGTTGCTTCCATTATCGTTGTCGTTTTCGAGGCAGGTAGTAAGGGTATAAGTTCGACAGCTTCCGTCTGATGCGTCGTCAGGTGTATCTCCTCCATTAAAACATGCACCCGTGCCGTTTTCATCATGAGGTGTATATATATAATCTAAAGAAGTTTTGGGGTCTGTTGGTAGTTTTTGCATATAGTTGCCTTGGACGAGAGAGGCTGTTATGGTTCTAGGGTATTTGGCTGCACCTGCCGTGTCGCTGGTGAATGATTCCAGGCCTTTTTTTATGGCGTCTAAATCTGATTTTCTTTGCGTGTCTCGAGCACTTTTTTGAGAATTTTGATAACTATAAACTCCGAATGAGCTAAGTAGGCCTATTAGCGCGATAACTAGTAAAAGTTCTATGAGGGTGAAAGCGCGTTTAGTTCGTGGTTGGTAGTTGGTGGTTGATAGTATATTAGATTTTTTTCTAAAACTATTAACTATGAACCATGAACTATTAACTATCTTGGGCATTAACTTAAGATTAGCGTTTTTTGGGCGGAAGATCAAGAAATTATAATGGGGGAGATTTGATGCAGAAGTTTAGACCGCTTCCTGTGGGTTTACCTAAATTAGCGTAAGTGCCAGTTAAAAAGTTGGAGTTTGCACAAGCATCAGTTGCAACAACATCCTGATCATTGGTGTTTTCCAGCTGTGACCAGAGTACAAAAACCTTTTTGGCTGCGGAAGTGCGGTAGCAATAGAAAACGCCGATTTTATCGCACTGACCTGTTGTTGGGGCTGGTGATGAAGTGGGAATTGGTGGGGTGGGAGCTGCAGGAGGAGTCCAGGTGATGGTCAGTCTTGGGGCATCGCCATCGCTGTATAATGTTTGCCCTTCGTAAGAAACACCTGATCTACCAGAACCATTTCCTAAACCATCACACCCTGTGCCGGTATCTAGCCAAAATAAGTTTATGTGGCCGTTGGTGCTATTCCAAGTACCAAGTTCTACTAATGGTTGAATGAGACTAGAAATATCTGGGCTTACATTTGCACCTGGTACAAGTGGATTCCATATCCCAATAGATTGTCCAACAGGAGGCCAGGCAACTGAAAAGGAGGTTAAACTATTATTTACCTTAGATGTGAAGTTGTCAGCAGCATGTCCGGGAGCGCTGCCGTCATCTGTTATGGCTGCCGGATTTCCTGCAAGTTCTGCTCTTAATTCCGCTTTGAAATTTGGTATGCTTGCTTGGTTTTGGTCTATAGCAGATTGTTGCCATGTAGTAGGGGTGATAGTTAAATAGGCGCTGTTAATTGTTGCATTGGGGGGAATAGTAATATTGGAAAAGCGGAAATAATTATCTCGTTTGGTCGGGCAACTATAGTACGTGCCTTGTGGTGTGTCCCGCACCGTGTTCTCAAAGGTGCCATTTGGAAAATCTCCGGGCCAAACCCGTTTTCCATCGTCCGCGCCGTTACTGACTGTGGCTGAATATATGTTGTTGTCTGGTGTGTATGTTGCATAAATTGAATAAGTGTCTCCTTCAGGATTTGCAGAGGGGGCGGGATTGGGTGGCGTTCCAAAAGAGTTGGTGTTGGCAAACCATTTACTAGAACCTCCTGTACTTTTGGTGACAACACTGGCTCCATTTGTTGATACCATTAACCAGTACGAAGTGTTAGGCATCAGGGTTGGGGAAGTTGTAAGCGTTGCATCGTTCCAGCCGACAATTAAGGTTTCTGTACCAGCAGTTTTAGCTATTAAAGTTCCCGGCACTCCGGAATTATCACTGTAGATTACCAATTGGTAGTTAGGGGGATTTGCAATGCTTGCAGCGTTAATGCTCATGCTAGTTGCCTGTCCGCCAATGGGGCCTGTTGTGAATTTAGAACCATTAAAATAATTTGTATCGCTATTTGATCCTGGGGTAATGTTTTCATTTCCAAGTTTGATGTCAGTCGCTCCGGCGACTTGGCCTTTGTTTGCTAATTTACCTAAACCTCCGAAAGCATTTGCAAAGAAAGTTGATATTGAGGATTGAAGTGGGTCTTTGGGAATTTTTGGAAGATAATCGGCAAGTTCCGGAATCCAATGGCTGATTGAATCAGAGGGGTAATCGAGTTGGGGGTATGTTATTGAGTCTACCGGCGGATATTGGCGGTGGTCGACATAAAAGGCAACTAGGGCGGAGCTTAGCGCCTGCAGGTCTTGTTTTCTTCTGGCGTCCTTACCTTTATCGCGGGCGTTGTTGGTGGCCATAACTATGGTTCCGGCAAGAACGGCGAGGATGCTCATTACCACCAGCAGCTCTATAAGAGTGAAGCCCAAGCGCCTTTGGCGCCAGATTTTAGATTTTAGATTATAGGCAAAGCCTTTCTGTGAATAGATTATAGATTTTCTTCTAACATCCATCATCTTAAATCCATCACCTAATTTGAAGGGCATACCTTCAGATTAATAGGTTTTGGGGATAAAATCAAGGCAGGTGGGGAATTAGGGTCTAGGGGTTAGATATTAAATTTTTGACTCTTTGTGCTCGGTGGTTTTTCTACAACGACTACAGTATTTGTTTAAAACTAGTTTTATATTTTGGCCTTTGTTTTTGATGGCACTGTTGTCGGCATTTTTTTCCGATGCGTAGTTACGGCTTTTACAAACCGAGCATTCTAAATTTATTATGATTCTTCTTGATTTTTTGGCCACGATTTAGGGTATAGGGGCTAGGGTTTAGGGTATAGTAGCTAGCCCGTATAGAATTTGTTTATCATAGAGTTTAGCATTTTTTGTACTTCTTGTAAAAGGTTTGTTGATATTTCGAATTTTTTTTCGTCTATAAATTTTAATCTGGATGCAAGAATTAACTGTGTTTCCAATTCTAGAGAAGAACCATAAGCAACTTTTAAAAATTGAATATATTCTTTTCTGGACCTTCTCCCGTATCCTTCGGCGATATTAGAAGGAATACTTACTGCGCATCTGCGCGATTGGGAGACTAATCCATAAATTTCAGATTTAGGATACATTGAGGTAATTTCAAAAGTTAATTTGGCAAGTTCCATTGCCTTTTGCCACACAATTAATTCTTTAAAGGATTTTAAATACATAAGTTAGTTAATTAGGAATCCAGGGTATAGGGTATAGTGATTATTTTTTTTCATAATAAATCTGTTAATTAGGAATCTTGCGTTTAGGGTTTAGTGATCAAATTGTACTAATTAACTATACCCTAGTTTACTGATTACTAAATTTGTATGTACCCTTTTTCATGATCCAAGATGCACCTGGACCGCTGGTGAAGGTAGCAGAAGCCAAGCCGGAATCGTAGTTTAATGTAGCGTTATTGCCCATTGTAAGTGTTTTAGCAACAAGCGCAGTGACTTGTGCATTGTTGCTAAGACTGGCGTTTCCTAGTAGTGCATGAAAGACCGCGTTGGCTCCATTGTTGGAAATTGTAATAGCAGAGGCAGAGGTAGATGTTGTAACAACTAAGATGTATCCTTTTGGATTTGAGCTGTTGGGATTAAAGCCGCCGTTGTTGGAAACGGCAACTGTGCCGTCGGCTATAAAAACTTTTCCGCTGGAACCGGAACTGTTGGCAAGATTAACTTTACCGTTATTATCGACTAATACGTTTCCGGTTACATAAACTGGTCCATTAAGAGTAATGATTTCGCCATTTATGATATTTACATTACCGACATATTTTCTGGGCCCAATGCTACTAGTTGCTAAATTGCATGTAGGTGAACAAGTTGTGGTACCTCCGGCGGTTGCGACGTCTTTCCAGTCTTGATAGTCGATTTGGGGCATCACTGAAGGTGTTTCGTTTTCATGTTTTGTGCCAATAACAGTGGGGTTAGGAGTGGTAATTGTACCTGCCGCATATGCATCACCGGTGATGATTGATCCATTTGATCCGCTAATGCTCGTACCTGTTTTATTGGAATAAATGGAACCATTAATAGTGGAATTATTGTTCATTGTTACTCCTCCGGTGCCGACTTGGACTGCATAATGAAAAGAAATTTGGGCACTGTCGATGGCGGCGTCCATTTTTATTGTTCTTTTGGATTTAGGTTTTATCGAATTGGGAACAAAACCGGTTGAAGTTATGGTTTTTAAGTTGGAATTTTTGTTAGCGATTGAGATAGTAAATACTCCGGTTGTACCAAGAGTTGTGTTTGTTTCACCGGTATATGCACCTGCTGAAAGGTTAAGTTGCCAAAGGGCTTTTTCGATGCCGGCTTCTGCAAGGTAAGTTGCCTGTTCATTGGATATAGATGTTGAATTAAAGGACATAAAACCGGAGACTCTTGTAAAAAGACTGCTTGACAGAATTAAAATAACTGCCAAAAAAACTATTGCTGCTATTAAAGTTTGTCCACTTCTATTTTTCATTTATTTCTTAGAACTGTTTTTACTTGTTGACTGGTTGTTTGCGTCTTGCCGGCAATTGACAGACTGTTTTGGACAGTAGCTGTTATCTCATAGGCAAGAGTTGGGTCTAGGTTATCGTAAGAGAAGATTAAACTGGAAATATCGCTTGCCATAATTTTTGTTGAGGCAGTTCTGCTGCTTGACGGGTCTGGGATAATTTTTTTGATTAGGTTAATGGTTTTAGCGGAATCCCGATAGTAGAGCACATAATCGAAATTATTGGTTGTGGGTTCGGTAGGGTTATTGCCGGTATCCAAGGGCCAGAGTTGTAGAATTAGTGTATCTGCGCCAGTAGTTTTACCGCCACAAGCAGAGCATGTGGAAACGATTGCAACGCTTTCTCTGATTTGGGTGATTAATTCGTCCAGCACCAATTTGTTAGAACTGGAAACGTCTATTAGGGATTTGACATTATTGAAAAGTTTAAGATGCGAAACAAAAACGGATCCCAAGACCATAGTAACAACAGACATAATGGCGAACACGATTAGAAGTTCTATTAGAGTCAATGCTTTTTTGGATGCCATCTTTTTTTTATCCCCCTTCGCGAAAAACTTCGAGTGTGAGCTCGTGGGTGTAAGCGAAGAGGTTTTCGCTTCGGAGGGATTTCGCTCCCGACCTGCTTGTCCGGCAGGCAGGCGAAATGTGGGGAAAAGATACCTCGGGCGTAAGTCTGTGGGAGCTTTATATGCCATTTTTATAAATTAAGGTGTTTATAATTATTTGTTTTGGAGCTTCATTTTGAATCCAATTGACGGTTATTGTTGCCTGTTTAATATCGACACTAGACTGGTAATTTACCATGGTCAAATTTGCTGAACCGGATGGAAGTTTTATTAGGTCAGGATCGGAAAAATAACCATTTGTGGGAAGAGAAGCGTAGCTGGTTTTTCTAAGATCTTCGATTTTTTTAGTGGCAATTCTGGTGGCGATCGACTGCAGATTAGTTTTGAAAGTTTGGGTTAGAGTAGTTGCGGTGACAAGAAGAAGCATGATAAGGGTTGTTGCAAAAAGAAGAGTAAGGAGCAAATCTATAAACATAAAGCCGGGGCGCTGTTGGTGCAAGATTCTAGATAATAAGCTGAGCTTTTCTTCGAATAGATGATGGATCCTAGATTTCTTTCTAACATCTAACGTCCCTGCCTTGCCGGCAGGCAGGCAAGATCTAATATCTATTTGGAAGGGCATTGGTTTAATTGTAGCAGGGGAAGGATGATTAGTGAATGAATAGTTTTGAGCCGGTGATGGAGCTGCTTATTTTATTGGAGAGGGAAGGTCAAGTTTATCTTCTATAGTCGAAATTCTCTTGTCATGTGATTTTATTGCTTCTTTAATCTCCGTTACTTCCACAGAAACGTCAGCGAGTTGGTCTGTTAAACCATCTAGCTTTCGTGTGTGTGTATCAAGAGTTGAAGAAATACCCTCAAGCTTTTTGGTATGACCATCAAGAGTAGATGTAAGCCCCCCAAGTTTTTTGGTATGTTTTTCAAGAATGTTGGTATGCTCCCCGAGGGTTTTTTTTACTGGTTTGAGCGCTGATTCTATTTCTTCCTTAACCACTCCTCTGATACTTTTTATTAAATCATTGTTTGTCATTGTCAAATTATACTAATAAAATATTGGATTAAATGCAATATACGAGCGGGAGGCGGCCGCTCATCAAAGATGAGCGAGCTACGCCCAAAATGAAATTTGAGCGAGTATTCGGTTTGCCCTGAGTCCCCGAAGGGGTCGGACTCCACACTCTGCTAAATGATAACTCTGAAGAGGCTAAGTTGTTAGCTTACCTACTAGAAATGCTAAATAATCACTACAACAGTTTTCTCTAGGCTGCCCGTGCAATTATTCCTCTGTCTTTAAGTTCGTGAGCAACAAGATTATAGTCGTGCAAGGCTTGGATTCTACCCATAAGAGTTGGTCTGCCTGTCGCCTCCAATACTGCTTGGGGAACGTTTGGTATGTTATCGGGTTGTCCTCCGTGCATATAAATCGTGACGGAAGTTTTTGAAATAGAAGAGCCTGGCTTTATGTGATGACGAAGAGCATTAGCGTTTATTACGTGAAGACTTAATGGTTCAGTTGAAGAAAAAACATCGTTAAAAGTCCTTGTGTGTTCCAATTCAGTATAAGGGGTGATTGGATTTCCTTTTTCGTCTGCAACATCTCCCAGCAATTCAGTTCTTATTGTTCTTGGTGTGTCTGTAAAATATATAGGTTCGGAAAGCAGTTCAACTAAAGCTGTCCGATAGCCAAAAAGAGCTTTGCCCTCATCAGTCGCGTAAAAACTAGCACGGAATGGTTGAGTTCTTAGTTCTCTATTTGCTTTATCTATAAGTGCAGATGCAATTACGTTGTGCCAATTAGGTTCTGGCAACCGATCTGCAATTCGTACAGAATCCTCGCATAGTTTATCAATTGTGAAACCTGGCCTAAAAGGCCAGTTTGGATTTTGTTCAGGGTTTGCCATTTTGTGCGTTATTTTTACGCTTAATTGCTGTCCTTGTCAATCCTATAAGCAAAAAGGGTCAGACTGATTCTGGTCTTACAGTCCCGTTGCCAGTAACTGGCTTAGCTTTGTGAGCCGGCGATGGGAATCGGACCCATGACCTTTTCCTTACCAAGGAAACGCTCTGCCACTGAGCCACGCCGGCACGAAAAACCAAGTGTCTACACATGACAAAGTGTTTACACTGAGCCCCGCACTGCGGGGCGAAGTGCTGGGAGAAGGATTCGAACCTTCGGAGTCCTTTCGGACGACGGTTTTACAGACCGTTGCAATTGTCCACTCTGCCATCCCAGCGGTGGTATAGAGGCATTTTACAAAAAATAAGATATTGTGGCAATGACAATTACTTATTTTACGAAGCTTGAAAACATTTTCAGAAGCTCCAAATCCCAACTGCTTTTTGAACCAAGGATTGGACTTTTTGGAGACAGGAGTTCATTTATACTTATTCCGTTGCCTGTTTTTGCTTCTGGAGCTTTGGCGGCCAAACATTTTTTTTGGGCAAGTTCCTGCGTATTACCGGTAATGGACTGGAAACACCAGACATTGCCCGGAACTTTTGGCTGAGTGAGTGGAGAATAAAGTGCTATTTCTTTACATGGGTTTAGGGCAGTTCCGTCGCAGGTTACCGGTTCTATTTGATACTGGTAAGAAATAATTCCGGTTTCTGCTGGTGGTATTGGCAATGTTTTTAAATAATCCGGTTCAAGATCTTTAAGGTCCTTAACATAAGTAGCTTGACCTTGGGTGGTTTTATAAATATTATTTGATTGAAGTGCAGTGGCTATGTAGCCTATATCGTTTTTAATTTTTGCGTCCGGCGATTGTTCTTCGTTAAGATTCATGCTGTTGTAAGGATTTTTGGAGAAGTCGTCGATAATTTTTTGAAAATCTTGGGCATCTTGTGGCGGGACGATAACTATCTGTTTGTTATAGTTGGAAAGTTCTGTGGAAATAATAAAGTTATAAGTAGCTTTGTCGGATGGCATAAGACTTTCCTGGTTTGCGGTGGGTAGGGTAAAACCATCTGCTGAGATATCAAAGGTAATATTGGCTCTCTTGAGATAAAAATCACTTTTACTCGCAGTTGCTGTAATTTTGAGGTTGGAAAGCTTCTCGGTAAATTTTGAAATCTGTTCGAGATTAACACTGTCCAGAATTTTCTGATTTTTAGCCTCTGTTTGGCTAATTGTCGTGACCAGGTCGAGAATTAATTTATCTATCTCTTGTTTTGGCGGATTAATCTCCAGAAGATAATCACCGTTTGACTCGGAAGAGGTTTTGGTCCAATTGCGAGATTTTTCTATAAATCTTGAGAAAATTTCTGTTAATTTAGTATTATCTTGAAGTTGCTTGTCTTTGGGCATGTAGGCGTCCGGAATCTTATAAAAGAACCATTTGTTTTTATAAGGAACAAGTTGTTGATAAAGTGAACCAAAAGGGAATTCATTAATTTTAAAGTAGATAGTATTGTCGATAGTTTTTACGGATGCAGAACCATTGAAAGATGCTCCTTCGAATTTTGTTTCTAAAGATATATCTGCTTCGGCTGCGCGGGTTTTGTTGTTTTGGAAATCTACGGGACCGTTAATATTTAATTTAAAGCTGGAAATTGGTGAATTTTTTGCAGTGGTTGAAATTGATATTTCTGTTTTTAAGTCGGCACTTTTCAGGGTCGCTGATTTTGCAATTGTGGACTCTAATATTATTCTGGTTGGTTTGGGTATTGGAGCTGCGATTATAAAGCCGTCTATGGCGTCTGAGACAACTTTAGGCGGTTTTATTAGTGCGTAGTTGTTGTAGGCCAGGGCGAGGGTGCCGCCTCCAGTTGCCATCAGAATAAAAAACATAAAAAGAATTGTGAATAAAAGTAACTTGCCGCCTTTTTTTGGTTTATCGGGAGTTAACGGTTGTTGGGGTGATTGGGGTTGAGATGATTGTGGAGCAGGGTTTTGTACTGTAGATAGTGAAGGTTCTGGGGGCGTAGGTGGTGTTGTGGTAAGAGGTGGCTGAAGCGAAGGTTTTGGTATTACCTGAATAGGTGGTATTTCTGGTACAGGTAGCGTATTTTTTGCCTGGCTTGGATTTTGAGGGTTTAAGGAAGTGTTGTCTTCTGGGGGCATTCTTATTTCAGCGTACATCAGATTAAGGTATTAATCAATAAAATTGTGTCGGCATTGTAGCTGGGCGCAGATTCAGGTAAAATTACACTGGTTTTGCCGCCTTAGCTCAGCTTGCCCCGCTTAGTGGGGTAAAGTAAACTTTCCTTCGCTAAAGCTTCGGAGGAGCAGGGCAACTGTTTTGAGTTACACGTTTTTAAAATTGCCGAGATAGCTCAGCGGTAGAGCAACTGTTTTGTAAACAGTAGGTCCGGGGTTCGAATCCCCGTCTCGGCTCATAAGGCAATTTTAAAAAGAAACAGTAGGTCGTCGGTTCGAATCCGACAGGTGGCTCTTTTTTGCAGGACTTGACCCCGATAGAAGTATCTGGCTCCAGCAATATATCGATGTTAAATAAATTGCGGGTGATACCGATGATTTTGCAGATTTATCCGTGAACTTCTTTACGGGGTTGACATAATCTGATACAATCTGCACGACTTATTATGGATGACCAAAATCAACCAGTAATCCCTGCTCCGATTTACCAGGAATCTCAAGAGAAGAATGCCAAGTGGCTGTGGCTTCTGATTATTCTGATTATTATTGGCGCTTTAGTGTTTGCTTTTTTTAGAGGTATTGGTCCGTTTGCGTCTATTAGTCCGTTTACAAAATCCGAAGCAACGCCGATTGCTACGCCGGTTTCACAAACAGATTCAACGTTTGTTTCTGAACCATCACCGAGTGCTTCTCCGGAAGAGGCAATTGATAGGTCTGCGGCAAAATTGCGAGTTTTAAATGGCAGCGGTGTAACCGGTAAAGCGACTGCCACAAAAGACTTTTTGGAAAAATTAGGCTGGAAGGTGACTACGGTTGGTAATGCTGATCTTGATACTTACGCAAAGACAGAAGTGCGTTTTAAGGCAAAATTTAAGACATTTGAAGAGACAATTATAAAAGACCTTTCCGAAAAATATTCCGCAAGTGCTAGCAGTGATAGCCTTGAGGCGACGGATAGTGCGGATATCGAAGTGATTGTTGGTAGTAAGTAGTTTATAGATCGTAGTTCTCCCCAAAAAAAACCAGCCCGTAAAGACTGGTGATAAAGAAAGTTATTTTCCTGATAATAGCAACCCTACTTAGGCGCATGGTCTAGTATTTCCTTGGTTAATATTAGGTGGATATCCTCATCCTTGAATAAAATCTTGGATATATGGATTTCCTAGAAATCTATCTTGAAAGCAAAGAACTTACTAGAACTTTTTAAGGTGCAACCTTCGTAGGGTCGTTCCTGTGAACTGGGTTAATTATACTACAAAATGTCAACTAATTAAAATGCCCATTTGAGGCTAAAATGGGGTACGAAAGCCCGGTAGAAGGACAGCTATTAAGGTTGAAACAATAGGCAAAAGTATCTTTCCGATAAGGCCTGAAAAAAGCAGAAAAAGTAGTATGAAGATTCCGTATTGTTCTGTTTGCATAAAATCGTGATACCAATCTTTCGGCAAAATTCCACCAAGCACTTTAAAGCCGTCCAATGGAGCTACAGGGATGAGGTTGAATACACCCAGAATAACGTTGAAGAAAATAAAAGGGTAGACGAAGTTATAAATAACTAGAAGCTGCGGGTTTACCGCACCCATGAAATGTGCAATTAGATAAGGGGTTGATAGGGTGAGTGCCAGAATAAAATTAGAAGCTGCACCGGCAACCGAAATTAGAGCGCTGTCGCGTTTAACATTGCGAAGGTTGTAAGGGTCAAAAGGAGTTGGTTTTCCCCAACCGAAGCCTATAAAAATTAAGGCAATTGTTCCAAGCGGGTCTAGATGTGAAGCGGGATTTAGAGTTAGACGACCTGATAGTTTTGCAGTAGGATCTCCGAGTCTATAGGCAATAAATGCATGCGAACATTCATGGATGGTAATGCCCACAATTATCGCAGTAATCATCAGAAGTCCAAGCAGAGGATTTTGGGTGAGTACAAAAAGCAAAAACGGAAGAGACTTCGATGAGAGGAAATTAAAAATCATCATCGCGAATAAAATGAGCATTAAAGGATTAAGAGACATTGAACTTGTTTATTGAGTTATGGTATATTCTATCAGATTAAAATGCGTAATTGTGATCTTTGTAAAAAAGGAACTGTAATTCAAAAATCCGGCGCGCACCAATATGGTGGAGGCTGGGCTATGAGGGCGACCAAAAAGCGTAAAGTTTGGCATGTGAATTTGCACAACGCAAAGGTGACTTTTGAGGGTGTAAGACGCACCATGAGGCTTTGCACAAAGTGTCTTAAGTTGGTAAAAAGTGTAGTAAAGATTCCTACCAAAAACAAAATTCCACAAAAAAAGTCTTCTCGAGTCGCTGTTGCTGCGGCTGTTTGATCTTTTAATAATTTACTTTTGGAACAAATTTTCTAATTTACTTTTATAACTTGGATAACCGTTTAGGAATTCCTTTATTGTCATCGGACGTTTTCCTTCGGGTTGAATTTTATTTTCCGGAAGTAGTTTAAATTTTTTGGCGCCTGATTCGAACCAAACTGTTGGCCAGGGGAAATATGCGCGGATCATTTTATCTAGCGTTTCTTTCTTCGGTGGGTTATTGATGTCGATTTTACCGCTCTCCTTGGTAATTTTTTGGGTATATGTTGCCAGGTCATGATCTTGGGCCTGGGGTGTGACGTTTTGGGCGAGATATTGTGGCAATGTTTCCAAAAGAAGATTTGTACCAAGATTTGCTAATTTAATTTCGAGTGAATCATGGGTATCGGCGGGTGATATCACAACTTCTTTTTGGGCGATGATTGGGCCGTGGTCTAGTTCACTGTCCAGGACTATCAAACTTACACCCGTAATTTTGTCTCCTGAAAGAATTGGAGCAGTGATTGGGGACGGGCCGCGATATTTAGGAAGAAGCGAGGGATGAATATTTAAAAATCCAAATTTGGGAATCCTTAAAACATTATCGGGAATCATTTTGCCGTAGGCAATAAGAATTGCGAGATCGAAGTTATTGTCGATGTCGGACATCTTATAGGAAATTGCAATGTTATGTTTTTCGGCGACTAACTTAACCGCATTAGCTTTCAAAGCCAGGCTTCTGCCTGAGTGCTGGTCTTGACCTGTAATAACTAGTTTGGGTTGATAAACAGATCCGATTAAATTTTCCAGGACTTGGGCAGCAATTTTCGGTGTTCCGAGAAAGGCAACTTTCATGGCAGGGGGACTTCTATAAATTCTTCTTTGCCCTTTTTTCCTTTTTCGACCTTAAAAATTTTGCCGTTTTGGTCGTGGATATGATCTGTAAAAAGAGTGCCGTTTAGGTGGTCTATTTCGTGCTGAATAATCCTGGAAGGCAAACCCTTGTAAATTGAATTTGTTGATTTGCCGTGCATATCTTGCGCTTGCAAATTTATTTCTACAGGCCTTACTACATGGCCATAAATGTCCGGGACGGAAAAGCAGCCTTCCATAAGGGAAACTTCTTTTTTGGAAAACTTTAGGATTTTAGGGTTTATAAAATGTTTTATTTTATTTCTAATGCGGGCGACAAAAATCCTTTTTATAATACCGATTTGAGGAGCGGAAAGACCAAGGCCGACAGGATCTTTTTGTGCATTGATTGTGTCGGTTAGATCTAGCACAACTTGTTCTACGGATTTATCAAAAGTTATAACTTCTTTGGATGTTTGCCGTAACTGATTGTTATCTTTCGGAATTGTAAGTATGTTTTTTATCATTGTATCGAATTTGGTTCTACTTCTGCCAACCAACCTTTGGGCAAATTACTTATTAGATTTTTAATATCAGAAACAGCTTCTTGGCGATCTATTAGCGAATAAGAAGCGAGTCTGTATTTAAGAATTATATGATAGGAAGGATTTTTTTGCCAAAAAATGGATTGGTAGGGACCGAGGATGGTTATTTGATGGTTCATGGTTGATGGTTCATAGTTAAAAATAGGTTTTAGATCATTTGCGACTTTTTCGGCCTCGGTTTTTACCTTGGAGTCAGATTTGCCTTTTAAGGTTAGTTTTACTAACAGGCCGAAAGGCGGGTAGTTGAGAGATTTTCTTTGACTTAATTCTGTTTGAAAAAAAGATGGATAGTTATTTTGGGTAGAAAGTTCTATTGCCGAATTCTCGTTCTTATACGTTTGCAAAATAAGTTTACCACTGGTTTTAAGTAGTTTTTTTAAAGATGTGATTTGGGCAAAAAGCTTTTCAGAAGAAGAAAAATCAGCCATATTGATAAGTGAATCGGTTTGAATGTGTGCGATAAGATCGTATTTTTTGGCCAGAGACGCATAGAGGCTATAGGCTGTGCCGATATCAATTTGCGATTGTCTATAGTCTATGGTCGATCGTCCAGTGTTTGATATTAAATTAACCTGCGACTTTGAAAAGAGTTTTTTAATCTCGAGTGCCAATGAATTAATATTCAATACATTCCAAAAAATATCCGGTGATTTACAGCTTTGGCATATGTTCGGTTGTTTTTGCAAAAATTCACTATTTTTACAGCTTTTGCAAAAGAAGTGGCCGGATTCTTTCTTTTTGTTTAAAAAGAGCAAGATGTTGCCTTTGTTTTCCAGAGCTTCGCGGATTTCCTCTTCCAAAACGAAACTAAATGGTGATCTGTTGCCGGAGAGCCTTTCTTTTTCCATATTGACGATATGAGTAGAATTAGGAAACTTTTGGATTTTTATGTTTTTTGGGAGTTGAAAATAAGTGGAAATTTTAGGAGATGGATCGACAATTTTTATTTGTGCTTTTGTAAGCACTGATATTTTTTGGGCAATTGTTAATGTGTCGTAATATGGTGATCTTTCGTCTTTATAAGCGCCGTCGTGCTCGTCGTAAATGATTATTTCCTTTAAGTTTGGGCAAGGGGTAAAAATAGCGGAGCGGGATCCGAAAATAAAGTCTGCTTCTCCGTTTTTGATTTTTTGCCAAGCTGCGAATTTTTCAGATGTTTTTAGTTCGTTGTGATAAACGACATAATTTTTGGCTTTTGGAAATTTAGCCATGGTTTCGGGAATTTTGTTAATGGAAGGAACGAGAATTAAAGACTGCGCGGGTCCTGTCGCATCTTTCCCTCCCGCCAGTGCTCGATTTCCTGATTCGTATGTTATCAAAGTTTCGGTTTTTGATCTGCGCGCTGTCGGGATCCCTTCCAGTTGCTCCACCCGCTTAGGAATATCGGGTATCATTGTTTCTAAGCAGTTGACCATTGGTGCAAGATAATAGCTGGACATCCATTTAATGAGTTCTATTTGGTAGGGAAGAAGTAATGGATTTTCTAATACAATTTTAGAAATTGGCTTTATTACAACTTTTTTGTCGTCTTGAACCCCGAACATGTCATTCTGGACTTGATCCAGAATCTTTTCGGGGCAGGCTTGATTCAGGATCTGATCCAGGATGGCTACAACAATTCCCTGTGGATTTCTTTTTCCAAATGGCACTTCAACAAGTTGGCCGACTTTAATTTCTTTTTCTAATTCTTTTGGAACAAGGTAGGTGTAAGAATCTATTTCGGGAGATTGATATGTTAGGACAACAACTTGAGCGTACATAGTAGGTTAGATTGTAGATGATAGCTTATAGATTTTAAACTAAGAAGAAGGTTAGTTTGTGAATTTAAATGTCGAAAGGATTTGGTTAAATAAGTTTAAAAGCTTTTTTTCATTACTAACATCTCCTTCAATTTTGATCAGATAATAATTAGCGCCTTTTTTAAAATTCGCTTCAAAATAAATACTCTTTGTATTTTCAAGGTTTTGTTTAACAACTAACGCATCAGTATCATTTACTTGTATATTGGGAAGTCTTGTAATAGGATTTATTCCCGCGATTGTGTCGTATATTTTCATTTTTGAATAATCTTCGTAGGCTAAATCTTTTTGATCAACAAGAATTCCAAGTAGTAAATATGTGGTTTTACTTTTAAGTGAAGTTTCTGTACTCTCTTCAAGAAATACTTCCAGGTCTTCTGGATATTTAACGGAATATTTCTGTTTTGCGTTTGTATACGTTTTCCAATTCGCCCCGATTGAATCGGGGTAAACAGTTTCGTCGGAAACAGCTGGCGGGGGCGAAGTTTTATTGATTATTTGTGTTTGATTATTATTTGATGGTGATTGTGCCGGTGAAGGATTATATTTCTGGGAATACTTTTGATAGGCAAACATTGCACCTGTTCCAATTACAAGGGCAATGATTACAGCAATTATAATTTGTACAAAACCTTGGGTAGATCTCATTAATTTAATACTAGCATATTAAGCATTTTGTTTTTTGTAGGTTTCGAGGAGATTTTCAAAAAGGGATGCGACGGTCATGGGGCCGACGCCGCCGGGGACGGGGGTGATTGCTTTTACAATTTTAACAACTTGACCAAAGTCCACGTCTCCTACGAGTTTTCGCGAGGCTTGATGCGATTCCGAATTGTTTTGACTATAGTCTATAGTCGATAGTCTATCGTCGAGAACATTGATACCAACATCAACAATAACTTGGCCTGGGGAAACGTGTTCTTTGCCAATTAGATTAGGTTTACCAACTGCGACTACAATTATATCTGCGTTTTTAGTTTCCGCTTTTAAATCTAAAGTCTGCGAATGGCAAGCTGTAACCTCGGCGCCTAAGTTTCTGAATAAAGTTGCGACAGGTGCGCCGACTAACTTGGAGCGGCCGACGACGGTTACTTTTTTATCTTTAATTGGGATTTTGTAGTAGTTAAGAATTGTGATTACGCCCTTTGCTGTTGCTGGGATGATGGTTGTGTCATTCTCGACCTGATCGAGAATCTGATCCTCGCTTTCGCGAGGATGACGGGTTAGAAAAGAAGAATAGTCGATTTTTCCTTCTTCTAATAATTTTTGGTTGGTAGAAGTTAAGCCGTCGACATCTTTTTTGGGATCGATTAACTCAATTAGCTCATCTTTATCCAGTTGATTTGGGATTGGAAGTTGGATGATTATTCCGTTTACAGAATTATCCGAGTTGAGAGTTGAGATTTGAGAAGTGAGAGATTGTTGGGAAATATCGGCAGGGAATTTTTTTAGTTCAACGATGGCGCCGATTTTTTCGCCAAACTTTATCTTTTGGCCAATGTAAGTGTTACTCTGGGAGTTATCTCCAACTTGGATGATATTTAGCTTCGGCTTTAATTTTAAATTTTCAATTTTCAATTTTAAATTTTTGGCGATTTGGTCGCGGACGATTTTACCGTCTAAGATTATTACTGACATAGACAGAAGTTTAACTTAAATTATTACTTGCGACAATTAATTAGAACTTGAGAGGCCAATATGGTTTTTTATTTGAGCTATATCCTCGTCGTGCTTTTCTTCTATTATTACTAGTTTGTCTTTTATGCCACCTATGTTTTCTTGCAAATCATTCACATCTAAAATTAGTGTGTCTGTTTTACTTTCAAGACGATCTAATTTGGAATCAACTTTGTCGAACCTGGAATCGACCTTATCCAACCTCGAGTCAACTTTGTCCAACTTTTTTGCGATGGGTTTTAAAACTTTATTTATTTTTTGGTCTACAACCTGGCCGATTTTTTGGATGTCGTCTTTAGTCACCCGTCTATATTATCATTTAACTTTTTAAAAACAAGATGGAAATTTTACGGGATTGGGAAGCGTTTGGTCAAAAAGAGGTTTGTGGTTTCTTGTCTCTATCTTCTGGTCTTATAACTGATTCCGACACTTTAATACTTCCGTATAAAGCCAAGGACGTTGTTGCTAAAAACGCAGATCCAACTATAATGAACGTGCCTCCAAGAGTTAAAGCGTCGTCCACATTACTCTTGTTAGATACCATGATTTTTCCGTATTCGTCGTAAGAGGTTTGATTATCATTTTCGGATAAGCCCTTGTAAGCTGCTCCGGCTCCGATTAGCATAAATGCACTGGCAACGAGAGTCGCGATTTTTGAGACTTTTTTAAGTTTGGAAAAAGTTTCTCTTATTTGAGACTCATCTTGCTGAGGAAGTGTGATAATTCGCTCGAGTAACATTTTTGTATTTTATGGTGTTGGAAATCCTTTTGTCAAAATATTATAGATTTTCTACTTATCGCTTAGCTGACTTAATACTGCCTTGCCGCCTGAACTAGCCGAAGCTGCCAGTGTAATTGATCCAATAATTATTAGCGCAGTATCGGAATCTGCGTTGTGGTTTTCTGGTTTTGCCGATCCGGTTATTTGTGGATCTTTTGGTTCTTGTTGATTATTTTCGTCGTTTGTGAATGCTGCAGTAAGACAAAGTATGCCGGCAATTGCGAAAATGGCTGATGCAACGTAGGCTTTCCGCCTGTCCCTTTTACTTTGTTCTTTTAAACGGTAGTAGGTGTCCGGTATTTCTGCGTATGGATTTCCTTCAGGGTAGCTAGACATTTACGGTATAGGGAAGTGTTTGGTAAGGTCTAGGATTTCTTCTTTGATTTCTTTTATTAGATTTTCATTTTGGGGGTCTTTGATGATTTGGGCAATGAAGCTGCCAATTAAGCGCATTTGAGGTTCTTTCATGCCACGTGTTGTAACAGCAGGTGTGCCGATTCTAATTCCGGAAGTGACAAATGGGCTTCGGGTTTCTTTAGGAACGGTATTTTTGTTGGTAGAAATTCCAGCCTCGTAGAGTGCATCCTGTATTTCTTTTCCGGTTGATCCTTTGGTGCCTAAATCAATTAAAATCAAGTGATTATCTGTTCCGCCGGAAACGAGACGGATTTTGTGGGAAATTAGGGTTTTGGCAAGCTCCTTGGAGTTTTTAACTATCTGCTTGCCGTATGTAACAAAAGGTTTACCTTGGGCCTCGCGAAGGGCAACGGCAATGGCTGCTGTTTGGTTATCGTGCGGGCCGCCTTGAAGGCCAGGAAATACGGCCTTGTCTATCTTCTCCACAATCTCTTCGTTATTTGTCAAAATTAAAGCGCCTCTTGGACCGCGCAGTGTTTTGTGGGTTGTTGTCATAACGACATCTGCATATGGAAACGGCGATGGATGGACGCCGGCGACAACAAGTCCGGCAATGTGAGAAATGTCGGCAACCAAATAGGCCTTGACGCTTTTGGCGATTTTTCCCCACTCTTTAAAATCCCAAACCCTGGAATAGGCAGTTGCACCTGTAAATATTAGTTTAGGTTTGGTTTTTTTAACCAATGCTGCTATTTTTTTAAGATTTAGCCTTTCGGTTTTTTTGTCTACTTCGTATTGGACTGCCTTGTAAAACTTTCCGGAAAAGTTAACCGGCCAACCATGGGTTAAGTGGCCGCCATGCGTAAGCGAAAGGCCCATGACGGTATCGCCTGGAGAAAGTAGAGCCATGTAAATTGCCTGGTTTGCTGGGGAACCGGAATAGGCCTGAACATTGGCAAATTTACAATTGAAAAGTTTAGTGGCCCTTTCTTTGGCAATATCTTCTATAGAATCGATTACCTGGTTTCCGCTGTAATAACGTTTGTGAGGATAACCTTCGGAATATTTATTACCAAGTCTGGAACCTAAAGCCTCGCGGACACCGGCAGAAGCATAATTTTCGGATGGTATTAGGACTAGATCTTCTTGCTGACGTTTGTCTTCCAGTTTGATTAGGTTTGCAATTTGAGGATCTGCTTTTGATAATTTCATGTAATTTTTAATTTGTAATTTTAAATTTTAAGTCAAATATAAATTTTAAATATTTAAACATTAAAAATTCATTAAAAATTATAAATTTATAATTTAAAATTATTTGTGGCAGGTGGCTTTATTGTAAAGGTTCGGCTGTGATTTGATCAAGTAGCTCTTTTGCTTCCAGGTAATCGGGTTTGAGTGAAAGTACTTTTTCTATACTTTTTTGGGCATCTATTAATTTGTCTGAGGCAATTTGGATTTTGGCAAGCGTTAGGTAACTTATTGGGTAGGTCGGAGCAAGATTAGTTAATTTTGTGCCCAGATTTATACCTTGCTGGGAGTAGTTTTGATCAGAGTTAATTAAAAGGACATAAGTTTTAACTGCTCGTTGCAGCACAAGATAATTGTTAGGACTTTCTGATATGGCGTTTTCTATTTGGGCAACAACCTCTTTAGCAATAAGGTTTTTGTTTTGCTGATTCTCTTCTTTTTCTAAATAAGAGGCCAGGTCAAAGGCAAAGTTGGTCATAAGATATGGGTTTTTGGCAGGTGAGGTGGTTAGAGCATTTTTGTAGGTTCTAGTTTGTTTTGCAAAGTTTTGTGAAGACTGCGCATTATTTTCCATGACATTGGCAAAAGTTAATCTGAGTATAAAAACTAAGGAAAATAAACTTAAGAAAAAAACGCTGATAAATGATATCTTTTTTAAATTGGCATTTTCTAAAAACTTAAATTTAATTTTTATTATTTCCTGCTTATTGTTAAAAAGGATGGTTGATGCAGTTATCAGAAAAAAAACTGTTTGGGTGGCGACTGTAGAAAAGCCAAAAAATATTGTCACTAAATAACCACTAGCGCCAGCGATGGTGGCTTTGGCAAGTAGCGATTCGTTTTCTTTTTGTCTGGTAACTTTAAAAACTTCCCAAAATGCAACAATCAAAAAAGTTAAAAATGAAAGAATACCGAAAAATCCGGTATTTGCGAGGTAATTTACAAATTCATTATGTGCTTTGTTGTAGAAAAATTCCCATTCTGTTGTCTGGTTTTGGGCAAGGGGTCTTTTGAGGTAATAAGTGTTTACAAACGTTTCCGGGCCGGAGCCGAATAGAGGCCAGTTGGAAAATACACCCAAAGCGCCACGCCAAACGATTAGGCGGATTTGTCCGGATTCTGTCGGGCCGGCAGATGAGATTGTTTTTGGGTTTGATGATTTGACAGTTGGAACTTGATCAACCTTGCTGTTTTGAAACGCATCTATTAGACGCGATGTTAGCGGTGCTAGGAAAAATATAGAAAGCAGTAGAAAAATAATTGCCAGAGTGGTCATTATTTTTAGGTTGGATTTGACGGTTTTTATTCCGAATAGAATAAAAAGAATTGCAAACGAGATAATTAGGCCAAAAAATCCGGAGCGGGAGTTGGTGAGAATTAGAGCCCAGAAAATTAAAACGCTGGAGACAGCAAAGAAAATTCGATGCTTTTGGTTTTTGAAAAAAATGGAAAAAGCGATTGAAAATGGAAGGATCAAAACGAGATACGAAGCTAGCCAGTTGGGTTGACCGAGGGTAGAAAATATCCGAAGAATAGGATTAAATTCTTTTTGCCAACAAGCGGAAGTAAGTTTGTTTGTTAGCACAAAACAAGTAGGATCTAGCCCAAAATGCGAAGGGATTCCCCAAATAGAAACGGCAGTTGCGCCTATGACAAGTGCTAAAAGAACCGATTTGGCTTTCTCGACGGAAAGGTTAATTAGCGCGGCTATAAAAATAACCAGGTAAGCAATCTGTGAAAGCAAACCGCCATTAAGCCTGGTTGGGTAGCCGAAGATTGAAAGATATTTATCGGTGGAGATGATTGTGGAAATTAAGATCACTAAAGTAAAAGCGATCAGGGCCAAAAGTGCTTTGCTTTTGGGAATTTCCAGTTTTTTGGTGATGGTGATTTCTAAAAGTGTCAAGAAAAATAAAATTGCGGCGCAAAAGTAAACAAAAAACATTTTTGGCACTTCGTATAGTTCGGTGGTTGTGGTGGTAAAGATAAGTGGTGTGGCAACAGCCAGTGCAAAATAGATTAGTAGGATTATTTTATTAAGTAAATCCAGTAGGTTTCTCATAACATGTCAGATAGTAGCAAGTTAGCTTATTTTTGGCAATTGTGTTTTGTCTGTCATTGCGAGTGAAACGAAGCAATCTATTTACATTTGTCATCCTGAACTTGATTCAGGATCTTTATTTAATCCTTTTTCCATTTCTTTGCTTGTCCAAAGAAATGGGTAGAAAAGACACCCTAATGCTCTTTTGCTACAAAACTTATCTTTCACAAGGGCGGAAGCCTTCTGGTATTCTTCCCCGCAATGCGGGGTGTCAGTACCAGTTTTCCTTCCCTTGCTCATGATGTTTTGTTAAACGCAAAAAAGCAGATAGGGTTATAGATGAAGTAACATTTAACCTTTCGTCACTTGCGCTGCTTAGAGTAAACGATTTACTATTAATTTAGATGAAACCTGCCCGAGGATTCGCGCTAATTATTATTATTGCCATAATTCTGCTAGTGTTTGTTGTTTCAGTGTTCATCATCCGCAATATGTTTGGAGTAAGAATTTTACCTGTAAAAATGCCGGTTATATCAGAATCGTCTAAACCGACTCCCTCGACAGATGTAATAGTCGATGACGAAACGGCAAATTGGAAAACTTATACAGACAGAACTGTGGGGCTAACTTTTAAGTATCCGGAAAGTTGGCGCTTTGAACCTTCGGATCAAAACCGTTTGATAACTACCAGAAGTACAATTAAGAAATCTACGGGTGACTTTACACCGGGTTACGCAAGCATACTTTTAGATGTAAAGGCGTTACCAGAAGAAGATATCTTAAAGAATATAATAGGTGTGACTAAGAATGAGCAGATTACCGTCGATGGTGTGCTTTCTAACAAGTTAAGTGGCGCTGAAGGCATAGCAGGGTCAGTTCAATTTGTTTCCGTTGTAGTGCAGGCAAAAAATAATTATATTTATACATTTACTTTTTCGACACAAGATGCGGATATGTTTAATGAAATTAATGATGAGTTTAATAAAATATTATCAACTGTTAAATTCGTACCGATTGCTATCTAAACCTTCTCAACCTCTTCCTGATACGTTATACTTTCAGGCGCTTCTATGATTCCTGTTGTGGACCAAATCCTCTCCACATTTAAATTTCTAGATTAACTGTACGCTACACTGTACAAAATACTTGACATTTTATTGTACATAATGCATACTTAGAACGTTATGAACACAAATATTGTACCTATAACCCGAGCCAGAAACAGCTTAGGAAACCTTGCCAGAAAAGTCCGGGGTGACCAGTATATTGTCCTTACCAAAGGCGGCAACCCTCAAGCTGCCCTTGTCGATGTTGCTTACCTTAAACACTTAGAAGAAGAAGTCAAAAAGATTTATGGTAAGACATTTATCGACCCAAAACTTTTGCCGCAAACACGCAATTTCAGCCAAAAAGAAATTAACGAGTGGCAAAAAGAAGACAGGTTGTGAAGACTGTCTTTGTTGATTCAAGCGTCCTCTTTACTGCTACCAATTCCCCAACAGGCGGTTCGGCGAAACTTTTTACCATCGAAGAGATCAAATTAATTGTTTCCCCTTGGGTTTTAACTGAGACTGAAAGAAATATCAGAGCAAAACTGCATGACTATCATCTTGATCGATTTTTCCGTCTTGTTGGGCAAACACAAATTTTTTGCCGAGAGCTCGATATTAAACTTTTAGAAAGAGCGCAAAAGGTCATTGCCAAAAAAGATGCGGTTATTCTGGCAGAAGCCAGGTTTTCAAAATCCGATTTTTTGGTAACCTTAGACCGCAAGGATTTTTTAAACGAAAAAGTCGCAAAGTTTCTAAAACCAACCATAGCTTTAACGCCCAAGGATCTTATCGAATCTTTAGCACATTGATTCTTCTGAGTGGAGGTGAAATACTGAAACTATGTCTGCCCGCCGCGGTTTTGCACCGATTTTAATTATTTTGACCCTGATCCCAATTATTCTTCTTATTGCCTGGGCGCCTTGGGTTACACCTAATTTTGCCTACAAAAAAATAAAGGCAACCATAAAACCACCATGTGAGGAGTTTAAGCCAAATTTATCTTCACAATTCTTAGGTGTAGCTCCACCACCAGATCACAAGTTAATATTCGGCACAGAGTATTTTATACTAGTTGATTGTCCATCATCTGATATTCCCAATGGGAATAATTATTTTGTTTCTTTTCTGGGAACAGTACATAAGCTATCTGGTACCCCAAATAGTTCGTGGGGTGTGCGTTCAACAGCAACAAAATCCGACAAAACTGTTTACACTGACAAAGGAAGTGCGAATTGGAAAACTTATAGTGATGGGAATTATAAATTTTCGATTGAATATCCAGGAATATGGAGTATTGAAGGCGAAAATACAGAAAATATAAATCTCAAATCATCAGAAGATAGCACTAGGTTTGATGGAGGAGCAAATGTAGAAATATACATATGCAATGGTGGGTGTGGTGGCTCGTTAGGTGAAGGATATCCTCTTATAGAAAAGACAGATGTAGTAATACAAGGACATAAAGCAACAAAGCTTGTGATTGGTGATAATTCAAAACGGCCTATGCTTACTGAAATGTGGATAAACACAACCCATAATGGGGAAAATTATTTGATAAGTCTTGAAGGATTTCACCACTCTACAAAAGAGGTAGATCAAATTATCTCAACTTTTAAGTTCACCAATTAAAATAAACAGACATGCTGAAATTGTTGTTGCACTTTGTGCAAGAATAATAGTTATTATTTCAGTATCTAAACATGAATAGATCCTGAATTAAATTCAGGATGACAGATAATTATTAGAATAAAAACCTTCTTCTAAACTTTTTCCTGATGCGTTATACTTTGTGGCGCTTCTATGATTCCTATTGTAGACCATATACTCGGATATTTTTCATCAGATTTGGCAGTAGATTTGGGAACCGCAAATACCCTCATTTTTGTTAAAGGCAAAGGCATAGTTATCCGTGAGCCTTCGATAGTGGCGCTTCATAGAAAAACCAAAAAAGTGGTGGCAATTGGCGTGGAAGCCCGTAAAATGATCGGTAGAACTCCTATTAATATGATAACGGTTAAACCCTTAAAAGATGGAGTGATTTCCGATTACGACACAACACTGGCAATGCTTTCTTATTTTGTTAAAAAAGTTCACGAGAAACCGGGCAGAAGAATATCACTACCAAGACCTAGGATTATTTTGGGTGTGCCGTCGCAAGTTACGGAGGTAGAAAGGCGGGCGCTTTTGGATGTTGCCATCGATTCCGGTGCTCGAGAGGCGTTTTTGGTGGAAGAGCCAATGGCTGCAGCCATAGGAGCAGGGTTACCGGTAGACGAGCCGGTGGGGTCGATGATTGTTGATATTGGTGGTGGAACAAGTGATATGGCGGTGATTTCTTTGGGTGGAGTAGTTTCTGGAAAATCCCTTAAAGTTGGCGGAGATACGATGGATCGGGACGTTATAAATTATGTTCGCATTCGGCATGGTTTGGCTTTGGGAGAAAAAACGGCCGAAGAAGTGAAAATGCTACTGGGTAGTGCTTATATGATGGAAGTGGAAAAACAAATGACGGTGCGAGGGCGGGACTTAGAGAAGGGATTACCAAAGTCAGTAAAGCTAACATCGACACAGATTCGGGAGGCGCTAGCTCCGACTATTCGAACAATTGTAGAAGCTATCCGCGAAACCTTGGAAGATGCACCGCCGGAGCTGGCTGCCGATATTTCGCGAAAAGGCATTGTAGTTTGCGGAGGAGGATCTTTAATTTTTGGCTTACCAAAACTGATTTCTCAGGAAACAAAAATGTCTGTTATTGTTGCGCAGGAGCCTTTATATTGTGTGGTTGCCGGATGTTCTAAACTTTTAAACGATAATGATCTTCTTGATAAAGTAAAGATCGCTCGTTCACATTAATGAAGAAGAAAAAATCTTTTTTGCCCGGTATTGACGGTTCCATTTGGCACGATAGTGCACATCGCTGGCGTGGGGGCGATTTGGAAAATATGGGTGAGGTTGAGCCGGTAATTCCATCCAGCAAATTAAACATTTTTTATTTGGCTATTTTTGTGATTCTTTTAGTCTTTTTGGCAAGGCTTTTTGGCTTGATGATTATAAATGGTGCCAAAAATAAAGAGCTTGCGGAAAATAATAGGGTAAGACTCGTGGAAATAGAAGCTCAGAGAGGTAATATTTTAGATCGTAACGGTAAAATTATTGCCGAGTCGAAAAGGCAGTTTTTATTAAAAAAAGGAAAGTCAGAGACAGAAATCTCGGTAGAGAAAGCAAAACAACTAGAAAAGGAAGGCAAGGCGAGTGAAAATTTTGAGGGAAGTGACGGAACAATTGCGCAAATAGTTAAGAGAAATTATCCACTAGAAGCAGCAGCTTCTCATGTTTTGGGATATACGAGTGTAGCCCAAAAAGAGGAGGTTTCACGGGACAAGACAATTTCGACAGTAAACGCAGTAGGTAGACTTGGATTAGAAGCAAATTACGACAATTTTTTAGAAGGGTCTGTCGGGAAAAAACTGATAGAAGTTGATGCCGAGGGTCATAAGGTTTCTATTTTAGGGGTGCAGGATTCAAAAATAGGGCGCAATATTCATGCAACAATCGATGCGGATTTGCAAAAAGTTTCTTATGAGGCATTAACAAAATATTCGCAGAAGGTTGGCAGTAGGCGGGGAGCTTTGGTAGCCCAGGATCCGAATACCGGAGAAATACTTGCATTAATTTCTACACCTTCTTTTGATCCCGGGGATATTGGTCGCGCAGTAACAGACCTCGATAAACCGTTTTTTAATAGAGCTGTTCAGGGAAATTTTCCACCCGGATCTGTTTTTAAAATTGCAGTAGCCCTAGCAGGGCTGGAATCTAAAAATATAGATAAAAATACAGAATTTGAGGACGAGGGGCATTTTGAACTAGGCGGTGAGCAATTTACCAACTGGTTTTATAACCAATACGGCAAAACAGATGGTGTTATTAAGATCGAACGGGCAATTACCAGATCTAATGACACTTTTTTCTATAAAATGGCACAAAAAATGGGTCTTGATCCTCTGAGATTGGCTGCTATAAAGCTTGGTTTTGGGCAGAAAACCGGTATAGATTTACCAGATGAAGCTTATGGTTTGGTACCGGACGAGGTTTGGAAGAAATCCGCAAAAGGAGACAATTGGTATACAGGGGATACTCTACATCTTTCGATTGGTCAGGGATTTATGCTGGCGACACCAATCCAGGTTAATTCGATGACGTCTTATGTTGCCAGTGGAAAATTAATCAAGCCGTTTTTGGTTTCTAAGATTGATTCGGGCCTTGGTGGCGGTGATATAAATTTTGGAACTAAAATAGTTGGTGAAAAATTGTTTTCCCAAGATAATTTGAATTTAATTAGATCCGGAATGAGAGGTGCTTGTGAGACTGGTGGAACAGCTTATCCTTTTTTTGATGCCAAGTATAATGTTGCTTGCAAAACGGGGACGGCGGAAGAATCCGGTGGAAATCCTCACGCCTGGTTTACGGTTTTTGCACCGGCGGATAAACCTAAAATTGCCATGACCGTTTTAGTTGAGCGCGGCGGTGAGGGCAGTGCTGTTGCCGCACCGGTTGCAAAAGAAGTACTAGATTGGTGGATGGAAAATAGAAATAAATAAAAAATATTTATTTAAATTGCTGTTGGATATTTAGGTATTAATTTTGGTGATGGCTGAGGTGGTTTTTTAAATTCCTCTATTAATGTTTTTGAAAAAGAGCTCAAATCTTTTTTGAGGGGTTCGTTTTTGGCAAATACCATAACAGTACTAAAAAGTAAATAAATAACAAGTCCAAGGGTAATTAATACTAATAGAACAGCAAGAGGCCATGTATTGCGGCGAGATACGGCATAACTTGCAACCATTTCGTCGTGCCAGGCTTGTTTTTGCGGGTGTTTGAACATAGAAAGATATCCAAGGGAAAACATAGTGCTTGAAGCCATTTTGCCGACAGTTTGTCTGAAAAAGGCACGTTTTAGATTAAGTCTGGTGCCATCACTGTTTAATATTGCGTATCCCGAGACTGCTTGACCAATTGTTGCTGCAAAAAAATGGATCATGAGTACCGAATAAAAGGTAGATAGGATCATTAAAGGTAGAGTGACTGTGGCAACCATTAAAAGAACATTAATTACAAGTTGGTTTATGCTTTGGGAAGTTGAGGCAACAAAAAATAAAGCCATCAGGTTTGGTAAAAATAATAAGAGGGTATCTGTGTAATGGGCTAACAATCTTCTATAAAAACTTGTGTAGTGTATATTAGTCTCCATTTACAATCTCCTTTGTCTTTGTATAGGCTTGATTCCAAATTGCGGTTTTGCCGATAATGATCATTGACGATAAAAGCGGTAGGGCAATTGTCATGGAAAGCAGTAGGCCAATACCCAAAAAGATACCCATCACGAGAAGCGCTTTATGAAACAGAAGGCCAATTAACCCGCCAAGCGCGACAAGTGCAATGTTTATCAAAATAAGGGGAATGAAAAGCGCAAGTCCGGAAATTATATTGTTAATGATTCCAACTAAAATTGCCCAGAATAGTTTTTTCCTGGCCATTTTAAAGCCAATTTTTATTGAGGACATAGGTGCTGAATTATCGAGAGAAATGGCACGTTGGGCAAATGTCAAAGAGATTGACCAGACGAGCATAAAAATAAAAAGCGTTAAAATAATTATCGGAATTATAAATACAGAAATTATTTTTGCAATTGCAAGTATGACTAGCAATATAATAATTATGCCTATTGGAATTATGATAAGCGTAGTCAGAGCCATAAATTTGGCCATCGGTTTTATTTTTGGAAAAGAAAGTTGGGAAATTTGGGCCAGCGTCAGTTTTTGATCCTCCAATGCTTTTTGGGTTCCAATTATGGTTGAAACGTTTGCAAAGGCTCCTTTTAGGTAGAAAATAACGAACCATAAGCCAATTAGAAGCAATAATTCAAAACCGATCAGAAAATAAATATATGCCGGAATGTTTGCAAAGATATTTGTAAAAGAATCTGAGTAAATACTGCTAGTTGCCCCCAGCACTTTATTTGATATTGCGGGGCTAGGGCTGGCTGACGGAGCTGTGAAATTAGAACCACCACCACCCATAGGAAATTGAAAGCTGCAGCCACCCCCGGCTGCGCCAAAAATGAGTCCAAGTATCCAGAGGGTGCGAAATTTTTTGGCAACCCGGAAAGCGTTTTCGTACATTTGACCGATTTGCCAATCTCCCGGTTTAGGCGGTTCGGGAATAAATACAGGTTTGGTTTGTGGTTGAGTTGGCGAGTTTTCTGTTTTGTTTATTGTGGGGTCCATATATTTATATTACACTTGATAGAGGAGCACGGCAATTTAATTTTATGGATCCAAGACAAAATATAGACGGCGGAGTAAGTCCGGATTCGCTGTCGCCAATTATCAATGCGCCTGGTACACCTGGTGCTGCAACTAATAAAGCTGTGGCTGAGGCCGGACAACAACCGAAAGTAATTAGTGGACAGTTGGCAGGGTTTTTTACAAGATTAGTGGCGTCTCTGATAGACGGATTTTTGCTTTTTATAATCCAATTTGTCGTTGGAATGGTATTTATGTTTGGGCCAGCGGCATTGTTAAAGGGTCAAAATTTAGGATTGTTAATATTTTTACCTATTATTTGGTATATCCCCCAGTTGGTGATTCTTTTGTATTATTATGGTGTTTATCAACATAATACGGGGCAGACTGTGGGCAAAAAGGTGATGGGCATTAAAGTTGTAGATGTGGTAACAGGTCAAACGCCTACTGTTGGGAAGTTTTTGTTGAGAGATATTCTTGGAAAAATTATTTCATCTTTAGTTGTCATTGGTTATCTATGGGCAATTTGGGATGAGAAAAAGCAGGCTATCCACGACAAAGTCGCCGGCACTGTTGTTATTAAAGTTTAATCTCCACATGTTATTAACCCGAATGGACAAAGTTGGAAGCCGAATTGTTTGACAAGGTTTGAAGTTATACAGTATATTTGTGGCGATTATGAAAGAGCTTGTCAGTTCTGTTTCAACAGAACCATTACTTGATAGAGAAAAGATTGAAGCAGCATCAATCAAGTTTGCTCAAATCGCGCCTGAGGTAATAAGAATAATTACCCCAAAAAACCTGCTTCTCGAAAATCATACCGTGAAATTGTTTGACAAAATTTAGCCGACTGCGTATATTCCCAACATGATACCTGAGAGAATAAAAGGAATTGAGCCAGAGCGTGCAAATATACTGGGAAAGTTTTTGGATCTTGAGTTTGAGAGATATTGGAATAGTTTCAAAAGAAGACCAAAACAAGAAGGCCATGTTCAAATTCTAAATGCAGTTTGCGAAAAAGCAAAAAAAGATCAGGGTTTAGACCTGACGCAGCAGGAAGCTCTGGTTAATTTTATGGATTGGCATGCGGTAAATTCAAGGAAAAGGGTAGAGATAGCGATGGTTTTTGGAGAGCTTTACGGGGCAGGAATTGTTCGACAAAATTAGATTATTGTCGCTAAACTAAAAAGTTTGATAAGAACCCTTGTAAGGTTTAATCTTTTATTGGTTTTTCCTGGGATTGAGTTGATTTTTTTCGGGAACTAGGAATAAGACCAGAAGAGAGTATTGCTTCTCCTGCTAGACTATTAGTCTTGCAAAATGGTTTTATAATTATGTTTAACTCGGGGTTATCTGGTGTTTCCACTGTTTCTATTGTTGAATAATTCAGTCTAAATTTTATTGATCCTTTAGGTTTTGGTCTTTTTCCAGGTTCTGGTTCTATGAAACCGACTTTTTCTAAATCCTCTTTAGAGTACTGGGAGGGTCTGTCGTATTCAAGATCTGCTCTGTCTTCTGACATTTCGCGAATATTGTATCATTTTAATTCGATTTTATTCAAATGCGGTAAGATTGATTCATGAGCAAAGACTTAGCGTAATAGGTGGAGACGAGTGCGATTTGTTGTTTACTTCAATATTAGTCGTTCAATGTGAATATTTCTTGGATAGTCGAATGTGACTTGCACATTTCTAAATAACCCTATTGTGCCGAATATTGCGGTTTGTTGTGGGTGAGACAAGGAAAACTGGTTTTTGGTAAAGCCTACTAGATCTTTATAAATTATTGGTGATTTACTTTTATTGTCATCGATAATAAATTCGGCTTCAAGAATTAAAACTTCAACTTTTCCACCCCCGAAACCTGTTAGTAGGCTTTTTGTTGCTTTTTTAAAATTAAATCCCAGTTCTTCACCTATTTCCCTATCTATGACCGTGATTTCTGCACCAGAATCCACTAGCCCTAACGGCCAAATTGTTTCTTTTGCGTTTGGTTTTTTTATGCCAATATTTATCCAAGGGAGATAGCGTTGGCGAGGTTTGTGTTTTGGCCAATCAGTTACAAGTGCATAATCAAAATCCATTAACCGACGTAATAAGTTTCTAAATTAGGAATTTTGAAAACACTTGGTCTGTTAACACCTTTTGTTTTTGCAACGCTGATTACCTCACGTAGAGTTTTCCCGGATGCAACTTCTTTTTTATTGTCTGGAGTTAATGCTAGCCATCCAGACTTGTGTTTTTTGAGGAATTTTCTAAGATCAACAGATGACATATTTATTCCTTTAGGTTAGAACATTATACTTCAAACGTCAATTCAAATTGAAAGTTTATTATAATGCAATTATGAATAAAGAACTTGTGTATTGGGTGGCGACTAGTGCAATACCGGGAGTTGGGACAGTTACATTCAGTTATCTTCGGAAAAAATTTAAAACACTCAAAAAATTTTGGGAGGCGGATAGTGGTGAAATCAATAAACTCAAGATTGATTCCAAAACAAAAACTTCGATTATTGATTTTAGGAACAATATAGATCCGCAAATATATTTAGAAAAAGTTTATGCCATGGGAATAAAAGTTGTTTCTATGGTGGACCGCGAATATCCTGCCAATTTAAGACAACTGGATGGTTGTCCGGCGGTTTTGTATTTTAGAGGGACAATTTTACCGGATGATGATTTGGCGGTTGCGGTTGTCGGAAGTCGCAATGCCACGATTTACGGTAGGCAGGTTACGGAAAAGTTAGTTTTTGATCTTTGTAAAAATGGTTTGACAATTATCAGCGGTTTGGCTCGCGGTATAGACAGTGTAGCGCATAAAACGGCGATTGATTCTGGCGGTCGTACGATTGCGGTTTTAGGTTCGGGACTGGATAATATTTATCCGCCGGAAAATAGGAAGCTAGCTGAGGAGATTATTCAAAACGGGGCAGTTGTAAGTGAATTTCCATTAGGATTTCCGGCGTTGCCAAATAATTTTACAGCAAGAAATCGCATCATCAGCGGATTATCTTTGGGAGTTTTGGTGACAGAGGCTGCAGTTGACAGTGGATCCTTGATCACTGCCGGTTATGCGGCAGAACAGGGGCGCGAAGTTTTTGCTGTACCCGGGCCAATAAACAGTATTACATCGGAAGGGGTAAACAAACTTATTAAAGAAGGTGTGCATCCGGTGACTGAGCCTTCTGATATTTTGGAAGTATTGGATATAGAGCGTAAAATGCTCCAACAAGAAACTAGAAACAAGAAACAGGAAACATCTGGGCTTGATAAAACCCAGCAGGCGATTATAAAAACACTTGATGGGCAAACAAAACAAGTGGATGTGATCTCTCGGGAGCTTAAATTGCCAGTCGAAAAGGTGACTGCAGCTTTATCCTTAATGGAGCTTTCAGGTTTTGTCAAAAATTACGGATCGGGAATTTGGGGAAAGTGACCTGGTTTGATCCGCTTTGTCTATCAATCATTATCTGGGAAAATGGATTTTTTTGGTAGTTTTCTGGTTCAATTTTTAATGTCCAAACAAAGAAGCCATTGATAGCGGCAATTCTTCTGTAAATGGTTTTTGTTTTGTTGCAAGACTCTATGTAAATTTTAAGTTCTTCTCTGGTTATTTGTGTGATGTGTTGCAGGTCCATTTTATCGGTATATTTTAAGAAATGGTTAATGCTTTGTGCGTAAAATTCTTGTGTTTTTGGTTTGTATGATAAAAATTTGGGGGAGTTCATATATTGATTGGCCAAGGCTCGAATACATTCTTCGGTTTTGATTTCTGTATAAGTACTTTTTTCTTGGAGCATTTTGGCTGTAATCTTAATTTGTTAATCTAGAAAACTCTTGTATTTTCGATGAAAAAATCGATGACTTGTTTTTCAAGTTCTTTTGGGGTGCCTGTATTTTCAATGACAGCATCTGCGAGGGCGAAAATTGGTTCGATTGCAATAGCCTCAGTTGCGTCTCTTCTTAGAAATTTGTCGTAAAATGATTCGTCTTCCTCGTTTTCTCGATGAAAGGCGCGTTTATACCTTAATGATTGTGGAGCTGTTATTGCAATCAGTAGTGATCCCGGTATTGTTTTTAGTTCTTCGGCTTCACCTAGATGCCTAATGCCGTCGATAGTGGCGCCCTGCATTTTAATAAGAGCTTGTTGGATTTTGATAATGTCGTGTGTTAGCTGTATATTTGCGCCGGGACCAAATTGATCTACTAATTTTAAGCTGATATCCCCAAGAAGATCCTGTGAATATGGGGGTTTAATACCTTGGGCTACGGCTAACCTTTTTAGGTTGTCAGAAATTACAAAGTGTGCGATTCCAAAATTGTCTTTAAGGATTTGGGCGACTGTGTTTTTGCCGGAAGCGATTGGTCCAACGATTCCAATTATTGGGAAGTGGTCGACTTCATGGCGCTCTTCGTTTGGCTCCTCTTCAATTTTACCCATATTAGCGCTGAATTTTACTACTTTTTGCTACAAAAAGAAAAGGAAAGGTTTTTAGTCCTAACTTATCTTGCTGCCGTTGGCAACTTTTTTATCTGGGGAGAGTAAGAATGGTTCACCGTTAACATCGACAGCCAAAATCATGCCTTGAGATTCCATGCCCATCAGCATTCGTGGTTCAAGGTTTGCCAATATTGGAATTTGTTTACCTTTGAGATCTTTTGGATCGTATTTTTCGCCGATGCCGGCAAGAATCTGGCGTTTTTCGTGGCCGAGATCAATGTCTAACTTTAAAAGTTTACTGGAACCTTCGACCTTTTCGGCTTTTCTGATCGTTCCGATTTTTATTGCTAGTTTTTGAAAATCATCGATTGTTGCCATACATGTATGATACAAGGACTAACGACTAAAGACAAAAGACTAAAGCAAAAAAAACAAAAAATAAATTTGCGTTAGTCGTTAGACGTAGGGCTTAAATCAAATGTTTGCTCTTGACAGGGATGGTACAAAGATAGGACAGTAAAAAGCAAAGAAAAAGGATTTTTTTAATAAATGGCAAAAAATTTAGTAATTGTAGAAAGCCCGACCCCGCTAGGCGGGGCAAGCTAAAGCAGACATGAGTGTTAAGAATTTGGTTATTGTTGAAAGTCCTACTAAAGCTCGAACGTTAACTCAATATTTGGGTAAAGATTATAAGATTATTGCTTCGATGGGACATGTTCGAGATCTTCCTCGTGGCGAATTTGGTGTTGATGTTGAGCATGATTTTGCACCGAAATATGTTATTCCAAAAACCAAAATTAAGATGGTTAACCAGTTGGTAAGAGATACCGAGGGTATAAAAAATCTATTTTTGGCAACCGACCCTGACCGAGAAGGTGAGGCAATTGCTTGGAATCTGCTGCAGATAATAGATGAAAAATCAAAATCGAAAATTCCAGCATCACAGCGAAAAGTTAAAAGAGTAGTTTTCCATGAAATTACCAAGGATGCGGTATTGGCCGCTTTTGACCATCCACGCGATATCGACCATGATTTGGTTGAAGCCCAACAGGCAAGACGCGTTTTGGATAGGTTGGTTGGATATAAACTTTCGCCGCTACTTTGGAAAAAGGTTAAGAGCAAGCTTAGCGCCGGGCGGGTTCAATCCGTTGCTTTGAGGTTGGTAGTTGAGAGGGAAAGGGAGATAGAGGCATTTAAAAGTGCGGAATATTGGCTGATAGAAGTTGAGGTATCAAAAGTATCAAACGGGTCAAATGTATCAAAGGTCGATAATTTTACGGCAGCACTTTCGAAAATCGGGGCAAGAAAGGCCGAGGTAAAAAACCAAAAGCAGGCGGACGAAATTGTTGCGGATTTAAAAACTTCCACTTACAAAATTATAAATATTGAAACAAAAGATGCCAAGAAATATCCCAATCCACCTTTCACGACTTCTACTTTGCAGCAACGGGCGGCAAATGTTTTGGGTTTTGTGCCAAAGCGAACGATGAGTGTTGCCCAGAGCTTATATGAGCAGGGGTTCATTACTTATATGAGAACTGATTCGGTAAATCTGGCTCCAGTTGCTGTTGTTGCAACCCGAAAATATATAGCATCTGTTTATGGCAAAGAATACTTACCGGAAAAGGCAAGAGTTTATAAGGTTAAATCAAGGTTGGCACAAGAAGCGCATGAGGCGATTCGGCCGACTAATGTTTCTGTGACAAGCGACCAGTTGCCTGCTGTGAGTGTTGATATGAAAAAGCTTTATGATCTTATCTGGAAACGAATGGTAGTTTGCCAAATGGAGGAGGCAGTGGTGGCGGAGACGACTATTGATATCATGGCTACATCGCGGGGTCCTGTCATTTCGCAGCACACTAGCTCGGTTACTCATTCGGTCGTGATCAACGGTCCTAGCGATGGTTCCATTAGCGGTGAGGGAAATGAAACTCGGAGATCACTCCCTCACGAACAACCTCGCAGTGCGGCTGATGGTTTTCGTGAATATTTGCTGCGTGCCAATGGTCAGCAGGTTAAATTTCAAGGCTGGTATAAGGTTTACGAAAAACTACCGATCAAAGAACAGGTTTTGCCAAGTCTTGAAAATGGTGAAGTATTAGATTTCAAAAATGTAAATGCTTCTCAAAAATTTACAGAACCGCCTTCTCGCTACAGTGAAGCAACACTTATTCGCGACCTTGAGAAAAACGGTATTGGTAGACCTTCTACATACGCGCCGACAATTTCCACTTTATATGACAGGTTATACATAGAGCGAATGGAGGGTAAAAAAATTGCGCCGACTCCTGTTGCCAAAACTACGATTGAGTTTTTAGAAAAATATTTTGCCAACATTATTGATTATTCTTTTACCGCCGAAATGGAAGATGACTTGGACCAGATTGCGCTTGGCAAATTGGAGATGCCGCCGACGATGAAAAAGTTTTGGGATCCGTTTGAGGCGCAAGTAGAAAAAGTTGGAGAGGAAGCGGAAAAAATGAAAGTGGACGTGGAAGAGACAGATGAAGTTTGTGATAAGTGCGGTAAACCAATGGTTGTGAGGTACGGGAAATTTGGAAAATTTTTAGCTTGTTCCGGTTTCCCGGATTGTAAAAACACTAAGGCGCTTGTTGAAGACACCGGACTTGTTTGTCCGCAGGACAAGGGAGTTATAGTTATAAAGAGGACAAAAAAAGGCAGAACTTTTTGGGGATGTGCAAATTATCCAAAGTGTACCTTTGCAAGTTGGACGAAACCGGAGGAAAAATTGACAAAGGAAGGGGAAAAGAATGGGTGATCCAAAATCAGAAGCGGATGCGCATAGTGTTGAGGAAAATAAGAAAAGAATGGATTTTGCAAGCAGTGCAATAGATTGGGTTAGAGAAAGAATTGAAAAAGAGATAGATTTTACTCCTGAGGCCGCAAGAGAGTTGGGTATTTTGTACATTGCATATTTTTGGCAATGGTGGAGTTTTGCTGAGGATCATCTGGATGCTACCGGGGATAGAGAAATCTTGGATGATGTGATTGGTAAATACACCTTGGAGGATCGGGAAATTCGAATCCATAGGTTACGGGGGTTTGAAAAAATTTTGTTTGACGCCCAGCATGGCGAATATGAATCAATGAAGATATTTTTTCAAACTAGTTCAAACGAAAGCTTAGAAAACATGGGTGAGGTGATTTTGCGTAGGGCTTTACCTGCAAAACTTCCGCCTCCTGCGTGGATGGATCCGAGGTTTAATCCAGATGCAAATCCGTTACCTACTGATTTACAAGAAATAGCTAGTGACAAATAGGATGTTTTTGTATATACTCGAACAGTAATAAATTCTGCCCCGAAATTTTAATGCCAAAACAAAAGATCCTCAAGATAAAGCTTTTTGATAAAAATTTGCCAGTCCCTGAATATAAAAGTAAGGGTGCTGCGGGTTTTGATCTGCATCTGAGAAAAACAGTCACGATTGGGCCTCATCAGGTTGTTATTGCTCCTGCTAATGTTGCGGTGGAAATTCCCAAGGGGACTTTTGCGATGGTTGCTGCACGCGGTTCTTCCCATAAATATGGAGTGATGCTGGCAAATGGAATAGGGATAGGTGATGAAGATTATCATGGAGATGAGGATGAATACATGCTGGCACTTTTGAATTTCACAAACAAAAAAGTAACCATAAAAAAAGGTGAAAGAATTGGACAGATTGTTTTACTGCATTACGAAAAGGTCAAAATTAAGGTTGTAGAGCGACTTGGAAATCCAAATCGCGGTGGTTTTGGTTCGACGGGAAAAAAATGAAAAGTAAAGCTAAAAAGAGTAAGAGAGTAATAGAGTTAAAGATATCAAAAGGCAAAAAGGTAAAGAAAATTGGAAAGAAGGTTATGAAAGTTAGTCACTCGGTGAAAGTCCGATCTTCAAAAAAATCTGATACTAAGAGTATATCCGGAATTTTACCGGACTGGGTGATTGAGGATTACATCCAAAAGGAAATAATCAGAGTTACTCCTCTTGGGCGAGATTGGAAGCAGTGCATTGCCCAGGTTTCGATGGATTTTCATTTGGGTACAAAGATCAAGCTATTTCGGGCAGGAACTTACAGGTTTGTCGATACCAAAAAGGGTTTGCCGCCGGATGCCATGGAAGAGGTTAACCTTAACAATGGCGACCCGTTTATTTTAGAGCCAGGGGCCTTCGCAATTGCTTCAACAACCGAGGTTTTAAAATTGCCGAATAACATTATTGGAAGACTTGAGGGTAAAAGTTCTCTGGCCAGGCTTGGAATTTTGGTACATTCGACGGCTGCAAGGTTCGATCCGGGTTGGAATGGTGCACCTGTTTTGGAGTTGGGGAATTTAGGGCCAAAGCCGGCAATTCTTTATTGCGGTATGGCAATTTGTGCATTTACTTTTGAAAAGCTGGCAGCACCAGTCAGGCGAGTTTACACCAAAACCGGTAAGTATTTCGGGTCAAAGGATGCGATTGCTTATAAGGCGGAAAAGGCAACGAGTTAAAAAATGTTATTAAACAAACATCCTGGAATTTTTGTAGCTATTGAGGGCTTGGATGGCTCGGGTCTTTCTACGCAAGCAAAGCTTGTTGTTGACCTACTTAGATTACAAAGTGTTACTGCATTTGCTACCAAAGAGCCAACAAATAATGTAGTTGGAGGTTTGATACGAGGTATTTTGTCCGGTGTAACAACATTTCCATCTGATGGTTTTCAGCTTCTTTTTGCTGCGGATAGATCTCACCATATTGTCAGAGAGATCGTGCCTTCTATAAAAGATGCAAGTGTTGTTGTCTCTGACCGTTATTTTTGGACATCAGTTGCTTATGGAGGAATTAATTTAGATAGGCAGTGGCTTTTGGATATTAATAGAGATTTTATGTTGCCTGATTTAACTATTTTTTTAAACCTAAAGCCTGAAGTTGCTATTTCTAGGATAAAAAAGGATAGATTTGAACTTGAGCTTTTTGAAAAGAAAAAAGAGCTTACGAAGGTTAGAGAAAATTACATGTGGCTTCTTAAGAAATTTCCCAAGAATATTCATATGATTGATGCTGGACGGGATCGACAAGAAGTTTCAAGGGAAATCTTCTCTTTGATTCAAAGGCTTCCAAAGTTCTCCAAATTAAAGAAATTGAAATGATTTCTGTCGAAAAATTCACAAAAGAAGAGGCGTATTTTATTGAGCCGTTTTTTACGAATTTAGACAAACATGTTTTTGCTGCAAAATATTTGCCAAGTGAGATTTTGGGTGCGTTGGCGTCCCGTTATTCCAGATCGACAAAAGGTGTTAGGCGATTATTTTATGACGAGTATATAAGGCCGATACTCACACCTAATTTAGAAGGAGTCGGTAAAAAAGAAATAAAAGAGGCTGAGGTTATGAAGAGGGAACTTACTTCTTTTGTTGATTATCTGCATAGCCATGGTGGTTGGGAGGCAGTGGTAAACAGCAGACGAGCGCGCGATTTTTTCGCCAGATGGTTGGCTGCTTACGGTGACGATTCCATTGCCCAAATGGCCGGGGCGCATTTATTTTTCGAAAACGTTTCACAGATTGCCACAAAAACTTTGGAGGATTTTAGGATTGGTTTTGCCCCCTTAGAAAAATCGACTCGATATGTTGCTTTTAATACGAAAATAGGTGGGCAATGGCAATGTTTTATAGATCCGGATTTAGCCAAATCTATATATGGTGCGGAATATAAGCGCCTTATGAACATGCTTTTTTCCCGCTATTCGCAATCACTGGAGCCATTGGCCAAATATCTCAGGAAAAAGTTTGTTCAGGAAAAAGACCAAACGGGTAGGGCGTATCGCGAAACAATAAATGCCAAAGCTTATGATGTTTTGCGGGCCTACTTGCCGGCCGGAACTTTAACTAATGTTGGGTTTTTTGGTGTGGGCCAGGCGTTTGAATATGTGATAACCAAGTGTTTAGCATCACCTATTTATGAGATGAGGGAACTTGGAAAAGCTGCCCAAAAGGAACTGATGCAGGTTATCCCTTCGATGGTCGAGAGGGCGACCAGTTCGCGGGGGAGAGTTTACCAAAAGTATGTCAGGGACACAGAAAGGAACCTTGAAGAATTATCGGGTAAATTGGCTAGCCCCGCTCAAGTCCGGGGCTTGAATTCAGCTGACGTGGAATTGGTGGAATGGGATGATGATGCCGAAAATAGAATTGTTGCTAGCCTTCTTTATAAATACTCGACGGTTGGTTACAACCCGATCATGGAAATAGTTAGGGGTTTAGCCCCTAAAGAGAAGGCCGCAATTATCAAAAAAGCTGTTAAGAATCGCGGGGTTAGGCAACACAGGCTAGTGCGTGCTTTTGAAAACACTTATTATAAATTCGACATAATTGCCAATTTTGGTGCTTACCGTGATTTACACAGGCACAGGATGTTGACGCAGGAAAGACAAAGGTTCACGACGGAGTTGGGGTTTGATGTGCCATCTGATTTAGTTTCGGCAAAGTTGGAGAAACCTTATATTAATGCAGCAGAAAAGATTAATAAGTTTTACAAAAAAATCGCAAAAATATATCCTAACCAAGCTCAATACGTGGTAATGATGGGCAACAAAATCCGTTGGTATCAGTGGGAAAATTTGCGGGAACTGGCGTGGGAGGCGGAGCTTAGGACCGGACCACAAGGTCATCCTGATTACAGGCGCGTAGAACATTTAAAAGTGGAAGCGGTAAAAAAAATCCATCCAAGTTTGATGGCAGCATTAAAGTTTGTTGATTTTGGTGATTATGCGCTGGCAAGACGCGAAAGCGAAAAGAAGATAGACCGAAAGTTAGGTATAAGAAAATAATTGACAATTAGCAGGCTAGTATTATAATTCGGGTTGAAAGTTGGTTTGTTTGCCAATTTTTTAAGTTAAAAGGAGGTGAAATAAATGATACTTGGAATTGGAAGTGGAAAGGGTAAAGGTAAAGGGCACGTCCCCGCTTTTGAGCCGACTGAGGCCGACAGGGAGTTTTTGGAACAGCATTTTGCTAATCCTTTAGCTGTGTATGTTGATGTTAAGAAGCTGATGGCTGAACGTGATGGGATGACATCCGATTATGTAGATAAACTCGGGGAGTGGTATAGACACGAGAGATTAGAGAGAAGGGCAAGTGCTGCTGGTAGTCCTGAGGGTAGTAAGGAGCGAATAACTTTTTAGTTTTAGTAAATAAGGAGAATAGCTCATATAATAAGTTTATTTAGCTGATAGGTTAGGGTATTGCTTTTTAAATAAATTATAGGTTATTATTTTAACCAACTTAATATGGCGGACTGACCCAGCCATATTTTTTTGTGGAAATGGGAGAACGACCAATTTACGCCATTGTGCCAGTATCGCATCTTTCTGCTAGAGAAAGGGCATATGCCCAGAGGATGGGTATACTTCGGGAGCCGGCATGGGGATCTTCAAAATCTAATGCAGTTGACAATTCTATTAAAACAGGCTTGGGTAGGAGCAATAATAGACTAGATTTGGGAGACTCAAACGTTATGCCGGCAGGTGATATTAGGTCTGGTTGGGGAGTGAATGTAGAATCGAAAACTGGAAAAAGAAGACGAATGCGCTAATCTATTTTTTTACAATGGCAAATAATCGCGAAGTTGAACCGAAAAATTTGAAACCAGGTGATTTGACGAATCGAATCAGGGCAGGCTGTTTTTCTTTTTCACCTGGAGATGATTTAGATCAAAGGCCTACTTCTTATCAGCAATTGTTTGCACAAGATCATCAAGGCTTTCATGAACCTACAAAAAATCAACAGTGGAATGAAATGAGGCGTTTGATGACGGGTAAGCCCAGAGAAGATAAAGGCAGGGTTGAATAACCAAATTGGAAATGATATAGTTTCCACTATTACACAGGCTTTGAGCAGACTCCTTGAGTCTGCAGTTAATAGTAGATAGTTAATGGTTAATAGTTAGCTGCAGATTTAAACAGAGCCGAGGGATCAGAAAATATATTATCTGATCGAAAAAGGAGAAAAAACAATATTTGCAGTTTGTCATTGTATGAGCTCATGACTGTGGCATGAGTATAGATAGACAGATTCTAATAAAAATTTTCTCCAAAAATATTTAAATTTAATATGTCTAAACAACCATCAATGCAGGAACTTTTAGAAGCCGGTGTTCATTTCGGACATCAGGTTCGAAGATGGAATCCCAAAATGAAGCAGTTTATTTTTACGGCTCGTGACGGGGTTCATGTTATCGATTTGGGTAAAACTGTGCCGAAATTGGAGGAAGCATGTGAATTTGTTAAAAAAATAGGTGAGGCTGGCGGAGTAATTATTATGTTGGGATCTAAAAAGCAGGCGCAAAGTATAGTTCTTGAGGCTGCAAAAAATTCTGGTGCCATGTATGTTACAGAACGTTGGATAGGCGGGCTTTTAACAAATTTTGAACAGACTTCGAGAAACATAAAAAAGCTTAAGGATTTAAGAAGTAAACGAGAAAATAATGAGTTTGCCGACAGAACTAAAAAAGAGATTCTTTTAATAGATCGTAAAATTGCAAAATTGACGCGATTTTATGGTGGAGTTGAAGATTTATTAAAGATGCCGGATGCGGTTTTTGTTATAGATGTAAGGCGAGAGGAAAATGCTTGCCACGAAGCAAACAGAATGTCTGTGCCGGTTGTTGCGATTTGTGATACTAATGCAGACCTTTCTTTGGTAAATTACCCGATTCCCGGGAATGACGATGCCATAAAGGCAATTGAGATTGTTACAAACGCAGTTGCTGATGCTTACCGCGAAGGCATAGCGATATTTGAAAAGAAAAGTGAAAAGCAGAAAATTGAGTTGGCGGGTGAAAAGGCAGGGGAAAAAGCGATACAATCGACTAAAGACGAAGGACTAAAGTCTAAAGCAAAATAGCATTAGTCGTTGGTCGTTAGACTTTTGACATAAATATGCAGGTTAAAATAGAAGACATTAAAAAATTAAGGGAAAAGACTGGCGCTGGAATTGCCGATTCTAGACGTGCGCTTGATGAGGCAAAAGGGGACATCAAAAAGGCAGAGGAACTTGTTAAAAGTTGGGGAATAGAAAAAGCTGCAACTAAATCCGACAGGGCGGTTGGCGCCGGCCTTATAGAAACATATGTACATAGCGGCCGTGTTGGGGTTATGGTTGAAGTCAATTGCGAGACAGATTTTGTAGTCAAAACAGATGAGTTTAAAAATTTGGCTCACGAGGTTGCAATGCAAATTAGCGCAATGAATCCAAAGGACGTAAAAGAGTTATTGGCTCAGGATTATATTCGGGATTCTTCCAAAAAAGTTGAAAATCTGGTAAAAGAGACTATAGCGAAGGTTGGCGAGAATATTGTGATTCGTCGTTTTTCGCGATTTGAACTTAATCAATGAATCTTTCTGATGCCCAAATAAAAATGCAAGGTGCTGTTGTGCATCTTAAGACTGAACTTGCCCAAATTAGGACTGGTAGGGCAAATTCTGCGTTAGTTTCGGAAATTATGGTAGATGTGTACGATTCGAAATTGATGGTTAAGGAGTTAGCGCAAATTTCGACACCAGAGCATTCGGTAATTTTAATTTCTCCTTGGGACAAGGCGATCATTACAAATATAGTTGGAGGTATTACAAAAGCTAATCTGGGGCTTAATCCGGTTGCAGATGGAGATTTGGTTCGCATTGCTATTCCGCCACTGACAGCAGAAAGGCGTGAGCAGTTTATTAAACAAATGCATGGACTATTGGAACAATACCGGGTGCAGATTAGGCAAGTTAGACATGAATCGAGGGAGTTTTTGAAGTCGCAAAAAGAATCGGGACAGATCAGTGAGGATGAAGAAAAAAGACTTGAAGGGGAACTTCAGAAGCTTCACGATGAATATATTGAGGCGATTGAGGTTGTAGGAAAACACAAAGAAGTGCAGTTGCGCGAAATATAAATAATTTTAAATAATAATGTTATCAATTTTAATTTTCATAATCATTCTATCTATTTTGGTAATGATCCATGAATTTGGACATTACATCATGGCTAAAAGAGCGGGGATTGGTGTGGAAGAATTTGGTTTTGGTTTACCTCCGCGGCTTTGGGGTAAGAAAATTAAGGGAACTATTTATTCTATAAATTGGCTGCCGTTTGGTGGTTTTGTAAGGTTGGTTGGTGAAGATCCTACAGATAAAAATGCAAACGGAACAAATAGTTTTGGCCAGAAACCAATTTTAACTCGAGCAACAGTTATTGTTGCCGGTGTTTTTATGAATTTGATGCTGGCTGCTGTAATTTATTATTATTTTGTGATTTCTTCCGGTTTTTCCCTGCCGTTTGAAAAATTACCATTTGATTATACTTTCAAGGGAGTTTCTCAAATAAGCAGAGTTGTGGTGGCGGGTGTTTCTGCTGATTCACCGGCATTTAAGGCTGGCATAAAAGGTGAAGAAGCAATTTTGAGTGTAGATGGTATAGATGTGAAAAATATTAATGATCTGCAAACCATAGTCAGAAGATCTGAAAATAGGCGTATTGCAGTAGTTTTGGAGAATATTAAAGAGCACAAAACCAGAACGGTAGAGGTTGTACCAGAAATGAATAAAGAAGTTAATGCTCCGGCGATTGGAGTTTCTCTGGCAGAAATGACTTTTTTAAATTTTAATACTTTGACTCAGAAAGTATTTTCGGGCTTTATATTTTCTTACAATATGATTATTTTTTCTTTCGGCGCTTTGGGTAAGTTGATAGGAAGTGCAATAACCAGCGGAAACGTTCAGCCGGTTGCTAACGCAGTCTCCGGGCCAATCGGTATTGCTCATTTGACGATGAAGTTAATTTCGTTTAATGATCCAATGCCTGTTGTAATTGCATCTATACTAAACCTAATGGCGATGTTTTCTTTAAACTTGGCGGTTCTCAACATTTTGCCTATTCCGGCTCTTGATGGAGGAAGATTTGCCTTTTTAATTTACGAGGCTATAAGCCGGAAAAAACCAAATGCAAGTGTTGAAAAGTGGATTCATACAATTGGATTTGTTAGTTTGATAAGTTTGATTGTTTTGATTTCTTATAACGATATTTTGAAAATCATCCATAACCAGCTTCCGTTTTGATATACTAAAAACAGTGAAGCTTTCAAATTTATTTTCTAAAACCACTAAACAATCTCCTAAAGATGAAACTTCTGTAAACGCAAAACTGCTTTTGCAGGGTGGTTTTATAGATAAATTAATGGCCGGGTCTTATACGTTGGCGCCGCTCGGGTTTCGAGTGGTTTCTAAGATAGAGCAAATTATTCGTGATGAAATGAATGCAACTGGAGCTCAGGAAATTTTGATGCCACTGATGCATCCAAAAAGCGTTTGGAATGAAACAGGAAGGTGGGATAGTGCTAGGGACGTGATGTATCAGTTTAAAAAGGATGATAGGGAATATGCTCTATCGTTTACACATGAGGAAATTCTTTTAGATTTAGTGCGCAAACATGTAAGCACATACCGTGATTTTCCAATTAAGCTTTATCATTTTTCCACTAAATTTAGGAATGAACTGAGAGCCAAATCCGGACTATTGCGAGGCAGGGAATTTTTGATGAAGGATTTGTATAGTGTCCATACTTCTGAGGCGGATTTAAATAAATATTACTGGGAAGTTGCGGATTGTTACCTTAAAGTTTTTAAGCGCATTGGACTGGAGGCAAAAATAGTTGAGGCTGCCGGCGGTATTTTTACAAAAGAACACACCCACGAGTTCCAGGTTTTTTCCCAAGCTGGAGAGGATACTACTTACTGGTGCAGTGATTGCGATTTTGCCCAAAATAAGGAGATTGCCAAGGTTCAAAACGGCGATATTTGTCCAAAATGCAAGAAGGGCAAAATAAGTGAGGACAAATCAATCGAGGTTGGCAACATCTTCCGCTTTGGGACTGTTTACAGCGAAAAAATGGATGTGAGTTTTACGGATAAAGCTGGAAAAAGGCAATTTGCTTATCTTGGTAGTTATGGGATTGGAATAACGCGGCTGGTGGGAACTTTGGTGGAAATTTTTCATGACGATCGGGGAATAATCTGGCCAAAGGCGGTAAGTCCGTATCAGGTGCACTTAGTATCGATTGGGGAACTGGGAGAGAATGTTTACAAACAACTACAAAAAGCAGGTGTTGATGTGCTTTGGGATGACAGAATTGATGTTAGCGCCGGAGAAAAATTTGCGGATTGTGATCTAATTGGAATTCCGGTTCGGTTGGTAGTTTCGGAGAAGGTTGGAAAAGGGAAGGTGGAGTGGAAAGAGAGAAATTCCGAAGAGAGCGAAGTGATTACGTTAGGTTCTGCATTAGAAAAGCTTCAGTAAATTCTTTATTGACATTAAAAGCGTCGTGCGTATAATACGCAGATATGGTTGAACAAGGTTCTCTTACCAATCCATTCGGACAGGAAGCAAAGCTGTTTGTTGAAAATGTTATGCCGGAGATTAGGCAAAAGATTGACAGCGCAATTGTTGCTGGGTGGCTTATAAAAACTCGAGAATTGTTTGGGGCTGAAAATCCTTCTAGTAGTTGGGTTCTTAGCAGAAACCAAGAATATCCGAAATATTCCGAACTGAAAGTTTTGGATCAGAAACCAAGAGCATCTAAAGTGAGTCGATATGTGATTTCTGTTTTGCCTAAAATAGGTTTTAGATTAAAAGGTTTTTTAGGTTCAAAATCGGATTTTGAAATTATCGATTATAAAGTGGAATCAGAGAAAGGTTTTGGATATAAATATGAGGCAGGAAGGCGACTGGAAGGCTATGTGGAGGATGTGAGGGAAATTGATGCATTTATACCAGCAATAACTTCCGAAATTTCATTAATCCAAGATGGTGACGAGGTAAGGGTAGAAAGCGTTAAACAGATCGCGAAATTAAATAATACTGCCGTGGGTTCGGTGAGTTGTGAAGCAAAGCTTATTGGGTGTGTGACTGAGAATAAATTTGGATTTGTAATTGATGTACTTTCGGCAGAAGACGTTAGTGGAAAACGAGTTAAAAGTTCTTTTATGAAAGTTTATGAGCCTATAATGCAAACTGATGGTGAAATTAAATTTGTAGGTCACGATATAGGAGTTGAGGTTGAGTATGATATGCCCGAGCCATTTACGATAAAGGTTAAGGAAGACGAGGATGCACAAGTTAAAAAAGGGCGAGCAACTTCTGCTAGAATTTCGCGCTTTATGCCCAAAAATTTTAGCCAAGAAGAGGCAAGAAGAATGTTTGCAAATGTGGTTGAGGGAAAAATATTTACGGCGGGTGTTATCAATACACTGGAGCTGGCGGGGGTTAGAAACGCGAGTAAAAAATCTTCCAAATAATTAATCTTCTCTGACTTGTTCTACAATAGCCTTAAGATCTAAAAGTTTTGCGACGGTTTCTGGAGCAAGTTTAGCTGTGGTACTTACGATAATTCTTCCTTCTTTCTCCATATCATGCTCAAATAGGTATTTTCCATAAAACATTAGGTATTCTACTTTTGATTCCTGGTCATAAGAGTTTTTGTCTATAAAGTCCACACTCTTTATAAGTGTGCGTTTTTGTTTTGCTGGATCTTTTTCTTTAGTGGTAAATTTTGCGGCGAGGTTTGTAAAGGATGATTGAAGGTTGTTAATGGTGTCGTTTTCCGCCATTGTTGTTGCGCTTGCTATATCGATTTGAAGCCATTTTTTGTAAAAAGAAAAAACGTCATCAATATTAATGCCGATTTTCCAAAGGTGCATCGAGGCGCTTGCTAAAAAATCAGCTGGAACCACAGTGGCTGTTTTTTCATTTATGGCAAGGTCCATCAGCTTTTCTAAATTGTTGTTGATTGTTAACAGGCCTGCTTCGGCGCTTTGTTTACCCAACTCTGTCGCTCGGCTTCTTAAGGTCCTTTCCTCTTCAAATGTCAAAAAATTTATATTTCTAACAACTAATGCTTCCGGTCTTTCCATTTTGTGATGAGAGGCATTTTACAACTTTTAGGCCTTTGTGGCCAGCTGAGATGGGAGGAAATGGTTTCCCTATAGTAATTCTGTTATAATTTGCGGCTATGGAAAGAAAAACTATTTCTATTGAGCCTTATATTAAGTCTGGCGGAATTTTAGGAACAAGAATTGAAGTTAACCCGAAAGCTGCAAATTCGGTTATGAAGAGAACAGCTTTAAGGCGAAATGTTGTTGTTACAAGAGGATATGAGCGCGACCAGTTCAATGCGGTAGGTTCAGATGAGTTGGCTATTGTTAAATCAAAAACTGAATTTGGGAGTGCGGAGAAGTCAAAATCTGCTAAATTAAAGAGATTTGCAAATAGGTGGATAGTTAATGTTAACGATCAGAAAATTGTCGATGATGTTGAGGAGTGGATGAAAAGTGAATACAGAAGTAAACCCAACAAAAACGGGCATAAGACGTTTGAAGGAAAGTTTGCGGAAGGTTTAAATACAGAGATAACTACATCTTTAAGAACAGCATTTTTTTCCGAAAAAAAGGAATTCTTAGTGAGCTCAGTTACTAGATCTTCTAAAAGTATGGTTGGTTCGGCAGGATTGTTTGCAGTTGGTTATATAGGTGGTAAATTTCTTCTTGAACACGATTTGAATGATGGTACTGATGCGAGTGGAGCTGAACTCCTTGTGGTGTTCGGAGAAGTACTCGCTGTTACGTTTGGGTTAGGTGCTTATATTCAGTTTATGACAAAAGATCTTTCTAGAAGTTATGATCCAAACCTTAAAACTTGGGAATATCGATTTCCGAATCCACAAATTCCAAGTTTAGTCTTAGGAAGCGCAGCGGTTGCTATGAATGGCAGCAAATTAATTCGGTTAAGTGATAGTAAATAATCTTAAATTATTGTAAAATTTCCGTTTGATATGCAACATACAATTACACGAAGCGAAAAAGGTAAAGTCGAAATTAAGGTCGATGTTTCCGCGGCGGATTTTAATAAGGCCTACGAACAGGCACTAAAAGAGCTTGAAAAAGATGTTAAAGTTGACGGTTTTAGACCAGGGAATGTGCCTGCGGAAATTCTAGAAAATAAATTGGGAGGCTCCAAAATTCTTAATGAGGCTGCGAATATTCTGGTTTCTAAACATTTGGCGGAAATTTTTGCCAAAGAAGACATTGTGCCTATTGTTAACCCTAAGGTGGCGGTTAATTCTTTGGGCAAGAGTGAGCCTTTTTCGTTTACGGCAGAGGTTTCGGGAAGGCCAAAAGTTAAACTAGGAGACTGGAAAAAAATTCAGGCAAAAAAAATTAAAGTCAAAGAGGTGACTGAAGCGGATATCGGTGATTCTATTAATAATATTTTTGAAGCATGGAAGAAGCAGAAAAGTCAAAGTCAAAGTGAAGAGTCAAAGTCTGATGAGGCGGAGGGGACAGGAAAATTTATTTATGATGCGCATGGGAATAAGGTTTTCTTTGATGATAAGAAAACCTTGCAGTCCTCGTCGAATCAAGATTCGACTGCGGGCCTAAAAATACCAATAAAGGATGATCAGCCCAGCTCAAGTCCGGGTCTTGAACACGGAGGAATCAATGACGAGTTTGCCAAGAAAATCGGGGCCAGAGACCTTGTACATTTACAGGAGTTGGTGAAGAAGGATTTGGAAAGTATAGTTGCGGATCAAGTTGAGAGCAAGTTTGAAGAAGAAATATTTGATGAAATTTTGAAACTAGGGGAAATCGAGGTGCCGGATATTTTGGTAGATGATGAAGTTAATAGAATAATGGTGAGAATTAATCAGAATTTGGAACAACAGGGCAAAAAGATGGAAGACTTTATAGCTGAGGAGAATACAACGGTTGATGCGATGCGCGCAAAGCTTCGAGAGCAAGCTGAGAAAAATGTAAAAGTAACACTCTTAATGGATGAGATTGGTAAACAAGCGGATATTAAAATCTCAAAAGAAGAGATAGAAGAGGCTGCAAAGAAAGTTGACACTGCTAATATTACTCCGGATCAAAGAGTCGATTTAGAAAGATATCTGACTGTATCTTTATTCCAGACAAAAACATTGGATTTGGTTAAGAAAACAATTGCAACTGCTCCTTCCAAATAAACAATCAAAAAACATGACAGAAAGAGAACAAGATTATTCTAATTGGGCACCAGAGGATTTGAATCGCGAATTTCTGCAAATTTTCGAATTGGTACCGCCCGATCTTCCCGGAACATATTATACCGGTTCAAAAGATAAATTTGAAAAGTCTATAGGAGAGCGTCAGCGTTCCGAGTTGAAGGCCATTATGAGTATAAGGCTAGAAAAGCTATTAGATTATGCACTGATAACGGATTATTGTAAAAAATTTTTTCAAGCTAGGTTTGAAAATCACTTTATCTATGGCATGAAGTATGACGAGTCTTCTAAACTTTTTAAATCTCTACTAGAAACAATAGAAACAAAAGAGGGTATTTTTGGGGAAGAAGAATCTGCAGAAATTGAAACAGCTGCCTATTATTTGTATGAGTTTACGGTTGATGATGTGCAAGTTGAATTAAATGCAGGGAGAGCTAGTGCTGATGAAATAGGTTCGTCTATTTTTGAAGGAAGAAAGACTTTGGAGGAATGGAAAATGGAGTATTTTGAAAGATATGGTGAAGAAGTTACCTTGCCAATTTCACAGTAAAAAGATAGAATTCGGGATATCTGTATTCAAGGTTGATCTTTAAGTACAAGGATCAAACTTTGCAAAATTTACTATGAAATCTTATAAGAAAGAAAATAAAAGTACACATGATAGAGAAAGTTCTTGGGAAGAATTTGAAATGACGAGATCAAAACGGGCGACAAAAACACAAGAAACTTATTCCTTGGGTGAGGTAAAGATTCGATTAAAATATAGCTAGTTGTGCACAAGTCCGGGTCTTGAACTCAGCAAAAAACGGTTAGCGTTTCGTAATTTGCAATTTTTCCATATAAAGTATTACAATTTGTGCCGTGATGGCTGAAAGATTGGTTAGTGAATTGGAGATAGTTGACTTTGATATTGTCAAAATTATGAGATCACTAGGCAGGAATTGGCATTATGAGCCTCGTGACGCTTCGTGGATTATAAAAAGTCGGGGGGAAGGTGAAAATGGTGCGAGAACTTTTTTGATTGTTGGCCGGGGTAATATTGCTTTGGAGTGGCATCATTCGGGGGAAGAAGAGTCAGACTCGGGACCCAACCTGTTTCTTCAGCATGTGATTAGTATCGAGCCTAACTTACTTGATGATAATCTCACTTGGGAGGATGTTGATTCTGGGAAGGTTGATGCTCCAGGTATAGTGATAACAGGAAAGTCGGGAAATATTTTCCTCATCCCCATCGGTGATGAAATTTCACTTCAGGGAACAGTAGGTGATCTTTCTTTTATACAATATATTCCAAATCCTGGTGGAAGCCAGTAATTTTTAATTCTTCTTCGATTTTCCTTGCCAAATCAGACTTGAAAAGTTAGAATGAAAGATCTCATTCAATAAAATTTGAAGGGAAAGCAGAGAGGAAGTGTTTTAAGGCTAAAATGAGCCAATTTATAAATGTCGCAGAAAATAATAGTTACCCATGTTTCTCCGGATTTTGACGGAATTCCGGCTATTTGGCTGCTTAGAAAATTTCATCCTGATTTTAAAAATTCCAGAGTAGAACTGGTTCCTGCCGGTAATTCTACTTATAACAATCAACCTGTAGATTCCGATCCAGATGTTGTTCATGTTGATTGCGGCGGCGGACGGTTTGACCACCATCAGACGAATGATTTTACCTGCGGGGCAAAATTAGTTTTAGAGTGGCTAATCAAAGAAGGCTATGTTGAGGCAAGCGATGAGGCCTTGAGGCGCATTGTTCAGGTTATTACAGAGCTTGATCATGGTTGGGATTCGTACCGCTGGTGTGAACCGGCTTCGGATCGCTGGGAATTTTCACTTCATAATGTGCTTTCCGGTCTTAAAATGGCCTTTAGTGGGCAAACGGATAAATATATAGAATGGACTTGCGATAGCTTGGAAGCAGTTTATTTACTATTGAAATCTAAGGTGAAAGCCGAAAAAGAGGTGGAGACGGGAATAAAATTTAAAACACGCTGGGGAAAAGGAGTTGCGGTGGTTACCAAAAATGACGGTGTAATGGATGTAGCTATAAAGAATGGTTATGCACTTGTAGTGCGCAGGGATCCGGATGAGGGATATGTGAGAGTAACAGGTTCCAACGCCCATAAAGTGGATTTTTCAAAAGCATACGAAGAGGTTTGTAAAAAAGACTCGGTCGGTAATTGGTTTTTACATGCATCGAAAGTACTTTTGAGGAACGGTTCAACTAGAAACCCGAATATGAAACCTACAAAATTGACTCTTGAGCAAGTGATTGAAATACTTGGGAAAGCGTAGGTTTGAGGGAATAGGGAATAGGGATTAGGGTCTAGGGTTGAGATTTATGATAAAAAAGGTAAAATTTTTTGCCAAAGAAGCGGTACTGCGGGCAAGGTATATAATGGAAAAGGATTGTTTGTTTTGTAAAATAATCGCTGGAGAAATTAAAACTGAGCCGGTTTTGGAAACCGAAAGTGTTTTGGCGTTTAATGACGTAAATCCGGTTGCAGATGTTCACATACTTATTGTTCCAAAACGACATATAGATTCGGTTTTGACAATAAATAAAGAAAATACAGAAGATATAATGGATATGTATAGTGCGTTACAAAAAATTGTAAAAAATAAAAATATAGAGGCTTTTCGTCTGACAATAAATGGTGGTAAGTTTCAGCATGTAGGACACTTGCACATGCACTTAATTTCGGGTAAAAAAGTGGATTGGAAGAAGTTATGAAGGAGGTGTTTTTTTAGATGGGAACCAAAGTTTTAGCACAACCAGGTGAATCTGTTGATGCACTTATTCGTAAATTCAACAAAAAAGTTCAGTCTGAAGGGATTCTTACGGAAATCAAAAAACGTGAGCATTATCTTAAACCTTCACTTAGAAAACAGCAAAAGATTCAAATGGCCAGGAAAAAATATATTAGGAGTAAGTTTTGAGAAATAGGGTCTAGGGTATAGGAAATAGGGTATAGATTTTGGGGTTAAGAAAATAATTTATGAGCAAAATATTGGACAAGATTAATACCGAACTAGTTGTGGCGATGAAAGCCAAAAATGCGGTGTGTGTCTCAACACTAAGAATGCTTGTTTCTGCCATCAAAAATAAGCAAATAGAGCTGGGAAAAGAGCTTGGTGACGATGAGGTAGTTGAGGTGATTTTTAAGAATGCCAAACAACATAAGGAGTCTATTGCTGCGTATGAGTCTGCTGGCAGACAGGATTTGGCTGATCGCGAGAAGCTCGAGCTTAAAATTTTGGAGAAGTACTTGCCGGATCAAATGAGTGAGGAAGAAATAACCAAAGTAGTTGTAGAAGTAATTAGTCAAACAGGTGCTTTGGGCGTAGCTGATATGGGTAAGGTTATTGGTGCAGTAATGGCAAAGGTTAAGGGTAGAGTTGATGGAAACACAGTCTCCAAAATTGTTCGTGAAAAGTTGACATAGTCAATGCAAAGAATACTAATTTCCGGTGACACTCGGTATCCAATAAACAGAAAAGTTGTAAGACAGGCTATTTTTGATACTCTTTCTAAGAATAAAATCAGCAAGGATGATGTCGAAGTTTCGGTAATGGTTGTTGGTAGGCGAAAAATGAAAGAACTTTCGCAAAAATTTTTAAAGGACAATGAAGTACACGAGGTTCTTTCGTTTCCGCTTGAGGATATTGCTTACGAAAGTGCGGATATGCCTTCTGCTAGGCAAGGATTTGTAAATTATCCTGATGAAGTGCTGAGACTTGGGGATATAATCTTCTCCTGGCCGGAAGTGGTTGCACTTGCAAGTCTCGATAATGTTATGGTTGATTATGAAGTTTATAAGCTCACAGTACATTCTTGTGAGCATCTTTTGGGTAAGCATCATGAATGACACAAATTTTAAATTTTTAATTTTAAATTTTTAATAAAAAAAGAATGGTTTTTTATCGAAAATATCGTCCGCAAAAATTATCAGAGCTAGTTGGTCAGGAGCATATTTCCGGGGCTTTGGTGTCCCAATTAGAAAGTGGCAAAATTGGGCACGGGTATTTGTTTTATGGAACGCGTGGTACCGGCAAAACTTCTACCGCGAGAATACTAGCAAAAGCGGTGAACTGCGAGAAGTATGGTTCACAGTTAACAGTTCACGGTAGACGGAACAAAGGAGATTCTGTGAACAGTGAACTATCAACTACTAACCGATTTGGTGAGCCGTGCAATAAGTGTCTTTCTTGTTTATCAATAACCAATGGATCTAATTTAGATCTTATTGAAATCGATGCGGCTTCTAACCGGGGAATTGACGAGATACGAGATCTTAGAGAAAAAGTAAAATTATCCCCGGTTTCCTCCCGATTCAAGGTTTACATTATAGACGAGGCGCACATGCTTACCAATGAGGCATTTAATGCACTCTTAAAAACACTAGAGGAGCCGCCTGCTCATGCAATTTTTATTTTAGCAACAACAGAACTTTCAAAACTTCCTAGTACAATAATTTCTCGCTTGCAGAAGTTTAATTTTTTAAGGGCTGGTAATAAGGAAATAATTCTGGCTTGTCGAAAGATTGCCAAAAAAGAGGGAATTTTAATAGATGATGAATCTTTAGAATCAATCGCACAGGCGGCTGATGGATCGTTTCGCGATGCAGTTTCTATTTTGGATCAATTGAGTTCTTTAAGTGGTGAAATAAAAAAAGCGGATGTTTTGGCGATTGCTAAGGTTTCCGGTAAGAATCAGGTATATACATTTTTGACAAATGTAGCCAATTTTAACTTAAGTCCGGCTGTTTTAGAAGTTGAGGAAATAGCGCAAAGTGGAGGAGATATTGTGCTATTTGCAAGGCAAACAGTACAATTTCTTGAAAAAGTTTTATTTATTAAAATTGGGATTGGGGATGAGACTTTTTCGGAATTAGACGAAAAAGATTTTGTAGGTTTAAAAAAATTGGCGGCAATTTTTGAGCTTGGGAAATTGCAGGAACTTATGCGTCTATTAATTTCTGCCGAGTTTGAAATAAAACTTTATCCGATTGCTCAAATACCGCTAATTCTAGCGCTTTGTAAATTTTGTGCTGATAGGGATGAGAGGAATGCAGATAAAGATTCGATGGGTAAGACTGTTTCCTCGAATGATTTGGAAGTTTCGCCTATAATAGAAAAAAAGGTAGTTATCGAAGACCAAGTTGAGCAGAAAAAAGTAACAAGAAAGTCTGCAAAAGGTTTTTTGGATATTGAAAAAAACTGGCAGGAATTCTTAAATAGGGTAAGGCCGCAAAATGCGCATGTAGTTGCTCTACTGCGATCGACCAAGCCTTTGGATTATGATGGTGAAAGTTTAATGCTTGAGGTTTTTTATAGGTTTCATAAAGATAAACTTGAAGAACCTAAGATAGTACGAATGTTGGACGCGGTTCTTGAAGAGGTTATGGGAAAATCAATTAAGCTGAAGTTTAGTTTAGCAAAACGGGAAAGTAAGCCGACAATAACCGTAAATAAAAGTGATGTTATAGACGTAAAGGCAGAAGAACTAGAAATGATTGCGCAGGAAATATTTTCTAAATGATAAAAAGATTTTTACTTGTTTTTGTTTTAGCTATAGCTTTGGGTGGTTGTTTTCCTGGTGTGGGAGGAAAAACAAATTCATCAAAAGGAACGGATTTCGTAAAGGGTGGAGCAGTAGCCGGCTTTCCAAATCTGCCTTTTTATGAGAAAGCGAAAATAATAGAAACTTATGGTTCTGGCGGAGGTTACGGTGGTTCGGCAATTACGGACGATGAAATTTCCAAAGTTGTTGAATTTTATAATAAGAATCTGGGTTTAGCCGGTTGGGAGTTCAACCTAAGACAAAAAGAAACAAATCATTTTATATTTGACGTAAATAATTCCCAGTACCAGGGAATGATGATTGTAAATGTTGCCTCGGACGGTAAAAAAACTGCTATTACACTTTCGGTTTCCAAAAGATAATTTTTGATTTGACTTTGTCTAAATTCGCCTGATATGATTAGGAGGAAATGCGGAAATTTGTTGTTGCAGCCATTGTAGTCTGTTTTGTTTTTTCTCTTACAACCGTAGCTTTTGCCAAGGAAGGTTTGCGGGAGTCGAGCACGTCATCTTTGGGACAAGGATTAAGACGGGATTTCCAAGATAAGAAACAGGAACTGAAACAAGATTTTAAAGAAAAAAAAGACGAACTTAAAGAAAGAGAAGCGTCAAGAATGGCTGAGCTGAAAGCAAAGAAGCTTGAGATGGTTAAAAAGCGTTTCGCGTATTTAAGCAGGCACTTAAATGCTTATCTTATAAGACTTGATAGAATATCTGGAAAAATATCTGCAAGGATAACAAAACTAAATACTCGAAGTATTGATACATCCAAGGGTCAAGCAAAGTTGGATGAGGCCAAAGTATTGCGAGAACTAGCGAAAACTGCCATTGATAAGGCAATAATAGATGCCCAAAGTGTGGCGAGTTCGGCTGATATTAAAGCGGCAACCGATAAAGCGGTGGCTTCGATAAAAGATGCAAAAACGGCTCTTTTTAATTATCATAAAAAATTAGTTGAGGCTACAAGGGAAATCAAGGCGTCAAGAGAACTTAGGGAGGGTACAAGTAGTGCCGAAAAAGACTAATATGAAAAAGGGTTCGACAGCTTTGTTGGTGATTATTTTTGTAATAGCTTTCTTGGTGTTTGGAGTTGCAGTTGCTTATCAGTATGGGATGTTGGGTAAACCAAATGTTGTAACGCAGACAAAAATACCATCAAAAACTGTGACGCAAGATAGTCTCAAAGACAGATCTGACGAAATTACTCAGTTGGATACTGGAGATAAGATTGGCGATATAGAGCAAAACTTAAATAAGACGGACATAAATAGTCTCGATCAGGATGTTTTAGGTGTTAAAACCGAAGCTCAAGGTCTCTAGTAATTCCTCTTCCTTATTCATAATATAAATTGCCTAATTGACTTAGTTTTTAGAAAGTCGTAAATTCGAAACGAAAAGCAAAAATGTTGCGAAATATTCTCCGGGAACTTAAAAAGACAAGATAAATTTGCACTTAAACATTATTATGAAAAAGGCAGGCATAAAAGTCAGTTGGCGTCTTCTTTGGTATTGTGTTTTGGTGTGGCTTTTAACATTTCTTTTGGGAAGCTTCGTGGTTTTACCTTGGTATTATTTAATTTTGCCTTTGGTTATTTTGCTTATAACTGTTTATTTTTTTGATAAAACGGATCAGGTTCGATTAATTCTTTCTAAAAAAGTTAAGAAAAATAATGATAGGATATTTGCACTTGGACTGGCTGTTTCGATATTCTGGTTTATTGTGCTTTTGGTCCTGAGCTTGCTTTCTATTGCCAACTTTTATTATTTTGATTTCAACTTTTATTTTTCCGATCCCAGAAATTGGATGCTTTATCCGTTGGTTTTATTAATACCTGTCGTTTACAGTCTCATTTTGGAGGATTCAATATTTCGAAAATCGAGAAAAAAGCATAGTCGGCGGCATCAGGTAATTTAAATAATTTTCAGTTTTGAATCTGATATGGTTGGTATGGTAAGCTTAAAAAGTTAAAATGCGGGATCTTGCAAACCAAAGTATTATAAGAAGAAAAAGCACAGCCATAGGAAGAATGTGGATATTTGTTGTGGTAATTTTAATAGTTTTTGTTTTGGTGGCAATTTTTCAGTTAAAGTCAGGAAGTTCATCGGGTGGGACGGAATCGGTGAATTTGAGTGATGCCCCAAAGGGGCTAACGCCGGTTAAATTGGCTGGGGTTGCCAGTACAAGTGGAGCGATCGATTTATCAAAAAATTCAATATCGTTTTCGGATGTAAAATATGGAGGGTCAGCAAGCGGTACTGCCACCCGGACGTTTGGTGATGGCTCTTTTAGTTTAAGTGTTTCTGCCACACTACCTGACCCTAAAGGGGACAAATATCAAGTTTGGTTAACTAATGGTAGTGCAGTTAAAAATGCTGGTTTTATGAACGGACCAAAGAATTCTTGGAGTTTGGTATTTAATGATAAGGACTTATATTCAAAATATAACGAGATTTGGGTAACCAGGGAGATCACAATGGAAGATGGCAAACCGGAGACGCATGTTTTAGAAGGGAGTTTTTAGGTTGGTTGATGGTTCATAGTTAATAGATAAATTACATTTATGAAAAAGAAAATTATGGTTTTTGGTGCTTTTGACGGGTTGCATCCTGGGCATTTAGATTTTTTCAGACAGGCAAAAGAATATGGGGATTATTTGGTGGTTTCTCTTGGTACTGACAAAAATGTAGAAAAGACAAAAGGTAAGAGTCCTTTGTTTGGAGAGAAAGAAAGGTTAGATTTAATAAAACAACTTAGGATAGTTGATAAGGCGGTATTAGGGTCGGAGGGAGATTATTTTTTACATATTTTTCAACATGCGCCAGACGTTATTTGTCTTGGTTATGATCAATGGGCGCAAGAAGATCATGTAAGGCGCGAGCTTGACCAGGTTGGTCTTTCTAAAACAGAAATATATCGTCTGCGACCATACGAGGTAACTCGGGCGAAATCAACAATTCTTAAGAAAAAATCCGTGGAGTTTAGCTAGCAACCTAAGAGCCCCTTTTTTGTTTTTCGGCAAGGGCTGCCCAGTGTTTTTTGGAAACTTTTCTCTCTTTAGTCTTTACCAAAACTCTTTTGGCGCGATCCAGCGCTTTGTCGATTGCTTTTTCTATATCCCGTTCGACGTCGACAATTTCTAACACTTTTTTGGGCAAACCAATTGTTAGTTCGCAGTAGTAATCGTTTTCCTGTCCGCGGTGCGATTTTTTTCCAATTAGGCGAACTTCTATTGTTTTAATACTCGGGTAGAATTTTCCTAACTTTTCTATTTTTTTTGCAACGTATTCTTTGGCTTCGGTGCTTTGGGGTAAGTGGAGTGTTGCGATCGTTATTTGCATCGGCTGTATTTTACAAAATGCTTTTAGGTTTTGGCAATATAGCACAAAGGTTGATTTTAGGAAAAACTTTCGGTTATCATATATAGACATGTTCGACAAACTTCAACAATTAAAAGAACTTAAGAAAATGCGCGATGAAGCAATGACGATGCAGAGGGCTTTAGACGCTGAAACAGTAGAGGTTGATAAGCACGGAGTCAGGGTTAAAATAACTTTGGCACAAAGAGTAGTGACAATAGATTCAAGTGGCAAGCCGGACGGTGATATTGCAGAAGCGGTGAACGATGCTATAAAAGAAAGCCAAAAAGAAGCTGCCAAAAAGATGCAGCAAATGGGCGGTTTTGATTCCCTAAAGGGAATGCTCGGCGGAAACTAAGATATTTTTTTCTCCTCTGTTATAATTATTCCGTGAAATCTGAGATTGAACCTATGATAGATAGGCGTGAGCTTTTGGCTGCTGAGAAATTACTGGAGAGGATAGTGCCTAAAGCCGGAGATATTTTGCGCAAACATTATCAAGAGCGCAATTTTTCTGTCAGACAAAAAGAGGGCGTGGATTTTACAACCCAGGCAGATGTGGAAACGGACACTTTTTTAACAAATGAAATTGCTAAAATTTTTCCAAAACATAAGTTTTTAACTGAGGAAACAGCCAAAAACGAAGATTGGACAGAATTTAAAGATGCAGAAAATCTTTGGATTATAGACCCGCTCGACGGAACAATTAATTTTTCCAGGGGTGAACCTAATTTTGCTATTTCCGTTGCACTCGTCACACGGGGAAAAACTCTGGTAGGAGTTGCTTATAATCCAATCAGCGATGATTATTATGCTGCAAGTGAACTGCGGGAAGGTGTTTATAAAAATGGCGAAAGGATTTTTGTTTCGAAAACAGAAGAGCTTCGCGAAGTAACGCTTGCATGTGATTGGGCGTGGGGACTTGAAAAGAGGTTAAACGTGGTTGAGTGGTTGAGAAAGGTATCAACACATATTCGTCAGGTAAAATCGATGGGAAGTGCGGTTGTAGATCTTGCAAAGGTAGCTGAAGGGAAAGTTGATGTTTATCTACATTCCGGATTAAAATCTTGGGATGTGGCTGCAAGTGCGTATTTTGTTCAAAAAGCCGGCGGAAAAGTTACACTGCCAAACGGTGAGGATTGGAATGTTTTTGAACAAGACATTTTTGCCTCAAATAGGATATTACATAAAACAATTGGCGACTTAATTAATTCCTGATATACTTCTTGAGATGAAGGTTCCTAAAAGTATTTTAAGTTTAAGTGTGTAGTGTTTTTTATGTCAGAATCAGAAGTTCAACCAACAAATTTGTCCGAAGGAATAGTTACTCCATTTTTTGAAATTCCAGTATCTGGTCATTTTTCCAGAGAAGAAGTTGAAATTACAGATTCTAAACTAGATTTTGAATTTGATAATAAATTTCAGAAAAGAATAAATGAAATTTGGCAGAAAAAGAAAAAGCAGATTGAGGAAAAGGGTGGACATTTAGAGGATAGGCCAAAGTTGGTTGTACTGGACAATAGCATTAAATCGGGGAAGTTGTGTCTAACATTGGGACACAGTAGTTATAAGGATTATGTTGGGTCGACTGATCCCAAACTTCGATATCTTATCGGGGCGGAACGTTTACCAAAATTTTTAGGTGCGGCGGCACTTTTGGAAACTTCAGATAATTTTTTAGTGTTAAATGAAAGGAGTCAGTCCGTATTTCAGTACAACGGGTGGTTAAGTGTGTTTGCTGGATCAACGGAGTTGGAAGATCTTAATGTAAATGGTGTGATTGATCCGTTTACAACGGCTATTCGCGAAACAAAAGAAGAAACGGAAGTTGAAAATATGGAAATAGCAGATATTAAGTGTTTGGGTTACATGGTGGATAGCTTTACAGACGCTGAAGCAATGCTATTTCATGTTAAAACAACACTCACAAAAGTGGAATTAGAAAGTCTTCAAAGAAATAAAAATTTAGATGAAGGGAAAAGTGTTTTTATACCAATTGATGCCGGCGAAGTCAGAAAAAAAATTTTAGAATTCTCGAAAGTATTTGTTTCTGATGGTGCTTCGGTGTTAACTTTATTCGGAAGGGATAAGTTTGGGCAAGAATGGTTTAATAATGTAGTTGAAAGACTCAATAGGCGAGGAAAAGTTTATAATTCTTTGACTGACAAACAAAGACAAATATTAGAGGATAAGCTAATTTTAAGACTGGCCAGAAATTAAATTTGACCTTTGATATACTTCATAAAGCATGAAAGTTCCGAAAAGTGTTTTGGCGACAATAGAGGCGTTTGAGAGTTTGCCGGGAATTGGGCCGAAGACAGCGGCACGGCTGACCTATTATCTTTTGCATGCTCCGGATTCTTTAGCTGAGAAAATTGCGCAGTCTGTAGGTGACTTAAATAAAAACACTAAGATTTGTTCTGTTTGTCAAAATGTCACAGAAGAGGATCCATGTGAGATTTGTGAGGATAGTCAACGTGACAGATCTATAATTTGCATTGTTGAAGATCCACTGGACGTTTGGGCGCTTGAAAAAAGCGGGGGATTTAGTGGGATCTATCATGTTTTGCACGGAGTTATAGCACCTCTTGATAACATTGGTCCAGAGGAGCTTAGGATTCGTCAACTTTTGCCAAGGTTAAAAGACGGAAAAGTAAAGGAGATAATAATGGCTACAAACCCTTCGATGGAAGGGGAGGCCACAGCGATGTACATCCAAAGGCTTATAAAGCCCTTAGGGATTAAAACGACGAGGATTGCCAGAGGAATTCCGATTGGAGCCGAGCTTGAATATGCAGACGATATTACTTTGCGCCGTGCGCTTGAGGGCAGAAAAGATTTCTAGATTTTGTTCGTTTTGCGCTCGTCCACTTTTTTTCTTGCGATCAAACGTCCTTTCAGTCCGCACAAAGTGTCCTTGGCCTTCGGCCAATGGAGAGATCGCAGCGAAAAAAAGTTACCTCGCTACAAGCCTTACTGTTTTGGACGTTTGTTTTTTGGCTTTTTACAGTTTTCCAAGTACAATTAAGATATGGATATGGCTGATGATTTGGCGGTTGAGGCCAAAATACATGTGAGGCAAGCCGGTTATTCTGCTGTTGCCGGTGCGAAACAAGTAGGTAGTACTGCTGCTGCTGGAGTGAGAGAATTTGGTACGGAATTTTTAAAACAAATGTTAGGACATAGTGGGACTACGCCTCCGGTGAGCGACGATGATCTTGCCAAAAAACAAGCAGCGGATGAGGAGTTCAGCAACAATGCTTATTTACAAACGGTTAGGGCGATTTATAGCGAACATAGGGCAAAAAGACAAAAAGAAGAGCAAATGCGTCAACAGCAGGAAGTGCAGGTCAAGCAGGAAAAAACAATGGATGATCTGAATCAAAAACGGCAAATGAGGGCGGATGTTGCCACTGCGGTTGGAAAAAATAGCGCGGAAACCGGCAGGAGCTGGGGTGCGGAGTAGTTTGTGGTAAAATTCCGATGCAATGTCAATAGATAGAGAAAAATACGGAAGAGAAGTTGAGCGGAGAAACATGAGTGATGAGGTGACTGGAGACCGAATTTACGAGAATTTGCAAATTGACGGTGAACAGCCTCCTCTAAGTAAGATTCGACAAATTATTGCTAAAATTAAAGGTAGGACAAATGGACAAAGAACCCCAAAATCTTCAAAATAGCGAAAGAGACGAATTATCCGATACTCAAAAGAAACAGATTGAGGACATGTATGCGGCAATTGGTGTTGTACACCGTAAGGCGATTGCAGAAGATTATGACGGTTTTGACGGCAGGGATGTTATTGAAATTAATAAATCCGTTCTTGAGAGTGATTTCTTGCTAAATCCACACCTATATGGTCAATTAAGAAAAAGGAATGTTTCGATTGTTTCCACAATAAATGGGCAACGGCGTGAGTCGAGTGTCAAACCAGTCGATGCAAAAGAATTGCCCTATATATATATATGAGTTTTTCAAAGAGCTTAAAGGAGAAAACCTCAAAAATTTCAACAACTTCGACTATTGGCGAAGTTTTGGACACTGCAGTTTGGGCGCACATAGAGCTTATTAGAATTCATCCATTTTTAGAAGGAAACGGTAGGACGGCTAGGCTTATGGTAGATCTAATTTTTGAAAGAGCAGATTTGCCATACATTACTGATTGGGGTTCAAAGGATAGAGAATATATTGAGACAGTTTATGAAACGCACAAACAAAAAAAGGCTGCAATTTTTAAAACATTTTTAGCCAAAAAACTTCAAAAGAGTTTAAAATCTTTAGAGAAAATTGGATCTGGGGTCGCAGATTATGTGAAGGACATAGAAGGTCAAGTCGATTTGTATATTAAGGATTTGAAAGGTAAAAGTGCTTAAATTATATAATTATCTCTCCCGAAAAACTGAGGATTTTAAGTCTATCGGCGATGTAGTTGGTTTGTATACCTGTGGCCCGACGGTTTATGACTATGTGCATATCGGTAACTGGCGTACATTTGTTTTTGAGGACGTTTTGAAACGGGTTCTAGTGTTTGGTGGTTACAAAGTAAAGCACGTTATGAATTTGACCGATATTGATGACAAGATCATCAAAAAAGTCGAGGAGCAGAAGACTGATATAACATCTCTTACTAATAAATATGCTGAGGCTTTTATGGCCGATCTTACGAAATTGAATATAATTCCGGCAGATGTTTATCCACGGGCAAGAGATCCAAAATATATTGGTGCGATGATAAACTTGATCGAAAAGATTATTGAGCGTAGAGCAGGTTACGTTTCTGACGGATCTGTTTATTTTTCGATAGCCAAATTTAAAAGTTACGGCAAACTTTCGGGAACAAACATAAAGGGGGTGAAAGCGGGAGCAAGGGTTGATGTTGATGAGTACGACAAAGAAAATCCCCAGGATTTTGTTTTATGGAAAAAGTCTAATGTGGCAGCTAGGGGTCGCGGTGAGGCGTTTGATTCTCCCTGGGGCGTTGGCAGGCCAGGTTGGCATATAGAATGCAGCGCCATGAGTATGTTGGATCTGGGATCAACCATCGATATTCATACCGGCGGTGTTGACCTATTATTTCCTCATCATGAAAATGAGATTGCTCAATCTGAGGCAGCAACCGGAAATAAATTTGTAAATGTTTGGATGGAGGGAGAGCACTTATTGGTCGATGGTGAGAAGATGGCAAAAAGGGATAAGAACATTTTTACTCTTAAGGATCTTATTGAGCGTGGTTTTGAGCCTTTGGCTTTGCGATATTTGTTTTTGACGGCACATTACCGATCGAAGTTGAATTTTACCTGGGGTAGTTTGCAGTCGGCGCAAAATGCGCTTGATAATATAAGACAGGAAATATCGTCTTGGGACAAACCGGCTATTGGTTGTGCAGGTTACGAGGGTGATTTTGAAAAGGCGGTTTTTGATGACCTTGATATGCCAAAGGCAATATCAATTTTATGGGAGCTTGTAAAAAGTGATTATCCATCAAGCGCTAAACATCAATCCGTGCTTAAACTTGATGAGGTTTTAGGCTTAGGATTTAATCAGGTGAAAAAAGCAGTATTACCAAAGGGTGCAAAAGAACTTATTGATAAACGGGAAAAGCTTAGAAATGAGGGAAATTATGCGGAATCTGATAAGATAAGGGGTCGGCTTTTTGAGTTGGGGGTTGAAATTGAAGATTCAAGCAAAGGATCCAGCTGGAAAATAATTTATGACGGAGTTAATAAAAGTAGCAAATAAAGCAGAAGGTCAAGCAAAAGCGCGAGAAATTCTTCTTAAAATAATTGATACACAGACACTTTTAGTGCTTTCTGGCGGCAAATCAATAGATTATAAGAAAATCTTGCAGTTATCTGATAGTGATATTTTGCCCGGATCTGTTTGTGTTGGAGATGAAAGATTTGGAAGGCCATATCACAGCAATAGTAACGAACAGCTTTTGAAGAAAGCTGGTGTTAAAAAGTATTGTGATAAGAATCATATTTCATTTAATAAATATTTGTGCGGAAAAGATTTTTTGAAAACTGCAGAAATTTACGAGAAAAAAATGCAGGATTTGTTTTTGCAGTTTCCTAAAAGAGTTGGGTTGATGGGGGTTGGGGTTAATTTGCATACTGCTGGAATTTTTCCCTATGCGAAAGCCACTAAAGCTAGAGATTTTGTGGTTGCGGAAGAGGTTGATGATAAGCATAAAAAAAGATTAACTTTAACTATCAGCGCGTTAAGCGATTTTACGAATTTTGTAGTGTTGATGTTTGGGGAGGAAAAGAAGGAAGCTTTGCAAATTATGGTTGAGTCTACCGAAAATGACATGCAAAGATACCCGGCAATACTTTACCGAAAATTTCCGGTTAAAACATATGTAATTTCCGATATTGATATTTAATGAGTATATGAGTATATGAAACTGGGTTTTATTGGACTTGGGAAAATGGGCAATAGAATGGTTTCTAAGCTTCTGGAGGAAGGTCACGAGGTTGTGGTTTGGAATAGGACTTCAACCAGAGTTGAAGAATTTAAAAATCAAATATCAAAAATAAAAAATGCAGATCAAAATTTTAAAATTGGGAAATCGATAGAGGATTTGGTGGGGCAACTTGCGAAACCTCGAATTGTTTGGTCGATGCTGCCGGCGGGGGAGGCGACGGAAGAAATTCTGAAACAAGTTCAGAATGATGTCGAAGCGGGAGATATTGTTATAGATGGTGGCAATTCAAAATATTCTGACACGCAAAAATGGTATGAGTCTTTTAAAAAGAGAAATATTAAATTTCTGGGCATTGGTGTTTCGGGCGGAGTAATTGCGAGAACGGCTGGCTACCCAATGATGGCCGGCGGGGATAAAAGTGCATATAAGGAAATTAAACCGATTTTGGATTCTTTGGCAAAACCCCATGGAGGATATGAATATTTTGGTGAAGGTGGGGCCGGTCATTTTGTCAAAATGGTTCATAACGCTATCGAATACGGGTATATGCAGTCGATTGGCGAAGGTTTTGGAGTAATGGAAAAATCGCCCTACAATTTAGATTTATTAAAGGTTGCAAAGCTTTATCAAAAAGGTACATTGATTTCCGGCTTTATGATGGAGCGCACAATTGAAGCGCTTGATGCCGACCCTAAAATGGAAAAAGTTGCCGGAGTTATTGGCAGTGCTTCCGGTGAGGCTGTTTGGACTGTCGACTTCGCAAAAGAAAATAATTTGCCTATAGAAATAATAGAGAGGTCGCTTGAAATAAGGCACGAATCGGAAACAGATGAAAAAATCCAGAAGTCTTATTTTGCCAGAATGGTCGGATCTCTCCGTATTGCTTTTGGCGGGCACGAAGTGAAAAAAAAGGCTTAAGCAATTAAATTTTACAAATTGTGAGCAGAGGCGCAAGCCACTGGCGGCCGTCTTTTTCAATCAAACTGTCCGCTTCTTTTGGTCCCCACGTACCCGGTTCGTATGTATTAAGTTTTGGGCCGACATTATCCCAAGCATTTCGGATTGGGTCAATAATCTTCCAGCTTTCGCCGATTTGCCCGAGAAATAAAGTCTGATCGCCTGAGATAATATCCATTAGCAGTCTTTCGTAAGCATCCGGTTGAGGTGTGTCGAATGAAGTTTTGTAGCAAAATTCCATATCGACAGGTTGAAGTTCGGTTGTAAGGCCTGGTTTTTTGGCGATAAGATGTATTCCTATTCCTTCATTGGGTTGTATTTGGATGGTGACATGATTTGGAATTGGTTGCTGCCGAAAGTTTTCGAAAAGACTCCGACTTCTTTCTTTGAAAGTGAAGATTATAGAGGTGACTTTACCGGTAAGTTTTTTACCGGTGCGGAGATAAAACGGCACGTTTTGCCACCTATCGTTATCAATAAAAAGTTTAGTTAAGGCGTATGTCTCGGTTTGGGATTTTGGATCGACCTTGTCTTCGCTAAGGTATCCTTTATATTGACCCCGAACAGTATTTTCTAAAACTTCCTTTTCTTTGAGCCTGCGAATACTTCTCAAAATATCTATTTTTTTGTTTCGTATGGATATATGGTCGAATTTGCTTGGTTCTTCCATTGTGACGATTGTCAGAAGCTGCAAAAGATGATTTTGGACAACATCCCGCAGGGCTCCGGATTTATCGTAATACTCTCCGCGTCTTTCCACACCGACATATTCGGCCATTGTAATTTGTACGTTGTCGATGTATTTATTGTTCCAAACGGGTTCGAATATTTCATTGCCAAAGCGGAATGCGAAAATGTTTTGTACAGTTTCTTTGCCTAAGAAATGATCAATTCTATAGATCTGGTCTTCTTCAAAATACTGATTGAGTTTTTTATTTAAAAGCTGGGATGATTCGTAATTTGAGCCAAAGGGTTTTTCGACTACTATGCGGGCTTGATTGTTATGATCGCCGCAGCCAATATTAAAGCCATATTCACCTAGAAACTCGAATGCATATTCGTAAATAAAAGGGGAGATTGCCATGTAATAAATTCTTTGAGGACAAGTGTTGATTTGTTTTTCAAACTCTTTAATCTTTTCCAAAACATCAGTAAGACCGATTTTCTTTTCTATGTCGCTGGAAACATATTCTATGAGTTTTATAAATTCTTGCCACTTTTGGGGGTTGTCGATCGTTATATTTTCTTTGATGATGTTTATAAATTGTTCTGTGGTAAAGGGGCTTCTGGCGGTTGTGAGAATTTTAAATTTATCTGGTAAGAGATTATTTTTGAACAGTTCAAAAAAAGAAGGAAAGATTTTTTTTCTGGAAAGATCGCCAGTTGCACCGAATATAGTGAATATTGTTGGTTGATTTTTGATGTTTGACGTTGATTTAGGCATACAGCTTGTTAATATTGTACAACAAAAAGGAATGGAGAATTATTTAAAGTTAATACTTAAAGAAGTTTGATCGGAAATGGTGTTGTCGAAGGTGGATTTACTGTAAGCTTCTAGAGTTCCGGTTTTTGTGAGGGGATTATCAAAAACAATTGTAGTTGAAAATTCGCATGGTGTTAAGTTAAGACAAGCGGAGGCTCTGGCTGTTGACAGAATTTTGCCATTTGCATCTTTAAGATGAATAAAAACTAGCTGCGAAGTTACATTTGCAAATCCCTGAATTTTTAGAGGAGACGAAATAATATCAGATTGTTGGGGAGAAGAGATTGCGATCATTGTATTTAGTTTTTGATAGTTGTCAGAGCCTGTAGATGGCTGCTCTGGAGGTGCATTTTTGTCTTGAGCTCCTTTAACGTTTATAGGTGATACTGAAGAACTTGCTTGGGGAAAATTGTTTTTTGGACTTGCTTTTTGGGTTGTGTCTAGATTTAGCTTACCCCCAGTTTGGGTTTGATATAGATAATAAAGTCCGGCGATTGACAGAATAAAGACTATAATTGCCGGAATGACGATTTTAAGATTATTCATAATTTTTTCGGGGACAGGAAAGCAGTAGGAGTTATTTTACCACGCAGGCGCAAGTATTAGCGTGAGTTTGTGGTTTTAATGGGAAAAACTACCAAGTGAATTATGATATTTATGAGCCAAAGAGCGACGGCAGCGATGAGTGCGGCAGTAAAATTACTGATGGTAAAACCTTTTACGAAGTAAGCGTCAGTCCACAAAAGTGTGGCGTTTATAACAAAAGTAAATAATCCTAGGGTAAGGATATTGATAGGCAAGGTAAGAATTATCAATATAGGTTTTATAACCGCATTAAAGATTCCTAAAAATAATGCAACCAACAATGCTGTCTGGAAAGATGCTACTTTTACGCCTGGCACGTATTGTGAAACGATTAGAATTGCTATTGCACTAAGAACCCAATTGGCTAAAGTAGAAAATGGTTTCATGCTGTTATTATATAACTTGTTGTAAATTTAGTATAATTCACATTTATGAATGAGGCAGAATTTAATCTAGACGCAATTATGGGTGAGGTTGAAGGAGTTTTGCAAAAAAAGCTGCTTCCCTCTCCCGCACTTGGCGAAAGTGTTGATCTCTCGAGTGAAATGCACGCAAGAGATGCAATGGCAGAATTCGAGCGCAATATTCAGAGGCCTTACGTTTTGGTGTTTTTTGAGAGTAATGCGTATATTTTAAATCAATTTACCGGACGTGATCGTGTTAATTTATTCAAAAATAGACTTTCTTCATATATTAAAGATCAAGCAGCCATTCTAAGATCCAGAAAGAAAATTGGAGAGGCAGATGTGCTGGAAAGGACGGGCAGTCCTGTAGTAAGCGAAATTATCCACAAGCAGATTGAAGTTGAGATTAAAAGACTTGGAGGACAAATGTCTGGAACTGATGCTTACAGACGAATTGATTCGAGGATTAAGTACTTGGATAGATGGGATAAGCTTTGTGATGAGTTGGTGGATTTAGAAAGAGATGAAGGGACTCCATAAATTTCGTAATAGATAATGGGGCGTGATGAGCCTGTAGTAATGTCAAACATGTTTCAGGTTAAGTCAAGCCCTTGTTTTTTGGTACGGTTATTCTTTATGATTTACAGATGGCAGACGGTGACATAAAAGATGTAGAGGAACCCTTCGAAGGTTCTCAGGGCAAGCAAAGAGACAAAGAGCCAGAGAGTGGTAGTGTGCTTGATGGTGAAGTAGTTTCGGAAGAAGGTTCTGATTTAGAGCTTTCTGCGCAAGAGACGAGAGATCAGGCAAAATTGGTTCTTAACCTTGAAAATTTAATCAAAAATAATAATGGGCAAATTGCTAAACTTGCGACGGAACTTGCTGATGCACGAGAAATGCTCAAGGATGCTTTTGAAGGAGATGTTACCTATAAGGAACATGCGGATGCTGCCAAAGAAGCCAATAAAGTAAAGACGGCGACCAAAGCACAGATTTTAAAACAACCACAAGTGGCTGGGTTAGCTGCCAAAGTAAAATCGTTAACTAGCGAGGTTAAAGAATTAAAAGAAGGACTGAGTGATTACTTGAAAGAATTTAACCGTTTGTCCGGAATCAATGAAATTGAAGGGGAAGATGGAGAACTCTTAGAAATTGTCTACGTTGCAAAACTGGTTAGGAAAACAAGATAGGGTTTTTTGCTGATATTTACCCAATTGTTTTTTTTAAAATTTGTGTTTAATATTTAATTTAATGATAGATGTTACCACTAAAAAATTAAGGGAAGCTCTGAAAGCTGAAGTTAAGCCTGTCCGCGAAATGGTTGAGGTTGTTAGTCATAAGGTCAGGCAAATAGACAATCTACAATTTACGACCTCTGAGAATATTCTAAAAATAAGGGATCAGCAGTCTGTCATGAATGAAAAGCTGGATATCCATAGAGTAACGCTTGATGCTCATACAGAAACGCTAGTTAAGTTTGAGAACGAAACAATTCCACTGGTTCGAGAAATACATACAATGCTTAAAGATCAAGGGACAAGAGTGAGAGAAATTGAATATAGGGTTGATGATCTTGAGCCTCGTGTAAATGCACTTGAGGCTGTGGTTGCAAAGTAGCTTTTAGAAATAACACACGTTGTTAAGCTTGTTAGGAAAACGGGATGACTGTTAGATCCTCTTGACTATTCACACGTAAAAGTCTATAAACTCACTCGTGGATCACGAAAGACAACATCAGCTTCTGTCTACTCCGATTGAACGCTTTGATCCAAAAGCTAAACTGTCTCTTCCGAAATTATTTTCTAAACTAGAAAAAACAGGTGGCCAACCTAGGAAATTTGCTGAAGCGTATACACTTTGGAAGGAAATGCTGGGACAAAAACGGACAATTTGTTGTGCGACTGCAGGGGCACCGGTTCCATTTGGGCTTGGTCCTACAATTGCTGCGATGATTGAAAACAGATGGATTGATGAATTGACAATTCCCGGTTCTCAACTTGGCCATGATTTGGTTGAAACTTTGGGTGGGGCACATTATCAAGGTACAACAGCACCTATTGATCCGGAGTTAGTTGATAATGGAATTGTTCGTTTTTGGGACACATTTGGGATAGAAGATGAGTTAAAGCTTGGAGACGAAATTATTAAAGATTTAGTCGGTTCCCTGGATGGAAAGTCGATGACAAGTCGGGAATATATTTTCCGCCTTGGAAAAGCCCTAATTCCGCATGCAAAACAAGACGGAATCTTAACTACTGCAGCTAAAAACAATTTCCCCATTTATTGTCCAGGAATTGCCGATTCGGTTGTTGGGACGGATGTTGCAGAAGTTAGGTTTAAGTATGGATCGAAAATTATGTTTGATGTTGCTAAAGATGATTTAGAATTAACGATGATTGCGGCTTTAACAGAAGACCTTGATGCTCGAACTTCCATGCTTATTTTTGGAGGGGGTTGGACTAGAAACTGGACTCAACAGGCTCAAGCTTGTATGTATATGATAGGCAGGGAAAAAACAGCTAAAGGCCACGCAGAAGCGATGCGTTTTTCATTTGACCCTGCTGAAACCGGGGGCTTGTCCGGTTCAACAATATCTGAAGGTATTTCTTGGCGTAAGTACGCAACGGATGTAAAATCAGTCGAAAGCAATATTGATTCGAACCTTGCGCAGGCAATGCTGGTAAATGCTTTAGAAATGGAAAAACCTCAAAGACCATGGAAATTGGATTATGTACAAGAGGATGACGGGTCGCTAACCGTTAAAGATCCTTCCGGTTCATATAATCTTCAGGAATACTTCAAGTTCAGCTAAAAATATAGTCAAGAGTTGAGGTTGTCTATATCGCAAAGTTAAAGAGGAAAATTAATCATTGAGAGGAGGAGGATTCTCCCGGTTTGTTCCAGCTACCATAAAAGAAAAGTAATATTCTTTACCAGTTGCTCTTAGTGTTTCAATGTAAGGTCTAAATTGTGCTGACGCTGCTGAAATTTTTTTATTGTGCGCTATGACTATTCCTTCTGCAGGAACATTGTCAACAATTTTTGTAATTACGGTTCCAACCCACTGTCCCTGATACCTTTTGTCTATCTCTTCGTAGGTTAGGCGCTCGCAATTTTCTGGTTCAAGTTCATTCATATCATAATTATACAACAGCTTTGTAATGGAGTTGTATATTTTGTCCTATAATGTTATTATGCATTAACCGCTGAAGGGCGGTTTTTTAGTATTTATATCAGCAGGTTGCTTTGGCACCTTTCAGTCATGCCAAGAGCGCTCCTCTGATATAACATTTAAGAAAATATTATGAAAAATATACGAAACGTTGCAATCATTGCCCATGTAGACCACGGTAAAACTACTCTCGTGGATGCGCTTTTAAAAATAAGCCATACTCAGCTACGAAAAGACGATACCGGAACTCTTATTATGGACAGCAATGAGTTAGAGCGAGAACGGGGAATTACCATTTTTTCTAAAAACGCCAGTGTAATTTTCGGAGATACAAAAATAAATATTATTGATACTCCGGGTCATGCTGATTTTGGCGGGGAAGTGGAGCGGGTTTTGACAATGGCAGACGGTTGTTTACTGCTGGTTGATGCCAAGGAAGGTCCAATGCCCCAAACAAGGTTTGTTCTTAGGCAGGCTCTTCGGATGAAACACAAAATAATCGTTGTTATCAATAAGATCGATAAACCCGATGCCAGAATCAATGAAGTGATAAATGAAGTTTTTGACTTGTTTATAGAGCTTGGAGCCGATGAAGATACGGCAATTTTTCCGGCGGTTTATGCTAGTTCTAAAGAAGGAAAAGCTGGGCTTGAGCCGGATCTTTCTAAGATGGTTGATATCACTCCGATTTTTGATGCAATCTTGGAGTATATTCCCGCACCAAGAGCGGAAGTTGATAAGCCACTTCAGATGTTAGTTTCTAATATAACCAGTGACGCACACAGAGGAAGAATTGCCATTGGAAGGGTGACGGCCGGGAAACTGATAAGTGGTGGAGATGTTATACATATAAACAGACAAGGGGAAAAGAAAAAAGCAAAAATTACGTCTTTGACAACTTTTGTCGGTCTTTCCAAGCTTGACGCAAGTGAGGTAGATGCAGGAGATATTGCGGCATTGTCTGGTATTGCCGATGTCACGATTGGAGATACAATTGCAGACCCCCTAAACCCCCAGGCGCTACCTATTTTAGGTATAGAGGAGCCAACTATCAGAATGCATTTTATGGTGAATTCGTCTCCTTTTGCGGGACGGGAAGGGGAGTTTAAAACGTCCCGACAGGTTAGAGATAGGCTTTTTCGCGAGCTGGAAACCGATGTAGCCTTAAAAGTCGAGGATGGATCCCGCGGTGATTGGATAGTTTCTGGTCGAGGCGAGTTACATTTGGCGATTTTGATTGAGAGGTTAAGACGGGAAGGTTACGAGTTTTCTGTCTCGCGTCCACAAGTAATTGTTAAAGTGATTGACGGGGTTAATATGATTCCGTACGAACGTGTATTTATTGAGTCTCCGGAGCAATTTAGCGGATCGGTGATGTCTAAAATGGGAGAAAGACATGCTGAGGTTGTGGATATGAAGATGGAAAACGGAACCGTATTTATGGAGTTTATTATCTCCACGCGGGAGCTGTTTGGTTATAGGAGCGAGTTGATGACTGATACAAAAGGAATGGGAATAATAAATACTAACTTTTTGGAATTTAGGAAGGATAATGGATTTTCTCACGGCAGAGATCGTGGATCGTTGGTAGCCCACGAAACCGGCACAACAAATACTTACGGTTTGGTTAATAGCCAGGAAAGAGGAACAATGTTTATTGGTCCGGCTGTGTCGGTTTATAAAGGGCAGGTTGTTGGACAAAATTCCAGAAGCGAAGATATTCATGTAAATGTGTGCCGGGAAAAGCAGCTTTCTAACATGCGTAGCAAGGGGGACGGAACAACGGATCATTTTGACACACCAAAGATTATGGGTCTTGAAGATGCTTTGGAATACATCGATGAGAGCGAACTTGTTGAGGTTACACCTAAAAATATCAGGATTAGAAAGATTATTTTAGACCAAATGGAAGAACGAAGAAAAAGGTCACAGGGCATCACTTAAATAACTTGTTTTAGCCTCACTAAATATGTTAGTATGTTACTTCGAAACCGCTTGGCGGTTTTTTATTGGTTTATATGTATAGAGAAAGAGAAAGATACGAAGATTTACCGACCGAAGAAGAATTAGATGAAGACCTGATTTTTTTGTCGTATGCCGCACAAGAAGGAATTCCTTTAAAGGATGTTTTTAGTGGTTTGCAGCTGGAAGTTGATCCATATGGTTTTGATAGATATTATGAAGACAGGACAGATCAGCAATATTATATGCTTGCCGGCCTTTTGTATAATAGCACTCCGAGTGACGATTTAGAACTTGAATCGCAAATGCTACTTGACGGATTGAGGCAATATCGAAATAGGTTTATTGATGATCAGGAAGTCAAAATGGATATTGAGGGGTACGAGGCAGTTGTAGCTATGAATATCGGAGGATTGGCAGATTTTTTTGCCTTTGTACATGCTGAGTATTTAGGGGAAGCAATGGATGAGTTTCAAAATGGTGAATTATCTAAGGGTACGGTAACAAATCTTGTCTTATGGTCAAAAATTTGCAAAATAGCAGATGTAGCAGTCAAAGTATTTGATGAGGATTTAGCGGATTAATATGATTTGTGGGGTTCCTTTTTAGCTTCACTTCAGTTTAAAATTTAATTAGTACAACAAAATATACCGCAAGGGCAAACCGGCGGTTTTTTAGTGTCTAAAACCCTTCCAATTCAACTTGAATTGTCAAGGTAAAGGGGGTGAAAAATGATTGCTGAAGGATTTATGGGAAGAGTTGAAAGTCGCGAAACTACGCACGGGTTAGTGCGTCATGATGTTTTGGTAGCACCACATGAATCATTTAGGGTGAGAGATTCGGAAGCCGGAGGTTTTGACCACCACATCAGACTTCTTAATATCTTACCAATTGAGATAGAAGTAGTTGACGGTAATAATCCAGATAACAAGCAAACTGCGATTGTTGATGTGGGTAAGGTATATGGGAAAAGGGAAAGTTATCGTTTGTATCCGCAACTAGCAGAAGGCGAACATAGAAAGTTTATTATAGTTACTAAAAAAGGTGTCGAGGTAGAATCTGTTGAAAGTGTTGAGGCAGATTAACTACCGCTTGACGTTCCATTAACATTTTGAGGTTAGCTGCTTTTGTGCCCCATTAAACCTAGTTTGTCAACAATAAACAAACATGTTTTGTTGCCAAGCTGGCATATTTTGTATAATTTTTACCGTATTTTGCAATTTTTTCGACTAATAACACATAAAAAGAGACAACTAGCAATAAAAAACGATCATTCGTGTGTTTTTGAGGAAAAACTAAAAAGAAGTGATGAAAGAATTATATCAAATTTTAGGTGAGTGAAACAAGACGGCAAAATTAATGCGTTATAATACCTAAGTGTTAAAATTTGTAAATTTTTTCGGTCGAGGTGTTTTCTACTTTCAATTAATATTATTACTGACGCTAGTTTTAACTTTTTCATTGGGTAGTATTTTAAGACGAGCAGAACTTTATAAAAACTTACCGTTAGTGCATGAAGCCGCTGTTTTTAGTTTGTCTTTACCATCGCCAAAACCCAACGCGCTAATTCCTACTAATATAGCTTCAAAAAGTGTCGAAAAGATACCAGTTGAAAAAAAAGTGCTTTCCGGTTCTACTTCCAGCCAACTTTGTCAAGGTAAAAAAGATGCTTGGACCTTAGTTCCAAATCCTGGCCAGGAAGGTTTGTACACAATTTGCAATGTAACAGTTGAAAAAATGGCAACGGTTAGCGAGCTTAACGCTGCACAGAACAGCTATAGAGTTGAACATGGCTTGAATGCGCTAAATATTAATTCTGAGCTTTGTGAGGTTGCAACAGGCAGGGCAGTTGAAGTCTCTAAGAATTTTAGTCATGATGGGTTTAAAAGTGCGGTTGAGGGTAGCGGACTTGGTAAATCTTCCTACGGGGAAAATATTGCATCCGGACCATTAACGGGAGTCCATTTTGTGGAATGGAGTTGGGATAAATCGCCAGGACACAGGGCTAATATGCTTGGGGATTGGACGGATGGTTGTGGCGGGGTTAGTGGCAAATATGCGGTGTTTTTGTTTGCGAAGTAGTTTTTTGTTGCCTTCGATTTGACTTGTTTAAATTAAATTTCCTTGTATTGCAAAATGTTCCTTGCGATTGTATAATTTCCTTGTATGAATCAAATAGCTACAGTGACTAGCAAGAAACAGCTTACTTTGCCGTCTGCCATTTTTAAAAAGGCAGGTTTTAAAATAGGGCAAAAAGTGATGGTTTCAGAGGAAAATGGAAGATTGCTGATTACTCCGGCCGAAGTGTTGGTAGAGGAATTTGCTGGATCTGTGCCTGTGCCTAAGAAGTGGAAGGGTAAAGATGCCCGCGAAATCGTAAATGAAGCAAAGAGTGAATATTTCCAGAAGAAATATCGCTTGAAATGATCTTTGTTGATACGAACTATTTTCTGCGATTTCTACTTCGTGACAATGAAGGCCAGTATCAAGATGCTAAACAGCTTTTGCTTGATGGGGCAGCAGGAAAAGTGAAACTTACGAGTTCGACAGTTGTTTTTTTTGAAATAGTTTGGGTTTTGCGTTCAGTTTATCAAAAGGATAAATCAACCCTTACGCAGGTACTGCGTAAGCTTCTGAATCTGAATATAGAATTTAATGATTATGTAGTGCTCATTGATAGTATTAATTTGTTTGCAAAGAATAATCTTAGTTTAGAGGATTGTTACAATATAGAATATGCTATAGAGAATAAAGCTGTCGGCTTTAAAACTTTTGATAAAAAATTATTAAGATATTACAATTCGTTGATCCATTGATAAGCCTTTAATATATTTCAAACTTCTCCAGCAGTAGTTTATACTATTCGTTTTCTTGATTTTCCGGCGGTTTAAGTTCGATTTGTGCCTCGAAGCGAAAACCAAGACTTCCTAAAAAAGCAGGGTCGTTTGGAACGAAGAAAAAAGAATCCTCTTCTCCCGCTTCCGCACTCCATTTCTCAGCTATACACAGGTATTTTTCAAATGCATCTTTTTCAATGTTGTCGGGTATAGATTTTGCTATACTTACTAATGGTTTATTTATACCAGGTATTTGGACTTTGCAGACGATATCGTGTTTTGGACCTGTGATATTGATTGTAAGATCATAAAGACCTAAGTTTGCCAGTAATTTCCCTGAGCTATAAATTAATTTGTTATCTTGTACTGCTATGGCCTTGTCAGTATCTTCATATTCGAAAGCTTGTGATGCAACAACTTCAATTTTACCGATAGCGGGTATGAATGCGGTTTCACTGTCAAGCGCGTCTTCAAAAGTTTGGCTGGGAAATTTAAAATGAATGTATGTTTCGGGTTTTGTTTCTTCTTCCATAATTATGAATTAATATTAGCTTAATATATTTCAAACTTTTCCAGCAGTTTTTTGTTGCCTTCGATTTGGTAGTGCAGAAGTTCTGCATAAATTCCTTTGTGGGTCGAAAGTTCTTGAGGGTTGCCACTGTCAACGATTTTACCTTCGTCGATGACTATAACTTTATTTACATTTTGAATTGTCGAAAAGCGGTGGGCGATGATGATGACCAATTTGTCGCGCATCAAATTATCAAGCGCAATCTGGACTTCGTGTTCAGATTTGCTGTCGAGTGATGAAGTTGCTTCGTCAAGGATTAAAATCGGGGAGTTTTTTAAAATGGCGCGGGCGATTTGGATACGTTGTTTTTGGCCACCAGAAAGACGTACCCCACGCTCTCCAACTTCTGATTCCATGCCATTTGGAAGTTTTTGGACAAATTCCCAGGCGTTTGCAAGTTTCAGCGCCTTTTGAATTTCAAACTTTTTGGCTTCCGGGCGACCATAGGCAACATTTTGGGCAATAGATGTTGAAAAAAGTTCGCTATCTTGAAATACGAGAGCAATATTGTTGCGAACGAACTGATGAGTTAGTTTTTTGTAGTTTTTACTTGAGAGAAAAATGTCACCGCTGGATGGGTTATAGAATTTGCAGATCAAATTTATAAGCGTAGTTTTGCCTCCACCGGAATGACCGACTAAAGCGACTTTTTCTTTGGGGTTTATTTTAAATGTAACGCCATTTAGAACCATATCGGATTTTTCGTATTTGAAAGCAACGTTTTTGAATTCAATTGTCGGGTTTTTAATTGGGTTTGTGGTTTCTCTTTTTTTATAGTTTTCGGCAGACGGCAGCTCTAAAATTTCAAAATATTCTTTGCTTCCTGCCTCTGCTTGCTGAATGTTGGTAAGGATGAAGCTCATGGCAAAAAGCGGGCGACGGGCCTGATTTACAAGCTGTAGGATTAAAACCAAAGTTCCAATGGTGATTGCGCCCGTAAAAGCGTTGTAAAAGGCGACAACTGAGATCCCCAAAATAATAAGAATTAGACTGAAGTTGCGGGCAAAGTCGAATTTATGAAAGGTCCAGCTTTGCTTGGCGTAGATTTTGTTGATTGTCGAAAGATTTTCGGCGACAAAATTAAACTCGCTAAGTTGACTATTAAAACTTTTGACTAATTTAATGTTGCCAACCACCTCAGTAATTCGGCCGCGATTTAAATCTTCATATTTATTTTTTTCAACTTCACGCATCCCCCAACGCTTGGTGGAAATAAATGAAAGCCAAAGGTAGATTGGAAAGAGGGCAGCAACTAAAATGGCAATTGGAATGCTGTAATAGGCAAGAATTGCAATTGTAAATATGCTTTGAAGGAAAGTTGGCAGCATAAAATTAGTAGAACCGTTTATAAAATTTTGGATGGTCTGGATAGCACGGTTCAATTGGTTGACGATTTTTCCGGAAATTTCTCCGTCGAAATATGTTTGGGGAAGGGTTAGGACTTTGTCGTAAAATTTTTCGGTTAGAAACTTGCGTAGTTTGCCCGCAAAATGGTCTCCAAGTCTGTCTGATGCTGTAGTTAAAATGACTCCAAGAAAACTTAAGAGAAATGTGGCGATTAGTAAAAATATTAATTTATCTAGACTGCCGCCACCATTTTGAATTTGGTTGACAATTTCGTCAACAATGAATTTCGAAAGGATTGGCGGGACAAGCTCTAGGGCAGCCGAAATCAAAATCAGGAATCCAATTGCGAATGCAATATTATGCAGTGGTTTGGAAATTTTGATGATTTTAAAAATATTGCCCATAAGAAAAAGTATTATATCAACAAATTATGTTCTTAACTTGATTAAGTTTAGTGGATATTAATACAAACGAGGAATAAACTTTTTGGTTTTGGCGACATATTCTTTGTATTCTTGATGTAACTTTGTGAGGAAATCTTCCTCTGCTGTTGCTTTCATATCCAAAACATAGCAGAGCAGAGCCAGAATGGTAAAACTTAAAAATTGCGGATTAGATAGAAAAAGGCTTATAGCAACAAGCGCGATCCCACTATACATTGGGTGGCGAATATATTTATAAATTCCACTTTGAGCTAATTTTGCCCCTTTTTTAGGCTGCGGAAACGGAGAAAAATTACTAGAGCCCATATTATAAAATGCCCAAAGTCCGATTATTGCACCGATTATAAAAATGATAGTTAAAATTCCGTTTTCAAATACCCTAGAAAGGTTGCCAAAATAAAATATTAAAACTATCAGAGCAATTTGAATGTATAGGAGATATTTTCCGTTCATTTTGCCCTAATCATAACATTTTTGACAAATAAAATACTTAGGGTTATTCTTATAATATTGAAAATAATGAATAATAAACAGCCAATAAAACTTTACAGGTCAAAAAGCAATTCGGTGTTGGCTGGGGTTTGCGGCGGCTTAGGTGAATATTTTGGTGTTGATCCGGTTCTTGTGAGGGCGCTTTTTGTTTTGATAACGCTTGCGGGAGGTTCCGGAGTCGTTCTTTATATAATTCTTTGGATAATAATTCCTAGCGAAGAATTCGCGGATGGTAATTTTGAAAAAAATATCAAGAATAACGTTGAAGAGATCAAATCGAAGGCCAAAACTATCGCCAGTGAGTTTCAAATTTCTAAGAAGGTGCCTAATAAACGTGATGAATCAAGGTTTTTGTGGGCATTTTTTATAATATTTTTGGGAGTTGTATTTCTTTTGAATAACTTTGGATTTAATAGATATTTTGATTTTGAAAAAATTTGGCCGGTATTTATAATTCTTTTTGGAGTTATACTTCTATTTAAGAGGGAATCTTAACTAGTTTTTTACCTGAACTTTTATTTCTTTTATAAGTTGAATTCCGATTGTGGCAAATTTAGAGCCGGTTGACGCCAGAATCATTACTAGAATATAGGCAATAGACATATTGATAAGGCTGGAAAAAACTTCGTCCGGAATAATTTTAATTGATGCGGGTTGGGTTTGTTTGGTGGGTTTTAGAGAATCTAAAATTTGAGAGGGAACACCAGATTTTTCTAGAGATGACAAATCTAGAGTTTGAGAAGCTGAAGGGATTGGTATTTCCGGTGCTTTGACATTGAATACTTTGGCCGGTTTGATTTTACCGGTTAGAACGAAAACTGCATAAAGTGTACTTGATATAATGATTATTATTCCTACAAGAAGTAAGAAATAGCCTAGTACTTTCTCATTTCTGGAACTGTTGTCTTTTTGGATCGGATTGATCGTTGGTGGTGTTTGTGAAATCTGATCGGGCATCAACTTATTATATCGATTAAACGGCTCTGATTGTCAATGTTTTATAAAACCTTTCAGTGATTTATACTATAATAAAATGAGAGTGGAACATAAAACAGAAGATGGAGTTAAGAATGGGTCAGAGCAAGAGCGTTTACCCGGACAAATAGAAATTAATATTCCTGGACTTAAAGCAAACGACAGTGTAAGAACGGGAATTCAAAAATCTAATAGTCAGGGTTTGATCAATAAACTTCACGATGAAGGCAAACATATAGTTGCCAAGACGCGTCCCGGAGGGCTTATTTATTACGTTGCTATTAGTACTGCACTGATAGGCGTTATTGCCGGGGGAGTTTATCTTAGAAGACGCAAGAAATAGTCTTGAGTCTTTAGTCTTTAACCTGAAAGATTAGAAAAAGGATAAATGCGGCAAAAATTGGGATGATTATTGTAAAGAGACCAATGCTAAGATTTAAGGCTATTATGGTAAAAAGAACAATAACAATTATAAAAATGGCTTGAAAGCTGCGGCTTTTTGAGAACTTATCAAGGTTCATAAAGTTTTGGCTTAAGTATTGCAAAAGAATATTTTTCTGTCAAATTGTGTGGAATGTTATTTAAAACCCTCAAAAAGAGTTGTAAAAGCAAAAACTGTAATTATTCCGAACAAAAAGAAAAAGGTGTGAGAAAACTTTTTATCCCTTAAATACTTTTCGTGCAATTCCGGAATTAGGTCGCTTGCTGAAATGTAGATAAAAAAGCCTGCGGTTGCGCCCAAGAAAATATAAAGGTTTTTTTCTACAAAAGCGGCAAAGTAAAACGCTATCAGTGCGCCGGCAAGCGCGGTGAGGGCAGAGAGGAAGTTATAAAAAAGCGCTTTGCTTTTTGGTAATCCGTTGGCAAGCAAGATGGACATGTCTGCAATTTCCTGGGGAATTTCGTGAGCGGCGACTGCAAGAGATGTTGTAATGCCCAGGGTGGGACTTGCCAAGAAACTTGCGGTTATAGAAACACCGTCTATAAAATTATGTACTCCGTCTCCAATTAAAACCAAATAGGTGCTCGGATTGTTGTTATGAGCGTGGTGATGGTGAAATAGCTGGATAAAACGCTCTGCTAAAAAGAATATGATAAATCCGGCAAAAACAGGCATAAAAACATTTGCACTGCCGGCTGCCTCTTTTGCTTCCGGTAGGAGATCCAAAAAGGCGGTAGCAATCAGGGTTCCTGCGGCAAAACTAATTAGTTGATCTGAAAAATTTTCTGCAATTGGCCTTTTTACTAAAAAGAAAAGTGTGCCAAGAAGCGAAGCGATGCTTCCAAGAAAAGTAAACAGGACAATCAAAGCCAAAGTCATGGAGTTTAGTATTGCAAATCACTGGCGACACGTCAATTATTAAAATAACCCTTAGAAAGAAAAACTTTATTATAGGGCTTGTTGACAATTTGTTATGAATTGCTTAATCTGAGAGAGTAGGTATAAATTTAAAATGTCTGACCATAGAGAACCGGTTTTGGATGTTATTTCGGAAAGTCTTTTTGAGCCTCACACGGTTCATCAACGTGAGTTGCACCAATATTTAATTATGGTGCTTTGTGTGGTGAATATTTTAACTATCACTGTTACTTTTTTAGCTGCTCCTGCGTTATAGCCTGTGAAAAAAGCTGCCAAAAGAAAATCGATAATTAAAAAAATTTCCAAGAAGAAGTTTCCGTTTTTACCTTTTGTTTTTGGTTTGATAGCGATTACCGGAGTAATTGTGTATTTGGTCATCAGTAGTAATCCTGCCAAAAATCCTCAAGCTGCAGCTCGTGAAGTCGGTAAATGGCCGTTTGCCAGAAATAGTATCTGGAATTTGCCAATTGGTGCTGGTGCTTCCTATGGTTCTGCGAATTTTCCATCCTCTACTGGGAATGGAATTAACACTGAGGACGAGATGATAATGATAGACACGGCAAACCCATTGAGGCAGACTTACATGAGGACTGGTCAATGGAATGCTACATGTTCGGGTGGATCAGATTTTGGTAGTTTTCATGTTCCGGATGGTTTGATAACACCACTAACAAGTGGTAGTTTTTTGCCAAACAACACGGGAGCGGCGCTTAAATCTGATGGCAAGACGATTCAAGAGGGTATTTGGATTGCAAGATGCAGTGGGACTGGCCCTTTGTACTGGGGCTATGGACCGCTTGGCACTCACGATATTTATGGATTAGGTTTGGTAGGTGGTGCAGGTGGAGGTCACGGAGGATCTGGATTGTCAGCAGTTGGGGGAAGCCTTAGACATTGGGAACTTCAAGGAGATGAACCTATTAGACATGCCTTAAAACTAACTGTTCCAACAAAAGTTCTTTCAAAGTCTGGTAACGGTGGTCGGGGCTACAAGTGGCCTGCGGTTAGAGCCGACGGCGGATATGATGGGACTGATTGTTACTCTTACAGTGGTTCAACTCAAATTGCTGTTATGGGGGCACTGCTTGCACTCCCTCCAAGCGTTGATGTTGACCTGTTGGTTAGCACGCCCCTTGCCAGAAGAATTGGCCATGCGATGCAAGATTATGGTGTATATGTTGTTGATACAAACCCTTGCTGGGATCCATTCACTTTCAATGTTGAGAACAAAGGTGGCGACATTGTTAAGTCTCGCTGGGGATATGGTTTTGGTGACAACCCGCTGTCTGGTGACCTTTTCAAGCTCATTAACCGTTTAAACGTGGTAACAAACTGGGATGAAGCAGGGTTCAACTCGGTTAAGGATAGCAATGGGGCACAAGGAGTAGGTGGTGGAGCACCCAGAGTTTCTTGGGCACCGGATTTTGGCCAAATTATTGTTGATCCACTTGTCTCAACCCCGTTGCCAACACCAACACCCGCGCCTATAGCAGGATCTGCCTTAGAAGCTGAAAATATGGTTATACGGCAAGGGTATCAATACCCAAGCGGGAATGTTTTTAGTGATTCTACTGCGTCTGGGGGTAAGGGGATCTCGTTACTTTCGAATGGTTATTTAGATGGTCAGATTGCGGGGCCATTCGGTTCTCTTACAGTTAGGGCCAAGGGTGACCAATGTAATGGTGCGCCAAATATGGTCGTAAGCATTGACGGAGTGTCTGCATTGACAACCTCTGTGCCTGCGATTTCGTGGGCTGACTATACAGCTGCTTATAGTGCAGGTGCTGGTAACCATACTGTGAGAGCTGATTTTACAAATGATTCTAATTCTGGAACGTGTGATCGGAATTTAAGGTTGGATATTGTAAAAACATCCACTACCTCAGATGTTGATACAGACAAAGACGGTTTTTCGGATAAAGTTGAAACTTATGTGGGTACAGACCCTAATAAGACTTGTGGATTAAATACCTGGCCACCGGATGTTGATGGGGACGGAACTGTGACCCTTTTGGATATGACCAATGTTGCAAATTCTTACCTGACCAAGACTGGGGACGCAAAGTACAACAAACGCTACGACATGGATGCAAATGGCGCAATTGCGATTGAGGATTTAAACATTGTTGCAAGTTACTTTCTGCAGAATTGTGCAACACCGCAAATGGTGGCGGTTGCTTCAAGACCGGATGTTAACCAATTTATTGCGCCGATAAGCAAAGTAATTGAAGCGGAGACATTCAAGTTAAACTCCGGTTATGCGGATCCGGGTAAAAACATTTTTAGCGATTCAACAGCTAGCGGAGGTAAAGGTTTTATTCTTTGGTCTACGGGAAGCGCCCAAACAGTGACAACAAATGGATTTGGCAAGGCAACACTGCGGGTAAAGGCAGATGTTTGTGAAGGTGCACCAAAGCTGATCGTTAAAATAGACGGAAAGATCCTTTATTCACAAGATTTCGCAATTACAAGCTGGACAGATGTTACGGTTGATTTTGCTGCTGTAGCTGGAACAAGCCATACAATTCGGGTGGAGTTGGCAAACGACCGTTACAGGGCGGGCGTTTGTGACAGGAATTTAAGGTTTGATAAAGTAACCCTCTTGTGAGCACCAAGTAATTAGCAAGAATCCACACTAAGCATATAACCGATATTACAAAAACGTCCGGAATTGATTTTTAAATAATTTTCGGGTATTGTTTGGTTTATGGATTTGTTTGATTCCCAAAATATTAATCAGCCGCTAGCCGAGCGGATGCGGCCAAAAACTATCAAAGAATTTTTTGGTCAGGAACATTTGATTTCCAAAGGTAAAATCTTATACGAAGCAATTGGTGCGGATAAAATGTTTTCCTCAATTTTCTGGGGACCACCAGGCAGTGGTAAGACGACACTGGCGGAGATTATTGCAGGTGAGACAAAAAGTGAGTTTTTCAAAATTTCTGCTGTTGCTTCCAATGTAGCTGAGATGAAAAAAATAATTGAAGCAGCCAGGGAAAACCAGAAGTTATATTCCAAAAAGACAATTTTATTTATTGACGAAATTCACAGGTTCAATAAAGCACAGCAAGATGTTCTTCTGCCGCATGTTGAATCGGGCGTGATAACTTTAATTGGTGCAACCACAGAAAATCCTTCGTTTGAGGTTATTGGACCACTACTATCACGCACGCGAGTCTTGGTTTTGAATCAGCTGGAGGATTTACATATACAGTCGATTATTAAACTTGCTTTGCGTGACAAGAAAAAGGGGCTGGGAGCTAAAAAATTAAAACTGGCAAAAGATGGCTTAGACCTTTTGACTTTCGCTGCAAATGGAGATGCACGATTTGCACTTAATACTTTGGAGATTGCTTCAGAGCTTGTAAAAGTTGGACAGATAATTATCAAAAGCCAAATAAGTGACGCGATTCAAAAGAAAATGGCCAGTTATGATAAAAAAGGAGAAAACCATTACGATACGATTTCGGCATTTATTAAATCGATGCGTGCCGGTAAGACGGATGCAGCATTGCACTATTTGGCTCGGATGATAGAAGCAGGGGAAGATCCGATGTTTATCGCGAGGCGAATGGTGATTTTTGCCAGCGAGGATATAGGCAATGCAATGCCGACGGCACTAGTTATCGCAACAAGTTGTATGCAAGCTGTGCATATGATTGGAATGCCGGAGGCGCAGTTAATTTTGGGTCAAACCGCAAGTTATCTTGCCGAGGCGCCAAAAAGTATTGCGTCGACCGAGGCGATAATGTCAGCAATGTCTGACGTGCGTAACTTGCCGCTAGACCCAATTCCAATGCATCTTCGAAACGCTCCGACGAAACTGATGAAAGATTTAAGTTACGGAAAAGGTCATGTCCGTTATCCCTGGCGGGATGATTTGGAAGCCGGCGGAAACGAATATTTGCCCAAAAATTTAGTAGGCAAAAAGTATTATAATAATCCTAAGAGAAAAAGTTAATTGTTTTTTTGATTAATTGGGTGTACTATTTTTGCAAATGGCAAATATTGAATTTGATTTAGTGGCGATGCTCGAAGAAAGAAGAAAACGATTGCCTACGCCAAAACCATTAACTTTGGACCAGCAAAGAGGTAGACTTGGGTCATATAAAACAGCGCAAGAATTGGGTTTACCAATTGCTACAACAGTATCTCCTCCTGTGAGAATTGGATCGCATCTGGTGGCGCCGCAAGTTGGAAAGTAAATGAACGAGAACAAGAAGAAGGAACTCGTTTCTAAATTAACCCCAGAACAATATAATGTTTGTTTTCTGAGAGGGACGGAGCCTCCTTTTTCCGGTAAATACACAAATAATCATAATGTCGGAAAGTATGTTTGTGTTGTTTGTGAAAAACCTCTGTTTGCAAGTGATACCAAGTTTGATAGCGGGATGGGCTGGCCAAGCTTTTGGGATTTCGCCAACAAGAATGCGGTGAAAACAGAAATTGATGAAAGTATGGGAATGAGGCGAACAGAAGTTTTGTGCGCTAACTGCAATTCGCATTTAGGCCATGTTTTTGATGATGGGCCAAAAGACAAGGGCGGCAAGAGATATTGCATTAACTCACTTGCCCTCAACTTCGTTCCCGCTAAATGATTATTAGTATTTGTGGCTACTGAACTATATGCCTTTCGAGGAATTTAGATAACTCTGTGGCTGTTTTTTTGGTTCGTTGTTCAGAATCTAAGATTATTACACCCTGCATTCTTTCGTACCTTTCCCTTATGTCTAGGTATTGCTTGAACGTTTTAACGTTAGACAAGGTTGTTTCCTGACTACGTTTTTGAAGTCTTGCCCGAATTTCTTCCTCTGAACATTCCAGTAATGCAATCCTTAGAGATACACCCATGCCTTTGGCCAAATCGTAAAGCATCTCGTGGTAGATTTTTCTTGTATATGCTCCAGCAATAACAATTGGATTCCCTTCTTGGATAATATCTCTTGTTCTCTCATGTATTGATTGGTAGGAAGTAAGCATAACGAACCGTTCCTGATCACCAGGCAGTGCTTGCCCAACGATTCTTTCGGGAAAAAGTTCGGCTCTTGCCTCGTCTACATCGAGAAGAGCAAGGTTAGAAGTTTTTGCCATCTCCGTTGCCAACGTGGTTTTTCCATGCAAAGGCGGACCAACTATAGCTAAAATAAATGGTTTGTATCGAATTTCATAATCTAAGCCAGTTTCGCTGCGAACTGCTTCAGTCATAGCGGGATTATATCAAATGAAGCTGATTCAGGTTATGGAAGCTAAAGTTGTCTATATGTGCCTTTGGACTTATTTTTAGAGGTCTTTTAGACTAAATTCACCGTTTAGTCTTTTCATTCTTGCAACCCAACCGTCTTGATACTCCATTTCACCTGTGCCTAAGGTTCCAGGATGAGTGTATCCTTGAGAGTCTCTGAATTCCTTCATTTTTCTGCTGGCTTCTAGTCGATATCCATCCCAAGGAGTACCTGTTGCAAATTGGTCTGATATAGACCCAATTCGACCGGATTCAAGATTTACACCCGCGGTTATTACTGACATTATTGGTCCTGACCAGTAAGAAGTTTGTTCGTTTGCTGGCATCGGATATATGGGAAGAAAATGGCTTCCGCGGCAATCTCCTGCAACTATGGGAATTCTGGCTATAGGAGAAGTTATCTCACCTGGAGCTGGCCAATTGCCTTGAGCGAGAGCAAGCATGACTGGATCATCTTTGCCTCCATAAACAAATCTGCCGCTCGCGTCTTTGATGTTGTGAAGCCTTTCTGCTGAAACTACCAGCCCAATTTCCTTTGGTTGGCCATTTTTATCTTTAGTCCAAACTTCTGCAATTACATATCTGGAGCTGTTCATTGTAAGGGCGGCTAAGTCGTAAAGGTCTTCCGGGCCTTTGAGCCAAATTGTGCGTTCTGTTTTGCTTAGTTTATCCATTTCTGTGTTCAGCGCTTCTTCGTTTGAAGGGTTAATACCGCTTTCAATTGCCTGTTGTTTTGTATCAACGTCTATAATTTTAAAAACGTAGCCGTTTTTCATATCGGAATTGGCAATTAAAAGGCCGGTGTTAAAATTGGGGTCAAGATAAGCACCTCTTGTGATGTAGTTATAAGTACCGGGCTCTGTTTTATCGGCGGTTGCGACTAAAACCGTTTGAGAGGTGTTTTCGCTGTTTGGTCTGAAAGGTAGCGGCAAAACAACAGAACCAGGACCCATGCCTTTTATATTCCCGGAGAAAGCGTCGGCTTTCAAATCCTGCCCCGGAGCATAGTTGCCCAGTTTCTTGGCGACTTTCGCGCCTTCCTGGAAAGCGTCCCACAACAGTTCGTCTACAACTTCGGGATGTTCCATTGCTCTTTCATCGGCTATTCCTACCGCACAAACATCGTCTCCGGTGTGGGTGAAGAAGACACTTCTAAAGATTGGTCTATCCGGCCTGCCCTGAAGACGATTATGGCGAAGAATGTAGTCTGCAAAAACGGCTTTAACTTCCGAGTCAACAACTACGTGTCCGCCTACGCCGCCAACATCAGCTTTGGCTGCCTTGACGAATAAAGGAATAATTTCTGCGTCTTTCTGCCAGCTTGGTCCTTCGACGGTGAAAATATTCGGCATGCTTTCATCTAATTGTTCGGCCGGTACAAGAGTAGTTTGTGGGAGTGTTGTTAAGTCATCCTTTTTCTGGTGGTAATGCGACTTTAGGGGTGCCCTCTTAGGAACTATCGAGTCATGATCATAAGTTTGAAGACTTTCAGCTGACATTTAGTATAGCGGATGCAGTTAACTTTTTTCGATTCTAATCTTAAGAGGTAATTTTGTCAAGCTAGCGGAAATGTTCAGTAAAAACAAGGGATCGTGAGCAGTTGTACGAATTGGTGTGGATACCTAGATAGTTATTCCCAAATAATTCCTATTGAGTCGATGCGGGGGAAGTTTATTTTTATGATTTCGTGGAATTTGTCGGCAAGTTTTGTGCTGAATTTTCCATAACCTCCGCCCTCGCTTTGGGCGCAAAGCATATTTTCGTATTTATGGATTACGTCCAGGACCTCTTGGCCTTTTGCATTAAACTCTTTCTGGATTTTTTTAGGATCCTGCATGTAGCGCAAATGAACTTCGCCAAACTCGTCGAAAAGCTGGCGGTTTTCAGAAATCATGCGTTTAAAATATTCTTTGTATTTTGGCATATATACATTATAGCAATCCAGAGAAACAATATTTGTAGACTCAGATTAGTTGTTTTTTCCTATATTTAGTCGTAGAATCTGGCAATGGCTGAAAGGGAATGTTTGGAGCAAAATAATAGGCTGAATTTTGGAGTTCTGGCAACTTTACAAGAGTCTTCGACTGGTTTAAATTAACAGTTAATGTGACAGAGAGAACAGCTGGCGCTATTTTAGAAAAAAGACTTCCAGGTAGAAAGCAGTCTCTTCATGCCCAAAACATAAAATCCGCGCTGGATACGCTTGGTGAAATTTCCACAAATTTAGAAACATTGAAAAATGGTAATACCGAAATTAATGCTGTGGTGGACGAGAGTTTGGCTGGTGTCAGTGAAGCTAGAGTTCGCGTATTAGACAAAGTGCCGCAGGTAATATGGATAGGGACTGATTGTGTTGATTTTTCGCAGTCGAAAGAACCTGAACCAGTTTGTCAAGAGTTGATAGGTGAAGGGCATAAATCAAGGCATAAATCTAAAGATACCGATGAAGGTGCAAAAGGGTTTTGGGATTTCTGTCTGGAGCAAGACATATCTGAAAGTGCACTTAGACGCATTATCAAAACAAATAACGTCGAGACTTTTAATGTAGGTAGGCGAAATTTTCTAACTCAAGAATCGCAAAATAGGGTTCTGGAGTTAGTCCAAAAAGAAAAAGAAAAGAAAGAAGCTTTTGGTGGGAAAGTCAAAGGCAGTGATTATTCACTGGAAGAGCATGAAAGATTAAGCGCGGCGGCAAGACTTTCGTCGCTTGCTCGAGAAGATCAGGAAAAAAGAACGAAAAAAACATTGCAATTGGCGCCAAAGAGCAAGATAGGTAAAGAGTCTAGTGCAAAATTTGAAGTAAAAGATTTGGAGGCAGGGAATGAATATGGCGAAGAAGATGGACAGAGTTTGAATATTTACTTTGAAGAAGTAAGAAAAACCAGTTTTAATACTGCAAGAACCAGAACGTACGCAAGGAGGATTTTTAAAGGTGAAATTGCACTAAGTCAGTTAGAAAAGATTTTGGAATCCGGGGTGTTGTCTGGGGAAATTTCTGAAAAAATTACAGCTTTACTTAGTCAACCTAAGGCAAAATATTTACTTTTAAATTTAAAAAATACTGTCAAGTCCAACCGGGATGCGGATAAAGATAAAAACCAGGGATCATATCTGACAGCAAAGTCTGCAGTAAGACAAGAGACATGGATTAGAAAAAAAATAGAAAATGTAAGTGTTGGTACAAATGAGGAAATGGGAATAATTATTGCAAATAGGATAAAAACTGCGAAAGCAGCATTTGAATCCTTCGACAGTTTAGTTGGCGAAAACTTAAAACTTGCCGCAAATTGGGCGTATAAATATAGAGGCAAGGGTTTGCCGGTTGCAGATTTAATAGGTTTAGGAAATGAAGGTTTAATGACCGCTGCTGCAAAATATAATTACAAGACTGGTTATGGTTTTTCGACATATGCTGTGTGGTGGATAAGGCAAAGAATTAAAAGGGGAATTATAGATACCGGTCAAGCAATAAGATTACCTGTACATGTACACGAAACATTGTCGGAAATTTCCAAGAAACAAAAAGATTTAACACAAACCTTCGGGCGCGAACCAACAGGTTTGGAAGTAGCAAGAAAAGTAGGTATTTCAATTACTAATTACAGGACGATAATGAACGCAAGAAATACTGATTCTTTAAACAAAATTATTGGTCGCAGTGAAGATATGGAGCTTGAGGATAAAGTGGCGAGAGTTGAGGTTGATTACGATGGGGAGACTTATAGAACAGAGCTGCGAGAGGTTATGGAAAATGCATTGAAACAATTGGCAAAAAGAGAAAGACAAGTTGTTGAACTTCGTTTTGGAATTGGCCAAAACAAAAGGAGTAAAATTCTTAGTGCTGTCGGAGAAGAACTTGGTGTATCGCGTGAGCGTGCCAGGCAGATAGAAGCAGTAGCGCTTAGAAAGTTGAACAGTTTATTGAAAACTTATGTACTAGGTTTGAGAAGCAATTTATTGCGAAACGGTAGAAATACCGGAGAGAAAAATGAGGCGATAGATACCAGAGACATAAGAGCAATAAAATGTATAGAGAAAGTAGAAATAAAACCACCGACAGTGGTTGCAATTGCCGAAAATATTGATGCTGCCAATAAAGTGGACACTGGTGAAATTATAGAGGTTGCGAAGATGCCAATATTAATGAGTGATGAAAGTAATGGCACTGAATATTGCAGTCCAGGTGAAATAATATCAACTTTGGGAATAACAAGGCAAAGGTGGCATTAAATGAAAAAGGATTATAAATATAGGTTTATAAAGGTTGGCATAGGTGAGCACATTTTAAGGGAGGATTTGATGGTTATTAAAACTTTATATGATGAGAAACGCTATCGTAATCACAGATCGAGATGAGTTCAAAAATAACAATTGTTTATTGCTATAATATATTTTGTGAAACTGGCTGTTGTTGTTTTGGGTATGACAGTTGTGACAATGGGCGCTTTTATTGTCTGGAGTGGTAGGGGAGATATAAAGATTCCTGCAAACCAAAATTCTTCTGATAAAAGAGCCGAAAAACCTTTGGATAAATATACAATTGATTCTTTATCGGCACAAAAATTTGAGGTAAGCGGTATTGAGATTGGAGATGTGGTTAAGGATGAAAAAGACTTTAATTCCAGGGTTTTTTACTTTTGGGTTGGTGGTAAAAAAGTTAGTGGGCTTTTGAATTTTCCTAAAGTTGACGGAACTTATCCTGTTGTCGTAATGTATCGTGGCTATATTGACCGAGAAACGTACAAAACGGGGGATGGGACCAGACGCGCCGGCGAAATGTTTGCTAAAAATGGTTTTATTACTGTAGCACCGGATTTTTTGGGATATGGGCAAAGTGACATGCCAAGCGAAAGCCCTCTTGAGGAGAGATTTCAAACATATATTACTTCTGCAACTCTTCTTGAATCTGTTGGCAATTTAAATAGTGCCCTTGCAAAAGCAGGCGCAAATGTAAAAGTTGATCCTGACAAAATAGGTATTTGGGGACATAGCAATGGGGGACAAATATCTTTAACTGTATTGGAGGCCACTGGTGCAACTTATCCGACGGTTTTGTGGGCGCCTGTTTCTAAACCTTTTCCATACTCGATTCTTTATTACACGGATGATATTGATGACCACGGGAAAATGCTGCGCAAGGTCGTTGCCGATTTTGAGCGCGATTACGACAGCGAGAAATATTCGCTGACAAATTATTTGGACAAAATTAATGCACCGGTTCAGATACACCAAGGCAGTGGTGATGAGGCTGTGCCTGTCAAGTGGAGTGACGATTTAGTCAAAACTTTGAAAGAGAAGGGTAAAAATGTTTCTTATTTTGCATATCCAGGAGATGATCACAATTTTGCTAGAGGTGATTGGCAGACGGTGGTTGAGAGGAATATAGAGTTTTTCAAAGGGAAGTTGAAATAGGAGTTGTGGGTTTACATTGTTTACCCTGAGATTTATCGAAGAGAGTTTGCGAAGTGTTTACATTGTTGGGGCTGGTTAACTGGGAACTTATCATTCACTTTTTCAAAAGATTTTATCGTTCTATCCTTATTACTGCTCTCATACCGCCATCATAAGGCACACAACCTAATTTGATAGCCCACTCTCGCATTGCTGGATTTTCTATCATGTCCGCAACAATGGCGACTAATCCTCGTTCTGATGCAATTTCTACTAATCTTTGTGTCAGTAGTCTTGCATATCCTTTTCTTCGGTACTCAGGTTCAATACCTATTGTTTGTAGTTTTAAGGCTTCAATTTCTTCACAATCTTCATACGAGTATTCGTGATTCGAGTCAGGATATGGGTTTGCCCCCACTTTTGGTACTAATTGCTTTTCTATGGAAAAATCCATAAATCCTATTGAACCACTTTTATTCCAAAAGTCAGGGCTATGTGAGCCTTCTGGCGGTTTATATGTTTCCCGCTGAAAAGCATCTATTAAATCACCAATGGCTACCCTAAAAATTCCAATATTTTCAGAACCACCATATTCTTCTGGATATTTCCTTAGCCAAAATTCATGACATTGAGGCTGTGTTTCACTATTCATAAGATTAAAAGCATACTCTTTTATTGGAACATAGTCAATATTATAGGATATGTTCAGGATTGAAATAAAGTTGGGAGACTAGCGAATTGTTATTTACCTATGAATTTGCAAACAATGTATTACTCTGCGGAAAAAAGTTTGAATAAATAATTTATTTTTTCCTGAACAGTTTTGAAATTTTGAGGTGTTTTTGATATATCAAATAATAGTGCTAATCAGTTTTCATTTCTTTTTCTCTACAATTTCGCCCTCTATAATCTGGCTTTTGTCGAAATCGGACGAATGTGATTTCCTTTTAGGCTGCCGATTGGCCATTTTTTTAGTGAGGTAGAAAAGCGCCATGGGTACCAGGGATAAAAGTAGTTTTCTGAGTATAAAAAGTGGAATCATCTTTTCTCTTCAGTATGCAAAAAGCAGCGACGCCAAGAAGCTAAGCAGAAGAAAAGTTACGATGAAAATGATAAACAACTTTTTAAAATTCATAGTTCGATTTTACTCACTATGACCCTGAGTTTATTCGTAGAAGAGCTACGCTTATCGAATGGGTCATTGACGCAGTTTGCCCAGAATCTCCCCAAGCTTTTTGATTTCTTCTCCATATCTGGTCCAATCACCGTCTCTTTGGGCGCTGATGGCAGCTTCATACGTGTCGTTGGCTTGTTTTAGCAGATTCTCTTTGCTAATGCCTACATCTGTGGGTGTTGTAACGTCAGGCTTTTGTTCAGTGGGTTTCGGCTGGTCGCGAGTGGTGCCAAAGATTTTTGCAAGCCCTGCTTCCAATGTCTCCTCCATTGCTATTTTATTTTCGTAGGCAACAATGACTCGTTTGAGTTCCGGGATTTTTCCTGCTTCCGCCTTAAGATAGAGCGGCCGGACGTAAACAAGAGATTCTTCAATCGGAATAACCAGAAGCGGCCCTTGGATTACCTGCGAACCTCGTTGATCCCACAGAGAAATTTGCTTACTAACCTCCGCGTCCTGGTTAATCCTGCCAATAACCTGCTTGGGACCAAACACTAGTTTATCTTTGGGGAAGCGGTAAACGACAAGTTTGCCATACTGCTGCCCGTCATTTCTGGCGACCATCCAGGCAGAGAGGTTGTCTTTGGCTCGCGGGGTAAATGGCAGCATCAAGATATATTCCTCTTTTTTCTCACCCGGGAGTTTCATAATCATGTGCCTGGGAGTCATTGCCGGAACTTTTCCTTCTGCCTGTTTTTCTCCCTCTTGGGCAATAATGGGTACTTCCCACTGGTCTTCCTTGTTATAAAAAGTCTGGGGATCATCCATATGGTATGTAGTGTAGATAGCGGTTTGCAGGCTAAAAATGTCTTCCGGATAACGCAGATGAGCGGTTAGACTTTGGGGCATATCCGAAAGCGGGCGGAAGACACCGGGAAAAATTTTGGCATAGGTTTTGATAATCGGGTCATTGGGATCGGCTTGATAAAAACTAACTGCTCCCCCGTAAGCATCTACTACTACTTTAACTGAATTTCTAATGTAGTTAACTTGGCCATTATTTAATGGTAATGGCTGTGAGTAAGGATACCTGCTAGTTGAAGTGTAAGCATCGAGTATCCAAAACAGCTTTCCTTCGGCAACAACAAGATATGGGTCGCGGTCATAGGTTAAAAACGGTGCTATCTTTGCAACTCTCTCCTTAATATTGCGGTGGTAGAGGACGCGGCTTTTTGAATTTACATCCCCCGACAAAAGTAACTTTAGTGAGCCAAAACGTAGTGTATAGAGGAGACGCCGCAAGGGAGAATTTATTTCAACCCCGCCCTGACCTGCATACGTGCTGTAAACGTTTTCTTCTCCCTTGGGATAATCAAATTCGCGGGACTTGGTTTTGACGATTACATAGTCGTTTACCAGTTCGCCATAGTAGGTTTCCGGTTGAGTGATTGTAAGCTCTTTGACTTCTGACTTGGGCGGAAGATCCTTGACGAACAGTACCGGTAATCCCTCAGGGGTAACCTGATTGACGGGTCCGGCGGCAATGCCATAGCCGTGGGTAAACGTCAGCCGTTCATTGATCCAGTTTTTATTGGGCAAGCTGTCTGATGCTAATTCTCTGGGGGAAAGCATGATTTGGCGCACTTCACCATCAATCGTGTAGCGGTCATTATCGACAGAAGCAAATTCGTAGTAGGTTCTAATCTCCTGGATTTGCGAAAAGGTGGACAAAAGCGGTTCCCTGTCCCAGAGCCTGACGTTCTTGATAGTTAGGTTATTTGCTTCTATGTCAGAAGACGTTAAGACGCGATCGGCGACAGTTTCCCGTTCTTCGATCTTATCCAAGCCATAAGCCCTTCGAGTCGCCTCAATGTTATTTTTGATAAAGGGGGTTTCTTTGGTTAACTCGTTAGGAGAAACCACTAGCTTTTGAAAAACTACCGGAATTACTGCCGATGCAAGCCCAATCAAAATGGTAAAAGAGATTGCTCCAAAAAGAGGCGCAACCCTGCCACTTATTCCGTAAAAAAGTGCCAGAAGTGCAGCCAGGCCATAGGTAAAGACAGAAATGCGCAGCAAAGGTACCATAACGTTAGCGTCTGTAAATGCCGCGCCAAACACGGGACCGCTTTGGCCCGTAAGAAGATTGAAAAGCGAAAGGTAAGAGTTAGCGGCGATGGTTAGTAGAAAAAGGGATAGTAGGATGGCGATGTGGAGCCTTGCTTTATTCACAGAAAAGCTATGCTTATTATCTGCGTTTTTAACCTTCACCAGTTTTGCAAGCGGGCTGCCAAGTTTTTCAATTAACCTGTCAAAGCCGAATTTGCCAAAAAGAGAAGATATGTTAAGGCTACCCCGAAGGACATAGACCGCAGTGCAGGTTGCAAGCGACAATAAAATAAGTATTCTGATAAGCCCAAGGCTCAGGGTGTAAATTGGCAGGGAAAATACGTAAAACGCTATGTCGCGGCCAAACAGCGGGTCGGTTTGACCAAACGGTACGGCGGACGTGAACTTCAAAACGTCTTGCCAGCTAGCAGCTGCGATAAAAGCAACAAGAAAGGAAGCTAAGAGACTTATGACAACGCCGAGCTTTTTCACTTTACGGTCATCCAAACTTATGGGTTGCCCTACTAATGCTTCGGGGATTGTTACCATCCAAGGGACTTTAGAGCGCACAGCTATCAGAAAATTGCCAAGAAGAAAGACTGCTGCTGCCAAGCCTGCCAAAAAGCCTATCGTTACTTTGGCCTGGAGAGACTTCAAAAAAATTTGGGTAAGTTCGACTTCGGAAAACCACCACCAGTCAGTAATTATGGAAGATATTTTTGTGAAAAAAAAGAATATAAAGAGTATAAATCCCAAAAACGCCCAAGAAAAAATTCGTGTTGCGCTCATAAAAAACCGGCCTTTTTTGTCTTGGCCGGTTGTAATTGATGATGGTTCCTGGCTCCAAGACGCAAGTTTTTGACCATTCGTCTTTTTGCTCCCCATCACCCAAGGCGATGTTAGACTGGTGTTTAGTATAGCATAACCGGGTTGTTTACAGTAATTCCGCGAGTTCTAGAAACGATTGCAACCACATGCTGTAAAATGCGGGGATGAAGAATTACTGTTTTTTGGTTATTACATTTACTTCTTCTTTTAATTCTTTCGCGGCCTCTGCCAGCTCATTATCATTTTTGCGTTCCTTTATTAAGTGAAGCACGGTTGGGAGAACCGAGGCTATGACTATCAAAACAATTATTGGAAGTAGGTATTTGTCGACATTTGGGATAAGGTTTCCTAAAAAATATCCAGCCAGTGGCAAACAAACTGCCCACAAAAACCCTCCAAGCAAATTATAAAAGAGAAATTTTGAATATGGCATGTCTCCCATGCCGGCGACGATTGGTGCAAAGGTCCTTACTACCGGTAAGAATCTGGCGATAGTTATGGTTTTGCCACCGTGTTTATCGTAGTAAGATTTTGCCCGTAGTAAATGTTTTTTATGAAAGAATATAGAATCCTCTTTTTGAAACAACTTTTTGCCTACTTTGTGGCCAAAAGCGTATCCGACACTATCGCCGGTTACTGCTGCTGTAAACAGAAGTGGAATCAACACGTAAATATTGAGAATATTCTGAGACGCTAAGAAGCCAGCTGTAAAAAGAATGCTATCCCCAGGAAGAAAAAAACCAACTAAAAGTCCAGATTCAGCAAAAATTATGCTAAATAAGCCAATGTATCCAAACGACTCAACAATCTGTTTAATGTCAAAATGAAGTAACTGTTCCATAAAGGCTCTTAAATTTGATTTTAGCATAGTTGGGTGAGTCGGTGGGTTCTTCATTCGCTATCCACTTCGCTAAAGCTGCGAGGATCAAGAAAGCTTCGAAGGGCAAGCGGTGTGTGGTAATCAAAATATATGGAAAATCTGATACTATATTAATATGCCCATTGTTTCCAATTTAGACCTTTATAAAACTATCAAGGCGTTGAACTTGGTTAATGTTAAGGAATTGGACGAACTATATAAGGTTGCCGAGGACAGAAAAGTAGATTTGGGGCAGGTTATTGTCGAGCATGATCTTTTGACTGATGAAAATTTGGGAAAGCTAGTTGCGGATTATCTAAAACTTCCTTTTGTTGTACTTTCCAAAGTTAAAATTGACGAATCGGTTCTGAGGTCGATACCTCTTTCTATTGCACGCGCAAAAAGAGTTGTTGCTTTTGCGATAACCCCAACAGAAGCAAAAATTGCCACGACTAATCCCACTCAGACAGATTTATTGAAAATGATTGCCCAAAAAATTAATCTTCCGATAAAGGTTTATTATGCTACGAGCCGTGATATAGAAATAGCCCTTTCACTTTATAAGCAAAAATTAAAATCAAAATTAGACGAATTATTGTTGGAAAAGACAGATAGTCATCAAAAAGCGCTGGATATACCGGTAGATCTGATAGTAAACAGTCTTATAGATTATGCATATGACCAGAAAGCCTCGGATATCCATATTGAACCTGAGGATGATTTTTCGCTGGTGAGGTTTCGTATTGACGGAGTTTTGACGGATATATTTAAGTTGCCAAAAAGTATTCATGACCAAGTAATTTCCAGAATTAAAGTTGAATCTAGGCTTAGAACAGATGAGCATTTGAGCGCACAGGACGGCAAAATGAAGGTTAAGCTGACTGAGGAAGAAGTAGATATTAGGGTTTCTGTTGTGCCGGTTGTTGGGGGAGAGAAAACTGTGCTCAGACTGTTGACATCGCATAACAGACAGTTTGGACTTACGGATTTAGGATTTAATCCAAAAGATCTGGAAAAAGTTCGCAGTGCTTTTCAAAAACCATACGGAATGGTGATTTCGACTGGGCCGACCGGCAGTGGAAAGACGACAACAATTTATTCGATTTTAAAGATTTTAAATACGAGAACAAAAAATATTGCAACCATAGAAGACCCGGTAGAATATGAGATAGAAGGAATTAACCAAATACAGGTTAATCCAAAATCAAATCTTACTTTTGCGGATGGACTGCGCTCTATTCTGCGGCAGGATCCGGATATAATTTACGTTGGGGAAATAAGAGACGAAGAAACTGCGGACATTGCGGTCAACAGCGCTCTAACGGGTCATTTGGTTCTGACGACACTTCATACGAATGACGCGGCAACAACCTTGCCAAGGCTTATAGATATGAAAATCGAGCCTTTTTTAGTTTCTACCACAGTAAACTTGATAATAGCCCAAAGACTTATCAGGAAAATTTGCGAACACTGTCGGTATTCTATAACTTCTGACGCTGCCAGTTTAGAAAAGTTTTTTCCTGAGGTATATGTAAACAAGTATTTTGGAAAAGGCAAAAATATTAGACTTTACCAGGGAAAAGGATGTGCTGTTTGCCATAATACCGGATATATGGGGAGAGTTGGAATTTTTGAGGTGATGGAAATTTCAGAAAGTATTAAAAAATTAATAGTTGAAAAATCCGATTCCGCTGTTATCAGAAATGAAGCAATTTCACAGGGGATGGCTACTATGCAAGAAGACGGACTAATAAAAGTTTCTCAGGGCATAACAACTCTGGCGGAAGTTATCCGGTCCACAAAAGAATAATGAAAATATCTGCCCATACTCAAATAAGAATTTCCAATAATATTTCGTTTTTGGATAAGCTGCTTTTTACAAAACATGTCGGCATTATGTTAAAAAGTGGTATTCCGATTGCTGAGGCAATTGACACAATCAAGGATCAATCTTCCAGTACTTTTTTTAGATCGGTACTTACTCAGATCACAAAGGACTTGGAAAACGGGGAAATGCTGGAGAAAGCTCTTTCTAAATACCCAAAAATTTTTGATTCGATGTATGTAAACCTGATCAGGATCGGGGAAGAGTCCGGAAATTTGGAAGAAAACTTAAGTTATCTGACCAAACAACTGGAAAAAGAACATGAGTTCAGGCAAAAGGTAATAGCGGCATCAATGTATCCCGCAATAGTGCTAACGACAGCGGTAGTAGTAGGAGGGGGAGTCAGTTTTTTTGTTTTGCCAAAACTGATTGATCTTTTTAAGTCGCTTGATACTAATTTACCGCTTGCTACCAAAATTCTTTTGGCACTTGCAACATTTTCTCAAAAATACGGAATTTATGTGATTATTGGGTTAATAGCTTTATTTGCTCTTTTTAAATTTTCCCTAAAATATAAATCTTTTAAATATTTGTGGGATAAATTGGTTTTGGCAACACCTGTTATAGGCAAACTGGTACAGGGCGTACAGATGACATTTATTTGTCGAAACCTGGGAACGATGCTCAAAAGCGGTTTGCCAATTGTAAAGGCTATGAAAGCACAGGAAATATCGACCGCAAATCTTGTTTATAGGGAGTATATTGCAAAATTGGCTGACAGTATTGAAAAAGGAAAATCCATAAAGGAAACACTGGAGGAGGGAAAATTTAAATATATTCCTAAAATTGCGGTAAAAATGATTGGTGTGGGAGAAAAGACGGGAAAGCTGGATGAATCCTTTTTATACTTAAGCGACTTTTTTGAGGACAGTGTCGACGATGCCTCGAAGAACTTTTCCAATGTTCTGGAACCGCTTCTTTTACTGGTGATAGGAATGGTGGTTGCTTTTGTGGCGCTGGCTATAATTTCTCCGATTTATCAATTTACCGGTTCTGTAAAAAGATGAAATCCAGGAGAGGTTTTTCTTTGATTGAGCTTATTTTGGTAGTTGCAATAGTTTTAACGTTAGGTGTTCTTTCCTCTGTTTTTTATTCTAGGTTTTTAAACCAAAATTCTGTTTCTGATGTTTCGGACCAGTTTGCGTCTCAACTTAGAAAAGCTCAAACATATGCAATGGCCGGCAAACAAAACACAAGTTGGGGTGTAAAGTATGTCGCTGGCACAATAACCCTTTTTGCTTCCACAAGCAGCGCATTTGATGAGACTTTTGGTGTCAACACTAACATTACTGTTGGCGGTTTTAGTCCAGTTATTTTTGCAAAAGCAACGGGTATTCCAGACTCGACACCGACAATCACGATTTCCGGGGGTGGTAACACAAAAACCGTAAGTGTGAACAGTCAGGGGGCTGTTTCCAGATGAAGGGCTTTTCGGTTATTGAGGTTTTATTGGCAGCAGCGATGTTTATGATCTTTTCGGTGGCAACGGGAACGGTTGTATTGCAAGGATTTTCGGGAAATAGGTTGGGTGAGGAACAAACTATAGCCAGTCAATACGCGACAGAAGGCTTGGAGGCTGCAAGATCGATAAAAAATCAGGCGTTTACTGGTTTGGTAAACTCTGCTGGCGTTGGAATTGTGCAATTCGGTGGGGTTTGGACGTTTTCCGGTGCCAATAACCAGTTCGGTCCAAGTAATAAGTATACAAGGGTTTTGTCAATTACAGATGTCTTGCGTGACGGCAGCGGGAATATTGTTGCCAGTGGTGGGACACTGGACCCTGACACCAAAAAAATTACTTCAACAGTCAGCTGGAATTTTGGACCTAGTCGGCCGGATTCGGTAGTTCTTACAAGTTATCTTTCAGACTGGCGAAAACCTTTAGAAACCGGTGGGCCGATTATGATGGCCTATTCCAAAACAACAACTACCCCTTTCTATCGCACTTGGAATGGTACTGCCTGGAGCGCAGAGGCATCGGCACAAACAGTCGGAGGTAATATAAATTACGTGGCGCTTAAAAGTTCCCGTACCAGAAACGAAGCAGCACTTGGAACTCTTGATGCAAATGGCAATATCAATGTCCAAATTTGGAATGGAACTTCTTGGGGAGCACCTACTCTAATGGTTAATCTTGGAGCGGGAAATTCCACTACCCGCAGCTTTGACTTTGATTACGAAAGAAATGGCGATCGTTTAGTGGTTGCATATCCCGCCGGGGCTGGTAATATTGATTTTGCCTACCGCATCTGGGACGGAACAAGCTGGTCATCTGCCACAACTATTACCACCCCGCCTACTACGTCTATCGTTCGCTGGATTGATGTGACTCAAAATCCCCTCGCAGCCAGCAATGAGATAGCTTTAATAATGCTTGATAATAATATTGACGTCTACGCAATGGCGTGGAACGGAAGCTCCTGGGGCACTATGGATAATCCTGCAGTCTGGGATAATACAGCAGCAATCGCAACCGAAAAAGTGATAGATGTTGCTTATGAGCAAACTTCCGGAAGAGCTATATTTATCTGGGGTGATTCGGTTGCGACTGACCAATACTACCGCATCTGGAACGGGTCTACCTTAACCGCAGCTGCTTTATTGGATATTCCTTTATCTGGCGGTGTTGCCAATTGGGTAGAGTTGGTTCCAAGGCCTAGTTCAAATGAGCTCATGTATGGCGTGCTCGATGGAGGATCGGATATAAATACGAGAAAATGGTCGGGTAGCGGTTGGGATAGTAATCCTCCGCATACTGAACATACAGCTGGTGCAGAGAACAACTCCTCAATGGTTTTTGACATTATTTGGGAAACACATCCTACAAACCCCGGTGAAGCATGGCTAATGTGGGGAAATGGCTCCGCAATCTCTAAGAAACAGTGGTCAGGAAGTGCCTGGGGAGCAGCAAGCACTTTGACCGGAAGCGATGACACTTCATTTATAAGACTAAAAGCAGATCCAAGTTCTGGCGCAATTTTTGCAGGTATTTATGAAGATACCACTTCAGCAGCCGATGATATTTGGGAATCACGTCTTACCGGTGGAGGAACAACATGGAGTGCTAAAAATATTATTTGGGGTGGCCCAACATCAGCAACACCTGTGTTCTTTAGAATTGATATTGCAACACCATGAATATGAAAAAAAAAGCGGGTTTTACTTTTATTGAGCTGATTTTGTATATATCAATCGTGACTATTATGCTTTCGGCTCTGGTTCCTTTTGCCTGGAACATTATTGGGGCAGCTTCTAAAAGTAATACCGAACAGGAAGTGTTTTCCCAGGCCAGGTTTATATCAGAACGCATTAAATATGAGATTAGAAATTCAACCGGAATTAATTCGGTTACAGCAACTTCTATTTCTTTGGTAACTGCAGTGCCGACAACAAACCCTACAGTGATTGATTTTGCCGGTGGAAATATCAGGATTAAACAGGGTGCAGGGGCGGTAGTTGTTTTGAATTCGCCGGATGTGGCAATTTCCGGTTTAACATTTATCAATAACACGTCGGGGGATTTAAAAACCAAAAATATCAGCTATGTTTTTACACTTTCTGCCAATTATGGAACAACCAGGCAGGAATTTGTGGAAACTACCACCATAAGATCTAGTGCGGAGATTAGGACAAATTAAATGAAAACGAAACTCAAAGCCAGAGGATTTATAGCAATTACATCGGTTCTCATAATCTCTGCAGTTGTTTTGGCAATAACAATCAGTGTTTCACTCCTTTCTATTGGGCAAGGGCAAGCAGGATTAGCTTTGACAAAGGGTGAAGACACTTTGTCTTTTGTTGAGGGTTGTGCAGACGATGCACTTTTAAAACTTAGGGCAAGTGCCGGATATGCCGGTGGTAATATCACTAGACCAGAAGGAACGTGCACGGTTGGTGTGTCAACTGCGGGAAGTGTATATACCCTGACCGTTTCCACTAGTAGTACTTTATATAAAAGAACGGTTCAGGTGGTTACTAACAGGGGTAGTTCACTGACTATTACCAGTTGGAAGGAAATATAAGTTTAGGCTAGTGGTTGACAGACAAATAAAATAAGTAATAAACTGGTTATAGAAGATGAAACTGCCCAGTTTAAATCCGCTTGGTATTAAAAGGTCCTCGAAGGGTTTTACCTTAATTGAGCTTTTGGTTGTTATTGCCATTATTTCGGTATTGGCAGTTGTGGTTTTTGTGGCACTTAATCCATCGCAAAGGCTTAAAGATGCCAAAGATGCCAGAAGAACTGCCGATGTGGACACGATTTTGACAGCGATTCATGCGTATATTGTGGACAATAAAGGTGCTTTGCCTACAGGCTTGACTACCGGTATGGCCGAAAAACAACTAGGAACGGCTGTGGCTGGAGCAGCTATTTCAACGGGTGGATGTGCAGTGGTTGCAACTGCGGCCTTGGATATGTCGACACCACTGGTCAAATATCTAAAAGCAATGCCAATTGATCCGGAGGGAACGGCTGCTTTGACACGATACTCTGCAGAGGTGGATTCCAATAATATTGTGACCATAAGGGCTTGTGGAGTAGAAGGTACTGTAAATATTTCAGCTTCACGTTAGGTTATTCTGAGCGAAAAATTCCAATATATATATCAGGTGTGAAATGAATTTTGAGTGACCTGCCTGTCGGCAGGCAGGAGATCAGAGATTCGCGGCCTTAAGAGCCATGGATATCTATTTTTTCTCATAATAACTGCTACAATATAAATATGTTTTTTGGTAGTCCAACCGTTATTGTTAGAGCAAAAAGAAGTGTTTTGGAATTATATTTTCCTCCTAAAAATCAATTCTATAAGTTAGAACTTCCTCAAAATATTGTAAGCTTTTTGGACGTTGTTAACGAAGACTATATTGTAAAATACATTTTAGATTTCTTGATAAAATTAAATAAAAAGTCTGCAAATGTAGATTTGGTTATGGATAGCGAAGTTGTTTTTGTAAAAACAATCGCTAAAACAAATGAAGAGGCCGATAAAATTAGTATTGAGGAGTTTTTCGCAAATATTCCTATTGATCCGGTCAATATTGTCAGAAAGACGTTATTTTCTAATAACCAACATTTTTTATACGCTACGAACAGGGTTTACTATAGTACTATAATTCGAGCATTTGCCAAATATGGTTGGCGCGTAAATTATGTCGCACCTCTTAATATATTTGGATTTAATGCTCACAATCAAGTGCTTGGCGACGAAAATTTGAAGCTTATTAGAAATGGAAAAAAAATGGCTGAGAAAATAAATTTTCTTGATATAGACAAGCCAAAAACCGGTTAAATAAAATTTATTATTCACTTTTTGTTGTTTTTATGAGTTTGAGGTATCCCAGGATAACTGCGATAATAAAACCGGCAGCAACCATTAGGAACCTAAATTTGTCGTCACCGCTTACTATTCCTCTGATGATACTGTAAATAAGCGTAAAAACACCTCCCAAAAGAAATCCGTCGGCAATAAATAATATTTGTTTAAAGAAAGTGAGACTAACAAATAGGGTAATTACTGAGGCGGCGATTGCGACAAGAGCGACATTGCGGTTGTAAGTTTTCATATTCTCAATAAACATTTTCATTTCTTTGTCGTATTGTTCCTGTTTACTCTTTAGCTGGTTAAAGACAGATTCGCTGACCCTTTCCTCTGGTCTGGTGACTTTGAGTTCCGAAGGATATTCTGGTTCTTTTGGAGAAATATAAAACGCTGCAATTCCAAAACCGACAAGAGCGGTAAATAAAAAGGCAATAAATAAAGTGTATACAAACTTTAAAATCATAATTTTACTGTTTTAATTACATTAACATCCCTTTTGTTAATTATGTCAAATAATGTTTGTTTTTCTGGTTGCCAGGTTGTGTTTTCAATTTATTTTTATTATTCATTTGCCATTTTTTTTGTAATAAGCGGCACGAAAACTACCGGTTCGATGTCTTTGATGATTGTTGATCGGCCTTTTTTTGTGATGAGTTTTAGAATTTGGCTGTCTGGCGATTGTCCGACCGGGACAATAAGCCTGCCGTTATTTTTGAGTTGGTTGATAAGTTCATCGGGAATTGTTGGTGCGGCTGCGGCAACGATTATTGCGTCATATGGCGCATATCTTGCCAAACCTTTTGAGCCATCTGCATTAATAACACGAACATTAATATAACCAAGCGAGATGAGTTTTTTGCGGGCAGAGTCTGCCAATTCTTTTATAATCTCCACAGAATAGACTTCTTTTGCCAGCAGCGATAAAATTGCTGCCTGATAACCGGAACCTGTGCCGATTTCCAATACTTTTTCTCTGCCTTTTAGCTTTAATGCTTGCAGCATAAGCCCAACCAAAGACGGTTGACTGATTGTTTGGTTTTTTCCAATCGGCAAAGCTATATCAAAATAAGCGTCTGTTTGATAACTTTTTGGGACAAATTTATGTCGGGGAACCAAACGCATAGCCGAAAGTACTTTTTTATCATTAACGCCAGCGGTTTTAATATAATCTTCGATTAAAATTTCTTGCCACTTTTTAAAATTGTCTACCATTGTTTTATCAATATTGGCACATCTTTCGGTTTTACCTTTAAGAATTTTGCTATTGGCCTGCTTTGTTTCCGGCTGTGCCGAATTGGTGAAATTATATTAAAATTTCCATTTAAGTTCCAGTGAATTGATTTTTGCTGTACTCAGGAGTAGAATTCCACCACTAATAAACAAATAAATGAGCAAAGAAAGACCATCGGCCATTGTTACTACCGGAGGTACAAAAGAGCCTATCGACGATGTTCGTTTTATTACGAATTTTGCGACAGGCCGATTTGGCCACACCATTGCTCGAGAACTTACAAGTTTAGGTTACAATGTTACTGTCCTTGCTCCAAGAGAAGTACCAATATTGGCGGGAGGAATTATTGATGGCGTTAACTATGCTAACTTTACAGATACTGATAGCTTAAAACAGGCGATTTATGAGCAAGAGAAGCCACAGATAATTTTTCATGCTGCTGCTGTTTCGGATTATAGACCCAAAAAAGTCGAGGGAAAAATGCCTTCTGATAAGGAGAAGATAACCGTAAAACTTGAAAAAACACCCAAGATTTTATCCGGACTCAGAGAACAATTAGGCAGAAAAGCTTTTATTGTAGGCTTCAAACTGCTTTCCGGTTCAAACAGACAGCAATTGGTTGATGCCGCTCTTATACAAAACAGACAAAATCATCTTAATCTTACAGTTGCTAACGATTTGCAAGATTTACACGATGGGATGCATCCTGTGGTTTTAGTAACTGCGGAAGGTGGAGCTATTGACTTAAAAGGTACACGGGAGGAGGTTGCACGAAATCTTGTAACGTTTGTCAAAAAAAGGTCACAAGTAATTTGGTATAAAACTTCTGGGGAAGGCGAGAAAACTTGGTTGAACACTCCATCTGCCGAAGACAAAGAGAAATTTGCAGATGCGCTTTGCTTTGCCCAGGAAACAAATTTGCTTTACGACACTTCTGGAAATATTTCAGTCAGAAGCGGTGATCAGTTGATAGTCAGTCCAAGACAGCTTGATAAAAGTAAAATTGTGCCGGAACAGGCTGCTATTGCACGAGTGTATCATGCTATAAATAGCGTTTATTATCGCGGAGAAGTAAAGTCTTCTATTGATACTGCTGTTTCGGATTCCCTCTACAGAAAATACCCGGACATAAAATATATGCTGCATTTTCATACCCCTTGGGGTTTGGCAGAAGCGACAACCACATTCCCATATCCCTGTGGGGTAAAGGAAGAAACAGGTGAAATTGAAAGTGTTTTAGGAGATAAACCAAGGGGCGAATTTGCTGTTGAATTATTGCATCATGGTTTTCTGGTTGGTCTTTCGGAAGGTGGAATAGAAAGGCTCCGAAGCGAATGGGAAGAAAATGTTACTGAATTTAAGAAGCATTTGGTTGATGTTAAACAGCAAGACGTTTTGGATACTGGAAAACTAAAGCCTGTTTTTGCAGGTGTAGAAATAGTTGGTGTAGTTTTGGAAAGGCTGGAGGGATCGGCAGTCTATTTGGGAGAAAAATCTCGAGGTAAAGGGGTTGGTAAAAAAATTGTGGAACAATTAATCCAAAGGCAAATGCCTATCCAGACAATTGACGATTGCGGTGTTGTAGAGTTTTATACAAAGTTTGGGTTCACCGGAGAAAAAGACCAAAATGGCCTTTATACTTTTTATCCTCCCAAAATAACAGAATCGGACCCTATTTTTAACAGGATAGAAGAGTGGGAAGTTAAATAAAATTTTGTCCGCGGGGTTTTGTTATTTGGCCTATAATGTTATATAATTCCACGCTATGCCTGAAAGACAAGAAAGCGGTGAATACAAAAACCGTCACAGGAAATCTATATCCCTAGAAAGTTATCGTGGGGTAGGTAATGGAATCATGGAGCTTAACGCTCCGATTGCAGATCAGTTTATGAGTACAGCTGATATGCGAAATGATATCGTGATTCTGCAAAAGCCCCACGACAGAGTAAGGGAATACGACGAAGTTGGTAGTGTTAAGGTTGCTAAGCTGTTAAAACTACCGAGTCTGAATTTGTGGAAAGGCGACGGGATTGTTTCTACGAAAAAAGAAGGCGACACAATTTTAATTGCTATAGATGACCAGGAGATATCGCAGAGAGTGGCAGATAAAAACGACGGAAAGAAAAGCTTCGACGAGTTATTTGTTGGGGAATTTCAAAGAGAAGTAAGGCGCGGTCTTTCTACTTGTCTTAAGATAGAAAAGCTATTAAATGGAGGTTCATATGGATTGGGTTTTATAACTGCGCAAGGTCATTTTATACTTTGGGATTTGTATGTAATTCCCGGGTCAGTAGGTTTTGAATTAATCAACGGTACAGATCCTCTAGTTGGTATTAGCAGAATTGCTGCGTCCGTAGGGATTGCACACATTGGGGGTAATGCAATCACATGGGTGGCAGTTGTTCGTGATAAAGCTCGCGAATCTTTATATAAGGCAAGTGGAAGAGTTCGCAATAGTTTGTTTTCAAAAACGATTCCTGATGATCCTTTTGTTAAACGAAATCCTGTGGATTTTGTGATGCCTACTGTACCTATCGACAAATTAATCAGAGGAGAACTTTATTTGGCAGGAAAAGGTAGAAAGTTGATAAAAAAAGCATAGTTTTAATTTTTTTCTTTAAAATCTTAGGAATAAAAAAATAATTTTTCTTCCGCTGATTTTCATTTTCTGATTTTTTGCCCTACGTCGCTTATGCTTTGAAGGGTAAACTTTTTAGCTTCAAAGTTATATAATTTCCGATTATGGTTACAGAAAGAGAACCGGCTTCCGAAAATAATGCCTATCTTGAGAGAAACAAGTTGGTCCTATCCGAGCTTAGAGACAAAAATATTTCCTTTGTGTGCCAGGATATTGTCGGACAGAGTTCGTGGCAAGTATTTTACACAGCTGGCGTTGTAGATTCCTCAGTACTTGGAAAACCAATCCATATTGGGATTAAAAGAAGAAGCACGGAGTTTCGTGATTCAACTGGCTATTTGACAAAGGAACGTTTTGTAAATGAACTGGCAATTCTTTCTGCAATTTCAAACGGTTTTCCTGGTCTTTCAGAATCATTACCGGAATTTTATGGGATGCTTGTAAATAGACAAGGGATAGCTGTAGGTATTATCACAGAGGATTTCTCTGAAGGTGGGTTGCATAAGGTACGGGAAGGTGGATTTAGTCCATACAAGGTTAGAAGTTTGTTCGTGGAGGGTTCAGTAAATGATGATTATATACAAAGAAGTGCTTTTACCGTAAATGGTAAAACTAGGTTAGGTGATTTTTGGTACTTTTGGAGACACGAAGATGAGGAAGAAAATGCAAAAAGAGTTGGAGTGGACAGGATTCGACAAAGGATTGCAGATTTTACGCTTGAGGTAGACTTAGAAATTTAAGATTTTTGCTTTTTTAATCTGCTGGTTGATTATTCTACAAAAGTTAGGGCGATGCCTTTTTTGTCTAATCGGCCAGTGCGGCCGATACGGTGGATGTAATCTTGGTAAGTTTCCGGAAGGTCGTAATTTATGACATGGGAAACATTGTCGATGTCTAAGCCTCTTGAGGCGACGTCGGTAGCAAGCAGAATTTTGATATTGTTTTGTTTAAAACTGGCAAGAACTTTCTGACGATGGCCTTGGGTTTTGTTGCCGTGGATGGCTCCAGTCTTAAAACCCCGATCGGTCAGTTCCCGGTTTAATTTTTCGACACCATGCTTGGTTCTGCCAAAAATTAAGACTTTGTCAAAACCGTCTTGTATCAATAGATCGTGAAGCTGGTCGACTTTTTTGTCACGACTGGTGACATGGATAACATTTTGTTCTACGTTTTCGGATGTTTCCTGTTTTTTTACGGATATTTGAACGGGATTATCGTTGACAAAAGTTCTTAATACATCAGTCACTTTGCTGGATATTGTAGCTGAGAAAAATAAAGATTGGCGTTTTTGGGGTAGGTACGAGATGAAAAATTTAATATCGCCAATAAAGCCAATGTCGACCATTAAATCTACTTCGTCCAGAACGAATGTAGCGTAGTCTTCCAAGTAAATTATTTTTCTATTGATTAAATCTTTAAGTCTTCCAGGTGTGGCAATTACTACCTGCGGATTTCTGCGAAGTTCAAAAACCTGCCTGTTCATATTTGCTCCACCGATGATTATGGTCGAATAAACTTGCATACCACGGGCCAAGCCATGGAGTTCATCGTTGATTTGCAATGCCAATTCTCGAGTTGGGGCAATGATTACGGCTTTTTGGCTTTTGTCCTTGTAAAGTTTGTCTAAAATTGGAATTAAAAATGCTGCCGTTTTGCCTGTTCCTGTTGCTGCCAGGCCTATTAAATCTTGACCAGAAAGAATTGGTTCTATTGCCTGATCCTGGATTTGTGTAGGCTGAGAATAGCCTAGATTTTTAATGTTTTGTTTTAAGATATCGCTAATTAGAAAATCAGCAAAACTATTTTGGGGTATAAACTGCGAATAAGGTGTAATTTCTGCGGCTTTTTTAATGAATCGAGTTATATCGTCACCGAGCCTGTTTTGTGGCTTATAATTGCGATAGGAAGAATAACCACCTCTAGTGGATCTGCCGTATGGTCTATTGGCACTTCCTGCACTGCGCGAGAAAGTGAATCTGTTAGGTCTTGTCGACATTATTTTTAAATTGAAAAGAAACTAAAATTGTGGCAAAAAAAAATTTAGACCAAATATCTTAGTGAGCTACTTTGAAGATATTTAATCTAACCTTTTGAGGATAGAACCTTTGAATAGCTCTGTATTTACAAATCAACTATAAGAACTATAACATAGCTTGAAGAATAATGCAAACCTATAGGTTGAATATTTGTTAATTTTGGATTAAGGTCCTGAAATTCATTTTATCAGATAGCACATAAATGCTAACTGTCCAGAAGTTTTGTTTGGACTTTGTATGAATAGGCCGTTCTAGTATCGTTTTTCCCTGAATCTATCGGTCTTTCTATATTCGTGATTAAAGAATTATCAAGTGGATGGGGAAGCGAGATTTTATTACCTTTTTTCAACTGGAAAATGGTTTCTGCCGTTTCATCATCCTTTAGAAAGCCGGTGCCGGAAATTAATTTACGGACAAGCGTGTCTGTTTCCTTTATGTTCGGCTTAAAATGCGTATCCTTTTGTTTATCCCTTAACATGGGGAATTTGCTTTGAGTTGTTGTCGAACTGGGTTCTGCTAGTGTGTATGACGTAACGATAATTGTTCCATCTCCATTTCTTTGGGCAGGTTCACCAAAGAGTGCTGTTGACAGAAGTTTTCTTGCTTGGTCGGAATTAGGTACGCGCTTCATCTGTTTAACCATATGATTTAGAAAGTCGTCATCAGTGCCAAACAGGTGGGGCAGTAATTTGTTCATCTCGTTTATAATACCATTGCCTTTAAAGAAGTTTGCAAGTTGTTCTGCAAGTATCGAATAACCAAGACTGTCCAGTTGAGTTCTTGCCAATTCCTTGAAGATCTCTCTTTGTGTTTTTGTTTCACTATTATCTGAAGGTTCGGGAGAATAAATAGGTTCGTCAGGTGATTTTGGCATACGAAGATTATATTATATAACGCATAATTTAGAATATGTCTGATTGCATAATACATAAAGATCATCACAAAGTTAAAATTGAGACTTAGGTGTAGGTTAGTTTAGTTTAAAAACTTGATTATTAACCACCTGTGTGATACTATAGGCTGATGAACGAGCGTGATGATGGTGAGCCTCAATTGCCGACAATTTTACCGGACGGTCAAGAATTTGTTGCTGGAAATAAATACGAGCAAAGCTTGGCTGACCGTATGGTGCTTTCGGTAGAAGATAATCCTGTTGATTTTATAGATCTTGGTGATAATATTTTTGGTTCCCATTTCAACAGTGAAACTTTCGGTGGTGCACTAAATTCTTTAATTGATAATTTAAACGAAAAACTTAAGGAGAAAAAATGGCAAATTGCCAATAATGGTTTAACGCTCGACGAGCAGAAGCTTTGGCTAGAAAAAGTCCCAGAAGAAATTAAAGTTGATATAAAGGATATGGTAGTTGTTGATGAAGCACGAAGGGCGCTGGAGGTTTTTGCCCAGGATTTCTCTAGCAATTTTATTGAAAAACTATCTATTATAGACAAAGCTAATATTCAGGAGGCCATGTTTCAAGACCCTAAAAAAGTAAAAGCAGAAATTGACGACGTAACAAAAACAGTTGCAAAAGTTAAAAGTGGTGAATTCCAGGTACCCAAAAACAGTCAGTTATTAGAAGGCACGACTGTTGATAAAATTGATTTAGTAAAAGATAGGCTTAAGGGGCTTTTGGCAATGTCTTTAGTTGATCCAAAAAATAAAACAGTCAGGTCGAAATTTGGTTGGGGAAAGGAACTAAACGAAATGATGCTTTTTGCCGGAGGCGGAGATGCAGGGCGTGAGGTTGTTTGTGAGGCAATTTTTAATCTTAACAGTGTTGAACAAGCGCTTGTTCTCTCACAGATGTCTATGACTAAGCGTTACGAAATACTACTAGTTGGTCTTGATGAGATCAACGAAAGGGAAATGGCAGGCTTTATTAGTAATGCCACTTTCAAATTTAATAAAAGTGCAGATACGGAAGAGTTAGAGCAAATAGTGTCTAGTATAATGGCTCGTGACAATTTGCATGGTTTTGAACCGGGTAAAGTAATAGATGCATTGGAGGCGCATTATCCTAACAGGACAGACATTATTTACAGAGAAATGATAAATGCGGCCAGGCAAGCAGATTTTGTCCATGATTTGATGGGATTTTTTAGCTCTAATGAATTGACTGCCAGATGGGCAACCAAACTTGAAGAAGGCTTTGGAGATGATCCTGGTTATATTAGAATTGACAGGAGGATTTAAGAATGGAGCGACATGGGTTGGTAGAAGTTACTTCACAAGAATCACCGGTATTTTCCGACGAGCACAAAAATGCACTGGTCAGGCAAACAACATTATATTTAGAGAGTAAGCGCATCTATATAGACAAGGCTTCTTTTGATCGTGGGGCGGATGTTATTGTTGACGCCTTAAAGCGAGGTCTTAGTTTGGCAGGTGTAGATTTAGCACACGCTGGACGAAGTATCACGAAGTATATAAAGTCCGGCCTAGAAGAGCGGGATAGTATTAAAACTGGGGTAGGTGAAGTAATAAAAAAAACTTACGATTTAGGATCTGGTTATGTTGGTGAACTGGCGCTTCCACAAGAATTGATTAGGCGGGCAGAGGAAGAAGCGGATAGTTTTAACTTAAATGGGAATGTCGCTGTTTCGGAAAGATTGCATAGACTTGCCAAGATAAGGCAACAAAGCCTTGGTGAAATTAGCGATAAAGTGATTGGTTATTTACCGGAAGTTTTGTTTGCCAATGCAAAAGAAAAATTAAAATCAAATGATGAAAAATCGCGTCTTATTAAAAACGCAATTGTAAGTACAGTATTTTCCAAAAAAATTAATCCAATAATTTCGATTGATGAACTCTGGAGCAATTTTAAAAGTTACCAGCAAAACACTGGAAATTATTTTAATGAGCAGAACTTTTTTGATATAACCAAAAAATTAAATTTAGACACAGATCAAAGTGAATACTTGAAAGATTTGTTTTATCAGCTGAGGGGAAATTTTGAATCCAAAAAAGCTGACACTTTTAATGCTGGCGATAAAGATAAATTTTATTTGAAATTTTCCAGAGAGTTATTACTTTTGCATCCGGCTTTGGAGGAGGAGCAAATAATTTTAGATTACGACAAGCGTGACGGATTTACCCAAAGCGTTTGGGACAATGGAGTTTGTCATGAAATAGGCGGTTTTAAAGTACCGTCCAAGGGTATTTTGATAGCCGCCTTAAGGCAAGCGGAGGCAGCAGGGTCTATTGCCAAGGTAAATAGGATAAAGGAGGCTATCAGGTCGTGGAGTAATCTTGATGTTGATAAAGTGAAATTTCCCAAAAAAATTTGGGAGGTTCAAATGCAAAATGATAATGATAATAAAGTAATAAAATCATTAAGAGCGATCGGGGGAGAAAAAAAAGATCCAAGGGATGACATAGAGGAAATTTTAACCAAGAAAAGAAAAGAATTTGGGCAGGCATCTTTTATCTATAAGGTGACACAAAGGCAAGTTAATTTATCAAGAGAAAGGTTAGCAGAGGCGGAAAAGCTTTTGGCATTGGCAAAAGAAGGTGGGGAACAAAGGTTTCAACTTCCCAGGGAATATCATTTGCTACTGCTCTCCAGAAAAATTTTATCATATTCAACGTCTCTGACGAGTTTGTCCAGTAATATAGACAAGAATGGAAAAGTCTTAAGGGATCAGTTAGGGGGATATAATGAGGGGCGTTTTATTCAAGAAGGCATAACTACGGTAGCGCCGCAAGTTTATAACTCGGAATATTTTTTGAAATATGCAGTGGCATTTGAAAGGATGTACGAGATTGTAATGAAGTCTGGTGACAGGCATATATTTAAAAAAGTTTCTGTTGAAAACCAAAAGGGATTTAGTGATTTTTTGGTTCGTTATATAAAGCTTTTGAAAAATGAAAGTTTTAGAAAGCATTATGGTTTTGCCAGAGTGACAAAATGGGATAGAAATGTGTTTTTAAACCTGGCAACAAGAAAACCTGAAGATAAGAAGGTTTTAAATATGGTTTCAAAAATTATTTTGAGAACATTAAGGCCAAAGATAAAAATGATGGAGAAACAGTATCTGGCTATAGAAAGAGCCAAGGAAAACCGCGAAGAGGTTAAAAAGAAAAAAGAATTAATTTCCTCTGGTGGGGAGATTTCTTACGGTGAAGATGTTTATCGAAATATTGAATGGGGAGAAAATTTTCATCGTGAGGCAGAAATTTCGGAACTGGGTAGTGATTTAAATGAGAATTTGGCAGGTGAGGCACTGGATTTTACAAAATTACATGTGCAGCGTTTTTCTAGATATTTACCGCAAATTATAGACAAAGAAGGGTTCAGACAAGGGATTGTAAAGTCGCTTCCAGATTTAATGGAAAATATAGCCATCAGACAACAGTGGATACAGGCAGAAAAAGAAAATAACCCGGAAAATTATGAAAAAAGCAAGGCCTATATCTGGAGGGTTGCAGACTTAAATGCAACCAAAGATGCCTTGGGTCAAGCCCATTATTTTTTAGAGCAATTAGATTCAAAGTATTTTCGTTTTGATATTGCAGGCGGTATGAAGACAAGAAGGTACTTAGACTTGATTTCGAAAAAGATTATTCTTTTAAATAGATTAAAAAGTTTACCAAAATTGAGGGAAGATTTTGAAAGGATGGGTAGGGAAGTTGAAAAGTTGGAGATAGAATTGAAGTTGTTTGAGACAATAAAGAGAAAAGCTGAAACCTTGCAAAAATTAAAAGATCTTAAGGCAAATGATCCTGTAAAGAACCATATTGGGCGAATGAAAGATTTGGAGTTGGCGGTTAAGGTTTAGCGCTGGTGTGACAAAAAGTATGCTAATATGGTAATATATCTGTGAATACAACCTTTGAGTGGAATGATGGGAAGAATCTCGAGAATAAGCGTAAGCATGGGGTAGATTTTAAAACTGCCCAATACGTGTTTGCCGATTCGAAACTGGTAATTGCTAAAGATTTGGAACATAGCAGGTCAGAAAAACGTTTTTACTGTTTCGGTAGAGTGAAAGGGGGTGTTTTGACTGTCCGTTTCACTTATAGGAAAAACCGTATCAGAATAATTGGTGCAGGTTTTTGGAGGAAAGGAAAAAAGATTTATGAAGAAAAAAATCGTATATACAGATGAGTTAATCAAAGCAAGAGTGATCGAAAATTTCTTGCCAAGTCCGGATAAGTTGATCTTTAAAGAAAAGAAAACTAGGGTGACTTTGGCTCTGAGTGACAGAAGCCTAGATTTTTTCAAGAGTGCTGCCAAAAAACATGGTGCTTCATATCAAGCGATGATAAGGCGTCTTATTGATTACTACGTAGCCAACCAGAAAACTGCATAAGGCTTCGATACCGCGCGAATTGATTTTTGCCTCATTTGAGCGTAAGATTTGCAATTAGTTATGGCAAATGCAATAGAATCTGGTATTACACCCGAATACAAACCAAAAATTTCAAAAACTAGACTTGTTTTTAGGGTAGGCGGTGCTGTTGTGGGTGTAGGTGGTATGGTGGCCGCAGGTGCTGGATTTTATGATACATATCATAATATTAGGCCGGAAATAAGTGCATTACGAAGGCAAGTAGATTTGGAATATCCAAAACCTTCCCACGATACATTAGATGTTTCTCTTGACCAAATTGCTCAATTCAGAATTGATACCAATGTTGCTTTAGACAATCATGACTACGATAAGTATTGGCAATTGGTAGCAAGCCAAGAAGATGCGCAAAAAGCAGCGCAAATGGTAATTAAACAGGACGATATAAACCAGCAACAGCTCTCGATTGCACTAGATAATAGTGGTTTAGGTGATAGAGATACAAAGGATTTTATCGTAACTTTTGGAGGTTTATATGCAACTGTCACAGGCTTCGTTGTTACTTCTTTGAGTATTATTGTGCCGAGACGTAAAACTGAAAATACAAGTCGATTGGTTCCAAAAACAACTTAAAACTTCAATTATTTTTTTGATTTTTCCCGCGAATTGATATTTGCCTCATTTGAGCGTAAGATTCGTGTTTATGATTCCTGAATTTGTGGATTTAAGAGTAAGAATGATGCCTGAAGATGAAAGAACATTTAGAACGGCAATTTCGCAGTTTCCCCAATTTAATATCATTGATAGAACTAAAAAACCGATGAAGGAACTTAAAGAGGCCGACCAATTGGCCTGGGAAGATGAACTAGACGATTTAAGAGTTATGATTAGCGCAGTTAGGGAAGCGGTGGATAGCGGAAATCAAATTTCAGAACAGGGTTTTAGGAAGTTGAACCGTTTTGAAAGACAACTTTCTGAGGAAGAATTCAGAAATAGGGTTATTGGTGCATTAGACCGTTCAGTTGCGGCATATGAGACAGAAGGTGAAAGGACCTGGATATAAACGGCCAGATGCAGTATTCATTTATAGAAAAAAGCGCGAGGCATTGACACCAAGGAATATTAGGATTGCTGTAGGCATATTTCACCTTGATGGCGAGGTTATTGACCCAAATGTAATCTTGGCTAGAGAGAGCACTCATACAGATGTTGGTTATTATGTTAGTCAGTTGCAGTTGGCTCTCAGCCGATTGATTATTTGATTTTTGCCTTGTTTGAGCGTAAGATTTTTTCATTTTTAGCTTGACACTTTTGTAACTGATGTGTATACTTTAGTTACTATGCAAACTGTTATTCACATTAGGGCGGACAAAGAAGTTAAGGAAAACGCGCAGAAGGTGGCAAAAAAGATGGGCTTAAATCTCAGTGACGTTATAAATGCATCTTTGAGGAATTTTATCAGGACCCGGGAGGTGATTTTCTCGGATGCGCCACAGATGACACCGCAATTTGAAAAGTACCTGGAAGGAATAGAAGAGGACATAAAACATCACAGAAATTTGGTTGGACCCTTTGAAACACCTCAGGAGATGGATAAATTTCTTGACTCACTCAAGTAGCGCTTCGATATGAAGATTTATCTTCATAGAAAGTTTTATAAAGATTACGCCAAATTATCCCCAAAACTCCAAAAAAAGTTTAAAGAAAGAAGAAATTTATTTTTGATGGACGAATATAACGTGGTTTTAAACAATCATGGATTGACTGGGCGATGGTCTGGTTATCGTAGTATAAATATTACGGGTGATATAAGAGCGATATTTAAAAGAGATCAAGATGCTACAACTTTTGTTGCCATTGATTCCCACAGCAACTTATACGGTTGATAGAAATTTCCCCGCGAATTGATTTTTGCCTCATTTGAGCGAGATTTTTGGTATAATTTCTTCCTGTTATGCAAGCAGAAAAATTATTTTATCCTTACATTCCGGGCGAGTATGGAATACCTTTTTCGGATTTAATAGGTGAGTTTAAATTAAAAAGAAAGCGCTTTGGAGCTATCTGTGGCGGATCCGGGGCAGAAATGGAATTCAAATTCGATGGTGGATTGATATCTGTTCGGGATGTAGCACACCCAGATAGAGGTATGTGTGCAAGGCTTGCATGTGGTGTAGCATCTTTTAACATTCAAACGCGCAAGCTTTCCACAGACCGTTGGGAAAACGAACCGGATTTGCATCCGGATATGTTTGCGGCGAAGTTTGTTTCGTTTGCTCTGGAATATTTCCAAAATGAAGGAGAAGAGGTAACTGCTTGTGAAGGCTTGTGGGCTAAAGGAAGCGTCAATCGGGAAACTTTTTTGAGAGAATTACGAATCCATGGGGATCATGTGATGGCCGCTAGGGCAACCTGGTCCGGGAAATTATTTTCGTCACTCGGTTTTTCCAGAATAGAAAGAAGTGATATTGAAGTAACATATGCTGATAAAAATTTAAAAGTAAAGGCCATGTTTCGCAGGCCGTTTTCGGTTGAGCTTTGCCCCTAATAGCATTTGTTGATAAAAGTCCAGGCATTTGATTTTTTCCTCATTCGAGCGTAAGATTTTTGCTTTTTGTTTAATTTAGATGTAATATATGTTTTCTAAATATGGTAGATCGAAGATCCGCTATTGGTGGACAGGAAAATCAGGCAGAGTTCGGTGTTGTAAAACGTGAGGGTACGTTTCTTTCCGAAGGCCTTGCTTTAAAATATGGCCTTTTTACTCCGGATAGAGAACCAACTCAAGGTACAGGTACGATTTTAACTTTTCATGGTGCTGCTACGGCTGGTGGGCGCGGAAGGGTTTTGTTTGAAGCCTTACAATCTAGGCTGGCTAGAGAGGGTTATTCATCTTTCACTTTTGACACGCGGGGCGTTGGCGAAAGCGAGGGCCAATTTGTTGATAGCACGCTGGGAAAGAGAGTAATAGATGCCCAAAACAGTTTGGATTTCCTTTCTCAGAATGAACCAGCAATTTCAGAAAATGTGATTTTAGTAGGTTTATCGATGGGTGGTCATATAGCAGCAAGATTAGCAGGTAATGATCCAGAAAGATTTAGGGCTTTGGTGTTAGTTAATCCCGCTGCCTATGCAGTAGAGGCAGAAGATAAGAAATTAGCACCAACAATGGAGTTTAGCGATGTGATCAGAAGAGAAGGTAGCTGGCGTACTTCGCGTGCATTTGGAGATATAAAAAACTTTCCTGGGCAAATTCTTTTTGCAGATAGTGAATTTGACGATGTTATTCCTGGGGAATTAAAACAAGAATATTATAAGGCGGCTGCATCGAGGGATTTGATGAGGCATATGCAAATTGTTGAATTGCGAGGCATTAAACATGCATTTTTCACTTTAGACAATCAAGAAGCTGTTGTGGCTAGAGAATTTTTATATAAAGAAATTGCTGCGTTTGCTTGGCGCAACTTCACCAGAGATAACCCTGGCATGTAGCGCCCCCTCCCTAAGTTTATTCTCCGTGAACACGTTTGAGTTCCAACGAATTGATTTTTGCCTCGTTTGAGCGTAAGATTTTTGTAATGTTATTTCCAGTTTTTGACTGAAATAGAAATATTAATGGAATTATTTTTGATCAGTTTTTTTAGGTCTTTTGTTTTTAAAATGCTTTGAATATGGAAAGTATCTTCTCCTTGTTCGTTTTTGGCAATCCATGCGACATACGTAGCGCCGAAAACATCTAATTTACGACTCTCTCCCTGCTGAACGATGCCATCTGAGAATAAGACTAATGGCTTGTTTGGGTTATGGCTTCCAACCAGAATATTCATTGAATCTTTTTCACTTACTCGTACTCCGTCTAAACGGATTGAGCCTCCCAATTTTGAGATTGCACTAATTAAATCTTCAAAAGAAATACTATTGTTTGAAGTGACAATTGTTTCATTTATAACAAGAGCTGTTTTTGGAGGTTCGCTTTCGAGTGCTCCGCAAATTTTTACAGCTGATTGTGGAAGTTCGGCTTCGGAGTATCTTGACTTGTGAAGACTCTTTTTATATTCGAACCATTCTTTTTGAAGAAAAAACTCATCATATTTTCTTATTTCAGCACCCAATATGATGTCTTTCACAATTTGGGACTTTTTGGGTCCGTATTCTTCTCCAATTCTTTCTACAAACCTATCGAAATCCGGATTAGGAGCTTCGTAGATAAAACCTGATGCAGACTCCATGAAAAGTACCTCAACGGAATTGCCTAAAATCAGTAATTTGGATGCATCCAAAAGAAATTTGCCATTCTCTTCCTTGAATTTTTCAAGAGCTTCCTGGGGAGAAATAAATTTTCCTTCCCATTCAAGTTGATGTTTTAGCAATTCAGCGTAGAACCTAAGATCTTCTCCGAGAGTATTGCCGTCAAATTTCCCGAAACAGGCGTATATATATTCGATGTTATCCATTAAATTTTGGTTTAGTCCTCTTTCTGCGACATAAGCTCTTGCAAAATCTGCGTTGAACTTTTCAACAGCTTCATATTCGTTTTCGATAATTCCAAGCTCGTTGAGTGGACCGATAAGTTCGTAAATACCATTTGAACTTTCTTTATCACCTACCAAGAGGTAATTTACGTCTCTTTGAAACAATTCTTCCGTAACCTTTTCATCGCTGATGCCAAGCGGTTCTCCTTTGACAGTATCCAAATCGCAGAAACCACCCGAGGCAGTAATATTTCCAGTATGCGGGAACCAATGGATTAACCCAAGATTATGCATTCTTGCAAGATTCAGAGCTATTTTTTGTGGCAGGTATCTAAGAAAATATCTTTGGACGTCGTTTGAGTTATTGATATCAAAGTGTTCAGGAGTCTGAGACTGGAGTTTTTCGGTTTGGTTTATGGTTTCGAAGACGTTTGCCAATAGGTAATAAAACTCTAATTTTGATCTTGCTTGTCCAAAATCTTTCAGCCTTTCAGAAACTTTCATGGCTCTTGCGGTAATGAAGAAAGTACGTCCGTCCAAAACTTGTGATAAATGGGGAATATCTTGGCGTGTTAATCTGTAGAAATGTTTTTCGGGATCTAGTTCGTTTTCTTTTGCATCTTGGTCCCAAACTTTCTTCACCATTTGTTTTTTAAATTCACCTATTGTGTCAGCTTGACCATCAAACGGGAGTTCTTCGGGTTCCATAATTTTAACTATTGCTTCCGTATCAACATTTGCGGACCTCAATAATTGAGAGGCTCGGAGAACTCTTATCATGGCGTCACTGTCCTGCAGTCCATAAACTAGAATTCCTCCCGGCGCAGTGCTGCTTTTGTAGCAGCCTGGATCTTCTAAATTATTACCCTTTAAGGTGAGGGAAGTAAAAACGTTTCCGAATTCGTCCGCCCAGAGAATTCTGCTGTTTTGGCCGAATCTCATTTCGAATGAACGCAGATGATATCGGGTTATCCTTCTTAGGGTTATTTCGTCTGGTGTTGGTGAAACGTCGTTTACTACTACCTGCGAAAATTGTTCGATATGCCCGTATTTAAAAGGGGAACGTGCAATTTCAGCCTCGGTTCCCTTAAGATCAATATAAGTGACTGAGGGAATTTTTACGGATGGCAACTTTCTGTAAATCTCACTTGCCATGCAAACTACTTGAAATTATTCTTTACCGTCTTCCATGCGTAGGCTGGAAGTTGGTTTTGGGGGTTTAACTTTAAGCGAAAAATTCTCGGCAGCTGTATGGAAACCTTTTGCAAGATCGCGAAAGTCAGTTTCGGAAGCGCTTCCAGTAGTTTTTGCTTTTGTTGCTGCTTTTTTTGCGAGAGATTCAAGCTTTTTATAGAGGCTTTCCGGTTTCATTCCGGTCGAAAATCCTACGTTTTGGACTCGGTCTATTGCGCCTCGGACTTCACCGACATTGAAATCTCCTGTTTGTAGCGCGTTTTCAAATTGCTGCTCAGCAACTTTAAACGGGTTCGGTTGTGGTGTGCCTTCTTTTGGATTTGGCATGTGACGAATAGTACCATGAAGTGAACCTATAGTCAATTAGAACTAAGCGAATTGATTTTTGCCTCATTTGAGCGTAAGATTTTTTGCGAAATGGTTTTTTATTATGATTGATAAAACATCTGTAAATATTATGAGGCGTGATTCGTCTGAAAGGGAAAAAATCGAAACTAAACGTTTTGGATTAATAAAAGACCTGACAATTTTAGCTGGATCAGTTTTTGGTTTATCTATCGCACTTGCTACAAAAGATTCTGTTAATATTAGATTTATTCTAGGGGAATTTTTTTTATTCCTTGCACTTTTTTCGGGAGTGGTAGTTTTATTTGGTTTGCTTAGTCGTCAAGAATATTTACATTTTTTCCTGTCAAGCACTCATCTTGAGTCCAATCTTAGGAAAGAGAATTTCCTTGTTGAACCCACCAAAATATTAATTAAAATCAATGATAAGCAAAGAGACAAAGTTGGGAAGAGTCTATTTTTTCGCATGAAAATAGATTATTTTTACTCTTTCTTTTTTGTTACTTTTTTGCTTGGCGTGTTTCTAATATTTTTTTCTTTGATAAACTTTCAGAACTTAATTAATTTTTCTCCCGCGGGGTTATAATTTTCTTTAAGTTTGTGGTTTAGTCTGATAATCTTTTTTTAAACCAATCCAAATATATTTTTTCTACTTTGTCGCGGAATGGGCCGGGTTTAATGCTATGCGGCGCACCTTTCATAAAAACGTAGGTTAATTTCTTTTTGTCTTTGACTGCATTTTTGTAATTTTCTATGGTTTGATGGGGGACATATTCGTCATATTCAGCTTCGATTATTAAAATGTTTCCATCGAAATTATTCACAGCTTGGAGGGAATAAGTTTCGTTTGGATTTCTTGCTTTTTTTCTCCATTCCATAACTTCTGGAATTTCGGATCCGCCCGCTTTTGCTCTGGCAATTTTAAAAGAGTCATTTATATAATCGGCGGGGACTCTTAAGACTAAGTTTTTGATCGGTCGTATTGAGGTTAAATAGGCCGCGCGGAAGCCACCGAAACTGGATCCCACGACAGAAATATTTTGGTGGTCGACGCTTTCCAGATTGGCAAGAAAATCGTATGCTGCCATATCGTCTTTTGTAAATTGTTCGGTTGTTGTGGAGTTGATATCGCCTTCACTTTCGCCGTGGCCACGAGAGTCAAACAACAAACAAATGAATCCAAGCCTGGAAAGGCTTTCGGCGTATTGGAAACTGTTTTCTTTGTGGCCTGTCCAGCCTTGGATCATAAGAATTGCGGGATTTTTTGCCCTTTTAATTTGAGGACAAAATACTGCGCCTTTTAATTTTAGACCGTCTACTTTTATTTCGACTGATTCCATGATGGATATTATATCAACAATAATTTTTCTCCCGCGGGGTTTTGAAATTTAAATTCCAAGTATCGATAATATTGCGATTTTCGAACACTGCGTTGCAAGTTAGGAGAGTGACGGAGTTGATTGTATAAGGTTCAAAGTTGATATTTGCGGAAAACTCTTCTACTTTTTTCTTAAATTCTTCCGAAATTGGGTTTGAAAATCTGGCTAAAGTCATGTTGATAAAAAAGTAACGGTTGTTGAGATATTTCTTGTCATCTGGGATATTTGCTGCTTTTAATTTCTTGTCCAGGTCTAAAATTATGTTGTCGAGTTCTTCTCCGGAGGTTCCCATTAAGGCAAGATTGTTGGAGAAGAGGAGCAGTCGATAAAAAAAGACTTTAAAACTTTTATGTTTTGGAATAACTTTTGAAAATACTTTCTTGGCTTTTTCTATATCTTGATTTGAAAAATGTGGCGGGTTGTTGATTATCCTGATATTTTTTATTGTCATATGCAACGAATCGTTGTGATAATAGAAATGCTCTGGAGAGATTTGTTTTAGCGGTTCAATTAAAGTCTGTCGGATTTTATTTTTGAGGTCTTCTTTTGGAATGTGGACACTTGTTAAGCAAATGCGCTGATCGTTTTTGAAATCGGTTACCGGTGAAACAGTGCTAAAAGTCAGGATGTTGCTCTTTACTTGTTTTTCAAGAGTATTGATTACCTCTTTCTGATTTTGTTGATAGTCTTGCACAATGTAATGATATCAAATTATCGGAATTTTTCTCCCGCGGGGTTTTTTGGGCTTTTAGCTTCGAAGTTGTATAATTCCTAGATTATGGCAGAAATTATTCCATTTCCTGGTCGATATCAACCGCAAAAGCAAGAGAGAGAAGAGCAAGAGCCAAAGGGAGCAGAGGGAAAAGAACCAAAAAGTAAGTTGAGGTTTACATCAGTAGATGCCATTTATGATGAAGAGCAAGTGACGATTGTGCACAATGATGGGGAAGTTTCTGTTGCAAGTTTTAACTCAGCGATGAAGAAAAGCGGACGTGATAACGTTTTGCGGAATTTTGAAACTTTCCTTACAGAAGAAAGGGCGAAATATATTTCCGAGAACTACAAATCACCGGCTGCAAGGCAAGAAGCTTTAATTGGTTTGGCGAAACATGCTTATGCGGTAGCGAGAGAGTTAGAACATGAGGAACTTATGGATTGGGCAACTGCCGAGCTAACAAGAGGGTTGGGTGTGCAACAAGCAATGATTATTATTGAAAATATCCAAATTAAAGGCAATATAAGAACTGTAGAGTAAGAATTTTTCTTTCGCTAATTTTCATTTTCTGATTTTTGATTTTTAGCGCCGTCGGTTAAAAGACCTATAGTTGAATAACGTTTCTCGTTTTGATATAATTTCGCGCAATGGGTACCAAGGTAATTGTTCAGGTTCCTTACGGTAAGGAGAGAGATGTACTTGCTACGGCTGTAGAGCTTGGTGGTAAGGTGTTAGCCGTAATGCCGGAAAAGATTGGTGCGGCTGGACGTATTAATCCTGCAAGACTCCTTCGCCATATAAGATTAAGTGGATTGAGTATAGGGGAGAACAATGATTTTTCTGATCGACTTCACGACCCAAGTTATGGAAGAATATTCGATTTTTTGAGGGGGTTATCTTTTGAGCAGCAATCGTCATTGCTTTCTAGCTTTTTTTCCGTGAGGCTAAGAGACCCTATTTCAGGTTCACGTCTCGGAAAGTTTTTAGCAAAAATTAATAGCGTTGATTGGTTGGATGTTGGAGAGGAACCTGAGGTGGAGGAGCTTCAAAGGATATCTGACGAGTTTTACCAACGAATGAATATGCCAGTGTTACCTGTCTATTTGGTAAAAGGAGATTGGGACGAGTTTGGAAAACGAATTATTGAAGGTTTCGCGGGTATTGGAAACACAGTAACCTTCAATGTTAAAAGAGAGATGTATGTTAAAAACTTAAATCATGAAGCGCGCGTTTTTTTGGGTGATCATAGGGATATGCGAGAAGCAACTGAGGCGCAGCGAATTGTGAACAGTATTTTGTCTGATTTATCTCACGGACATTGGGAGGGGAGAGTCCAAAAATTAAGCTACTATGGTTGTGAGGGTTTAAGCACAGGAGATCTTGCGAAGATGAGTGCAGTTGAGGCTGTGCAGGCGGATGCGAGGCTTGTTGCAGCTTCTTTAGTTTTGGAAAAACAATTAACTAAATTCGGTTACGACAAGGGTGTAGTTGGAGAAGGCTTATTTAATGGATTGTATGATAAAGGATACGTATTTATTGGTCCTGTTGGGAAACAGTCGATAATATTTACTCCAGAGTAAGAAGTAAAGTACTAATATAAGGTTTTTGCTTTTTTATGAAGATTCAGCTGGTAGATATGGTGCGAATCGTGGGCTTGCGAGGATATTGGTCGCATCTCGAAATTGGTCGGTTAATTCTGGCTGAGTTGAAGTACGCGAGAAAGAGTCAGTTAGTGCTTCGATCGCGGGAACATGTGACCAGAAAGAAAAAACCAGTGGTTGTTCTCCATTAAACATTATTGTGCAAAACTCGGCATTAATCCTTATAAAACATCTATCGTCGAGTTCAAAGTGGTGTCCGTCAGCATCTATTACTTTTTGCAAAGACATTTTGGTTATTGGCCAGCCTGCTTCGTCAAATGTTAATTCGGTGTACCCTTTGGGTGATCCTATGTTTATAGTGTTGTAATTAAAGCCTGAATATGATGGTGCTGCGGATATTCTGCCTGTGGCCACGCCTTTTGTGGCATCGACTCGCATTTTGACTATGGTTACTTCTTGTTCTGTTTCCATTGGTCGACATTCCGGATCAAGTAAGGCAACTTTATCTGCGAGTGAGCAAGCTTGTGCCAGGAAGTCCTCAATAGTCAAAGATGTCTGCCAGCCCATTGAAAATGAATCAATGTGGTCTAGGTTTAGATGAAAGTTTGTTTTGCCATCTTTCTTTCCCAAATAGTTGACAGCTTGTGCGGTCTCTTTTTTGGTTAATGTAAAGCCGTTTCTGTTTTCTGGGGACAACATGTTGTGGATTATATCAAAATAATACTTTCAGGTAAGTTTTTGCTTTGAAGGGTAAACTTTTTAGCTCCTTGTAAACTTTGTTTGTTATACTTTTTCTGTGACGGATTTTGTAAAGGTTGAAATTAGGAAATTAAATGAGGCGGATTTGGGGCTTGTTGAAAAGGCGATGCCTTCGCAGCACCATAAAAAAAGATTGAATACTCCGAATGCAGATTATTTAATTGCATGGGTAGATGGGGAGCGTAAGATTTTATTACCTTTTTTTAACTGAAATATGGTTTCTGCTATTTTTATGATGTCAACATTAAAAGAAAATATTACCTTTTCTTGACTTAATAGTCCTGTCAGTATTAGGCTGGTATTGAAGTGAAAAAATTAATCCCACCCTTTTTTATTAGTTTATTTTTGCTTTTTATTTTCGTTTCTCCCGCTCAGGCAGTAAATTTAAACGGAGAATGGATTGCCGAAAAAGGTGCGAGGGCAGAGCTAAGCCAATCCGGCAACACATTTTCTTTAATAGTTACATATTCCCGCTTCGAGAAGTTTATCGGGACAACAGCAGTAAAAGGTACAATTACTGGCGATACTTTCATTGGACAAATTTATACTTATAATGATGAATGTCCCAATCTTAATAGTTTAGTTCCTGCAAAAGGAACTATTTCAGAGGAAAAGATAGAGATAAAATTTACCCGCCGTGCCTATGACCAGGATACGTGCGTTCGCATTCCAAATTCTGATGCTGAAGGTAGTAGCATTTATACTCGAATAATTACACCTTCACCGGAACAACAAGCTGAGCAACAAACACAACAAAGCAACCAAAATTTTGATAAAAAGGAACTTAATGATATTTTTTCTTTTATACCTGTACTTAATTTAGAATCAATTCCCCAGTTTGTTGGCCTTATTGGATTTGATACAATCACCGCCCCTGAGCAAATTAAGGAAACAACAAGTATAGATTTTCAAGAGTTATTAAATCGTAAGCCCACGATTTCGGCAACAGATGAGAATAAGGTCTGGACTGATGAATATAAGAATCCGGGACAGAACGATATAATTGTCATTAAAGGGCAGGGTCAGTTAAAGCCTTCAAATTCTGAGCAATCTGTAACTGTTTCTAATACTTCTAAAAATGTGCCTGCATTTGGTATTTTTGTTGATTCGATTTTTACAGGCAACACTTCTGAAATGGTGCAATTAAAATACAGTTGGCTTGTGGATTCTGGGGCAGTGATTAATGTTGCCCCTAAAACAGAGATTAAGTTTGTCAAGCCTGCTCCAGGTGAAGCTGTTAAAGAAGCAAGGCGGATGATAATGCTTGATAAAGGGGAAATTGAGGTTAAGGTAAAAAATGATAATCCTGAAAATAAATTTGAGGTACAAACAGAAATCTTGGACTTAATAGTTGTCGGAACCCATTTTTGGGTGTCCCATGATCCGGACAAGAAACAAACAATGGTGGCGGTTTATGAAGGGAAAGTTGAAGTTAAAACCAAGGACGGGAAAACAACTTTAGTTTCTCCAAATGGGAATAAATCAGGAGTAGTTGTGGTTACCCAAAAACTTTCAGCTTGGAAGTTAGCTCTAGCTGGATTTATATTAGCGATGGTTGTTGCAGGTTTAGTATTTTTTATAAAAAGAAGAAATAAAACGATCCGACCTAAAAAAACAAGATGAAAAAATTCTTCGCAGAATTTAGACTGTAAACCTTTTTTGCTGTCATCAAGCCGATGGTCAAATGTGGGATAGTCGGAACATAAACCGACCCACCTTTGTCAAGACTTTGGCGGGTAGGCATTCTGTGGCTGGCTTTATTCCTTTTGAGCTCAAATTTAGATTGCCCGTTCTTCGCTATATCCTTCACTAAAGTTACGGAGTATCAGAGAAAGCTTCGTACTGCAAGCGAAATTGAGGAAGAAAAGAATAATTTCTGACCCTTCGTTTTAACTTAGGGTAATCAGAGATGAGTTTGGAAAGATATTTTTATCCAAGGTGCCTAAGAGGCGATTCTTCAGGTAGCTACCACTAAAAGTTTATTCAAAGGCATTAACGAAAACATTTAAGATGGAATGAGCCTTATATTTAATTAATTTCAGGTTTATTGAAACCGTATCGCTCGACCTTTTCCCATTTTTCTTGAGAAATTTTTAATAACTTGTTCTTATTTATCAATAACTTAGATGGCTTATCATTTTTGGAAACTACAGCATATTGACCTAGAATATGTCCAATACTGTTCTTTAGATCCTCGCTGCCTTCTATATAGAGGAAATCAGGTGGGCTTGTTTCCAATTTTTCTTTTACTGACTTAAAAACCCTAGGTCTCTGATACATATAACCAAGTGTAAAGAAGTAGGGAGAACTGGAAAAAAGTTGGCTTTGCCAATAAATAAGAGGTTCTTGAGGCATAGCAAGCATAGTGTTATCCTTCTCGCTTAAAAGTCTGATTGTCTCACCATAGTCAAAATAAGGGGAGTAATTTATATACCACATTGAAAATGTATCGGGGTGTAGACTAAATTCTTTAATCCCGTAAGGCAATATAAGAACCATAAAAAAGATAAATAATGACAAACTAATTGCAACTTTTGTCAGTATTTTTTTTGTGTTTATGATCAATATTTGCATATTTAAAATAACAATCCACACCAGTACAGAAAACCAGGGTAAGAACCTTCTTCCCTCGGAAAACGTGCCAAAGTCCGCTGGTCTAAAATTTAGTGTCGATAACAGAAAAAAGCCAAGAAGTAGATATACGGTCTTTTTTAATTTTATAAAAGCGAGTAGGGAAATAATGTAAAGCAAGGAAAATAATTTCGCTATAATATAAAAACCTTCGTTTGGCTCAAATAGAATCTTAAATGGTAAAAAAAACGTGGAAATTAATCCATACTGCCAGCTATAGGTTGCCTCCGAAGGAAGAAAATCCAGAACATTTACAACTAATGTGTTTTTGAAAAAATCAATATAAGAGACAAAAGGTGCAAATAAAAACAAAAAAAAGATTAAAGAAATTATTAATGATGACAATAGTAATTTTATTCTACTTTTCTTTAACTTGAGAAAAGTAATAGCGAAAATAAGTACAATAAATGGTGCAAGTGTCTCTCGAGAGAAAAGTATAAAAAAAGCTGCCGGCGGTATAGTGCCTACGTCAAATGCTGATGCTTTCTTAGTTTTGTATAAGTCGTATACTACGCCCACTATATATATGCTTGGATATACTACTAGTGCTTCTGCGTGATAAAGATTCCCAAGGAGAGAAAATTTTATTAGTTCTAAAATAATTCCTACTGAAAATCCCTTTATCCCAAACCTCAAAGTTAGTATAACTACCCATATAAACGAGTAAAATAATATGAACTCCCGATGTCTTTTAATGAGCAAATAACTAGTGTTAGGTTTTGTAAATTGTTGAATTGCGCCGCTTAAGACAGTAGCCATTGGTTGTCTTTGGAAAAAAATATCACTATATAATTTTTTACCTTGAAGGACCCAAGTTCCTGTAATCAGGTTATCTTCTTCGTCCCGAAGTGGGAAATTAAATACATTTCTTTGCACAGGCTTCAAAATTAATATGAAAAAAATAGAAATAACCAGTAAAAGCACCGCTTTTTGAAGATGTTTTTTTGAAAAAAAGACTTTTGTTAAGGATAATATTCTCTTGATTAACATGGTTAGAGAATATTCTATACTAAGTTTATTGTAAAATATATCTACTGTCCGCTGCTTTGCGCGCGGTTTTTTTAAATTTTCTTCTTGGTTTCTTGATATAATTTAAAAATGGTCAAAGCAGGCACAATCAAAGGAAAAACCAATATTTAGAATTTCACTTCAGTTTTAAGCCTCCAAACCCAAGAAAAGAGAGAATAATCGTTGAAAGAGACGAGCTAGGCAGGATTGTCCACTCCCAGCCACCCCAGTTTAAGTTTTAAATTTTGTTCCATATTAACTATTGCATAATTACGCTAAAAAGCGTAATATGGTACGCATATGTTTGAATCTCTTACACCGAAGCAAAAAATTGTATTAGCTGCAATATCTCTGTTGACCAATCAGAACGGAGTTACTCCAACACTTGAAGAGCTACGACGCTATTTAAAATATCCTCGTATTAGCTCCGTTCAAAGACACACGGATGAACTGAAAAAGAAGGGTTATATTAACTCAGCTCGCGGATTATCCTTATCTCAACGTACTGACCAGATACAAGTCCCTTTAGTGGGGAATGTGGCATGCGGGCAACCTTTATTGGCTACAGGAAATATTGAAGCCTATGTGCCTTACGAAAAATCAAAGCTGTCGGGTGACCCGACTAACTATTTTTTCTTAAGAGCAGTAGGTGACTCAATGAATAATGCAGGAATTGATGATGGGGATTTCGTGCTTGTCAAAAAACAAGCCACAGCTGACTTCGGGCAAAGGATTGTTGCACTTATTGGGGATGAGGCAACGATTAAAAAATATCAAATGGGAGAGGGACATATTATTCTTCAACCAGAATCATCTAATCCACAGAATAAACCGATTTATCTTATTGATGATTTTATTATTCAGGGTGTAGTAAAGGATGTAATCCCTAAAGGATAAACGTGATTAAACTGCCCAACAAAAATTTAAACAAGAATAAAAATATATATGAGTTTTTTTGTATTTCCGAAACCAAGCGACCCAGAAATTTTTGAAGACATTGTTTGTGATGTTTTTTCAAGGGAATTTAACAACAGAAACTTACAGCGTTATGGAAGACGCGGTCAGAAGCAAAAAGGTGTAGATGTTGCAGGACTTGATGGGACAAAGGTGATTGGGCTTCAATGTAAAAATCACCCAGATGAAATTATCACAATCCAAGAGATTGATGAGGAAGTTAATAAATCAGAAGCTTTTGCCCCACCCTTAGATGAGCTTATTATCGCCACTAGTTCAAATAGAGATGTTCATACGCATGCTCATGTTTTAGAGGTGACCCAAAAGCGGATAAAGGATAAAAAATATCCCGTAAATATTAAGTTTTGGGATGAGATATGTAACTTACTGCTAAAGTACCCGGATTTGGTATATAAGTATTTCTCTAAATATTTTCCAAAAAATGAGCTTGAGACTGTTAAAATTTCGTCTCCAAAACTTACAAAGACGACAACAACCTGTCCGACCAATTTTAAGCAATTGTCTAAAGTTGTTAATCTAAATATAGACGGGCTGGACAAAACCGACCCTTATTTTCTGACACTTGGAGTATCAACTTTCAGTGATACGTCGTTTGATAAATTGGTAGATTTGGATATACAGCTTGCCAATTTATTTTCTCAAGGAGGAAAACCAGACGAGAATTTTACAAAAGCGGCTGATTTGTTAAATCAAGTTAAGTCTATCATTTCTGACCCTTTTTTCTCCAAAGATTTAACTATTTATTTACAATCTCGATTAACCGCGTCATTACTTCTAGGATGGGTTTTTAGAAAAGTGACGAAGTTTCAACTGACGTTAATATCCAGCGAACAGGTTTGGAGAACCGAAGACCTACCGTTTGTAAATCCTAAACTATTTGAGGATTTTCCCACGATTATTGATGAAAAAAGTGATGAAGCTGTGCTGGTATTAAATATCAGCAGGGAAATAAAACCCGCGGTCGAAAAGTACGTTGCTAATTTTAAAAAGAAACCTAAAGTAATTTTAAGTTACGGAGTAGAAGGAAAAGCGATTACAAATGCCGCTCACGCTTTATCTGTTTCTTTGGAAATTAGCCGAAAAATCAAAACCCTAATTGATGTTTGGGGAGTAAAAAGGATTCACCTGTTTGGAGCTATGCCGTCCCCCTTAGCAACCCTTATCGGTTACCACTTAAACGCAATCTGTCCAATTTCACTTTATTTTTTAGATGACACTCGAAAGCAGTACCAGTTCGGTGGGGAATTAACCAATAATTTATAAGGATTGATATGGCTAAGCTAAACGACTTATTTAAAGAATTTTTACAAAACATTGAGCCTGATGATGAAGCGGTCAATTACGCTATCAAGGCACATGAGCCAGTTAGGGAATTTTTAAAACAGGATGAAGAATTTAAGGATTATTATGTTGATTCATTCCTTTATGGTTCCTATCGTCGGCACACTGCTATTGGAGAAATTAAAGATGTAGATATTGTTATTCTGACAAACTTTGATACTACTGTTGAGGAAAATTCACCGCAAAATGTACTAAGAAAACTGAAATCTGCTCTAGCGAAACATTATAAAGACCCTGAGAATCCTGAATACCAGAGAAGGTCTATTAGAATAAACGAGCCACTTCCAAATAAAAAAGATGTAGAAATGACGCTGGATATAATTCCAGCTGTTCCTATTACAGATAGCGATGGGATATTACTTGTTCCTGATAGGGAGTCAAAAGAATGGGTTAAAACTCACCCTAAAGGGCATATTGAATATGTAAATCAGCTAAACGAAGAGGATTATTCAAATGGTAAGTTTGTGCCTTTAACTAAAATGATGAAATGGTGGTGGAAATACCAATGTTCAGTGATACAACCAGACGTAGAGCGACCGAAACCAAAAGGGTTTTGGATTGAATGTTTAACTTCTGAGAATTTCAATCCCAAAGCTGGAGATTGGGCTGACCATATTATTGCAACCTTAACTAACATTTCTACTAGCTATACCCAGACCGATTCTGTTCCAGAATTAATGGACCCAGGACTCCCAGACCACATCATAAAAACCAGCATGACATCGGATGAATTTAAAGTTTTTATGGAAGCGATTAATAGCTCTTTGGAATTAGCACAGAAAGCCTATGGTGAAGAGAATGAACTGGAAAGTTCTAAATTATGGCGGGAAGTATTTGGCGAAGAGTTCCCATTAGCAAGTAATCAAAAGTCATCCCAAACAAATAATTTAGTTCGGAAACGAGAAGACGGAGAGCAGTTTATTGAAGATTTAGGTATTTCTGAAGTGCCCTCAAGTTATCGTGTGGGTATTAATGCTCATGTTATTCAGGATGGATTTAGACCGTTTTTCCTTAGATTGGCTACTAATCCTCTTCGAAAGAAAAGAAAGCTCCAGTTTTTTATAGAAAAAAACCGAAGTAATTTACCACCTTACTGCCAAATAATGTGGAAGGTAAAAAATACAGGAAGCGAAGCGGATTACGCTGGTGATATGCGGGGTGAAATTACAAAAGACAAAGGGAAATGGCAAAAGGACGAAAATACCAAGTATATGGGTAGCCACTATGTGGAATGTTACGTTATTTTAAACAATAAGTGTGTCGCTAAAGACCGCCTTAATGTTCCTATTGGACAACTTTAAATAATGCAATATTTAAAACAGGAACAACTTTATATTGACCGCTATGACCTTCATACAATTGAGGAATGTTTAAAATGGTATTGGGATATTAAGGGTGGGTTTGAAAAGCATAGAAATGATAAGGATTTTGAGAAATACACTAAGAAAAAATTTGATACTGAAGTCCACAAAGTAACGAGTTACACAGTAAACGTAATTAAAATTCAGAGATACAGGCATAAAGCAGAAACTCTCAAAGAGTGGATGGATAGAGATAGGCAAATGCAGGATAAGTTTGATAACGCCATTCCACCAGATGATATTTATTGCAAAGAGTGTACTTTGCCCACAAAGGTTACTTCCAAAGATTTAATGAATTCTTACGAGGAAAACGCTCAAGTCTTATTTATGTTTGAGTGTGTTAAATGTAAAAAGAAACAAGCTCTTTATGAAGATGGAACTGAGTGGCATTATGAAGAGCCAAAATGTCCTGAGTGTAAATCTCCCATGACGAGCAAGTCAAAGGATACTAAAGAGGTTTTGACGACTTACTATTCATGCTCAAACTGTTCATACAAAAAGAAAGATATTTATGACTTTAAGAAATCCAGAAAAGAACGAGAAGCAAGAGAAGCTAGGGACGAAAAACTACTTACCGAATACCGAAAAGGCTTTTGCTTGGATGAAGTGGAAGGACCAAGGGCTGTTCTTAATTTAGATAATATCGTGAGATTTGTTGATGAAATGAAGGAAAAAGAGAAAAAGGAAAAAAACCCTATATTTCAAAAATCTAAACAGCTTAAGAAACTCAAAGTAGTACAGCTCAAAGAATTATTAGAGAAATCAATTGAAAAAGATGGTTATAAAGATTTGCAATTTGGTAAGCCAGAAATGGGACAATTTGTAATCATAGACTTTACAGTAAACGACACCAAAGATGAAAGACAGGAGTACGATAGTGAGAATACTCTTAAAAAACTGATTAAATCAAGACTCGAAGACACTACTTGGCGATTGATGAGCGAAGGCATTCACTACAGGCTGGGTATTTTATCTGGAAGATTGAAGGCTTACGAGCGAGAAGAAGACTTAATGAAGCTGATTAGCGGTTAAACCCACTAGTTTAGTGTTTTAACCACCATTCAAATGGTTCCATATACTTTTACCTGCTTGGTATACAAAGGGATTTTAAGGGTAACACAGGGAGTAACAGGGTAAAAGGGCAGACTCTAACCAATTCATTAGGCGTGAAAACCAATTTCTAAGCGTAAATCAGGAGTAAATACGCTATAATTGGAAGTATATTCTGGCATATTGGCAGGAAATAAGGATAAGAATAAATATATGGATAAAAATGAAGCAGAAACTAGGCGTGAAATTATTGATAAAAATTTAAATAAAGCAGGGTGGGATATAAACGACCCCGCTTCCGTTTCGATTGAATTTGATATTTACCTTGGGAAAAGCGAAGTCGAAGAAGAATTTAGAACCGAATTTACCGACCACCAATTTGTTGATTATCTCTTGCTTGGTAAAGATGGAAAACCTCTCGCCGTAGTTGAAGCCAAAAGAACCTCCAAAGATGCCCAAGTCGGCAAAGAACAAGCCTTACAATACGCCAAAAACATTGAAGAAAAATTAGGAATGGATAGACCTTTTGTGTTTTACACAAATGGATATGAAACTTTTTTTTGGGACTCTGAAAATTACCCACCAAGACGGATATTCGGTTTTCCAACTAGAGATGATTTAGAAAGATTACGCTTCTTAAGAAAAGAAAGAACCCCATTATCTGTTGAATTAATTAGTCCTGATATTGCGGGAAGAGCGTATCAAATCCAAGCAGTTAGAAGTGTTTTAGAGGGAATAGAAGCTTATAAACGGAAATTCTTGCTGGTTATGGCAACTGGAACTGGTAAAACGAGAATGTGTCTGAGTCTTGTAGATGTTTTAACGAGAGCTAAATGGGGACAGAGGGTTTTATTTTTAGTTGACAGGATTGCTTTAGGTGACCAGGCATTAGATGCATTTAAGGATTTTCTACCCAATGCTCCTATATGGCCGAAACAGGGAGAGAGGGAATTTTCTACGGATAGGAGGGTTTATGTAAGCACCTATCCCACCATGCTCAACATCATAGAAAATGAAGAGAAGTATATTTCCCCATTTTTCTTTGATGTGATAGTGGCTGATGAAAGCCATCGCTCGATTTACAATGTTTACAAGAATATTCTTAACTACTTCGATGCTTTTCAAATAGGTTTAACTGCAACTCCAACTAACAAGATTGAACATGATACTTTTAATCTATTTGAGTGCGAGTCTGGTGACCCAACCTACGCATATACTTACGAAGAGGCACTTGAGCATGTACCATCTTACCTAAATGACTTTGAAGTTCTTGATGTGCAATCTAAATTTCAGCTCGAAGGTATAAAAGCTGATAACTTGCCATACGAGATACAAAGCAAGTTAATCGAAGAAGGAAAGGACATTGATGAGATTAATTTCGAAGGAACTGATTTAGAGCGAAAGGTTACTAATTCAGGCACCAATAGCGTTATTGTTCGTGAGTTTATGGAAGAATCGATTAAGGATAAGGACGGAGTACTTCCAGGTAAGAGTATTATTTTTGCAGTTTCAAAAGCTCATGCGAGAAGATTAGAAGAGATATTTGATATTTTATATCCTGAGCATAAAGGTAAACTTGCTAATGTCATAGTTTCAGACGACCCAAGAGCTTATGGTAAGGGAGGTCTGATGGACCAATTTAAAAACCAAGAATTCCCCAGAGTAGCGATAAGCGTGGATATGCTGGATACAGGTATCGACGTAAGGGAAATAGTCAACTTAGTTTTTGCAAAGCCAGTTTATTCTTATACTAAATTCTGGCAGATGATTGGGAGAGGGACGAGAGTTCTTGAGGAAGACCCAGCTAAGCGTAAACCATGGTGTACCGAGAAAGATAAGTTCTTAATCATCGATTGTTGGAGCAATTTTCAATATTTTAAAATGCACCCCAAGGGAAGAGAGCCAGGAAGCCAGACACCATTACCTGTCCGACTATTTCAAGCCAGATTAACCAAACTTGAAGCGGCGTTAAAAACGACCAAGAAAGAGATAGTAGATAAGGTTATTGAGGACTTAAAGAGTGATATTAATGCACTACCAGAAAACAATGTGGTAGTCCTTGAAAACAAGTCTGTACTTGAAAAGGTTAAAGAGGCAGATTTTTGGGCTAATATCACAGACGATAAGCTGGAATACCTACGAAAAACAATTGCACCAATACTTCGGGCAAGACATGAGATTGATTTCAATTCGATGCGGTTTGAGGTCGATATTACTGATTTATCAACTTCTAATATACTAGCTAACACAGAAGCCTCGGATATTCTTCGAGAGAGCATCGTGGAGCAGATAAGCCAGCTTCCAATGAGCATTAATACGGTTACCAAAGAGAAGGAATTTATTGAGGAGATACAAGGCAATAAATTCTGGTCGACAATTGCGGAAGATAAATTATATGAAGCGGTAAAAAGACTTGGTCCACTCATGCGTTTTCGTGACCCACTGCGACCAAAAATTGAAAAACTCCACTTGGAAGATATTATTACTAAAAAAGAATGGATTGAGTTTGGACCCGAGCATGAAAGGCTCACCACTTTTGCCTATAGGGAAAGGGTTGAAAGGCTCATTAAGTCTTTGAAGGATGATAACCCGATTCTAAAAAAGATTGCATCAGGCGAGGAAGTGACTGAATGGGAGATTAGGGAGCTTGAAGCCTTACTTGCCAAACAAGACCCATTTATAAGCGAGAAGCTATTACAAAAAGTTTACGATAACCAGTCAGCAACGTTCTTGCAGTTTATTCGTCATATTCTAGGGCTTGAAAAGTTATCTACGTGGTCTGAGGAAGTTACTTTGAAATTTGACAGGTTTATTACAGAACACAATAATTTTTATACTTCTAAACAAATTCAATTTTTAGAGGCACTCAAGATGTTTATATTACAAACCAAAGATATTGAGAAAAAGGATTTAATTAGTCCGCCATTTACTCAATTCCATTCAAGAGGAATACAAGGATTATTTACGCCTTCTGAGATTGCTGAGATTTATGCTTTTTCAGAACAATTTAGAAGTGTCGGAGTAGCTTAACTATGCTGTCATCAACAATCAAAACTGAAATTAGTAACCTGTGGGATAAGCTCTGGTCTGGGGGAATTGCTAATCCACTTACTGCTATTGAGCAAATATCCTATTTACTTTTCATGAAAAGAATTGATGAGCTGGATTTGAAAAGAAAATCCGACGCTGATTTTCTTGGTCAAAAATATACCTCAATATTTGATGGAGTAGATGAAGATGGGGAAGAAAACGAAAAGAAAAGATGGGGCTACTTTAAGCAACTTGAAGGTGGAGAGATGCTTAAACATGTTCAGATAAAAGTATTCCCATATATCAAAAATCTAAAAAACGGCAACTTGGTGTTTTCTGAACACATGAAGGACGCGGCATTTATTATTCCGAAGCCTTCATTACTGGTTGAAGCGGTAAATATCATCGACAACATTTATAACGAAATTGAGAGGGAGCAACGGGAAGGTCAGTCATTCCAGGATACACAAGGTGATGTGTACGAGTATTTACTTTCTGAAATTGCCTCTGCTGGAAAGAATGGTCAATTTAGGACGCCTCGGCATATTATCCAAATGATTTGTGCTTTAGTTGACCCGAAGTTGGGTGAAGAAGTTTGTGACCCCGCTTGTGGTACAGGTGGATTTTTACTAGGAGCGTATCAGCACATACTTACCCAGCACACAAGCGAAAATCACTTGGAAAAAGACGACAATGGAATAATCAGGGGACTCTTGGGCGACAAACTTACAGACGAAAGACAATGGAAAGCTCTCAAAGAAAAAACATTTTACGGTTATGATTTTGATACAACAATGGTTCGAATTGGGTTGATGAATTTGATGCTTCATGGAATAGACCACCCGAATATCGACTATAAGGATACGTTATCTAAAAAGTATGACGAAAATAATCGGTACGATGTGGTGATGGCTAATCCGCCATTTAAGGGAAGCATTGATAAGAGTGACATCAACGAAGATTTATCCATAAATACAACTAAAACTGAACTACTTTTTGTAAATAGAATAATCAATATGTTACGTCTCGGAGGAAGAGCAGGTGTAATTGTACCTGATGGAGTTCTTTTTGGCTCTTCAAACGCTCATAAAAATCTTCGAAAGATGCTAATAGAAGATTGTGAGTTACAGGGTGTTATTTCTATGCCTTCGGGTGTTTTCAAACCATATGCGGGAGTAAGCACAGCAGTCCTTATATTCGTAAAAGGTGGTTCCACAGAAAATGTCTGGTTTTATGATATGCACGCAGACGGGTTTAGCCTTGATGATAAGAGAGCAAGAATTTCAGACAATGATATTCCAGACATTATTAGTAAATGGCAAGCACGAAATCCCCAGACGGATACAGACCGCAAACAAAAAGCTTTCTTTGTACCAAGAAGAGAGATTGAAGATAACAAATACGATTTAAGTATCAACAGATATAAAGATTCTGATTATAAAGAAGTTGAATACGAAGACCCAAAAAAGATTTTAGAAAAAATTGAAGGTTTGGAAGAAGAGATAGCGGGGTGTATTCTAAAATTGAAAAATATTTAGCTATGAAAATGGTCAAACTTGATGAAATATCTAATATCATTGCTGGGCAATCACCACCATCGTCAACCTACAATAGAGATGGCAAAGGGTTACCTTTTTTTCAAGGAAAGGCAGACTTTGGATTAACATATCCAAGCGTTCGCATATGGTGTAACAATCCTAAAAAAATTGCTGAAAATGGCGATATTCTGATTTCAGTCAGAGCTCCTGTTGGTTCGACGAATCTTTGCAACACTAAAGCATGTATCGGTAGAGGCTTGAGTGCAATTAGAACCAATAGCCAAATTAGTAACTATTTTTTACTTTACTATTTGAGATTTATTGAAAAAAAAATATTAAGTATTGGAAAAGGCTCAACCTTTAAGGCTATTACTCAAGACGATTTACAGCACATAGAAGTTCCTTTGCCATCAGTTGAAGAACAGGAACATATTGTAAGTTCTCTAGACCTAGCAGATAACATTCGGCAAAAACGAAAACAAGCCATAAATTTACTCGATGAATATCTTAAGTCTGTTTTTGAAGATTTGTTTGATAAGTGCATAACACAGTATGACACTGGAACTACAGAGTTAAGAAGCTATATAAAAGTTATTGGAGGATATGCATTCAAGAGTACTGATTTCGTTAAAGATGGAATTCCAGTGATAAAAATCGGAACAGTAAATAAAGGCTTCTTTGATTTATCTGCTTGTTCATTTATATCAAGCAAAGTACTTAATAACAAGAATATTGAAAGATTTAGAGTTATTCCTGGCGAGTTGTTAATTAGTCTAACTGGAACAGTAGGTAAAGAAGATTATGGAAATATTTGTGAAGCTACACCTCAGTATCCAAATTACTTGTTAAATCAGCGAGTAGCAAAAATAGATTATGATAATAATACTTTTACTAAAGAGTTTTTATTCTTTTTTTTCAAAAATAAAAAGGTAAAATCTCAGCTAACAAAAATAAGTAGAGGAGTTAGACAAGCAAATATTAGTAATGAAGACATTTTGAAAATAAGGTTAGTAGTTCCAGATATAAGTAAGCAAATCAAATTTTCGAAAATTGTGCAGGATATAATGAACCTGAAAGAAAAAATGTCAGAGCAATCAGAGGAGTTAGATAATCAATTTCAAGCTTTTATGCAAAAAAGCTTTAGTGTTAATTGAACTAAACAAAACACTAAGGAACGAAACAAAACACAACTGAACACACTAAAATATCCCGTCATATCGGTCTAATCGAGCATTTTACTTATTGACATTTAATTCCATTTTTAATAAAGTATTTACAAGTTAATAGTCCTTAGTATTTTGCCAACAGGCAATTAATAGGACACGAAGTAACGAAAGCATAAGAGCCTTTAGGATAATGCCTAAAGGACAGAGGGAAACCTCAAGCATTCGTTCTCAAAAGCTTTAATAAGGCTTTTTCGTGTTTTACTAATTGCCTGTTTTTAATTGGCAAATAATATGGACAAGAATATTAATAATACTAAAGCTATATTCAGGTGTGATAATTTAAGTCTTGCTTCGACGCTTCGTTATTTTAACTTCAAGATTTCCAATATAATTCGCACCCCACCAGATACTCGTCATGTCTTTTTTGAGTTCGAAGAGAGTGACAAGCTTAAAGAATTGGTAAAAGACTTCTGGGGTGAAACCTTATCCGTTGAGCCTCAAAAATTTGCTTCTGTTTTGAAATCTACTAAGTCATTTGTATATGACCATTCATACGTTTCTGACGGAAACAGAGGAGGTAGCTATGAAACAAAGTAATCTACAAATACCCAGGATTGCATTAACAATTATCGAAAAAAACGGTAAGACTTATCATCTACGCCCAAGCATTAGAAAAACAAGAAAAATGATACGGACTAGCCTGAAATCGAAATTTAAAAACGGTTTTAAAGTACGACTGAAAGTTGTTTATGGGAAAGCTGAAACAGCACAAAGAAAGATTGAGGTTTTTGATAACCGAGCAGAACCTAATACGTTAACCGAATTACATAAAGTATTTGAAGCATTCATCGATAAAGGATTGTGGTTGCCATTAACCGAGGACGATTAATCTTATAAAGATAAAACTAAGAATATGAACGAAAATCAAAACTTAACTATCAAAGTCAAGCTAAGCACAAATATGGAAGGTAATACTCTAGGTGTTGCAACACTGTTTCTAAACACATCTATAGGCGATATTAAAATTACAGGGTTCAGAATAATAAAGTCTTCATATTCCACAGATGTATTACCAGAAAATATTGATGTAATGCCGCCCTCGTTTAAAAACAGATTCGGTAAGTATTCCCCGATATTCTTTTTAGTACCGAACAATCCTGAATTGAGTAAAGAAAAGTGGCTCAAACTCAAAAAGTTAATTTATGACGTATATGCGAAGGAGTTAAGCGATAGACCAATTGAGGAAGAGGAAATAGACATAGATGAAGTTGATAAAGCTCTTAAATTATAAAAGTAAATTAGAAGTAATTATATATGTCATATATACATTCATTACTCGGTACCAAAGTAACTATACCTTATAAGGAGGTAAATATATGTTTACGAGTAGAGATACGTATAAAAGTTATATCAGAGATAAATATATATATGAACTCTTAAATATATAAGTAATTATGTGAATTTATGAAACATATAAGAACTACAAGACAATAAAAGAAGATATGAAACAAAACTCAATAAAACATACAGAACCAGAAGTTGAGATGAAATTAAACCTCGAAGGTCGAAAGATTAACCTCGAGAGAGGAGGTGAAAATTATGAGAAATAGTAGTCTTAACCCGCGACCTTATATGAAGGATTTTTATCGTATTTCAAAAGAAAGACTTGAAGCTTATTTGGATAAATTAAGTGAGGCAAACGACATTATAAGAGAAATTCAACCAATTAGCGACAAGGATAATGTGGATTGGAAAAAGGTTGATGAGGCGTGGAAAAAAGTTATTGATGTTTATAGCAGCTTACTTGGCTTTAAGTATTACGAGGATGCTGCGGTCGGTGGAGAAGTAGTAGATGACGCTTACTTATTTAATCAATATTGGAATCGGACAGAACTCGATAATGGCAAATTCCACGATATTGAGTTTGGGAAAAGTAAGAATAAGTAAAAAAGAAGTGGAAGTAAAGTTTATTAGATTAAATATGGATTATATCCAAAAGAAAGGAGGTGAAAATTATGAGCAAAAGCAAAAAAAGACTTATGTGGAAGCCACCAATTTATCCTCACAAAAAGACCAAAAGAAATAAATTGTTAGAGCCCGTATTAACAGGAGCGGGAGTTATTGGCTACAACAAGGAAATACATGAAGATGACTCTATAGTGTTTTCGTATAAATTGCCCTTGGGTGCAATCAAAAGACTCATCAAATCATATTATAAAGATATTAACGATATTGACGCATTTTGGGTTTACTACGGTAGCACAGGTTCAGATGAAATAAGAGTAAAGCCCTATTGCTACAGAATGATTGGTGAAATTCAAAGTCAACTTGTGAAACACGGGCTTAAGGGTAAAGAAATAGTGGATGAGATATTTGATGCATATTTCAAAAAAGACTACGAAAAACTAGAGAAGTTTCAAAAAAATCACGGAGACGATGATGTGCAGTCGGAATCTTTCAAGCCTTGTAACGACCTTGAATGTTGCAAATCCAATAAATTATTTAAAGGAACAAAAGTCTAATGAAGAATAAGGAGTTAATTAGATTAAATAACAATTTAAAAGTAAATATTAGGACTAAAAGTTGTTTTTTAAGGCTAATTTTTAATCCTAGGTATTGAACTTAAATTAGTTGAATTGATTATAAATGAACTTAATGTAGCGTTCAATAGTCAAAACTAGCTGTAACTTTAATGCGATTAAATTGTTATTGAACGCTACAAGGTTCTAAAAAACTATGGAAGAGCAAACTGAAAATCTAACAATCGAGGAAGCGGCAAAGATACTCCGAGTATCAAAAGCGACCTGCTGGAACAGATGTAAACGAGGTAAGTTACCTGCGTTCAAACTTCCAGGGAGCAGACGATGGTTAATTAATAGGAAAGATTTTGAGGCATACCTACGCAAGATTAGAAAAGCATCATATGACAATTAACACACTTAAAAGCGAATTCTTAGAGAATATCACCACTTATGGAAGTGCAGAGAGCACAAAACTCGCTTATGACTTTGAGCTATCAAGGTTTTTGAATTACTTGGACAGTCTTGGAATGAGTAATGTATCTGAGTTATCCGCTAAATGTGTAAAGGACTATATTAAGGATTTAAAAAATACAAAGACTAATAGAGATATCTCACCAGTTACGAGGGCAAGAGTTAGAAGTGCTTTAAAATCCTTCCTAGATTATCTATATAAAAATGATTACTTGGAATTTGACCTAGGAGCAAAGCTAGACAAAGTAAGAATTCATAGAAAAGAGTCCCCATATCTTACTGAAGCTCAGTATTCACAATTTACAGAAGCTATTAAAAAAGAGTCCACCCCTTACTACAAGAATAGGGATTTAGCTTTAATGAGCCTTCTTATTAAGACAGGCGTAAGACGCGCAGAGTTAGTGAATTTAAATATAGCAGACGTTGACTTATCACAAGCTAGGATATGGGTGAAAAGAAAAGGTGGAAACGAAGGGTACTTACCCTTACTTGAAGAACTCGTAATAGATTTGGACAAATATCTCAAACCCTTAAAGAGAGATGCAAATCAACCACTTTTTTTGAGTAAGCTTGAACTTAGACTTTCCGCATCATCTGTTTGGCACTTAGTAAAAGTATACGCCTTAAAGGCGGGCTTAAGTGACAAGATTACGGTTCATAGCTTAAGACATGGATTTGCCACGAAATTGCATAATTCAGGGGTATCTATACCAGTAATACAACAGCTTATGGGACACAAAAGTCCTACAACTACCTATCGCTATATTCACACAACAGACAGCAAAATCAGAGAAGAGCTTAACAACAAAGTGAGCTTTGATGAAAGGAGGTAATATGTTCAACTTTTTGAAAACTAATAAAGAAGACCAAATTAATTCGTTAAAAAAGAAATATGGTGATAAGGTAGTCAACTTTCATAGCTTTATGGGGCAAAAGTTAATAATTTGCTCAGATAAATTGATAGTTGCCGACTTAATGAGAACGGTTTATGTTTCCTACCTTGAAATTTCTAGTGTAAATATTGAGCCTACTGGTTTGAAAATACATACAACGAGCGGGAAAAAATACGATATTCCCATTGTTACGAACTTAGAGCAAATAGCTAGTGAAATTATGGATTTAAGAAACGATTACTTGATAGAGGCGAGAAACTCAAAGTAAAAATTCTAGAATTTCTAGACTTTTGTAAATAACTTATGAAACGAGTACTTGAACCTAAAATAACATTCCGATATTTGGATAACCAAACAAGCGAAGGACATCTTAAAACCGCATACACGAGGCTATTTGCTATGGCAAGACGAAATCTGCTCAGAAGAAAACATTTACTAGGTATTGATGTGCTTCATACAGTAGACCCCATTCAAATTACGAGGAAGAAAATTGTACTTATTAATCTTGAGATATATGACCCCATCAGTACAAAACTTTATGGATAACCATGAACCAAAAACATCAGGATACTATGCTCGTGTTTCAACTGGGCGACAGGAAAATGAAGCAACAATTGACTCACAAGAAGCAGAGATTACCGAGAGAATAAAGAAAGATGGTAATAGGGTACTCAAAGAACATTCGTTTATTGATGATGGTTGGACTGGAACTATACTTGCTCGACCTGGGTTAGACTCTCTTCGCGATGCTGTTAAACGAAAAGAAATTGAAGTTTTATATCTTTACGACATCGGAAGATTATCTCGAGATTTTACAAACCAGCTCATTCTTCTTAGAGAAATTGAAGATGCTGGTGTAAAAGTTATATCTCTCCATGATATTAATCCTGAGAATGAAGAACAGGGAATGATGAGAAAAATTGTGGGGGTATTTCATGAATACGAAAGGATAAAAATAGCGGAAAGATTTCGGCGGGGAAAGTTATATAAAGCCAAAAATGGAATGTTGATTAATGGACAAGCACTATATGGTTACAAGTACATAAAAAAGACCGACAAAAAGCCTCCAAAATACTTAGTTAACGAAAAGGAAGCGGAGGTTGTGAGGAAGATATACAACTGGGTTGGAAATGAGAGAATATCTATAAAAGGAGTAGTACGGAAACTTTATGAAGAGGGAATACTTCCAAGAAAAAATAAAAGTGAATTTTGGAATACAGGACCATTACTTAGACTGTTAAGGTGTGAGAGTTATATAAGTGGTCTAATTTTTTACAACAAAAGCGAATCGGTTCCTACTAAAAACCCAAGGAAGGAAGTAAAGTATAAAAAGATTACAAAGGGTAGTAGGCGTGTTAGACCAAGAGAGGAATGGTATAAATACGAGGTTACTCCAATACTTGACGATTGGGAACTATTTAACAAAGTCCAGAAGATTTTAGATAACAATAGAAGGCATGGTCCGAGAAAAAAAGAATATGATTATCTCTTATCTGGACTTGTTTATTGTGAATGTGGATATAGGCGGGCAGGTAATGGGAAAAACAATGGGCATAATTACTATAGATGCACAGAAAGAGTCTTAAAATCCCCCTTACCTCATGAATGTAAATCTCCTGCTTTAAATGCCCAAGTACTCGATAAAGTGTTTTGTAATGAGCTAGGAGCGTATCTCACAGACCCCCAGAATATAAACAAAATGGCTGAGGATTATCTTAAAGCTCAAGCTATCGACGAGTCTGAGGATAGAGAAAGGCAAAAATTACATGAGAATATAACCAAACTGAAAGAGGAAGAGGCACGTTATATCAAGGCTTATGGGGAGGCAGAGATTGATTTTGAACAGTTTAAAGAGATGAAGCGAGGTGTTAATAAGAGAATCAAAGCTTTAGAGGATGATTTAATAAGGCTAAATGAACAAGTAAAAGACATAAATATCGACAATGTTGAACTCAAAGAGTTCTGCCAGGAGGTAAAAGAAGTGTTGGGAAGTCTTAACTACCCCACAAAGTCTTTGTTAATTCAGGATTTAATTGATAAAATAGTCTTGAAAGGAAAAACAAATGAGGTGGAAGTTATGGGTCATTTACCCATAAATCACCTAAATATTGGGTATGAACTTATCAGTAGGAATCGTGGGCCTCCCTAATGTTGGAAAAAGTACATTGTTTAATGCCCTTTTAAAAAAGTCCGCCTCCGCTAAAGCTTCGGCGGGACAGGCAGGTCACGCAATAACTGCAAATTATCCGTTTACGACGATTGAACCAAATGTTGGCGTGGTGGAAGTGCCGGACAAGAGGCTGCAAAAGCTCGCAGAAATTATTGCAAACGAAAATCCGAAATCCGAAACCCGAAATCCGAAACAAATCCTAAATACAAATGATCCCCACTACGCCGAAGCTTCGAGGGGCAAGCAAAATTCGGGAGAGATCCTGAATCAAGTTCAGGATGACAGGCAGGGGTGGCCGCCGATTGTGCCGGCGGTCGTTCAGTTTGTGGATATTGCGGGACTGGTCAAAGGTGCTCACATGGGAGAAGGGTTGGGCAATAAATTCTTATCTCATATCCGCGAGGTAGATGCGATAGTTTTTGTGGTTCGGGATTTTAAAAGTGAGGATATTATCAATACGGGTGAAAATCCAAAAGATGATTTGGAAGTGTTGAAGACGGAGTTGTTGATGAAAGATTTGGAAACGGTGGAAAAACGGTTAGATATATTAGAGCGAGAATTAAAGCCACTAGGGCCAAATGATCCAAAGAGGTTAACACTGGCGGTGATGGAACATTCTAAAAAATTAGTTGCTGAGGGGAAGTGGCTAGGAGATGAGTTAACGGAAGAGGATCTTGTAAAAATAAGTGAATTATCATTGTTGTCTGCCAAGAAGATAATTGTTGTCGTCAATTCGGATGAGAGTGACTTATCACAATCTTCTGAAATTGAGGGAGCGATAAGAATCAGTGCAAAATTGGAGGAAGATTTGGCGGTATTATCACCAGACGAACAAAAAGATTATCTGAAAGAACTTGGAATAGAAGAAAGTGGTTTGGCTAGACTTGCCACGCAAGCATATGAAGTTTTGGGTCTGGAGACTTTTTTAACAGCTGGTCCAAAAGAGGTTAGGGCGTGGACTATCAAAAAAGGCAGTTTAGCGCCACAAGCGGCTGGTGTGATTCACAGCGATTTTGAACGTGGATTTATTGCAGCCGATACTGTTACTTTTGACAAATTTGTGGAAGTTGGGGGTTGGAAAGAGGCAAGGGCAAAGGGATTAGTTAAGACGATAGGCAAGAGTGAAGTAATGCCCCAAGATTGTGTGGTTGAGTTTAAGTTTAGTGTTTGATATCATTCCAAAGTACGTAGATAGATGATATGAGTTACGAGCTTGTGATTGTTTCGAAAATTTCTGAGACCGAGGGACTTTTGTCGCGCGTGGAAAAAACGCTAAAAGATGCCAATGCGACAGATTTAAAAATTGAAAAGCTTGGTAAAAAGATATTGGCTTACCCTATAAAAAAGCAGACAGAAGCAGATTATATAATGCTTAATTTTGAGGCGGAAGGAAAGGTTATTTCTGATATTTCCGATATGTTAAGGTTAGAGCAGGAAGCGTTATTGCGCCACATTTTACTTAAGAAAAAAATAAGAAAAGCTCCAAGAAGAAGACATGCATTAAAGAAAGTTGTGGAAGAAAAAAAGGTTGAGGTTCCTATAGTGACGGTAGTTACAACAAAAGTGATAAGTGACCCTTCGAAAAAACTCAGGACAAGCAAGGGAAAAGTGAAAAGCGATAAGAAAAAAGCAACAAGCAAGAAGCAAGCAACAAGTAAGAAGAAGGGGAAGAAATAAAATGTCTAGTCGAGCTTCTCTCAATAAAGTAATGTTGATCGGAAATTTAACACGTGATCCGGAGATGCGCTATACGCCCAGCGGTGCTGCAGTTTGTACGTTTTCTGTTGCTACAAATCGTTATTATGTTGCTTCGGATGGCAATAAAAAAGAAGAAACAGAATTTATTAAAATTGTATCTTGGAATAAACTGGCGGAGCTTTGTTCGCAACTTCTTTCCAAAGGCAGGAAAGTTTATGTTGAAGGCAGAATGCAAACAAGAAGCTGGGAAACACCAGACGGTCAGAATAAGCAGACAACAGAAGTTGTGATAGATGACATGAGAATTCTGGATTCGAGGAAAGATTTTGACGGAGGTGCTTCAGAAGCGGTTGCGGTTGAGCCGGTAAAAGGTGCAGAAGAAGTAGATGAAAAGGTATCTGATGTATCAAAAGTATCAAGTGTATCAAAGGTATTATCAGTGAAAAAAGATAAAAGTGATGATAAAAAAAAGGATAAAGACAAGACAGAAGGGGAGGACGTAGATCTTGACGATCTGCCTTTCTAGAATTTTAAATTCTAAATTTACAATTTTAAATCAATGTTTAATTTTAAAATTAAAAACATTTAAAATTTATTAAAAATTTAAAACTAAAAATTAAAAATTTGTAAATATGCCAAAATTTGTAAAAAAACTTTCCAGAGCAAAGAGATGTCCGCTTTGCATTGATGGGATTGTAGTTGACTATAAGGATGTTGGACTTTTAAAAAGACACATTAGTGAACGTGGTAAGATTTTGGGAAGAGCAAGAACAGGTGTTTGTGCAAACCATCAGCGCCAATTGACCCGTGGCATAAAACGAGCCAGGTATCTTGCCCTATTATCTTTTGTTCAGAGTTAATTTTTATGCCAAAACATTTGCCCGAAGAAGAAAAAGTTATTCCTGAAGAAATAATAGAAATACCTCAAGCGCCGGAAACTTCCCAAAAAAGATCTTATAAATATTTTAATTATTTCACACAATTTTTTGTTGTTGCAGTACTTTTTTTTGGAATAGGATTTGTTGCTGGACAAAAAAAATGGAAAATCGAACAAAAAGGTTTTGTGCCAACTCTTTCGATTACAAACCAAGCGGCTCCAAAAAATGTAAATTTAGATTTCTCACTTTTTTGGCAGGTATATGAAACGTTGCCGCAAAAATATTTAGACAAGAGTGCTATAGATGGACAGAAGATTTTGTATGGTGCAATTGGCGGAATGGTTAAATCTTTGGGTGATCCGTATACGTCTTTTCTAGATCCAAAACAAAATGAAAGTACGCGCAGTCAAATTGCCGGATCATTTGAGGGAGTGGGAATTCAACTTGGTTTTGATAAAGATAAAAGACTTGCAGTGATAGCCCCTTTGAAGGGAACACCTGCTGATCGAGCCGGAGTTAGATCGAAAGATTTAATATTAAAAATAGATGACAAGGATGCTTTTGATTTAACTTTACCTGAAGCTGTTGATTTGATTCGAGGCAAAGCGGGGACTCGGGTTAAATTGCAATTTTTTAGGGATGGAATTAGTAAACCTTTTGAAAAAGAATTAGAAAGGGCCAAAATAGAGGTAAAAACAGTAAATGTTGAATTCAGGGAAAATAAAGGAAAAGAAATTGCGGTTATATCTGTTTCTATGTTTGGGGAACAGACGGATAGTGAATGGGATGCGGCGGTTGGTGAAGTGAATAATCGTGGAGTAAAAGGATTGGTTGTAGACATGAGAAATAATCCAGGAGGGTTACTTTCGTCTTCTGTTCATTTAGCAGCAGAATTTATTACTGGAACTGTTGTTAAGCAGGAATTTGCAGATGGTTCTGTAATACCACTGCCAACAGAGCATGCAGGAGTGTTTATGAAAATACCTATGGTTGTTTTAGTTAACAGTGGTTCTGCTTCGGCGGCAGAAATATTTTCGGGAGCGATTCAGGATAATGGTCGTGGGAAGATAGTTGGAGAAAAGACATTTGGTAAAGGAACTGTTCAAGATGTACTAGATTTACCGGGAGGTTCCGGTCTTCATGTAACGATAGCCAGATGGCTTACTCCGAAAGGTACTTCGATTCATCATGTTGGAATCACTCCAGATGTGGTGGTAGAATTAGTGGAACAAGATCTGGTTGATAAAAAAGATTCTCAACTGGAAAAAGCATTGGAACTGTTGTAGATTAATATATATGTCTCCTTTTATTCGTACTAATTTCGCAAAAATAATATTAGTTGTTTTAGTTTTTTCAATTTGGCTGACTAGCATTTTTGTTGCAGTTAAGTTTTTTGGAAAGTTGCCTAAGGGCATTTTAGAAAATACGAAAATATCTAAAACCCAGACAATTGTAGACGAAGAATCTGTAGTTATTGATGTAGTAGAAAAAGTTTCTCCTTCGGTGGTTTCTATTGCAGTCGAGAATAAACCAACAATTGATTTTTTTGGGATGCCGGGACAAAACAATAAAGGGGAGTCTGGGATAGGTACCGGTTTTGTGGTTTCCACAGACGGGCTGATTATGACCAATAGACATGTAGTATCACAAAAAGGTGAAAAATATATTGCAATAATACGCGATAACGCAGGAAACGAGAAAAAGTATCCAGTAGTTGAGATTAACAGGGATCCTTTTGTTGATCTGGCGATTGTTAAGGTTGATGCTAGTGGACTTGTTCCACTTGAGCTTGGAGATTCGGATCATTTAAAGGTTGGTCAGAGAGTTGTTGCAATTGGAAATGCGCTGGGGAGGTTTCAGAATTCGGTGACGACCGGAGTTGTTTCTGCGCTTTCCAGAGGTGTTTCTCCAATGGATCCTTCGACCGGAATTGCTGAGAAACTTGATGATCTTATTCAAACCGATGCGGCAATTAATCCGGGAAATTCCGGGGGACCGCTTGTTAACAGTGCAAGCCAAGTTATTGGTATTAATACTGCTATTGCTGATGCCCAAAATATTGGCTTTGCCCTTAAAATTAATGTTGCCAAGCAGCTGCTTGACGATTTCAAAAGCAGCGGAGGAAAGATTTCAAAACCGTTTTTAGGAGTTAGATACACACATATTTCTAAAGATGTGGCGATTTTAAATGAAGTTCCACAAGGGGAATTGGTTCGCGAAGTGGTAACTGGAAGTGCTGCCGACAAAGCTGGACTTGAGGTTGGGGATATTATCAATGAATTTGACGGCCAGAAATTGACAGAAGATAACCAATTAACAACTTTGATACGAGCTAAAAAAGTTGGAGATCAGATTAAAGTAAAAGTATATAGAGATAAAAAAACTTTAGATATAAATATTACCTTGGGTGAGGCGCCGAACGAGTAAGTGAAAATAGGCAATAGGCAATAGTTTTGAGCAGAATCTACTTGATTAATTTCAAAACTATCTCTCCGAAAAATTTTCCAATCACAAAATATATATTTGCCCAGATGAAGGCGGCGATTGTAGTATAGAGCCAGAAAGTTTTGTAAGAGACGTTAAAAGTGCCGGCTACAAATGGTGTAACAATTCGAAGTCCTGGAATCAAGCGTCCGATGACGATTGCAAAACCCCCATATTTCACAAACCACTTTTCGATTTTTTTAACTTTTTTATTATCAACTTTTATATATTTCCCGTATTTTAAAAGTAGGGGACTGCCCAATTTTTTTGCAAGAGTAAAGAGGATTGTGGAGCCGATGAGAGTTGCTAGAGTTACGACTAGGACAATTAAAAAGTAATTAGAATTTGGAAGAGCAGCTGTTGCTGCGATGAAAAGATCGCCAGGAATCGGAAATGGTATTCCGCCTTCTTCTAAGCAAAGAATTAAAAATAAACCTAAATATGAAAAGTGCTGCCAAATATCAAGCATTAACGTCTGCAGTTTTTAGATCTTCTAAAATGGGGTCTAGTTTGCCTTCCATAATTGTTTCTAAATTATGCCATGATTTGTTAATTCTGTGGTCTGTGATGCGGTTTTGAGGATAATTATAAGTGCGGATTTTTTCACTTCTGTCGCCTTTGCCAAGTTGACTGGACCTGTTGTCTGCAACAAGCGATTGATTTTTCTCTTCCTCCAGAGTAAACAAGCGGGCTCTTAGAATTTCCATGGCAATTTCGCGGTTTTGTGCCTGACTTCGTTCTGTTTGAGCTTTGACAACAATGCCGGTTGGTATATGTTTGATTCTGACGGCAGTAGAAACCTTGTTTACGTTTTGGCCGCCATGTCCTCCAGCACGAAATGCTTCAAATTCTATGTCTTGGGGGCTTATTTGGACCTCAGTTGCAGCAACTTCTGGCAAAACTGCAACTGTTGCAGTAGAAGTATGAATTCGTCCGGATGATTCGGTTTGCGGCACGCGTTGTACTCGGTGAACGCCAGATTCCCATTTTAATTTGTCATAAATATTTTTACCGGTAATTTTGGCTGTAACTTCTTTAATATTGCCTATTCCGCCTTCATTTCTGTCCAATTCTTCGATTTTCCAGTTTTGAATTGAGGCATAGCGAGTGTACATTCGGTAAAGATCGGAAGCAAAAAGACCGGCCTCGTCTCCGCCTGCGGCTGAACGGACTTCTAGAATAATAGAATTGGCGTCTATTGGTGTTTGGCTGTTTTGGGCTTCGGTAGGGTTGAGAGCATTTTCTAGAGAAGATTTTTCTTCTTCCAATTTTATAATCTCATCCCTTACAAGGTCTGCCATAGACGGATCCTGATACGCCATACTTTTGGCTTCTTCAATTTTTTGTTCAAGATTTGCGATTTGTAGTTTTAGATAATCGGACATATTAATTTTTAATTTTCCCTTCTAATATTCTCAGGGCAAGCAGTTTTAAATTTGTAATAAAATTATAATGTTTTAATTTTAAAAATTATATAATTGATTTTAAATTTAAAATTTAGGTTAATTATGAGGAGGCTTGTTTTTTGACTAAGTCGAACATTGCTTTTAAAGATTCTGGGCGAATTCGTTCTTCTTTTTCTATTACCTTTTTGACGATTTGTTCTTTGTGGGTTTTGGCAACTTGTTGTCTCTTTTGGAATTTTTCTACTCGTCCTAATGTATCAACATATTTCATCTCACCTGTATAAAAAGGATGACACTTACTGCAAATTTCCACGCGAATTTCCGGCACAGTTGCACCGGTTGTTATCGTATTGCCACAAATACAACTTATTTTACAATCATCGAAGTATTGTGGATGAATTCCTGTTTTCATTGCCTGGGTATTTTAGCAAAATATGTCTTTCTTTACAATTAGTGGTGATTATTCGGTAATGGGTGCGTCTTTCTGTGGTATTCGGCTAAAATTATGCCGGCAAGAATTAAAATTGAGCCAACTATCAAAATCGGATTAAATTTTTCATGGAGTAGAATGATCGAAAAAATAATTCCGAAAAGTGGCAGAAGGTAGAATACAAAAGAAGCTTCGCTGGCTGGAAGCGATGCCAAGCCTTTTTGCCAAAGACTGTAACCAATAAAAGAAGCAAAAAATATGCCGTATAAAAGCCCCAATAAACCACTTATACTGATGTGGCTAAACCAAGCGGAATTTGTAAGAAGTTCTGAGGCAGCAACGGGGGAAAAGATCACTGCTCCAATTGACATTGTGTAAAAAGAAACGACTAAAGGATCGTATTTTATTAAAATCTTCTTGGCATAAAATTCATGACCTACCCAGGCAAGTGAGCTGGCTACAAGAGCAATATTTCCAAGAGTAGAAAGTAAACTTAAGTGGATTGCAGGTATGCCTACTATGATAATAGTACCTATAAACGAAAGAGAGGCGCCAAGTATTAGTTTTAGAGAAAATTTTTCTTTAAGAATAAAGTGTGCAAATGCCAGAGTAAAGACAGGTGCTGTTGCTAAAATAACGGAAGCATTTATGGCTTGGGTATGTTCTAGGCCGAAAAAGAAAAAAGCTAAGTTTAAGTTTGTTCCAAAAAAAGCTGCTAAGAAAATATTTTTCCAATCGGATTTTTCGACTTTTAATTTTTTGTAAACAAATGGTAACAGGAGAATAGATGCAAAACCCATCCGTAAAAAGATTAGCGAAAAAATTGGGATTTCCTTTAGGGTTATTTTCATTATCGGGACGACGGCACCCCAGAGGACTGCGGCTGTAACAAGATAAAAAAAGGCAGGGTTGATTTTAGTCATTGAGAAGTAAATCCACAATTCGGTCCAGGCCGAAAGAGAAGCCGACAGCGGGAACCTGCCTGCTCGCCTCGCGTCGAAGCGGGCCGGCAGGCAGGTTTGTTTTGTTTCCTAAAAACATACCAATGAGATTGTCGTATCTGCCACCGGAACCGATTGTTAGATCACCAGGGTTAGGAGACGGCTTCATTTCAAAAATTGCTCCGGTATAGTAATCTAGGCCTCTTGCCAGTGTTGGGTCAAACTTAAAATCTTTGTTTTCGTTTAATCCATAGTCTTTTCTTAAAAAGTTGATAATATTTGCAAGGTCTTTTGAAGGTTTTGAATTGTTAATTTTGTATAAGTGATTTTCAATATCGTCTGCGGTTAAACCTTTTTCCAGGAGTTCCTTTTTGATACCTTCCTCGCCAATTTTGTGAATTTTATCTATGGCTCTTATAACTTCTATTGGTGTATCGCTGAAGTTTTTACGGTCGTTGATAAGCATGATGGCGTTTTTTAGGCCAATACTTTTGATTGAACGGATTGCGGTTGCGATTACCTTGGCATCTTCTTCCAGATTAGCTGATCCAACAGTATCAAAATCGAATTGGGTAAATTCCCGGTATCTACCGTGCTGCGGATTTTCGCCGCGAAATACCTGTCCAATCTGGTATCTGGAAAATGTTGGATTAAGCAAGTTTTGGTTGGTAGCAATAAAGCGGGCGAGGGGAACGGTTAGATCATAACGCAGGGCAAGCTCACGATCTCCTCTATCTGTAAACTTATAAATAAGTTTTTCTTCTTCTCCGTATTTACCCGTTAAGGTAGAAGCAAATTCCAAAGTTGGAGTTTCTAAGGGAACAAAACTGTTTTCTTCTAGAATAGGCGCAATAATGTTTATTATTTCCCGTCTTTTTTTGGCATAGGCCGGTTGAATGTCCCGAAAACCTTTCGGTGTAGGAGGTGCAGTTTGCATATAGATTAATGATACTATTTTAGGAGTATCTTATAAAAGCCACAAGTCTTTAGTTGTCATAGGTTCTTCATCAAAACATGATTTTGCCATGCGATGACAGGTTGGCCCATTTGGTTTTGCGCTGATTAAAATAATATCGTTTTCGCAGCCTGATATTATTGATTTAACTTCGAGGAAATTTCCTGAGGTTTCGCCTTTTGGCCATCTTTTCCTTCTTGTCCTTGAATAAAAAACTACCCTATTTGTGTCTAAGGTTTCTTCATAGTTTTGTTTTGACATAAAACCGCACATTAAAATTGAATTATTTTGGGAGTCGATAATCAGTGCCGGAATAATACCCACAGGTAAATCCCTAAACTTTTCAAAATCAAGAGGAATATATGGTATTTGTTTAGTTTCTTTCATATTTTATTCTTTGTCCCTGTTAAATTAATTGCCAGTTTTACTGCTTCTTTTGGAGTTTTTGCAGATTTTATTTTGAATCTTTTCCTATCATCAAGGTAAGTGTCTGCCAGCTTATCGCTCCAACCGCCAGTGTTTTTTAGCACGACTACAGGAATGTTTGCCTGATATGCCACAGCTATTTCGTTTAATGTTCCCGAACCTCCGCTTACTGTGATAATTGCATCGCAACTAAGTCCGAGTGTTAATTCTCTTCCTCCGCCACGAACAAGCCCGGTAGCAATTACTATGTCAGCATCTTTCTCAATGACATCAAGACCCTTGCCGTAGGTTATACCAACAGTTAACCCTCCGGCCTTTTTAGCACCTCGACATGCAGCTGTGGATAGTGAGTCAGAATCTTTCTCCGCCCCAAAAATTAGCACAGCTTGATTCTGGGCTACCCAATAACCGATTTCTTCCGCCAGCTTTTCAATTTTCTTTGAGTATTTGAGATCAGCACATGACCCCATAACTCCGATTTGTATTTTTCTCATATTAAAAATAGCTTCTCAAAGTTTATCTTTTTCGTCTTGTAACATGCTGTACCTGGATATTGGGAAGACATGAATGGATAAAACTTTTCACCATTTCCTTTTTCAAGTTGGAAATCTTTGTATATTTTTCCGTTTACATTCATTTTTTCGTACATGCTGTAAAACTCTTTGTTTTTTAAGTTTTCGATTAGGTTATCAAGATTTCCACTTATTCTTGCTTTTAGAAATTTACTAAGAATATCTTCTAAATCCTTTTTTGTTTGCTCAGATGACTTAGAACCGCATTCAATTTCAATTGCCGGACAATTTGTAAATTGCACCAAGGGACCTTTTTTAAGTGATGATTTGCTATACCAAATAACATTTCTTTTAATTGGCAACATTGCTGCAAGTACTAAATTTTGCAAAGTTGGGTAGGGAATTATAGTTACAATTCCACAATTGGCTATAGTTCCGTGTACGTCAATCACAATTTTGTATTTCTTGGAAAGATTGATAATTTGTGCGGCACGTCTTTCTTCATAAATCGCACTTGTAAGATCTCCAGGTGCTGATCTGTTTAAATCTGCATCAGTGAATCGAATGTTTTTCTTAAGTGCCCTAGGATTTCCGACGATATTGTCGTACCCAAATTCATTTTTTGGATATCGTTTTGCTAGGTTTCTAAAAACGTCTCCCGAGAACCCTTCGTTTCCGTGGGTTCCTGTAATAAATAGTATTCTTCCGTTTGTTCTTTTCATATTTTTCTCCTGATAATTGCAGTTTTTTACAACAAAAAAACCCGCTGGTTGGCGGGTGATGTAAAATTTATTTTTTACGATTTAGATCACTCCGCCAAAAAGAGGGGAGTTGTGATGGTTTATTTTGTTTTGTTTTTTATCGTTCATGTTATTTATTTAATTTTTTTATTGCCTGTTGGTATCCGCCCATTCCACTTGTTAGCCATTTGCTAATTCTGGCAATTGTTGTTGAGCTCATTCCGGTTTCTTTTTCGATCTTTTTGTAATTCGTTTTTTTGGCAAGCAGTTGTGCTACTTTCCATCTGTTGGCAAATTCTTTAAGTTCGGCTTCCGTTAAAAGATCCCTTAAGAAATTTTGACATTCACCAAGACTTTGTAAAGATAGGATTGCTTTAAACAAAGTATTTTCTGCTTGCGTCGGTGAGTATTTCATACTTTACTAAGCTAAAGTATAATACTTTATTATACTAAAGTCAAGTGTCTAGTAATTAGGGGAGTATGTAGATTGAGGAGACGATATTGTCGTTACCGGAAGTGTAAAAGATTAGTGCTTTCTTTTCTTTTGTTATAGCTTTTTCGTCGGATTTTTTGCTGTCGATGTAAATTTTAGAATTTTTATCTAAGACAAAATTTAGTGGATTATTGTTTTCCAGACTTTGCGTTGAAAATGTTTTGTTTTTGACAACTGAGGCGATTTTTACATTTGCATATATCTTGGTAATTTCCGGTTTGTTTTCGCGGACAATTTCGATTGAATCTGCAAGGATTTCTGTTTCTATGGTGTTTGAACTTAAAACGATTATATAATCTCCAACTCTGATGTCTGATTCTTTTAGATTGGAAGCTTGTTTATTTTTTGGTAAAACAGCCAAAGAAGATAGTGATAGGCTAATTTGTGTTTGATTATTTTTCTTGATTTTTTTGTCACCGGACGTGCTAGATAGCGTTATAGCGTTATCGAAAATATTTTTTACAGATCCGGAGAGGACCATGCCTTTCTTTGCATCACTAGTTTTGTCTTTAACATATAGAGCGATTATTTGTTTTTGGGAGAATTTTAGATTTTTGTCAAGAAGCGTAATGTTTACAAAATTGAGATTTTTGTCAAGAACTATATCGGTTTCAAAATTTCCTTTTTCATCTATGTTTAGTAAATTGTCAAAAGTATTTGATATTATCAAAAGTCTAGAATTAGGCGGTCCTTGACCGCTGATTTTGATTTTTGAAATATCAAAAACTTGCCCATCTTTAATATTTAGTGAAAAGGAATTTGGTTTTATTTTTTCATTTGTGTTTTTTTCGGAAACTGTGCTTATAGTTGTTTGGGATATTTGAGTTTTTGTAGTTTTGGGTTGTCTCTGCCAGAGCCAATAAATTAAAAATACAATAAGAGTTACAAATATAAGAGCTAAAATTGGTTTAACAAATCCCTTCATCTTTATGGTTATTAAGATTATCACAGGAAACTGTTTGTAGCAAACCTGCGTTGACTAGCCATATCCATTTTTTTTGAATTTTGTGTTATTATCATAAAACTCCTATGGTCGACATTACGTGGTACGGACAGGCTTGTTTTAAGATAAAAGGCAAAAATGCCAGTGTTGTTATTGACCCTTATGACAGTCAATTCACCGGTCTTAAAGCGCCAAAGTTAGACGCTAACGTTGTTTGTGTTACTCATGATCATAAAGATCACAATCAGGTAGGGCAAGTTGGAGGAGTTAATGATCAGAAACCTTTTGCTATTTATGGTCCGGGAGAATATGAAATTTCCGGTATAAATGTCGCAGGAGTTGCCAGTTTTCATGATGATAAAGATGGAGCGGAACGCGGGAAAAATACTATTTATCAAATAAGTATTGATGAGATAACTATAGTTCATCTTGGAGATTTGGGCCAAAAAAAGTTGAGTCAAGACCAAATAGAAACCTTATCCGGTTGTGATGTACTTTTGATTCCGGTTGGTGGAGTTTTTACAATTGAGGCTAAAGACACACCAGATATTATCGCTTCACTGGAGCCCAAAATAGTAGTTCCGATGCATTATAAAGTTGAAGGGTTAAAATTTGAACTTGCAGGCGTTGGTGAATTTTTAAAGCAGATGGGCAAGGAGAATATAGAAAAGGTAAGTAAGCTTTCTGTCACCAGTGACAGGCTTCCGGAAGAGCTGGAAGTTGTTGTTTTAGAAGTAACAAATTAAAAATTTCTTCAAAGGAAGTATGACACAAACTAATAAAGGGCGAGTACCACCCCAAGATTTAACGGCTGAAAAATCGATAATCGGAGCGATACTGATTGATTCTGATGCAGTAGTTGCTGTGGCGCAACACCTGAGACCGGACCATTTTTATAAAGAAGCTCATTCGGATATATTTTCGGCAATTTTGGATCTTTATGAAAAAAGGGATCCAATAGACTTGATAACTTTAACTGCTCAACTTAAGAAAAAAGGAAAATTAGATAAAGTTGGTGGGACCGGATATCTTTCGGAGTTAGCTTCCGGTGTGCCAACGGCTTCGCATATTACCCAGTATTCACAAATTATTCGAGATCTGTCTGTTAAACGACAACTGATAGCAACAAGTATCAAAATATCCCAATCAGCATTTGAGGATACGGGAGATATTAGAAATTTACTCGATGAGACAGAACAAATGGTTTTTGCACTTTCCCAGCAACAGCTCCGACAGAACTTTTTACCTCTTAAGGATGCGCTGGCGGAAAGTTTTGATAGACTCGACGAACTTCATAAAAAGGCAGGTGGGCTTCGCGGAGTACCGACCGGATTTTGGGATTTGGATTCAAAATTGGCGGGACTTCAAGATTCTAATTTGATAATTTTGGCATCTCGGCCCGGGCAGGGTAAAACAAGTTTAATGATGAATATTGCAGCTCATGTGGCCGTAAAAGAAGGATTGCCGGTTGGTGTGTTTTCACTGGAAATGAGCAAGGAAGAGTTGGTTGATAGGCTACTGGTTGCTCAAAGTGAGGTTGATGCCTGGAGACTCAAAACCGGCAAATTAGACGACAATGATTTTGATAGGCTTCAGGAGGCAATGGGAATACTAGCCGATGCTCCAATTTATATAGACGACACTCCGGCTATTAATATTATGGAAATGAGAACAAAGGCAAGAAGGTTGCAGGTTGAGCATGGACTTTCGCTTTTGATAGTTGATTATTTACAGCTAATCCATGGGCGTAATTTGGAAAATAGGGTACAGGAAGTTAGTGAAATTTCGCAGAGTTTAAAAAACTTGGCTAGGGAACTTAAAATCCCGGTAATTGCCTGCAGCCAACTTTCGCGTGCGGTCGAGCAGAGAGGCACAAAAAGACCGCAACTGGCGGATCTTAGGGAATCCGGAGCGATAGAACAGGATGCTGACGTTGTGATGTTTATATGGAGGCCGGATCCGGAAAACATAGAGCAGGTAAAACTGGATATTCAAAAACACAGGAACGGACCAACGGGGGAGATAGATATGGTTTTCAGAGCCGATAGGGTGCGTTTTTATGGTACGGAAAAACAAAGACAATCCCGGGAAAAAACAGCAAAGCAAGAAGTTTTGCCGACTGCGACGTTGGTCGAGTAGATTCGGTAGGTTTAATTGGGGATTATTTGGTTTATCTCATAGAATAATGGACTATCTTGGTCAATAACAACTTCACAACTTGAGATTACTTCGGTTCCGCTTCTCGAGTTAAAAGTATAAATTATTTCCGAACCGTCGTAGGCTGTTGGGCATGTTTCTGTAAACTTTTGGGCTTTGAGTGTTTTGTAATCTTGCGTGTCTACCAAATTAACTAACTTTGTAATTTGTGCTTTATCTAATATTGCCTTAGTTTTACCACCTGTTAAAACTGTTCCGTCCCTATTTATTTCTGTAGTTGACGAGCACTCACCATTGGGGCATAAGCCACCACGAACGTTAATGCTTACTAATTGTTGGCTTGGCGTGTTTGTAGCACTTTGCTCTGGGCTTTGCTGTGGAATTGTTTGATTTTGAGGTTTAGATTTTTGGGAATAATAAATTCCAACAACTATTGCCACCGCTATTATTAATATTCCGACTATGATCAATATTTGGTAGAAACCTTTTCTCATAATTATTTTATTATATATCGTCTGGTGTTTCGTCACTTAGTTGGTCTGAAACTTCTTTGCACCCTGGACCTTCTGGAGTAATGGAGATGGGGTAGTCTGAACAGCGAAATATCGGCTTAAGTGGATCAGTCGGGTTTTCCAATAACGTTCCGATCCAGTAATAATCGCATGGTTGTCCTACTCCACAAAAAGTATCACTGACACTTTCACGAGGTTCATAGGAGTAGTAGTAAGTATTATTGTTAGTTGGGTCTTTTGGCAGACTTTTTAAAAATGCTTGATCAGTGACAAGGTTAAGGTAGATACGTGCTGTTGTTAGCCAGTTTGATAATGGAACAGTGAGAGGTGGAGTACAACCTGCAGTAATCTTATACCCAATACTTGTATCGCAGTTCGTTTCATTCGGATAATTTCCAGTTAGTGCATAATAACCAACCAGTGCATTGGCAATCGCACTTATGTCGGTTTTTCTTTGGGCGTCGCGGGCTTGGGCGAGTCTTTTATTTGGGTTGATGGCAACGATTACTGCTGTTGCTAAAACACCAATTATAGCCATGACCACCAGCAACTCTATTAATGTAAAACCAAGAGTAGCTTTCCTTCGCCCCCGTCCTTCGCGTAAAGCTACGGAGGATAAAAAGGGCTTCGGATGGCGAGCCACCAGCAACTCTATTAATGTAAAGGCGGCTTTAGGCTTTAGGCTTTGGCCCTTAGGTAATATTAATAATTTGTTATTTCTAATGCCAAATGGCAAATGGTTTCGTCTAAGGGCAGGTTTCATCAATAATGGTTTACTACTTTCATTATTGACGGCCCCCCCCTGATTGTCTAGTCTGTAAGTAGGTGATTAGAATCAGCATGAACAGCTTGAGGCGAGGTTTTACTTTAGTTGAGATACTTGTGGTTGTTGCCATTTTGGGAATTCTTGCGTCTTTCGTTGCTTTTGCGTCTATTTCTCATCTTAATGATGCCAGGGATGCTGTTAGAAAAAATGATCTTGCAGTTATTAGAAGGGCTTTGACCTATTATTTTTTTGACCATTTACAGTATCCGGATCCCGGTGAAGATTTGGAGTCAACTTCTTTAGAGGGGTCGGACTGGATAATAGGGCTTAGGCCGGATTACCTAAAAACTATACCAAAAGATCCAAAACAGGCAGGACTGGTAACTAGCCTGGCAGGTATTTTTAAGCCCTTTTTTGGCGGTACTGGTGATAATAACAAAGGACAGGTTGCGGCGGCTACCACTACGCTTGAGGATGGAATATTTATTACCCGGGGTGCACTGGGTTTTCAAACAAGTTTGAATGCCGCTAAGTATAATCTTGACTATATTGCCGGATGGTCTCTTGCCCAACAGTGGGCTCAAGTTGAGCCGGCAGATGATAATTTTAATTGGTCGTATCTTGATAGTAAGCTGGCTGAGCTTAAAGCTGCTCAACCCGTTGCAAAGAAGGCGAATATTAGAATTAACGCAGGTCCCAGTTCACCTGACTGGTTAAGGACCCAAAAGAATGTAAAGACTTTATGCTGGAACCAATCGGGGGCACCAATGAACCCTTCTTGGAACTGTTTTCCGTGGATGACGGATGCAACCTATCAGGCAGAAAGAAGGGAAATGTTGGATGCGCTTTATAAACACTATCACGACGTAAAACCCGAATTGGAATCGACAATTGCTTATGTTTATGTTTCGCCCCCCAACCATATAAAAGCAGAAGAGTTTGTTCAAGTTCAGAATTCTTCAAATACAGTTTACGTTGATACAAACGACGCCTCCGGAGTTCCTATTGGTATTTATTGTGTTGCACCTTACACTTGTCCAACGTCTGCAATACAGGATTTGCCGACGTCGACTTTTGCACTGGAAGGATACAGCCACGCTCTCCTTTACACAACCCAAAGAAATTCGATTACAGATGCGGCAGCAGTGATGCCAACGTGGAAATTGAGGGTTATGCATGCATCATCGCAGCCTAGTCCGCTGGCTCTTGTTAGAAATAGCTACAATACAATTCTTACCGGACTGATCGACAGAGTATCAATTGGTTTTACCTGGCTTGGGAGAACTCCTGCCGACTCTTCCGATCAGGGGGTTTGGGATGACGTTAAGGCCAATTTCTCTGACCAAGGGGGAAGTATCGACTGGGAGCTTCACGATACTGTTGAAAATGAACAGATTGATTTGCTTTATGAAACCTGGTGCAGAGACGGTGCGCCGTTAAGATCCAAATCACTTCAGGTAGGAGGCCAGTATGTTCCACCCGATTCCGTGGTAGGTGGTGTAGAACTGGCAGCAATTTACGCTACGCCGGACTGCGGATTGCCGACACTTCCGGCTTGTGATAATCATGCTGATGATGATGGTGATGGGCTGATGGATTTTGGTGGTGATCCTGGATGCGATAGTTCTACTGATGATGATGAGTATAATTTACCGATGTCATCTTCTCCTCCGGAGCCCACCCCATCCCCAAGCCCTAGTCCCAGTCCTTCGCCTTCGTCAAATGGTGGTTATTTTTATAAGTACACAGTCGATAGCACTTTTCAAAATTTTACATTAAGTGCGGTACTAGAAGCCGACAATTCACAATATGATTTAAATGGATTTCCAGGGGATCCGCCTGTAATACCGCCAGGGGAATAGCCATTTGGTGGTAGGTAAAATGCTAGGCAGGTTCTCACGTTATGTTTTGTGTCGCAGGAGAGAATCGAACTCTCACGGAGTTGCCTCATTGTGCCGCGGGAGGGAGTAGAACCTGCCTGCCGGCAGGCAAGCTCTCACGATATTGTGGCGCGGGTGGGAATCGAACCCACATGATCTTGCGATCATACGTTTTTGAGACGTACGTGTCTGCCAGTTCCACCACCGCGCCAAATAGCTTGTATTTGAAGCTAATTATAGCATTTTGAAATTAATTTGATATACTATCAATATATAAATATGTTACTTGGTCTGGGTTTTGTTATTGGCGGTTTGTTTATAGCATTTTTTAAAAAAGTGTTTATAGATATTGTAGCTTGGGTCAATAAATGGGAATTGCAAATAACTATGAGTTTACCTGCTGTACATAATATTGTTTCTGGCAAAGCGAAATGGTATGCAAAGGTACTACCTGGGGCATCCATATGGATCGGAGCATTTTTGGTTGTTGTCGGGTTATATTTAATTTTCAAGTAAGAAATTTAGCGAACGGTTGTAGGCGCTCAAGTTGATTCAAAAGGCCGATTATTATATTATTCACTTATTGACATGACTATCGACGAAATTTACCAGTTAGCAATAAAAATGGGAATTGATGCAGACCCCAGGGGTCGGGCAAAGGTTGAGAGGCTTTTGGTAGGCAGGAAAAAAGATTTAAAAAGTTTATCGGAAAAAAAGAAAAAGTATTTTGATCCTGAAACTCTAGTTAATCCTTATTCAGATACCAGAATTATTTTCGGTGACCCAAAAAAAACAGTAAAAAAACTAATGGCAGGTATTGATGCTGACGGAACAGAGGTTTTGTTAGTCGACAGGTTAAACCAAAAGGGGACAGGAATAGACTTGTTGATTGGTCATCATCCAACAAGTCATGCACTGGCTAGCCTTCATGAGGTTATGGATATTCAAGTTGATACTTTTGCCCAATATGGTGTACCAGAAAACGTTGCATATGCTCTTCTTGAGGACACGATGGGTTATATAAAAAGGAGAATTGGGCCAAGAAATAATGCACAAACACTCGATGCTGCCCGATTTTTAGAAGTGCCTTTGATGGTGCTTCATACAGTTTGGGATAATATTGGTGATGCGTTTATGCGTAAGTTTTTGGAGAAAAAGGAATTTGAAACCGTAGGAGATATAGTTGAAGCGATTTGTGAAATTCCGGAATTTGAAGCAGCAATGGTCGATAAATCCGGTCCAAGCATTGTTTCTGGTAGCGAAAAATCCAGAACCGGTAAAATTGTTGTTTCATTTACTGGTGGAACAAACCCTTCCAAAGAACTTTATATGGAACTCGCAAAATGCGGGGTTGGAACACTTATCGAAATGCATATACCCGAGGAGTCTGTTCAAGAACTTAGAAAAGCCCATATCAACGCCATTGATGTCGGGCATACGGCTGCGGATTCGATTGGTGCTAATTTGTTTTTAGATGAACTGGAAAAACGAGGTGTTGAAGTGATCCCTGCTTCGGGGTTGATTAGGATAAAAAGAAGCTTTGTGAAAAAGTCTACTAAAAATTAAAATCCCTATGGAATTTTTTGTCATTGCGAGGAGTTTGCGACGAAGCAATCTGGGTTTAGAGATTCTGAAACAAGTTCAGAATGACGGGTGGTGCGGGCGATGATTAACGTTACCGATTTGCGCTCTGGTGTCGTGTTTACCGAACAAGGTAAATATTTACTTGTTCTGACATATGAACACATTAAGGTGGCACGAGGAAGCGGTACAGTAAAGGTTAAGGTTCGTAATCTGCAAACCGGAGCAAATGTAGAAAAGTCGTTTCCTACTGGTGCAAAAGTGCCTGACGCGGACTTAGAGCGCAGGAAAGTGCAATATTTGTATCGGGACAGCCAAGTTCATGTTATGGATATGGAAAATTACGAACAGTTTGTGTTGGACTTGAAGCTGGTTACCGATATTGCCAAATATCTAAAAGAAGGTATGGAGATTATTTTGTTTTCGGTTGAGGATAAACCTTTGTATATAGAAATTCCCAAAATTATCGATTATAAGATAGAACAAACGGGTGGTGCTGCGCGCGGTAATACTGTTGGTGCTTCTTACAAAGATGCGGTTATGGAAAATGGATTGACGGTTAAAGTTCCTTTGTTTATTAAAAACGGTGAAGTGATTCGGGTTGATACCAGATCTGGTGACTATATGGAGAGAGCGAAATAGTTAATTGCTCGTAAGTTTTAGAGATTCTCCAATTTTTACCAGTTCTTCTTTTGGATATGATCCCCTTGGAACTATAGATACCCGTAATTCGATGATTAGTCCTTGTCTGTAAATTCTCAATTGTGGATCATTGAATGGTTGCAGCATTAAAACGCCAGGATAGCTACCGATTTTTGTTGTCTCTAACTCTAATTTGTCATTACGATTCGAATTGTATGTTTGCTGGTATCTTTTAAGTTCAGCTAAATCGTTATTAAACATTTCATTATCAGAATAATTCTTTTCTGGTTTAAATTCATTTAGATATAAGTAAAATTCCTGACTTTCTGATTTGTAATAACGTTGATAGTAGATAAAGCCTCCATTATCATATAACCATTTATAACTGCCATCGGTAGGTTGAGTTGATTGGGAAATGCTGCTTTTGTTTTCTGCTTTTTCATATATAATATTTTTTGTTGAGAGGGCGCCATAATTGGTGTCGTATTTTGGTACATTAGAATTTTTAATTATAGCTTGTTCTTTTTTGACCTCAGCCTTTTGGGCAACTTGTGCCGTAATCATTTTAAATGAAGCAATAGTGTATATAAGTGATGTAGTGATGATGACAAAAATCAATGAAACAGGAATTGGAAATTCCTGAAAGTATACCGGTAGAGTTGCTGAAAATGGTACTAAAACAATAAGAAGAGGCAGGTAGGTATAACCAGCCATAATGCACTCAAGACCCTTACAAGTATTAATCAAGTAAACTGTGGCCAGAGTTAATAGAATTATTATAGAAAGAAATATAGTTAAAATTATGTATTTCGTTTGGGATGTGTATGTGGCAATAGTAATAACATAACCAATGAAAATGGAAATTATTAGAGGTAAAAATAAATATTTTGTTGTTTCACCAAATGTACGTGGGTCAAAAAGTTTCAATCCAAATATTGTGTCAAGGATGACCAATATTATGACAGACAATAAGCAACCCAGAAAGTAAATTATTGTATTTGTAAGGATATTTCGGCTGTTTTGCATTAGGAGTTCCTAATAATAATGTAGCACAATGGGAAAGGAATTAATAATGGTTAAGTTATTCGAGTTGACACAAGATCCGGGGATTATGTTGAGAGAGCGAAGTAGGTTTTAGACTGTAGATGTTAGATATTAGAGCTTAGAAGATTGGTAATTAGAAACTTGCGACGAGGGTGGTTATTTAGGGAGTGCTGAAAGTAAAATGTGTTTGGGTGTTTACACTGAGTGATACGAAGTGCTTGTCGATGAGTTCCTAGAACCGTTTTTAGCGCAAATATTCTTCTTGCAAACCGCATTTCCATAAAATATCTGTATTATATAAACCAATTCCCATAACTCTAAACAAAGTTCAAATCAATTACGATATTGACATATGTCTTTAACAAATTAATAATTGTTTCTGATGAATAAAACAGATCTTGAGCAAATTGGGACATTAATTGAAGAGAAACTCGAACCTATCAAGGATATTCTTGACGAGCACACCAGGAAGTTAGATGGTATTGTAGATCAACTCGCCGATGTTTCGGAAGATGTATCGGATATAAAAGAAAAAGTTACATTTCATGAAAAAAGAATCTCTAAAGTTGAAGATCATCTAGGATTGCCCATTGCTGAGTAACCTTTTTGCAGGTGTTGTAACGATTTCTCCCACCCAAATTCTGGATACTTCTCCCAAATAGTCTTAAAATAAGTCTGGGTGTTTACATTGATCCCGCTTTGCGGGAGAAAAGCTTGACGATCAGTTTCTATCGCGTGGAGGATTAGAAATTTGCGGCGAGGGCGGTTATATAGGGAGTGCCGAGTGCAAAATAAACCAGAAGACCGACTATAACTACTTGTGTCACTAAACCCCATGGGAGCTGTAGACGGGTTTGTGTTTCGTGGCCAATCTTTTCCATCCAAGAAAATGGTGGAACTTTGAGGTTGAACATATAGGCAGGTGCTGCTAACCAATCCGGGAGTTGCGCTGCTATCACCATAGAAAACATATACACTGGATTTTGAAAGGTTTGGGTTCTAAATAAAATAAGAACCAGAGCAAAGCCTAAAAGAACATCCAATACAGCTTCTGCTTTGAGACGAAGTGTAGATTTACTGCGATGATTGGTTCCTGCGTCCCAATGCGGTACCAGATCAGCTAAAAAATGGGAAAATATTGCCAGTGGTATACCAATGTATGGGTTTGCAATTCTTGCTGCTAAACTTGCTCCTATTAGTGCGTGTGCTGTGGCTGTCATCAAAAGAAACCAGATTAGCTGGTTTGTGATCTTATCATACAATATCTGTGCTAAAATGGTCAAACAAAACGCAAATTGCGTTATTTTTTGAGGTTTTCATGTTTACATCTTTTTTGATTCAAAATATTTGGTTGATATACACAGTTTTTGCATTCTTATTGGCAATGTTTTTTGGTCTTTTTTTGTTTTGGAGAGCCGGAAAAAGAGAACTTATTGAAGGTCAGATACTTTTTGACAGCTTTTTCTTTTTTCTGGTTGGTTCACTGATGGGCCGAATAGTTGATTTTTTTGTAAGGATAGATTTTTATCATTGGTCAATTTCAAAACTGTTGTTTTTTAACGTTTACCATGGTTTTGATTTCTTTGGTGCTTTTTTTGGTGGTCTTTTAGCAGTTTATTTTTATTTAAGAGAAAAAAAGCAAAACTATTGGCTTATTTTTGATTGTGCTACCAGCGGGATGGCATTTGCAATGTTTTTATATAAACTGCTGCAGTTTGTTTTAGAAAAGTTTATCCTTAAAATGGCTGATTTTAGTTTTGTTAAACTATATATAGCATTTGGATATTTTTTAATTTTCTGGGCAATAAAAAAGTTTGAGAAAAAGAAAAAGCATAAAGGTTTTCTCGCTTCTTTTTTCTTGATTTCATTTTCAACCTTAAATTTAATAGTTTTATTTTATTTTAAAAATCTTTCAAAAATTAATTATTTTTATATCTTATTTTTAATGTTGGCAGTCTTACTTGCTACATCAGTATATTGGTATTTACTTTCCAAAAGAAAAATTAATTCGGATATAAAGAACCTATTTTCAACGATTGTTTTGGTTTTATTTAAGTTAAAACGTTTGTTTACAAACCTCAAAGAAGCTGACAATACGGCTAAAGTTATAGTTCTTGGGCCCTTGTATATAGCTAAATGGTTATACTTTCTAGTAAAATACATGGGTCGGGAAATATATGTTTCACTGCTGGACATGCTTTCGGCATTTGGATTATCAAAATGATAGACATAAAAACAATATCAAAAGTTGTTGAAAAACAAAGGGATCTTATATTGTCCAAGCTTAGGAGACTAAAGCGAGAAGACCCATTTAGGACTGAAGATAGATCTATTATTGTGGAGCCAGGAACTGACGCGGCGATTCTTTTCGGTCATGAGAAGACAGTAATTTTAGAAGATAGGTTAAAAAATGATCTTAAAGAAATTGAAACGGCACTTCTAAAAATAAAAAAGGGCACATATGGATTTTGTGAAAAATGTAAAAAGGCAATTGACAAGAGAAGGCTAGATGTAAAACCCCAGGCAGTTTACTGCTTAAAATGCGAAAGTGAAGTTGAGCGAAAGAAATAAATTCCTATATTACTCGTTATTATTTTTAGTTATTTGTTTGTTAGATCAGATTTCAAAACATACTGCGAGTTTGTATTTTCCATATGTTTGCAATAGGGGAATTTCCTTTGGACTGGGACAAAATGGATTGCTATTTTCTCTTGTAGCATTAATTTTTGTTTTGTGGTTTTTATTGAGAGAAAAAAATAAATGGCAAAAATTATCTTTGGTACTTATTTTAGGAGCGGGATCTTCTAATTTGTTGGATAGATTATTTTATGGGTGCGTTAGAGACTTTATTAACATAGGAATAATTCCAACTTTTAATATTGCAGATGCGATAATTACTCTTGGCGTTATTTTGCTTTTATTAAATGTAATAATGAGAAACTATAATGAAACTTGAAATAATATTTGAAAATAAAGAGATAATAGTAGTAAATAAACCGGCAGGAATTATTGTTAATCGGTCTCAAACGGTAAGTGGGCAAACTTTGCAAGATGAGATTGCCATGTATTTAGGACTTCGTGGGCAGGATTTAGGTATTGGTGAGAGAGCTGGAATTGTTCATAGACTTGATCGCGAAACATCTGGACTGATACTTGTTGCCAAAAGCGAAAAATCTTTTGAGAAATTACAAGAACAATTTAAAAATAGAAAAGTTGAAAAGGAGTACGTTGCATTAGTGCACGGACATATTAAAGACGAAAAAGTGGAAATTAAAAATAAGATTGTAAGAATAGGCAAATTTGGAAAATTTGGAATTGCTCATTACCGTCAGGAGGGAAAAGAGGCAGAATCATTGGTTGTAAAAAATTCAAATTTACAATTCAAACAAAATAATTTTAAAAGTATTTTGGAAAAAGGGGACTTTAATAAGATTAGGCGAAGGTATTTGGAAAAGAATGCGATGTTTTATTCTTTAGTTTCGGTTTTCCCAAAAACAGGAAGGACTCATCAGATACGTGTTCATTTGAAGCACTTTGGAAATCCGGTTGTTTCGGATTCGATATATGCACCTTCCAAGTTATTAAGTTTTGATTCATATTGGTGTCCCAGATTGTTTTTGCATGCAAAAAGCATAAAATTCGTTGATCCCCAGACGAACAAGGAAATGTCGTTTACTCAGGAAATACCTAGCGCGTTGGGAGTTGTATTAAAACATTTGGAAATCATAATTTGACATTTGTTCAGCGAAATTTGACAATTGATTGTAAGTACTGCCTATGCCACAATTTTTTTTACTTTTTGCGATAACTCTTGCAGTTTGTGCTCTTCTTGGGATTATTGCTAGGCTGCTGAGGCAACCGCTTATTCTTGCATACATAGTTACAGGTATCTTAATTTCCCTAACGGGAATATTGCATAATGTCGACCAGTCTATGATTGCACTTCTTTCCAATGTAGGTATTGCATTTTTATTGTTTTTAGTAGGAATTGAACTTAAATTAGAAGATTTAAAATACGTGGGAAAAGTTGCAATCTACGGTGGTATTGGTCAAATATTATTTACTACAGTAGTCGGATTTGTTCTGATAAGTGCTTTTGGTTTTTCAACATTAACTGCTTTTTGTATGGCGATTGCCATCACTTTTTCTTCTACTGTAATTATCATAAAGCTGCTGGCGGAAAAAAATGACCTTCAATCTTTGCATGGCAAGATAAGCATTGGGCTTTTGCTGGTTCAGGATTTTGTGGCTATTTTGGCTCTAATGTTTTTGGCGGGATTTTCCAGTGGCCAGACCCCCAATGTTATTTCAATTTTATTAATTTTATTTAAAGGAATTGCGCTAGTCATAATGACTGCTATTTCAACAAAATATGCATTAAAGATAATATTAAAAAAGGCTTCGGAATCGGCAGAACTATTGTTTGTAACTGCAATTGCCTGGGCTTTTTTGGTGGCAGCCTTTGCGGAAAGCATAGGCTTTTCTGTAGCAATTGGAGCATTTTTAGCAGGAGTTGCCATTGCTTCTTCGCCCTATAGAACTCAAATATCCGGTAGAATAAAACCACTCCGAGATTTTTTTCTGGTGATATTTTTTATTCTTCTTGGCGTGTCGATGCCGATAGGTTCATTATCCAATTCTGTTGGAACTATAATAATATTATGTCTTTTCGTACTACTTGGGAAATCATTGATAGTGTTTGCAATTATGCTTACTCTAAAGTTTCGTAATCGTACTTCGTTTTTAACTTCGATTTCTATGGTACAAATATCCGAGTTTTCGCTAATTTTAATGAGTGTTTCGGCAGGTTTGGGATTTGTTGGTAAAAATGAGGTTGCAATAATTGGAGCAGTAGGGGTTGTGACAATAACGTTGTCTTCTTATTTAATATTATATGGAGAAACAATTTATAAATATGTCGAGAAGTATTTATCAAAAATTCTGCCTGAAAAACAGCATGATCCATATGTTGTTCATAGGGAGAACTTAAAGGATCACGTTATTTTAATAGGTGGCGAACAAATGGGTTCAGATATTTTAGAGTTTCTAAAAACCAAGACTCATGATAAAGAACAGATAGTTGTTGTCGATTTTAATCCGGAAATTTTCAGCCAAATTCAAAGTGCCGGGTATAATGCCGTATTTGGAGATATAACCGATCCTGAGGTCTTAGAAGAGTTGGAACTTGGACGTGCGAAGTTGATCGTAATAACCGATCCGGATTTTCGCGATAGCAGTCGATTGATTTCTTTTGCGAGGGAGAAGAATTTTCGTGGGCCAATAATATCGGCAAGTTACTGGATTCATGATGCGATTAAGCTTTATGAGGAAGGTGCAGATTATGTGGTTGTGCCGGAAACGATAGGTGGAAGACATGTGGCTAAAATATTGGCAGAAAATTGGGAGAACTTATCCAAAATCAAAAAAGACAAAAGCAGGAATTTTGAAGAGTTGGTTTCCCACAAGATTTTTTAATGTAGTCAGATTTAGTGCTTGTGATACCTTTTATAAGTTGATAATATAAATATATGGGGTCATTCGGTGGATTGTTTTATATCAGTCTGACTTTTACAAAGTCATCTGATGTAAAAACTTCCAAGAAAGGATTATAAATATGGGGTACGGAAGTTTTTATAAAGGGGAGAAGAAGAAGACCAAAAGAGAAATTTTGGAAAAAAAGGCTTCTCATATTGCTAAACTTTACTCAACTCCTCAGGTTGAGATAATAGGTAAGGGTAAGGGGAACAAATAATCATATAACTTAGTAGGGCAGTTAAGCTGGTAAAAATGACAGGAAATCCAGCTTATAAAAAAAGTGAAAACAAGAGAAGGTGGCGAGCTAAAATCGCCATTTTTATTGTTGTTTTTTTGGTGGCAGTAAGTCTTAAGGGATTTTTAAAATCTGATATATCTGGGAAAATTTCTGAAAGATCTAAATGGGACAACGTATCTTCTTTTACTGTGGGTTTAGGAAATAGTGCTTCATCTCTGTTTATTTTTCAGAAAGATCCAAAAAGAGCAATTGTTTTTTCAATTGGAAAGAATAGTGTGGTGAGTGAGAGTGGAGGGGTGATGCTGAAAAAAATGTCGCTTGCTTTTGGGGCACCTGTAGAAAATTATTTAAATTTTAAAAATGATACGTCATTTTATATTGATAATATATCAAAGACATACTCGAAATTTACTTCTTGGACGACTCCTATTAAAATAATGACAACTGGTTGGGGTGGAAATGATATGAGCACAAATATATCTCGTATAGATGCTCTCAGGTTGTGGTGGCAACTTAAAGGAATAGGTGTTAATAGTTTAATATCTGCTGATTTATCGACAATTGGGGAAAGTTCTAAATCTTTAGAAAATAAAAAGGTTTTATCTGCAAATACGCAGGAATATAATCGCAGTATAATAAAGTATGTAGAAAATTTAAAAATTGTAAACGAAGATTACCAAATTAATATAGTTAATGCCTCGGGTGAATTTGCGGTCTCAAGGCTTGCTAACAGTTTTATAACATCGGTTGGCGGGAGAGTTACTTCAATAGAAGTAGATACTAATTTAGTTTCAAATTGTATATTGTTGACTGGCCGAAAAAGTTATACTGCAAACAATTTGGCAAAAATATTTGACTGTGATATAAAAGATGCGTCGCAAAGTGCAGATAGTAGCCAAATTACAATTATTTTAGGCAAAGAATTTGCCAGGCGATATTTTGAATAATGTTTATAATACTCGGTATACTGATTTTGGTGGTTTCTTTTGTGGTGGCTCTTGTTACACTACTGCGTGAGCAAAAAAATTTAGAAAATACAACTGTCAACTCAAAAATAGATAAAGTTCAATCAACAGAAGTTGTAAAAGAAGTTATACAAGTTGAGACACCGCTTCCGCAGGATACTCCAAGAGAGATTGGGCCTAATCTTCCTGTTGAACTACGAGAACAAAAAACACGAAATGAAGAGTTTTCATGGAAAAATGATCAAAGTTATGACAATAACATTGCAAATGAGCAGCAAAAAATTTTAGAAATTAGGCAAGAAATTATGAAAATAGCCGGGGAAAAAATTCCAAAGCAGGGTTTGGAAAACTTTGAAGTTGATAAGCAGCCAAAGAATACTAGCGAAATTCTTCCTGAATCAGTGGGAGTTGCCAATAAACTTACTGGTGAGATTTTACTTAGGGGTGTTGGTAGTGACAAATAAAATTAAGCGAGCGCCTCTTTGTCTTCAAAATATTGTTTGGAGTCCTGGAATGACGGTTGGTTTGTAAATTTTGCAGATCTTTCCACCTCTCTTAAAAAAATAGCCAATGTTTTTGGTGTGGCCAGCTTGACATAAGCTTCGTATTTATTCCCGCCAGAAATGTAAAAGATTATTTTGTGAGAGATATCGTCTGGCAGAGCTCCCAGGTAAGTTCCATCAGTACTTGTAATACAAACGGAGTGTTTTTTTGATAATATTTCTACTTTGTCACCACAGTTTAATAGACCAAGAATGGAAGGTGAAGCTAAATTTAATAGGTTAATAACCTTAGTTTTTCCTGGTTCAAATAAAAAAACTGATGATAGGTTTGTAATTGTGTTGGTTTGACCGTTTGTAGTATTTTTTAAAGCATATTGACCGTTACTTTTGGTAATAGTGCCTCTATCGGTTACCTTGGAAAGCTTCTCGACGTTTTTTTTAGCTATTATATTGTAAGGATCTATATCTAAAACTTTTTTGTAAGTTTTTTGGGCCTTATCTATCTCTCCAGCGCATGTTTGGGCACGGGCTAACCTGTTTAATGCCTCTACATTTTTGGCAGAAAGGGAAAGAATTTTTTGATTAATTTTTTCTGCTTGCTGCCAATCGGAGTTTAAAGCTGCATTGATTGCAAGTTGTGTTAACAAGTCCAAATCTTTTTGTTCTTGCCAATCGGGAGTGCTTGAAATCATACGGTTTAAATTAGTTTATTGAGGTATATTCGTCAATAGGTGAGAAATATGAAACGATATAATGGTTGTGAGGGTAATTAAGTTGTTCATTATTGAATATATTTACTTAAGTTTAGCCATAAAATGGTTGATATTTTAAATATTTAGTGACAGTTAAATTGGAGTAGTTTATAATTAGTTAACATGTCGGGTCATAGTAAGTGGTCAACAATAAAGAGGCAAAAGGGGTTGAAAGATGCGAAGCGTGGGGCTAGCTTTACTAAAATGGGAATGGCGATTGCAATTGCCGCCCGTGAAGGTGGCGGTGGAGATCCTGCATCTAACTTTAAACTAAGACTGGCTATGGACCAAGCTAGGGCAATCAATATGCCTAAGGAGAATGTGCAAAGGGCAATAGATCGTGGTTTAGGCAAAGGTGGGGCGGTAGCTATAGAGACTGTTGTTTATGAAGGTTATGCACCAGGGAAAGTTGCTTTAGTGGTGATAGCGGCTACTGACAATAAGAACAGGACAACGCCGGAGATAAGGTCGACAATTGAAAAAAGTGGCGGTATCTTTGCAACGCCGGGGGCGGTAGATTGGGCGTTTACCGATATGGGGATGATTGTCGTAGAAAAGAAAGATAGATCTCTGGATGAACTTTTTGAACTGGCTGCGGACGCAGGAGCCGATGATATTGAAGATTTAGGTGAAGTAGTCGAAGTTTATACCAAGCCAACAGAAGTTGAGAAAGTGAAACATGCCTTAGTTGATAGGGGTTTAACCCCTAAAAGTGTAGAGATTATTAAAAAGCCGACGACGCTGGTTGAAATAAAAGATGCGGAAACTGCAAAGAAAGTCCTTGCTCTAATCGAGAAGATAGAGGATTTGGACGATGTGCAAAAAGTTTACAGCAATTTTGATATACCTGATAATTTACTAAATTAAATGACAAGAGAAAATTTACTTCCTGACCCTTCGGATGAATTATGGTTTCCGAAAATAGATATTGGTGAAAAAGTTGATACCATGAAATGTTTTATAGCAGAAGCTATTAAAAGGTTGGATACTGACGGATTTTTGGATGAAGATGGAGAACATCAAGTCTCTTTACTTGTAGACAACGGGAGGGTGAGTATTTTTGACAGATTAAATTACCCAGGTTCGCTAAAAATCTGGGTTTCCCTCACTTATATAAAAGAAAAAATACTTTTTCGTTTCTGCCCGATTGGCGATAGGGAACAGACGGTGGGTGGCGATGTGCCTATTCATTTGCCAAGACTTCCTGAAGATCTTGACGAATTGACCTTGCCAATTTGGGATCCACATTGGAACCATACAGGTACGGTTGAAGATTGGAATGAAATGACTCGTTGGGTTCAGGAAGGAAAAGTTAATACTGACAGTTTATACCTCAAGCGTGCATTGTTTAGAACTTACGGGGTAGAATTGCAAACTTAAAATCTTCTACAAATCCATCCGAAACTCCAGGCCCCATTTAACAAAGCCGAGTTTTTCGTAAAAATGATGAATCTGTGACCTGTCATCGCCAGAGGTAAAAATCAACTTGTAACATTTATTATCGCGGGCAATTTCTATACATTTTTTTATAAACATTGTGCCGATACCTTTTCCGCGGTGTGTTTCGTGGACCACTAGTCCTTCCAAGAGGCCGTAAGGAGTGCCACGAAGGGCAACATTAATGTAATAGATAGTGGCTGTTGCCAAAACATTTCCATTATCTTTGACGACTACCACGTCGCAAGCATCATTCTTGATTTGTTCAATTAGGGTTTTGTGGGCGTTTGGGGAAATATTGTCAACTCTGTATATTTGTTTTTGTAGTTCTAAGATCTCGTCAATATCAGAATCCGCAGCAAGTGTAATTTCCATATACTTATATTGTAATAGATCTTTAATGCTTGTGCCAATTTTGATAGAATCATCTTGTGAAGTTATACGAGTTTGAAGGACATAAAATTCTATCTAAGACGGGAATTGACAGCCCGCATTTTGTCGTCTGCGAAAACTTGGATGAAGTTAGGGAGGCAAAAAAAAGGATTAAGTTTCCGATAGTTGCCAAAGTACAGGTTCTTTCTGGTAAAAGGGGAAAGAGTGGCGGCGTTGGGGTTTGTAAAAATGAAAAGCAGCTTGAGGATTTTTGCAAGGAATATTTTGGCAAGGATTTTCCTCCTTCGCATGAAGCTTCGGACGGACAAGGTGGCGGGGAAGAAGTTCGTTTTATATCTCTTTCGGAATACGTAGATATAGAGAGTGAATTTTACGCTTCGATTACTTACGATACGGTTTTGAAAATTCCGTTTTTGCTGTTTTCAGTCAGTGGGGGAATGGATATTGAAGAAGTTCGTGCTGGGGATCCCGGGAAAATTGTGAGACTTGATATCGATCCTTTTAGTGGTCCGAATCAAAAAGATCTGGCAAAAATTACTGGTAAGAATAAAAACCTCAGTGATTTTTTGATGCGTCTATGGGATGGGTTCTGCCGATATGATTGTCGACTGCTAGAAGTAAATCCAATTGCAAAAGTTGGAAAAAACTATATGGCAATAGACGCCAAAATAATTTTAGACGATGCTGCACTTTTTCGTCATCGGGATATTGATGTTTTGCCAAAAGGATCGGCTAGTGCTGTTGCGACAAAACTGGAGCTTGATGCAAGAAAGATAGATGCAGATGATTATCGGGGAAGTGCCGGATCAACGTTTATAGAATTTGATGGAGATATAGCCGTTTTGGCTTCAGGAGGTGGAGCGTCGCTTCTTGTTATGGATGCACTGGTTGAGGCAGGAGGTAAATGTGCAAACTATACAGAATACTCTGGCAATCCACCTGGGGACAAAGTTGAGAAACTTACACTAGTAACGCTTGGACGCGAAGGACTTAATGGTTGTTTGGTTGCGGGGGCTGTTGCTAATTTTACGGATATTTACGAAACTCTGAGTGGTTTTGCAAGAGGGCTTATGGCTACTCGACCCAAGATAGACTTCCCGATTGTTATTAGGCGCGGTGGTCCAAGACAAAAAGAGGCATATGGGATGCTTCTTGAATTTGCCAAAAAAGAAGGGTTTGATATTCATCTTTTTGGGCCGGAAACGCCAATATCTACGGCTGCCAAAAAGATGGTTGAACTTTCAAATAATTTTAAATTGGGTAAACAAAATTAAGATGGGAATACTGGTTAATTCACAAACACGAGTTTTGATACAAGGGATTACCGGTAAATCCGGGTTACAAGCTGCAAGTGAACTTCTGGCTTACAACATGAAAGTTTTAGCAGGAGTGACGCCGGGTAAAGGTGGGCAGGCAGTTAGCGAAATACCGGTCTTTAACAGTGTTGGTGAGGCTTTGAGATCTGTTGGTAAAGTTGATGTGGCAATGGTTTATGTTCCACCGCAAATGGCAAAAAGTGCTGCTATGGAAGCTATCGAGGCAAATATTCCTTTAGTGCATATATTTGTTGAGAAAATACCAGTGTTTGATGTATGTCAGGTTTTGGCAATGGCCAAAAGAATTGGTGTTAGGGTGCTGGGCCCAGCATCCGTAGGTGCGATTACTCCAGGTGAAGGAAAGATTGGGTCCATTGGTGGCTCCAACCCAGACGCTGTTTTTTCCAAAGGGCAAGTTGGGGTGATGTCAAAGTCCGGTGGTATGTGCTCGGAGCTGGCAATGCTTATAATAAACGCCGGTTTTGGACAATCAACAGTTGTGGGTATTGGGGGAGATTTGCTTATTGGGACAAGTTTTACGGACTTACTTTTGGAATTTGAAGGAGACTTGCAGACAAAAATTGTGGTGGCATTTGGGGAGGTTGGAGGGAGCGCAGAAATTGAAGCGGCAAAATTGGTAACGAGTGGGAAGTTTACTAAACCGCTAATTGTTTTTCTGGCAGGGAAGTTTGCGGAAAAACTACCAAAAGATACCGCTTTGGGGCATGCGGGAGCAATAGTTGGTTTGGAGTCGACTATGGACGAAAAAATTATTATATTAAAAAAAGCCGGTATAATTGTGGCTGACAGATTTGAGGATATACCAAAATTAATCAAAAATGCCATTTAAAATTATGATTAATTTTGTTTTAAGTTATACTATACGTTAATGAAATCCTACAGAACTTCTATATCGACACATAAAGACGGGAAGCCGTATGTTTATGGCTATGACCTTACAAAACTTGCCCTGTCGCCTTCGTTTACCAGAACGATATACTTAATTCTTCAGGGAAAACTGCCGGATAAAAATAGTGAGAGAATGCTGGACGCCATTTTAACGATTTCAATTGATCACGGTATTGCACCTTCGTCTGTTGTTTCTGCAAGAAATGTATATTCCGGAGGGTCGCCGGTGCAAGCAGCTGTTGCAGCCGGAATACTGGCGTTTGGTGAATTTCATGGTGGGGCAGTGGAGAAAGCGATGGAGAATTTTAAAACCTACATTATGCAAAAACCTAACATTGTGGTTAGTGAATTTAAAAAGCGAGGAGAAAGGTTGAGTGGTTTTGGCCATAGAGTTTACAGTGCTGATCCCAGAACTCTAGCCCTTATAGAAATTGCAAAAAGTTTGGGATTTTTTGGTAAGTATGTGAAGTTTGCTAAAGCTTTAGAAAAAGAACTTTCTCTAAGTGCGAAGATGTTACCACTAAATATTGATGGAATAATTGCAGCGCTTCTTTTGGAGATGGAGTTTAACCCTAAAGTTGGAAAAGGAATATTTATTATTGCTAGAACGCCGGGGATTGTGGCGCATGTTGTAGAAGAAGCAATTCGTGAGAAACCGGTAAGAAGATTAACAGATGAGGAAATAGATTACGATGGACCGCGCCCCCGCGGTGATAAATGATTATTTTTGGAATAGATCCGGGAACAGCGACAACTGGCTATGGGATAATAAAAATTAACAATAAAGATTCTAAAAAAATTATTGAACTAGTGGATTATGATTGTATTGTGACGTCAAAAGATATGGATATGCCTATGAGGTTATATAGTATCCATAAGGATATATATAGACTGTTGGGTCAATATAAACCTGATTGTGTTTCTATTGAGCAATTGTTTTTTGGAATCAATTCCAGAACAGCAATGACTGTTGGACAAGCTAGGGGAGTAGTACTGTCCACTGCTGCAGGTTATGGGATTCCAATATTTGAATATCAGGGATTACACGTTAAAGCCACGTTAACGGGATCTGGTAAATCGGACAAGAAGGAAATCCAAAAACATGTGATGAGATATTTGGGAAAACGAAAACTTGCAAAACCTAAAAGTGGTTATATTGATGACGCAGCGGATGCGCTTGCCGTTGCAATTTGTCATTATTTAAAAATTAACAATTTAGGAAGATTAACACCAATAGTAATGAAGGAGAGAGCTAAGGTTGCTAAGGCACTAAAAGTATTAAAGTCGACTAAGATGTCAAAAGTTAAATTGAAAAATGAAACTTAAGAAAATCTTATTGTCGTATGTAATTACAAAGAGGCAAAAGCTACTGCTGATGTCTTTTTTTTTGACTGTGATACTGGTTGCCACGCAAACAGTTCCGGAATCGTTAAGATATCAAACAATGGGTATCTTAGGATTGGCAACTGCTTTTTTGGCAATATTCTCGCTATGGGGAGAACTTTCGGGTATTAAATATTTATTACTTCTACTTTTACCGGTGTATTTTGTAATGGGAGCGTCTTTATTTTATTTTTTGCTTCCAGTCAGGTGGTTAACAAGGTTACCGTTTGCTTTTTTGTTTGGAGTATCGGTTTATCTTTTGATGTTAACCTCTAATATTTTTAATATTGCGGCAATAAGAACGATTGCGCTACTTCGGGCAGCACATGCAGTAGGGTTATTGTTTTCTTTGGTGGCCACATTTTTTTTAACAAATGTTTTATTTTCATTTCACTTTGCAGTTTATTGGATTGTGCCCGCTGTTGTTGCCATTTGCATGCCTTTATATTTAGCATCGCTTTGGTCTTATGAGTTAGAAGAATTTATTTCTCGTAGGGTTTTTATTTTTGCTGTGATTTTTACTTTAGTTACAGCTCAAATAACTTCGCTGGTTTCGTTTTGGCCAATTGTACCAATAAATGGGGCCTTAGTGGTTGTAACAGTGATGTACGCGCTTTTGGGCTTGGGACAGTTTGTATTTGGTGAAAAACTTAAGCAAAGAGTTATATGGGAACACTTGGTAGTATCTGGAATTGTAATATTTATAGTCTTACTTTCTACAAGGTGGAGCGGATAAAGACCTATAGTATATAACGGAGAAGTGGCTTTTTATGTAACTTTCTTTTTTTAATTACGATAAGTTTAGCTACAAAATAGGTTCTTTTTCATAATAAAAAATAGGTGGGGGTGGGGAAGGCAGGGTAGTGAGAAGAGTGATATAGTTAGTTATAGTTATAATAAACGTGAAAAGAAGGCTGAATATCGTGAAAACTTAAATATTTAGGTGTAAGAATATGTATATTTATGTTCAGATTATATATTCTGTTTTAACACTTGTTAATCATGCAGAGGATTATAGGACTTACTACCATTTGATTTATTCAGAATAAATATTAATTAGCACGTAAGACTATAAGGTGCTAATTAAGCATGTGAAATACGTTTATAAGTGTTTTCGGGGGAAGTGCATTTTTGAGGTCAAATATAGATAACAATAGAATTGTGTTTGTATTTATTATGGATTATTAACGTAACCACTCCCTCGGTATGATGAAACATTTATTTTCCATCCTTTTTGCGTCGCACAATGATACTTTTGCGACGCAAAGCATGAGCGAGAGAGGAGATATGGTTAGTATTTTTAATTTTTAATTTTAAATTTTAAATTAGTTTAAATTGCTATTTTCGCTTTTTAGGACTTATCTATCTTTTTTGTTATTAGTATAATTTGACATATTTATCCCCTGTTTGACTGATAAAGATTTTTATATGACCCTTTTGTTATTGAAAGTTTGGTTTACTTGAGCTAGTTATCGTTGATCATAATAATAGGCCGTTGTAGGGGCTATAATCGTCTAGTGGAGGCTAAAAAGGGGTTAATAATGCCAAATATTTGGTTTAAACAGCAGTTTTAATTACACCAGAGCACGGATCAAATGTGCTGATTGGTTTATTTGCCTGAAATGATTTTGCATTTATATAAGCGTTTATTTTTATGTCTTGTAATTGTAATTTCAAAAATAAAAATTCTAAAAATTTCTTAATAATTGTTTCAAGATTAAAATTGTTGCTGTCGATAATAACATCCGGATATTCAAATGTCATTGCAGCGTCGCTGAGTGGAATTTTGGAAGCAGAAACTGCATTGACCAGGTGCTGGCTTCGTCCTCTGTTGTCTACAATTATGCCAATGTTGTTGATGCCATGTTTGCTTGATCCTATGACAATGTTCATTTCGCCTGCTTCCTGGGCTCGCAGAATGGCACGACCTTTTTCAAAGGTTTGGATCATTGCTGTGTGTTTTTGTTCTCTGCTATTTGAATCTAATCTTTCAAATTGTGGCATATTGCGTGAATATTATCATAAATAAAAGTAAATTACTATAGGGTAGTTATTTTAGGAAATGAGAGAACCGATGAGTTCTCCCTGGACGGCTTTTTGAATATTATCTTTGACGTTAATATCGAATACTAAAATCGGAATGTTATGTTCCATACAAAGTGACAGGGCGCTGTTATCCAAGACCTCAATGTTATTATCGATAAGAGCGTCTTTGATTTTAATATTTTTAAATTTTATAGCACCTTGATGTTTTTTGGGATCTTTATCGTAAACGCCGTCTACTTTAGTAGCTTTTAGGATAATTTCACATTTTGTTTCCAGTGCTCGAAGTGCGGCTGTTGTGTCTGTTGTAAAATAAGGATTGCCTGTGCCGCCTGCAAAAATGACGACTCTCTCCTTTTCTAAATGTCGTATAGCTCTTCTTCTTATGTATGGTTCGCAGACATCTTTGATGTCTATTGCGGAAAGAACGCGTGCCGGCTGCCCCTCTTTTTCGAGTGCCGCTTGGAATGCAAGTGAATTCATGATTGTTGCCAGCATACCTATGTAGTCTCCAACGGTGCGTTCTAGTCCGTTTTCTTCCGCTGAGGTTCCGCGAAAAATATTACCGCCGCCTACAACTACTGCTATTTGCGTACCATGTTTTTGGGCCTTTATAATTTCGTGGGCAAGCCACTGGCAGAAAACTGGGTCAATGCCAAATTCACGGTTTCCCATGAATGTTTCACCGGAAAGTTTTAGAAGGACTCGTTTGTATTTATCTGTGGCCACTTGAGTACATTTTAGCAAATTTTAATTTTGTTTGTCGATGATACATATTAATATCATTGTCGTAGAATATTGGATATAGAAGCAAAGTTGTATAAATTTGATCCTAAGAGCGTCGCACATTATTGACTTCACTCCCCTTTTGCGACTAAGATTATGATAGGATTCTGAATCCCCTCTTCTATTAGGGTAAACAAGTTCAGGATGACAGTAACATGTTTGATTTAACTGCCCAGATCACAGACTTCTTGGAATATTGCGAAATTGAGCGGAACCTCTCCCCTCTCACCATACGTGATTATCGCCATTATTTGAATTTTTTTGACAATTGGCAAAAGGATAATTCTCCTCTTTCTAAACCTCAAGATTTAACTGTTGATGTAGTTCGCAAGTTTCGGGTATATCTAGCTCATTTTTTAAGTCCAAACGGTAATTTACCGCTTAAAAAAGTGACTCAAAATTATTATGTGATTGCTCTTAGGTCTTTTTTGAGGTATTTAACAAGGCGAGATTTTAAGGTGGTAACACCGGATAAAATCGAACTTCCAAAGGTAGAATCCAGATCTTTGAAATTCTTAGATCGTGACCAATTAGAGCGTTTGTTAGTCCAGCCGGAAGTGAGTACCGATAGAGGGTTACGGGATAAGGCGATGTTGGAAATGTTGTTTTCTACGGGCCTACGTGTGAGCGAACTTTGCAAACTGGATCGCGACCAGATAAATTTGGAAAGGCGTGAGTTTGGGATAATTGGTAAGGGTGGTAGAGCTAGGGTTGTTTTTCTTTCGGATAGGGCCTGTATCTGGCTGGAAAAATACTTAGAAAGACGGCTGGATACTTATAAAGCACTATTTATTAGATATGCCGGAAATCAGGAACCGGTGATTACCGGTGAAAAGATGAGACTCACTTCCCGATCAGTGCAAAGGATGATAGATAAGTACGTAAAAAAAGCTAGATTGCCTGTTAAGGCAACTCCGCATGTACTGCGTCATTCTTTTGCTACGGATTTATTGTTTAACGGTGCGGATTTAAGGTCTGTTCAAGAACTGTTGGGTCATAAAAATGTTGCCACAACTCAAATTTATACACATGTTACCAATGCTCAGCTTAAAGATGTACATAAAAGTTTCCATAGTGGTAATAAGTGACGCTTTTTTTTAATTTCTAAAGGTCACGTATTTATCCCAGGGTAATATTTCCAAATCTTTTTGTTTTTTTTGAGATATTGATGCTACAAACAGCTCGGCTGTTTGTAAGTTAGTCAAAAGTGGGATGCCAAAATCTACAGTAGTCCTTCTAATTTGGTAGTCGTCGTCAAATTCTTTTTTAAAGTAAGGATCGATAATATTGATAACCAAATCTACTTTTTTACTATGCAGGACGTTGAGCACATTTGGTTTTTTAATTTCGTAAATTTTATAAAGTTTTTGGTTTTGGATACCATGCTTTTTCAGAAAAGCGCTGGTGCCGACAGTTGCATAAATTTTAAGACCCAAAGAATTGATGATTTGGGCGCTTTTTAGAAATTTAACTTTATTTTCTTCTCCGGCTAAAGATATAAAAACGGATTTTTTAGGCAAATGAATACCGGTTGCAATGACTGATTTTAGAAATGCTTCATAAATATCTTTACCAAAACAGGCGACTTCTCCGGTTGATGCCATTTCGACACGCAGGATTGGATCTGCCCCTTTTATTCTGGAAAAGGAAAATTGTGGGGCTTTAACACCGACATAATTTAAAGTATTTGTTTTATAAAAATGGCTTGAGTTTTTGGTGTTTAAAATTGCTTCCGTAGCAACTTTTGCAAAATTTACTCCGGTAATTTTAGAGACAAACGGTAGACTTCGTGATGCACGCAGATTACATTCTATGACTTTGATTTCGTTATGAATTGCTAAAAATTGAATATTAAACGGGCCGGTTATTTGTAAACTCTGGGAAATTTGTTTAGAAATCTCTTCAACTTTATTATAAGTTTCCAGATAGAGCTTTTGAGCAGGTAAGACAATTGTCGAATCTCCAGAATGAACACCGGCATTTTCTACATGCTCGGAAATTGCAAGGGTTAAGATTTTGCCGTTTTTGGCAACTGCGTCTATTTCCAGTTCTTTGGCATTCTCCATAAATTTGGAAATAACCACAGGATATTTATCGGAAATATTGGCAGCTAAGGTTAAGTATTCTTTCAAATCTATAGAGTTGAAAGCAACGTTCATTGCTGCTCCGGATAAGACATACGAAGGACGAACAAGGACTGGGTACACTATGTTTTCTGCAAATTTTATGGCATCTTTGACAGTTTTTAGAGCTGCCCATGGAGGTTGATCTATGCCAAGCTGGTCACAAAGTTTTGAAAATTTGTTTCGATCCTCGGCCATATCAATAGAGGCCGAGCTGGTTCCAAGAATTTTAACTTTTTGTTCGGTTAAAAATGGCGTTAGGTTGTTTGGTTTTTGGCCTCCCATGGAGACGATAACACCAAGCGGATTTTCTTTTTTATAAATTTCCAGTACTGTTTCCTCGGAAAGTTCATCAAAGTAAAGTTTTTGTGCCATATCATAATCGGTCGACACGGTTTCCGGATTACAGTTGATGATTATCGGTGCAACATTATTTTTGGCAGCGGTTTGTGCACATGTTACGGAACACCAATCAAACTCAACGGAAGAACCAATTCTGTAAGGACCCGATCCTAAAATTATTACTTTATCTTCTCGACGGGGTCCTGTCACAACTTTCCCTCCCGCCAGTGTTCGTTTCATATATAAATTGTTGATTGATTGAAGTTTGTTTGGTAATCTGTGCGCTGTCGGGAGCCCTGCCTGTTGTGCCACCCCTTGCAAGTTACCGGATTCCGTTTCGATATCGTCTTTTGTTCCATTATAGGTAAGATATAAATAATTGGTTTTGGCCGGATATTCGGCGGCTAAAGTATCAATCTGTTTTACAGATGGGTAAATGTGATATTTTGCCCGCAAGTTGCTAATTTTTTCTTGGCTTGTCTTAGTTATTTGGGAAATTCTTTTGTCTGAGAAACCGTGTTGCTTGAGTTCTAAAAGCAGATCGGCATCAATTGTTTTTGCACTTGACGCAATTTTTTCAAGTTCTACAATGTTTTTTATCTTGAAAAGAAAAAATTGGTCAATGCCTGTTATTTTGGAAATTTTTTGCACACTCTCCCCCGCCTTGATACTTTTGGCGATAGAGAAAATTCTCCAGGGCGTAGGTTTTTTGTAATCTTGGCTTGGAGATTTTTCGTCGCAGACACCCTCCATGCCAATGTCCAGCATTCTAGATGCTTTTTGAAGGGCTTCTTCTAATTTACGGCCGATGGCCATGACCTCTCCAACGGATTGCATAGATGAGCCAATTTCGGTTTCACTTTTAACAAACTTTGTCAGATCCCATCTCGGAAATTTGACAACAACGTAATCCATAGCTGGTTCAAATGCTGCAATTGTGGTTTTTGTTACAGAATTTTTAATTTCTGTTAAACCTTTTCCGAGTATCAGCTTTGTTGCAACGTATGCAAGCGGATAGCCTGTTGCTTTTGAGGCCAAAGCCGAGCTTCTGGAAAGACGGGCGTTGACTTCGATAACGCGGTAATCGAGCTGATTAGAATCGGGTCCTGCCATAACTTTCCCTCCCACCAATGCTCGTAGATTTAAGGTTCGCACGTTGTGTTTAGTAAGTGTGGCTGACTGCGCGTTGGTGGGAGCCCTTCCAGTTATGTCACCCGATTTTGGTGTCGGATTTAGAGCGAATTGGATGTTACATTCGCCTATTATTCCAAGATGGCGGATTACTTTTATGGATATTTCCCGCAGTTTATGATATTCGAAGTTATTTAGTGTTTGTGAGGGCGCAACAACGACAGATTCACCGGTATGAATACCCATCGGGTCTATGTTTTCCATATTACAGACAGTTATACAGTTATCGTATTTATCCCTAACAACTTCGTATTCAATTTCTTTCCAGCCCCAAAGATATTCTTCTACTAAAATCTGACTTGATTTGGCAAGAGCTTTGGCTGCTAAATCTTCGAGTTCTTTTAAATTAGAAACAAGACCGGAATCTTGACCGCCCAGGGAAAAACCGCTCCTGATCATTAGTGGAAAACCTATTTTTAATGCTGCTGACTTTGCTTCTCTTTGGGATTTTGCTGAAATACTTTTTGGGATGGAAATGCTAATCTTTTTAAGAGTATTTGCAAATAATTGTCTGTCTTCTGTTGTTTCGATAACCGATGTTGGTGTTCCAAGTACCTTGACGTTATATTTTTCCAGAATGCCTTTTTTAGATAGCGACAAGCCGCAATTTAGGGCAGTTTGACCTCCAAATGATAAAATAATTGCGTTTGGTTTTTCTTTTTCGATAACAGCTTTAACAAAGTTATCTTCCAGTGGGAGAAAATATACAGTATCGGCAAATCCCTGTGATGTTTGAATTGTAGCTATGTTTGGGTTTATTAAAACAACTATGTGACCTTCCTCTTTTAAAGCCTTGATTGCTTGAGATCCGGAGTAATCGAATTCACCCGCTTGGCCAATCTTGAGAGCGCCGGATCCTAGAAGTAAAATTTTCATTTAAATTCCTTTAAAAAATAGTCAAATAAAAATTCGGTATCTGTGGGGCCAGGGGCTGCTTCCGGGTGAAATTGGACAGAATAAAAAGGCAGTTTGTCGTGCTTAATGCCTTCGTTTGTATTGTCGTTGGCATTATAAAACCAGCGTTTAAAGCCTACCGGCATCTTTTTTTCGTTTACAGTAAAACCATGGTTTTGCGAAGTTATATAGCATTTATTGGTTCCAACCTCAATTGTTGGTTGGTTTTGTGCACGATGGCCGAATTTAAGTTTGTAGGTATCGCCGCCTGCGGCAAGAGCTAGTAGTTGATTTCCGAGGCAGATACCGAAGGTCGGAATTTTTGCCAGAAGAGCCTTCTTTATTATATTAATACTGGCCTCCGCCATTTTTGGGTCTCCGGGGCCATTTGAAATCATCAGGCCATGTATTGGTAATTTATTCGCAAATGGGTCGTAGTCCCATGGTAATTCGTAAACTGTTACTCCTCGAGCAGTCAAACATCTTATGATATTTCTTTTTGCGCCACAGTTTAGAAGGCCAATTTTGATTGTCGATTGTCGATTGCCTTCAACTGGTTGCCAAACTTTAACCTCTTTTATTGAAACCTGAGCTACAAGATTAGTTAGGTTAGGATCAAAAAAAGGGACATTATTTGAGTCAATAATGATTTTTCCAAGCATAACTCCTTTTTCGCGGAGTTTTTGAGTTAGAGCTCTTGTGTCGATGCCCATAATCGCAGGTATTTTTTCTTTTTTAAGCCACGTGTTTAATGTTTGAACTTGCTGGTGATGGTTTGGGTTTTTTGATAAATCGCTGATTACTACACCTTTTGCATGAATTTTTTCAGATTCTAAATAATCACTTTTTGGAATCCCCCAATTTCCAATTAAAGGGTATGTGAATGTTAGAATTTGGCCGGCATACGAGGGGTCTGTTAGGCTCAGGTCGTAGCCGACCATACCGGTTGTAAAAACTACTTCTGCTGCAGCGGATCTTTTATACCCAAAAGCAGTGCCTTCGAATTTTGAGCCATCCGAAAGGATTAACGTTGCTTTATCTTTTTTCATATTTTTTGATTAAAAAAAAAGAAGCCTTGTGGGCTTCTTTATAATTTTTTTATGAGCTTTAACTTTTTTTACCACTATTTCTCTTTCCTTGGTGAAGATTTTATCTTGGTTTTAGTTTTTTTGTTTGGTTTTAGTGTATCCTGCTTTTTTAACGGTGCCAATTTAGTAAGCTTGAGAACTTCTTGGTCGTCCTTTTTCTTTTGAATAACAGTTGCGGCAGCAATTTTGTCTTCACCGGAAAGTCTCATAATAATGACTCCTTGAGTGTCACGTGTCAGGCGAGGTACGGATTTTAATGTGGTTCTCATAACTTGTCCTTTTCTGGAGGTTAGGATTATGCCTTCGTCATCTTTTGTAAGAATCTGAGCGTTAACAATATCGCCAGTTTTTTCAGCAAGATTTGCTGCTTTGACACCGACACCACCCCGAAGTTGCATTGGCCAGGCAGAGATTTGTGTCTTTTTACCTATACCTTTTTCGGTAATAACCAAAAGATCGGCGTTAATATCCTCTTTGGTAATAACATCCATACCTATTAGCTCATCGTCAGTTTTGAGTTTAATTCCCCGGACGCCCATTGTGTCTCTGGCCATCGGTCTGACATCTGTTTCTTTGAATTTAATCGACAGACCATGACGGGAAACCAAAAAGACAAAATCGTCTCCAACGGTTAATTTTGCCCACCTAAGGGAATCACCGGGAGAAAGTTTGATCGCTATGATTCCGGATTTTCGTATGGCGTCGTAAGACACAATATCTGTTTTTTTAATAACACCGTTTTTAGTTGCCAGAAGAACGTATTTAGATTTTTGGGCATCATTTTCTATTTTCTTTTTAACTTTGAGAACCGACAATACTTTTTCGTTTTGTTGTAAGTCTAGTAGATTTACGATAGCAACACCTTTGGCTATTCTAGAAGATTCCGGAAGTTCCCAGACTTTTAGTTGGAAGACCCTGCCCTTATCTGTAAAAAATAAAAGATTATCGTGAGTGTAGGCTGCTATTAGTTGGGCAACCGTGTCTTCAGTTTTGGTGGTGATACCCGAAATACCTTTGCCTCCTCTTCTTTGAGTTCTAAAACTTTCAATATCCTGCCGTTTAACATAACCTCCCTGAGTAATTGTGGCAATTGTCGGTTCGTTGGCGATCAAATCTTCTTCAGAAAATTCACCGATTTTTTGTTTAAAAACTCTTGTTCGTCTCTCGTCACCATACTTTTCTTTGAGTTTAGCAAGTTCGCTTTTTGCCACTTCAAGAATTTTTTCCGGGTGGGCTAGTAGATCGACAAGGTATGCGATTTCTTCCCGGACCATGGCAAGTTCTTCTTCAATCTTTTGTCTTTCTAGAGCAGCCAGCCTTTTTAGCTGCATGTCCAAAATTGCCAATGTTTGAATTTCTGAAAGTTTAAACTTTGCCATCAGGTTTATCTTGGCATCCAACTGGTCTTTGCTCTTTTTAATTGTTTCGATGATTTCATCGATATTATCGACTGCGATTTTGAGACCTTCTAAGATATGCTCACGTTTTCTGGCTTCGTCGAGTTCAAACTGGCTTCTTCTAGTGATGACGTTTTTTCTATGCTTTATGAATTCTGTAAGAATTAACTTGAGTGTGCACGTTTGGGGTGTTCCTTCGATTAAGGCAACCATATTTACAGGAAAAGATTGTTGAAGAGATGTGTATTTGTAAAGATTATTTAAAACCGATTTTGGTCTGGAATCTTTTTTGAGCTCAACGACAATGCGCATACCTTTTCGGTCCGATTCGTCCCGCAGGTCCGAGATACCGTCTAATTTTTTATCTTTGACAAGATCGGCTATTCTGGTGACTAAAGTTGCTTTATTAACCTGATATGGGATTTCGGTTACAACGATTTGAAAACGTCCGGATTTTGTTTCTTCGATGTCTGCTTTTGCCCGCATCATAATTTTGCCTCTACCGGTTGCGTAAGCTGAGATAATTTCTGTAACGTCGAATATTTGGGCACCTGTTGGAAAATCCGGTCCTTTGACAAATTGCATAAGATCTTCGACAGAAGCCTCTGGATTTTTCATCAGGTGTGTTGTGGCATCTATAATTTCGTTTAGATTGTGCGGTGGAATGTTGGTGGCCATTCCGACAGCGATACCAGAGGCACCATTAATTAACAAATTTGGCAGAACTGCCGGTAGGAAAACAGGTTCTTTGTGGTTGCCATCGTAATTGTCAACAAAATCGACTGTGTTTTTGTCTAAATCCCAAAGCAAGGAATCGGCAATAGAGGCAAGCCTGGCTTCGGTATAACGCATTGCAGCTGGAGAATCACCATCGACCGAACCGAAGTTACCCTGGCCGTCTACTAAAGGATAGCGCATAGCAAAATCCTGGGCCATTCTGACCATTGCATCGTATACCGCGACGTCACCGTGTGGGTGGTATTTACCCAATACTTCTCCGACTATTTTGGCACTTTTACTGTAGTGAGCACTATGAGTCAAGCCCAACCTTTGCATTGCGTAGATGATTCGGCGGTGAACAGGTTTTAAGCCGTCTCGAACATCCGGCAATGCACGGGCCACAATAACGGACATTGCGTAGTCCAAATAGGACCTTTGCATTTCTGTTGTTATTTCGACTTGTAATATTTTGCCTATATCACCCATTTAAATAAACTCAAAATTAATTTTTGATAAATTTTCTTTTAATTCTGTTTTGGGTTCACCGCCTCGGCTTTTTAGAGTTTTTAACATGTCCTTCCTCTTGGTGCCATTATCGAATTGTCTCCAGTTCTTAAAGTCTATTTGCCTTAGGCCGATTTCTTGCACCGACCCCAGTGACGCATAGAAATCACCGGATGGTAAATGTGCTGTTAATATCAAATTTTCTCCGACAACTCCAAGCATCGGATTGGCTTCTGATTCTCGTGTTGGATGTGTGGCGAGAATCTTAAAGGAAAAAAAATATCTGTCTGACCCATTGGCGACGGGAGTTGCTCTGCTAACCATAGTTGATGATTCCTCGTACTTTGCACTTTGAGACATTTCGCCGGATTTTGAGCGTGCCGCTTTGGCAACTTCGAAGTGAAAGGGCACATACCTCCTGATGTGTGGTGGCGCATCCCTTTGAGCAAATGAAGTGCTGTATTTTGCAAGTTCTGACATGTTATATATCTAAAGTAGCATTTTTAGCGTGCGTTTGAATAAAGCGTTTTCTGGGCGGGACTTCGTCTCCCATTAACATAGAAAATACATGGTCGGCGTCGGCTGCGTCTTCGACCATCACTTGCTTCATAACTCTAGTTTGCGGGTTCATTGTTGTATCCCAGAGCTGTTCAGGATTCATTTCTCCAAGACCTTTATATCTTTGGATGCTGACATTTTTGTTGAGCATTTTACCTTTGACGAGTATATTTTTTTCTTCTTCGTTGTAAGCGTAATTTAATTCTTTTCCTGCAGTTAACTTAAAAAGAGGAGGCATAGCTATATATAGGTAACCCTTTTCGATAATTTGCGGTAGATACCTAAAAAAGAATGTTAGAAGAAGTGTCATTATGTGTTCACCGTCGACATCGGCGTCAGTCATAATCACCACCCGGTGATATCTGATCTTGTCAATATTGATAGTATCCCCTATCCCTGTACCGAGTGCAATAATGAGAGTTTTTATTTCTTCGAATTCTAAAATTTTGTCCAGCCTGGCCCTTTCAGTGTTTAAAATTTTTCCGCGAAGCGGTAATATTGCCTGGTATTTACGGTCTCTCCCCTGCTTGGCACTTCCTCCCGCAGAATCTCCCTCTACTAAATAAAGTTCGCTTTGTGCCGGATCTTTTTCCTGACAATCTGTTAATTTTCCTGGTAAGGTCATACCCTCGAGTGCTCCTTTTCTAAGAACAGCTTCTTTAGCTGCTCTTGCTGCTAGTCTTGCTTTAGCGGCCAAAATTACTTTTTCCATAATTTTTCTTGCTTGAGCGGGATTTTCTTCCAGATATGTATCTACGCCCTCTTTAACCACTACCATAACTATAGGCTGTATTTCTGCATTACCCAATTTTCCCTTTGTTTGGCCTTCGAATTGCATATGCTCGGAGTTCATTCTGATTGCAACAACAGCAGTGAGGCCCTCGCGCATATCGTCACCTGTTAGGTTGTCGTCTTTTTCTTTTAGATAACCGTTTTTGCGTGCATAATCATTGACAGCTCGAGTTAGTGCCATTCTAAAGCCAGTGAGATGGGTGCCACCTTCGTGAGTTGCTATAACATTGGCAAAAGACTCTACCGTTTCGGTATAACCTTCGTTGAATTGTATTGATGCTTCAACCGTTACATTGTCTACAGTTTTGTTGACATAGAATGGAATGTCGTTGACCGGTTGTTTGTCTTTGTTGAGATGGCGAACTAACGATTCAATTCCACCGTCGAAGTAGTAGTGAATTTCTGTGTCGTTTCGTTTGTCGTAAAGATGGAAGAAAAGACGAGCAATTAAATAGGCTCTTTCTTTGATTCTTTTGGCGATGACTTTAGAATCGGTTTTAATATCGCCGAAAATGCTTTTGTCCGGCAGAAAGATAGAAGTTGTACCGGTAGAAGTAAGTACAAGCGGTTCGGGTACGAGACTTTTTTCGACCTCGATAACTTTTGTAGTTGGATGACCCCTTTTATATTCCTGGGCGTAAATTTTATTGTCGCGCCTTACTTCTACACGCATATAATCGGAAAGCGCATTAACAACAGAAGCTCCGACACCATGAAGACCACCAGAAACTTTATAAGCACCTTCGCCGAATTTACCGCCCGCATGAAGAATTGTCATGGTGACTTCCAGAGATGATTTTTTAACTTTTGGGTGAATATCTACAGGAATTCCCCGTCCGTCGTCGGCGACGGTAATTTTTTCATCTTCGCCTATGACAATCCAAACGTTTTTGGCATAACCGGCCAGTGCTTCGTCAACGGAATTGTCGATAATTTCTTTGACTAGTTCGTGCAGACCCGTAATATCGGTTGAACCGATGTACATGGCGGGTCGCTTCCGAACCGGCTCAAGACCTTCCAGGACCTGAATGTCTTTTGCTGTGTATGAATTATCTGACATTGTGAAAGAGTAATTTTGATAAAGGATATATATTAATTGCTAAAACCATTCTTATAATTCTAGCAAAAAATAATCGGAAGTTGCAAGGCAGATTGGTTAGTAGTTAGTAGTTGGTAGTTGGTAGTCAATAACTAATAATAGATGGGTTAGGATGTTTTGTGAAAAGATAGAAAAAGATTTGCAAAAACAAATTTTGGGTTAACATTGGCAGTGATCATTTTTTTGGAATTTACGCAAATAGCAATGGAAAAGCTAATCTTTTTTTGCGTCTTAACGTCCCCTGTTTCTGTCGATTTTAATAGTTTGTTGTAAAGGATAATAATTTGTTCATCTAAATAGTTTAGAGGTTTATCTATTTTTTGAAGTGACATGAGGTTATCCAGAGTGCTTTTTTCGATAAAACTATTTTCTGTTGTTTTTGCATAATACAAAGTAGATTTAATTTTAACGACTCTTGAGAGAATGGTTGGGAGAAGTTGAAACTCGTTTTCTGCTTCCAAAATTATAATGGCATGCCTTGGGGGTTCCTCGAGAATTTTTAGTATGGCATTTTGGGCTTGGTGAGTTAGGTTATATGCGTCTTTTATAATTACAATTTTAAATGGAAAGCTTACGGGTTTTTGAAAAATGTGTTTTTTTAAATTTCTTATTTCATCTATAGAAATACTTGTTTTATTACCGGTGGGCGACAATTTTGTGGTTTCTATAATAAATAAATCGGGAGAATTCGGGGAAATTTCTAGATTTAGATCGTGAAGCAAAACGCCAATCTGTTCCTGCCTTTTTTCAGATGTGCCTAAAATTAGATAACTTTGAAAATTATTTTTGACTCTTTGCATTTTATTATTCTACATTATATAAGTACTGTTTCTTTTTTTACAGGTTATTTGCTATGATTTACAAAAGACTGCAGATTGTTGTCTAGTGGTGCACAAAGTTTTGTGTTATGAATAGTACTGCCCAGATTGCTACAGTTAAAGTTAAGGAAAACCCAAAACCTTTGGCTATTGAAGACGTGCTGGCTGTTTGGGGGATATTAAAACCCGAACAACTTTCTTACGTTAAAAACGAATCTAAACGTCGTGGTGATTCGGCAGAAAAAGTAATTACCGAAATGCATTGGGTCACTCCGGAAAAATTAATGGAGGCCAAAGCACAAGTAATTGGTGTCTCTTTTGTCAAGCCAGACGAGCAGCCTCTCTCCCCAGAAGTACTTGAATTTATTCCTGAAGATGTTGCCAAACAGTTTGGCATTATACCAATTGGTCATGAAGGAAACACAATTTCGGTGGCCATGGTTGACCCGATGGATCTTCAAACAATTGAATTTATAGAAAAAAAATGCGGAATGTCCGTGCGGCCGTTTATGGCGACTGCGGAGTCGATAAACCGGGCAATTGCAGATCAGTATAATAGGGGTCTTTCGAAAGAAGTATCTGAGGCTTTAAAACAATCATCCGGCGGAGTTTCCAAGACTCAAGTACAAGCGATAGAAGCTTCTGCAGTTCTTGGAGAGGCGCCTGTTGCCAGGATTGTTTCGACTATTTTGGAGTATGGAATTAAAGTAAAGGCTTCGGATATTCACATTGAACCACTTGAAAATGAAACAAGGGTTAGGTATAGGATAGACGGAATTTTGCAGGAAAAATTGGTTCTGCCTAAAAAAATCCATGACGCTATCATTTCAAGGATTAAGATTTTGGGAAATATGAAGATTGACGAGAAAAGAATTCCCCAGGACGCGCGATTTAACTTTAAGATTGCCCAGGAAGAGTTGGATTTGAGGCTTTCATCACTGCCAACTGCTTATGGCGAAAAAATGGTAATGCGGCTTCTTAAAAAAACCGGCGGTGTACCAACGCTACCAGAACTGGGACTACGAGGTAAGGCACTTCAAAATTTAATGGATAGTATTGCCAGACCGCATGGAGTTATTCTTATTACCGGTCCTACCGGCTCCGGTAAAACTACATCGCTTTATTCTATTCTTTCCAAACTTAATTCGACGGCTGTTAATATTGTGACATTGGAAGACCCGATTGAGTATCAAATTGCCGGAGTAAATCAAGTACAGGTAAACGTACAAGCGGGTTTAACATTTGCTTCGGGATTAAGATCATTTTTACGTCAAGATCCTAACATCATCATGGTTGGAGAGGTTAGAGATGCCGAAACGGCGGATTTAGCCATCCAGGCTTCCTTGACCGGTCATTTAGTATTTTCAACTTTGCACACTAATAATGCGTCCGGTGCATTGCCGAGGCTTTTGGATATGCACGCGGAACCATATTTAATAGCATCTACAGTAACCTGTATTGTAGGGCAAAGAGTGCTTAGGAAAACCTGCAATGCATGCAAGGTTCCTAAAAAAGCTACCATTGAGGTTGAGGATCAGATAAAGAAAACGTTGGGAGATCTTTATGATTTTACTAAGAATAAAATAAATTTATTTAGCGGTAAGGGTTGTCCGGAATGCAACAATTCCGGATATTCCGGAAGAATTGCAATTTTTGAGGTTTTGCCGATTTCGGAAAAAATATCCAGGTTGATTTTGGTGCGGGAAACATCACAAACCATAGAAAAAATGGCGATGAGTGAAGGAATGATCACTATGATTCAAGACGGCTATTTAAAAGTATTAGAAGGAATGACTACAATAGAGGAGGTACTAAGAGTAGCGCAAGCGTAAGATGCGACAATTTTAAATTTTAAGTTTTAAATTTTTAATGAAATTTAAATGTTTTATAATTAATAATTAAATCATTAGAATTTGATTTAAAATTAAGAATTTATAATTAAAAATTAGTTATGTCTATACAGGAATATTTGGAAATAGTTGTTAAAAAAGATGCGTCGGACTTACATTTGGTAACGGGTTCTCCCCCGGTAATACGTATAGACGGTGGTCTTTTGCCGATTGCTTCCGGAATTATTACCCCAGAGGACGCAGAAAGTTTGGTTTCGGAACTGTTGTCCTCAGAGCAAAAAGAGATGTTTGCTATTAATAAGGAAATAGACTTCTCCTTCGCCCTTGGTGACGTTGCCCGTTTTCGTGTAAACGCATATTACCAAAAAGGTTATGTATCGGCGGCTCTTCGGCTTATTCCAAACAAAATTAAAACTATCGAAGAATTGAATCTGCCTCGAATATTGCACAATTTTGCTCAGCTTAGGCAAGGATTTATTTTGATTACAGGTCCGACCGGGCATGGAAAATCAACGGCAATAGCTTCTATCATTAACGAAATCAACCAAAATAAACCTGTTCATATTTTGACGATCGAAGATCCGATTGAATATGTTTATCCGAGAGGTAAAGCTTTGGTCTCCCAGCGGGAAATGCATTTGGACACTCATTCGTGGGATGTGGCACTGAGGTCGGCTCTTCGGGAAGATCCGGATGTTGTACTGGTTGGAGAAATGAGAGACTTTGAAACAATCGCTTCGGCTATTACGGTTGCCGAAACGGGACATTTGGTTTTTGCGACACTGCATACCAACTCTGCGTCGCAATCTATTGACCGAATTATTGATGTTTTTCCGGAAAGTCAACAGGCACAGGTTAGGATGCAGCTTGCTTCCACGATTGCGGGAATTATTTCTATCCGGCTTATACCGGCAATTGGCGGTGGTAGATTGCCAGTTGCAGAAATTCTTTTGGCTTCCAACGCAGTGCAAACTTCGATCAGAGACGGAAAAACTCATCAGATAGACAATATTATTCAAACTTCCGGAGAATCCGGCATGATTCCCTTTGATGCTTCTCTTGCCTATCTGGTCAAGGCCGGTAAAATTTCACTTGATACTGCCCGAACTTATAGTTTACGCCCCAAGGAGCTTGAGAGGCTTGTTGGAGGAAAAGTAGATTCAGAGTAAGTTTTGAGGCCATATAAAAGTTTTTAGAAAATGCCGCTTTTTAAATACACTGCCAGAGACGCGAATGGAAAAAAAATAGCCGGAGAAGTTGACGCCGCAGACGTAGGTTCTTTGGTTAAGATTCTGCAGCAGGAAAATTTAATTCCTATCGAAGTTAATAAGCAGGGCGGAGAAAATACAAGTTCTGTTTTAAAGTTGTTGCCGTTTGGGAAGGGTGTTTCGTTTGCAGAGCTAGTTGGATTTACAAGGCAGCTTTCGACTATGGTTTCGGCAGGCTTACCGCTGACGGATGCACTTTTGATCTTGCAAAAACAAACAAAAAGCCCATCTTTTTCTAAAGTACTCACAAAGGTGGTGTCAGACGTAGAAGGCGGTCTTTCGCTTTCGCAGGCAATGTCAGCTTATCCGGATGTTTTTAATACAATTTATGTAAAGCTTATAGAATCTGGTGAAACGGGTGGAGTTTTGGATAAAGTGCTTTCCAAGCTTGCGCTTTCGATGGAAAAAGAGCGGGAGTTTAAATCCAAGACAAAAGGGGCTTTTGTCTATCCGGCGATTGTTGTTTTCGTAATGATTGTGGTCATGTCTCTGATGATGATTTTTGTGATTCCAAAGCTTACCGGCTTATATTCGGAAATTGGTTCTCAACTGCCACTTATCACTAGGATCATGATTGCCATTTCGAATTTCATGGTTAAGTTTTGGTGGCTCTTGATAATTGCTATTGTTATCCTTTTTATTGCTCTTAAAAGTTTTGCAAAAACACCAAAAGGATCGGATTTGCTTTCCAGATTAATATTAAAAGTGCCTGTATACGGTAAGCTTAAACGGGCCTTGGTTCTTGCAGAGTTTACCAGAACCCTTGGACTTCTTATCGGTACCGGTATACCAATTATAACGGCGCTTAAGGTTGTCAGGGACATTTTAAACAGTTCTGTTTATAGAGACGGCATTAATGTTGCCATTGGTCGGGTTGAACGGGGCTCGCCTCTTTATCAGCCGATTGCTGCCAATACTAACTTTCCGCCGATTATTGCTCAAATGATAAGGGTTGGTGAAGAAACCGGCAAAATGGATGAAGTTTTATCACGTCTCTCTATTTATTTTGAAGAAGACAGCGAAAATTTGGTGCGTAATCTAACTACTGCCATGGAGCCAATTATCTTGGTAATTTTAGGTGCAGGTGTCGGTGTTTTAGTGCTTTCGATAATACTGCCTATTTACAACCTAACTGCGCAGTTTTAAAGTGCGGGATATCATCTCTTTGAGAAAACGAGCGATAATGTATGTCAGTGCGAGTATTGCGGTTCCTTTTATCATAGTCAATAAAACATTGAGAAGAGCATGGAAAAACAGGTTGACAGTTCCAAAAAAGCCTCCTGCATGGAGGTAATAGTAATATATCTCGGGATATTTTATTGACCACAAAAAATCTGCAGAGCTTGCTTTTTCTTCTGATAAAAACATTGTTTGTAATTGATACCAACCAAGATCAATATGTGAGGCTCCTAGTAGGTGAATAGAAATCGATATTAAAGCCAATAGAAAGAAGATAATTTTAAAAAGTTTATAATTCCAGATTTTGTTTTCAACAACTGGAACAATTAGTAAGATAAGAAATGGCGTAATATCGGCAAGCATTCTTGGACCATAAAACCAACCCCCTTGCCATCCAGTCCATTTTGCCATCACGAAAGTAAATAAAATGGAAACAATTGAGACAAACTGAAGAACTCGATCTTTTTTTAAGAAAGCAAGTGCGGCTCCAATTATTGAAAAGAGAAATATGGGAGAGTAGACTAATAATCCTTTGCTTGGCGCAAAAAGAAGGCCGAAAAATCCTTTTAAGAATGGATAACTGAAAGCAGCATTTCCAGAAAGCCCTTCATATTTATAAAAAAATAGACTTCCGGTTGATGCAAATTGAATCATCACAAAAATAAGTACGGAAGGCATACAGTATATTATGAATTTAATAATTTGTTTTCTTTGAAACATAAGTAGATACATTGCAAATGCTGCCGAAATAACCACATTAATAAAGCGACTGAGAACTGCTAAGCCTAGGAATAGCCCGGTAACCCCAATTAGTTTTTTTTCTTTTTGACCTCTTATAAAAAAATAAAGACTAATAGAAAGAAACATTTGGCTTGCTCCGTGTTGCCAAAGAGATTGACTAGATATTGAAAGAGTTGATGTGCCTAAACCGTATATCAGGCATAATATTATTGATTTGAATCGATTTGTAAGCCTTGAAAGTGAAAGAAAAACAAATACTGCGGAAATGGATGAGAAAATGCTTGCACTAAGAGTGCCCAAAAAAGTTATGGTTGCAAAATGATTGGCTAAATTTTCAACCCGTATATTCTTAATAAGAACAGGGAGGATGTATATTGGTAGGGCTAAGATGGCGGAAAAAACAGGAAATGTAGAGAAGAAGTAAGTATCTTTTTGTGTTATGTAATATGGTAAGTTATTAGCGTCAAGTTTTGTTGGCAGAATTGTATTTAAATAAGGATATAGCTTTTTAAGACTAAAGCCTGCTCCTCTGATAATGTTTACCGGAAGATATGTGGTTACGATTGTATCTGAATTGTAGGGATACCTAGATACTCCAATATAAAAAAATATAAAAAATAGGAGTATGATTATAGGAATTGCTTTTTGCTTTATACGTGCAAATCTGGATATTCCGAGTAATAGTTTTTTTACAGTTAATACATCAATTGGGCTCAAAAAAGTTTTTTTCAAAAGATTAGGGACATTATCTTTGAATCCTAAATTTATTTTTTTATATATATGCGGCATGTATATTAGTTTACATTATTCTGCAAAGCTGTAAACAGTGTTTTCTTGCTTCTTCCCTGTTGACAAAAAAGGTGGTGGCGATGATACTGAATATATACAAATATTTGTATAAAAGAGAGGAGGTGAAACCAAAATTATGATTAAATCTGTCCCAAGAAAATTACAGGGTTTCACCCTGATCGAACTTCTTATCGTTATCGCAATCCTTGGAATTTTGGCTGCTGCAGTTCTTATTGCTATTAATCCTACAAAAAGAACAGGACAAGCGCGAGACGCAGGTAGGAAGAACGATATTGCTTCGATAGTTACAGAGGTACAGGCATATTACACGACTCCAGGACAAGGAGTTTATCCTTCACGAGATGCAGGAGTTAGTTGTAGTACTACTATTGGGGGTTTGACTGTCCTGACAACATCAGGAGGTCTTAAACAAGTGCCGACTGATCCAAAATCTGGATATAATTACTGCTATGCTACCGCTCTGGTTAGTAGCGTCGGAGAGGCGTCTGTTTATGCAACACTTGAACAGCCAACTGTTTCAACGAATACTCTTTGGTGTTGGAAGTCAGTTGCTTCTAACCCTGTAGAAACTACAGCTGCTGGTTGCGCACCATAGTAGTTAGTTATATCTAATAGATTAGATAAATTTAGAGCACGACTTAATATTGGTTGTGCTCTTTTTTTTGGTGTGTTGCAGCACTGTGGACTAAATAATTTTGCACTGCAATTTGATTTTAGCCATTTTTTGATTGATACGTTTTTCTTGTTTTTGTATTTTTATACGTTTTATTTTCACCTAAAACTGAAGCATAAGCACAAAGAATTATCAACCCGTTAAAGAAATAGTAGTAATTTACTTGTGTAAATTTATTAAAAAAATAAAAAGTAAAAAACCATAAAGACATTCCAGGAAAAATCAACCCTATATCTTTGTTGTCTTTCTTTAAAATAAGAAAAAGTGTGGAAATCCATATAAAAAGAAAGAAAACTTGTGGAATGTCTTTTCCGAAGAAGAAGTAGAACATTGAATTTACGGAAAGTGATACATGTATAGGTGGATAATAAAGTAACAAATAAACAAGATCATGGAAAAAATCTTTTTGGCCCCAAATAAGAAATGGAAGGTATATTAAAGTACTCACAATAAAAGCGACTAGCAGAAATTTCTTCTGGTAGATTTTATAAAAGAAAAGCGGTGCAAATATCATTGTTTGCTTTATTGAAATAGCTATACCTAGCAGAAACATGGCTATTACCTTATTTTTAGAAGTGAATGCTAAAATGCTAAGCAAAAAAAGAAAAATGATACTGGGGTCAATCCATCCTCTAAGGTTTATGTAGAGCGTGATTGGGTTGAAAAGAAAGATTAAAGGCAGAAGCAAAATAGAACCCCCACCTTTTTTAATTTTTATGGCTTGACCTAACAAGATTATTGAAGTTGCAAGTTCAGTTGTGACAAAAGAAAATCTGTGATCTAATCCTAAAACTTTAAAGGGAATTGTAAAGAAAAAGATTCCTGGACCGTAAGAAAAGTAATCTGGTTTAACACCAACATACATTTGTGTATAGACAAGACTATAAGGATTAACCCCATTCATTAGACCTTTGGTACCAAGCATGACAAAATCATATACGTCTATTTGCGGGTTAGGAGAGGCGATAATTATCAATATTTTAGTTAACAAACAAAACAGAATAAGACATACTATAATTAGAATCTTTCTACGCATGAATACAAGGAATATTGAGATAATTAAAGAAATGGCTAAAAGTGTCCTTATGAATTGGGCTATTAATAAAAAATTAGGTGGCCTGTTAGGAATTCCAGGTTCTAATAAGGTTCTTTCAAGAAGATATAAAGAGAGCGCAATAGATATTACAAGGACAATATATGATAAAAGATATGGATCTATTGAGAATTTGAAAAGTTTTGGTTTCAAATAAAACATCCACCACAAGAGCAAAGACAATAGTAGAATAAAAATGCCTGGAATAGTGAATACACCAAATCTAAAAATGTAACCTAGTAAAATCAAAACATATAAAATTAGATAAAATTTTAAAGCGTTCATTGATTATTTTTTATTGTTTTCCTTTTCTACTTGAAAAACTGCTGATAGTAGTAAAAGTGAGCTCACAAAATAATATTGGTTTAAAAAAGCTTCACGAAAAAAAATAAGACTGCTCAAGAACCAAATTGCGAAGGCTAAGTAAAAATCACCAATGCTAATCCATTTTCTTGAGAGTATTAATGGTATTAGTAATAGTGGTAAAAGGAAAATAATTTTTGGAATTTGAATTGAAGGGTTCAGATTATATAGAAAGGAATAGAATGTTAATGCGTCAAATCTTGTATTTCTAAAAAAAGGTTCTTTAACTACGTCAGATATGAAATCTTGAGGAGACAAAGTGAAAAATAATAATATTATCAGGATAATAGGAACATAAGCCAAAACAAGTTTTTGTAGGTTAAAAGATTTCAGTTTCACTAAAAAAGGTAAAACCAAAAACATATTTTGTTTTATTCCTAAAGCCAATGCAAGCATAAAGTATGACCAAAACTTATTTGTGTGTGATAAGTATAAATAACCAAAAAGTGCAAAAAGTGCTACTAAAATTGGATCGAGCCATCCTTCACCTACTATAAGTGTAAGCAAAGGATGATATATAAATAACAAAATTATCAGCATGGAAGTTTCCTCCTTAATTTTTTGTCTTTTTCCTACAAAATATATAACTAAACAAGTAACTAAAAGGCTTGCAATGGAAGTAAATCTTACATCACCAAATATTATTCGTGACGGAATATTAATCAAAAAGGATAATGGCATATAAGTAAAGTAATCTGGGGTTATGTTCAGATAGATTTGATTGAAAGTCATTGTATAAGGATTTGCCCCTTTTAATATTCCATAACTTGCTCCTTGAAGAATGTCAAAAACATCTATTTTTGGGTGTGGGGTATTTACTACAACTAGTACTTGAGATATTACAGGTAATGCCAAGAGAATAATAAATCTAAATTTTTTATATTGGTATTTTAAGTCTATAAAGAGTGTTAAGGATGTTATAAATGCAGTCAAAAAAATATAAAATTGTAAAGGTTTTAATACGGTGTTTAACTCGTAAAATTCTTTGGGCCAATAAAGTGTGATCGCAATAGAAATAACTATTAGGATTGACAAAAGGTTAGTAAATGCTCTCGCATCGTGATTTAGCGTTTTTGGAAGTTTTATAAACAGAGATGATAAAAGTAAAACAAAAACAGATGTGACTATCCAGAATGAAGAAAATTCGTACAATCCAATACTAAATATGTATCCTAAAACTAAAAAAAAGTACGAAATAACCAGAAAAGTAGGATTTGAATTCATCAATATTTTTGATATTAACACTTGATATAAAAACTTAAAAGATGCGAGAATAATTGAAGTTTAGTAGAATTTTCGAAAAGTTTTATAAAGGATTATTTTGTGTTAATCGCTGTCTTGGTTTCTTTTTTTGTTTTGTTGGTGTATTTGCCTGGTATATCCAACTCTGTTTTTGGTGGAGACAGTGGGGATATAATTTTGGCCGCGTGGTTTGGAGGAGTTGCTCACCCGCCAGGTTATCCATTAAATACAATGATAGGGTATATTTTTACCCACTTGCCTGTTGGTGGGTCGGTCGCGTTTAGGGCAGATATCATGGCTGCTTTTTTCCAAGCATTAAATGTTGGTGTTTTGTTTTTGATTGTAAAAAAATTGACTAAGAACACTATTATTTCGTTAGGAGCTTCGCTTACTATTGCTTTTAATCCCCTCTTTTGGCTTTATGCCCATACTCTAGAAGTTTTTCAGTTAAAAATATTTTTAGTTTTGGTTGCTCAATATTTTTTGCTGTCTTGGTTTGAAGTCAAAAAAAAGTCTTATATATATCTTTCTTTTTTATTTCTGGGTATATCTGTTTTTCATCACACAATATCGTTGTTGGTAATACCTGCATTTGCCTATCTTATATTCAAAAAAGATAAAAATATTTTCTCTAATAAAAAGGTTCTTTATAAAGCTGTAAGTTTCTTTTTACTAGGTGCGACTCCATATATTTTTGCGATAAATGCTGCAATGAGAAAAACGCCAATCAATTGGGATGACCCGAGCAACCTAACTAATTTAATAAGGCTTGCAATACGTGCAGATTTTGGTTCTTTTACGGCTACTAACTTTTTAGCTGGTCAAACTTTACAAATGCGATTTATGCAGTTATTAACTTTAGGTGGATTTATAAAAAATGATTTTTTGATAATTGGCCTATTATTAATAGTGATAGGGTTTGTATATTTATTTGTTCATAAGAGAATTATTTTTTGGTTTTATTCGATTCTAATTTTTTTGAATGGTCCTTTTTTCTTATTTTATTCCGTTTTTCCGCTTACGAATGATTTTGTTTTTGGAATTTGGGAAAGATTTTTGTTGGAAACGTATGTTTATCTTGCAATTCCTCTGGCCTTTGGAGTGATGGGAATTTATGAATATATTAAAACAAAATCTAACTCGAAATTGTTTCCCATCGGTACTCTGATTGCTTTTTTGTTTTTGCCCTTGTTTATGTTTTTATTAAATTTTAATAAAACAAATTTATCTAAATTTGAGCTTGGTGATAAACTAGGTCGAGATATATTTGCTTCTGCCACACTAAATTCTGTCATTTTTTTCTTAAACGATACTATGACTTTTAACTCGCAGTATATTTACTATACTGAAAGAGATTATTTGGATAAAAAGGTGGTGCAAATCGGTTCGTTATTGCATCCCTATTATAGACAACAGATTATGCAAGCATATCCAGAGCTTACTTACAATGATCATTTTAAGTCGGACAAGCGTGAAGATTCGTCTACGTTTGTGGCAGATTTAATTGATGAAAATAGAGAAAAATACACTTTTTTTGCAACGGGTGCATTGGGTGAAAATAATGGATCTTGGATTCCAAGCGGATTGCTCCAAAAGTTAGTTAGTGTGGATGATAAGAACGTATTAGACCCCAGGGAAATTTTTTCTAAATATAGTTTTGTTAATGATGATAGTTTGGGCTATCAACACTTTTTTGGTCACTACATTGTTTCTCTATACTATGATGGGTATGTAAATGCTGGAAACTATCTTGCAGTAAATTCGTCTAGAGCACAATCTATGGACAGTTTTAATAAAGCTATCGAATTGCTACCGAACACAAATAAGGCGTATATAGGTTTAGCAAATGTAAATATTATCGAAAATAAATGTGAGGATGCAAAAAAGAGTATTGAAACCGCAGGAAAAATTAACCAAAATGACATCCCCTATTTGGGAGTTCTAATGACTTATGAACGAGATTGTAATAAAAATAACGAAGCTGCTAAAAAAATCCAGGATTTAATAGATAGTAAAACTAATTCGCAAAAATTTTAGCTTTCTATTTTATATTTGCCTATTTTTAATATTGCCACCAAAGTAATAAGCAGTGCAAATACACTTAGAGCTGCTGAGTAGGCAATGGTTTTTGATTCGTAAATAAATTCTATAACATGGTTTCCGGTTGGAATTACGATTGCTCTGCTGTTAATGTTTGCAGGTAAAATTTTGGTTTTATTACCATCTATTTTTGCAATCCAACCTGGGTAATAACTTTCATTTACAACTAGTAAGGCGGATTCTTGGGATCTAATTTGTAGTTTTTGGTGTGTTGGTTTATTTACTAGTTCGGATATTTGATAATTGTCAGTATTTTCGAATATTTGGCCAGGATCTTCTTCTAAAATTACTCCTTTTTGAGGGTCGATGGTGTCGGAGTTTATAGCGGAGACTATTTGTGGAATGTTTTTGGCAACTAAAAAGTTTCCTGTTAGAAAGTATTTTTGTAAATCCTTCTTATTTTTGTAAATTTTATATGTTATATCTTTTGCCTGTGATTCAAATATTTTTTCAAAGTCCGGATTTAGTAATTCTTTTGTTGTAATTATGTGGCTAACATTATCTGAATTAATAACTTTACTGGCCGGATCCGATAAAAGAATCGTGTTATTTTTGAGAGTTGTACCCGAAAGTAGTATGGAATTTTTGGTTGAATAGCGTTTGGTTTGCATACTTTCATAGGCAAACGCGTTTTTGACTCCATAAATTAAATTGGAATTTTGGTCTGAATAATTTCTGGCTTCTTTGTAATAATCCAGATTATTTTCCCATCCATGTTTTAAAAATATCTCATTCCAGTCGGACATGCTGCCAATTGGTATAATATTTTCAATTTCTTGCGTCTTTAAAAAAGCTGCTGTTTGGGGGTATTCTAAAACATCGGAAGCTTTTTCGAGTGGATTATAATTGGTTGTTCTTATGTATAGATTAAGAATTGAGATGGTAATTATTGCAAAAACAAATAATTGGTTTTTAATTTTATCAACAAAGTATGCAGCCAAAATTACTAGCGAAAATTGTGATATCAAAAGAAACCTGGATGGCACCCTAAAAAAAGAGAGGGGCGGGATTGAATAAAGGACATGGGTGGGTGATTCTTTTCCAAGTGAAAGAATTAATGTAACAAATAAGAGGTAGGCAAAAATATATATTTTGGGTCTCACTTTTAGTTTTTTGATACTGACTGCAATAATTATTGCTGTAGCTAGTACAAGTGGGAGAATTCCGAGGTACCCTTGAGATTCCCAGAAGATTCCCCATTTACCAGGTATCCATCGAGGATATGAGCCGTTTTTGGGTGAACCAAGGATAAATGGATCAAAAAATTGGAGCAGGTTTTTTGTAACATATGGGAATTGTTCAAGGATTTGTTTTGGGTCAGAATTTTTACTTGAATTTTGGAGAAATTCATAAGAAGGTATTATTTGAACAGCGGCAATTAAAATTCCCAGAATAATTGCCAAGGTAACTGCGATATATATTTTGACAGGTTTTGATTTTTCGAATAGATGTTTTAGGCCAAGATATAGTGCCAGGGCAATCAGTGTATATAAAGTGATTTGGGGAAACCCTGCCATAAATTGTTGAGACAAGATGAGAGAAAATATTAATAAATTCTTGAGCTTTTTGCTTTTTAAAAATTCTTCTATTTGCCAAAAAAGCCATGGAGTAAGGCTTGCTGTTTGGATTAGGTTGTGATGCTGAACATGAAAAATAAAAAATCCCCCCAATGGGAATATAGTTCCGGCGTAAATGGCGGCATGTTTTGAAAGTCCAAGCGATCTTGTAAAAAGATAAATCCCCCAACCCGCCAATAGTAAGCTCAAAACAAGTGTTAAATTGTAAGCTAATGCGAATGATAAAACCCTGAACATAATAAGATTTGGAATAAAAAAAACTGCGGTTTGGCCTTCTGCCAATGTTGGATATCCCGTGCCAATATCGGGATTCCAAATTGGAATGCGATTTTCCTTGAGTTCCTTTGAATAATAAAATTTATTGGCAATAGAAAGACTTACCGCGTCGCTGCGGCCATAGTCCGGGGTTGTGTAGAATGAAAGATGTGGAATAAATAAACGGTAAAAAAAGGCAAAAATTACGATGGTTATAATAATCCCCGGCCAAAATTTTATGATTATTTTTTTGAACATGTTGATAGTTTAGCAGAAGTATTTAATATGTAAACTTGTTTTTCAATGTTAACTTTGTCTATTCTAAGTAAAGTGGTTTTTTTATCTGAGCGGAAATATTCGACATTTGTGCTGTAGTCGAGGAGAATTTTGAGCGATCTGCCTGCCGGCAGGCAGGAGTTCAAAGATCTGCGTGGATCTTTATTTAATCCTCTTTTTTGTTTTGATTCTTCTTTTGAAAGTTTTTTGAACGTGGTTGTCTCGCTTTTGTAGCCTGGTTTATTCGTAGGTGTTTTTGTCGATAGTAGATCTAATTCTTACTTTATTTTCTGTGACCACAGTGAATTTTCCATAAAGATCCTTTTTTGAATTTAAAAGAACAAGCAAAACTTTTTTCTTGTTTTTGATAGATTCGTCTTTTAATCTTAGCAAGATTACACCGTGAGTGGTTAATCTTTCTTTGAACACTAATTCTCCAAAATCCTTGTCAAGTGTTATGAGAATCCTTTTTTGTATGCTGCCAATTGCAGGACTTCAAAATCTTGCTTCCCTGGACAAATTTTTTGTATCCAAATTATGTTAAAACCTACGCTTTTGAGGTATTCAGGTATTCTGAAGCCTAGATTTTCATCAGCGATGAATTTCATGAAGATATCGAGTAGGGTTTGGGAGGATATGGGAAACCGCTTTTGCGGCGTAATTTACTGCAGCTTTAATATCGTCCTCTTTAAGCTGAGGAAAGTCGTAGAGTATTTCCTTGATTGTGAGCTTTTGCGCCAAAAGCTTGAGAATTTGTTCAACAGTAATTCTTGTGCCTGCAACCGTTGGTTTACCAAACATAATTTTTGGGTTTGTAACGATCTTTGCCATGCTTCCTGTTTTCATATGTGGTTATTATAACATGATACATCTTGTATTTAGTACCAGAATTGGTCTATTTTTAGTAAAGTGGTTTTTTATTTAATTCTCTTTTTTATTTTGGGAAGTGTGGTTGGAAGTTTTTTAAATGTTGTTGTTGATAGGGCAACTATGGGAGAAAGCATAATGGGCAGGTCGTACTGTGACCATTGTCGTGCCAAACTTTCGTCTATAGACTTGGTTCCAATTGTGAGCTTTGCAACACTAGGTGCCAAATGTCGGCATTGTAATAAACAGTTATCATGGCAATATCCGATTGTGGAAACAATGACAGCCACGCTTTTTGCTCTGGCTTTTTGGGTATTGGTGCAAGGTGGCGGACTTAGCATTGTTACCCTATTATTTTGGTTACTTCTGCTTTCTGTTTCTGTAGTTGTTGCGGTTGTAGATTTTAAGTTCCAGCTAATTCCAACAAGTTTTGTATACGCAGCTTCTTTTGTTTCGCTTTTTTATAACTATTTTGTCTTACCCTCCCCTATTTTTGTAGATCATATACTTGCAGCATTTGGTGTTGCAGTATTTTTTTTATTGATTGTTTTGGTAACACGAGGACGTGGAATGGGGCAAGGAGATATTGTGCTGGTGTTTTTGATAGGAATGGTTTTGGGGATAGAGGCGACTGTTGCGGCAATGTTTATAGCGTTCTTAACAGGGGCGGTTATTTCTGTAATGTTGATTTTGGTAGGACGAAAAAAGTTTGGTAATACAGTGCCTTTTGCGCCATTTTTAATATTTGGATTTATTTTTTGTTTGTTTTGGGGAAAGGAGCTTTTAGGTTGGTACTTTAAAGTGTTATATTAGAAGTATGACTGCCCAGAATGTTCACAGTTTAAGGTTGACAGTTCACAGTAAAAATAAAACCGTGAACCGTGAACTACTAACTGTTAACGAGCGCAAGCGGCGCTTAGGCTTCTCATTGATTGAACTGATGATTGTGATATCGCTTTTTGCGTTAATTACAATTGCGGCAACTATTTCGTACATATCTTTTGAAGGAGGTCAAAGATTAAAAAACGGAGCACTGCAGATTAAAAATGATCTGCGTTCGGCCCAATCCAGCGCGCAATCCGGTGACAAAGGTGCTGGTAGTTGTGCCACAACAGATTCCTTGGCCGGATGGTATGTGAAGTTTAATTCTGGCTCAACGGTCAACTCTTATACGATTGCTGGGGATTGTATTGATACTAGTAATAATGAGAATTCGTTTTCTTCAAGTATTTTTAATCTGCCACAAGGTGTAACGATTTCTGCTATAAGTTATGGTGCAATTGGTGCTGCTTCTCCGTCAGTAATAGCTGTTGGATCGGACGCGAGCATTCTTTTTAGGCCATTAAACTATAATGTTTCGTTTCATAATTCCGGTGCAACTGCTGCGCCACCACCGACTGGAAGCACTTTAGATTTTTTTACCACAGCTGGAGTTTTAGACCATTTATTGACTGGAGCAGAGTTTGTAATTACTTTATATTCTACGGATGGAACATATAAAGTTAAAATTAATTCATCGGGGCAAGTTTCTGAAAGTAAAACATGACGATAGCTAGAGACTGGAGACTGGAGACTGGAGACTGCAAGAACGGGCAATCTTTAATCGAAGTTTTAGTGGCTTTTGGGGTTATGGTGATGGTTGGAATGGCACTGATTACGGCAAGTTTGGCGACTCAGCGGACGTCTAATTCTGCAAGATCTAAAAGCCAGGCGACGGAATTGACCCAAACGTATTTGGAACAAGTAAGGGTGATAAGGGATATTAAAGGGTTTAGTTATATTACTAATGGTTGTTTTACTATTACTAATAGTTCGAATTCTGATCCTAGTCAATGGAGTTTAGCAAGTGGTTGTGTTGGCACAACACCTTGTAATGCGGCTGCGCCATACAATGGTGAACTTGTGCCGTTAAATAGTATAAATTATTGCCGAAAGGTCACTTTTTATGATATTCCGGGTGGTGTTTCAAAAAAGGCAGTAGTAGAAGTAACATGGAAAGAAGGGACAAATGACCGTAGTGTTAGCAACGAGACTATTATTTCCAAGTGGTGCGGGGGGCAAGTTAAGACTGATGGTTCAATATGTCTTTAATTTGATATACTCTAGGTAATGCCCACCATTCAATTTAAAATTTCAAATTTAAAATTTAAAATTCGCAGGGGTTATACGCTGATCGAGTTTTTGATAGTTATTGGCATTCTTTCTGTCTCCATTGGGTCTGTTTTTATGATTTTAACTTCTGTTATTAAGGGTTCGAACCAAGCCAATATTGGTGCGGAGGTCAAGCAAAACGGTCAGGCTGTTTTGGAAGGTTTGGAAAGGCAGATAAGGATTGCAACTAATGTAAGGGTAATGGGCGGATCTGAGTTTATACCAAGCGGTGCAAGTACCGGAAATAGCGGTATGGTTTTGACAAAACCTACAGGTGGATATATTTATTTAATTTGCGTTAATAAAGATTCTACGGTGCCACCGACTTATAATGGCTGGATAGGAATTGCTTCCGGTACTTCGGATTTGCCGCCTCCCTTGGCGAGTAGTTATCAGAGTTTGACAGCTAACACAGACCTTATTTCCGGAGTCGATATTGATTGTACGGCCGGTACAGCTGGATCTACAGCTTTTAGGGTTGATACGGCGACTTCTTCTGTTAAGGTTGTAACTATAAGTTTTACAGCAAACCAAGGTGTTAGTGCGCCTTCCAGGGTGGATTTTAAGGCAAATGCTAAATTTCAAACAGTTATTTCGCTGAGACAATTCTGAGTAAGACAGGGTCTAGGGATTAGGCAAAAGGCATAACAAGAAGCAATAAGTAAAAAGCGATAAGAGATAAGTAATAAGTTTGAGCTAGTTAGGTTTGAAAAGTATTGACAGGGATGAATAGGGATGAGTACACTTAAAATAAGAGACAAAGTGATGAAGAGACAAAGAGTCAGAGAAAATAGAATAAGGGGTAAGAGTGGCCAGATTTTGGTTGTGGTGCTTTTGGTAGTGGTTGTTTCTTTGGCAATTGGGCTTTCGGTTGCATCGCGTAACTTAACTAACCTTAAGGGTTCGACGCAGGCGGAACAATCGCAAAGAGCGTTTACGGCGGCGGAAGGTGGAGTTGAAAGTACTCTATCAAAGCTAAATGATGTTGCAAGAGCAATTGATAATCCTACAGCTGGTAATATAGTTAGTGCAGGTTGTTCATCAGTTGATACGCCAAATAAAAGTGCAACCTGCTCTTTGGGCAACACTCCTTCAGGAGTTGATTCAAATATAAGTAATAGTAATGTGCTTGTTAAGGCTAACAATACGTATGAAAGGGTTGTTGAGCCCGGTGATGTGGCTCAGGTTAACTTACAAGGTATGGTTGTCACCAATACCTTGGTTGTTAAATGGGCTAAAAAAACTAACGCAAATGAAGCTAGTCCGTATAAGGCAACTTTAGAGTTCACTTTTGTTTGTAGTAATGATAATACGGCAATCTGTATTACTACTCCTAAGGGTTTATTATTATATGGTCAGCATAGGGAAGCGATTACAATAGATACAATTAGCTCGCAAAGCGGTGGATTTTTACAATGTGGGACCAATAGTGGTACTTTTATAACGACAGTTACGACTGATTCTGATTTTTATTGTGCCGCAACGTTTACGTTGCCGGCTTCAAATGCGCAGATTATAAGAATTAAGCCGTTCTGGAACGGGACAACTATAAATGTAAGTGGTGCGAGTTTACCCGTTCAGACTTACGATATTACTTCTACTGCGACGACTGACTCGGGACTTTCCAGAAAAGTTCAGGTTAGTCGGGATGCTTTGCCGCAATTACCGGCAATATTTGATTATGTGCTGTATTCGGGGGGAGATATCATTAAATAATTTTAAATTTGTAATTTTAAATTTTTAATGAATTCTAAGTGTTTTAATGTTTAAAAATTAAATATTTGATATTGATTTAAAATTGAAAATTGAGAATTAAAAATTAACCAAATATGAATAATAAGACTAAATTGATATTGACGGCCATTGGGCTTGCGGCAATTATTGTGCCGGCGATTTTACTATTTGTTCTGACTTCTAAAAAAACAGATCCTGGTAGTTTGAATGTAAATTCCGGAAGTAGGCAAATAAATAAGGCCAATATAGACAAACAGATAAATAGCAATATGCCGGCTCAACCAGCCGTGACTCCTACATTGGCGCCAACGGCTATGCCAACTGTTTCGCCAACGCCCAAAGCAAGTCCTATAACGAATATTATAGAAAGTACGCCTTCTTCGCAATAAAATTATGGCTGCCCATGCTTTTGGACTCGATATAGGCAGATCTTTTATAAAAATTGCACAAATAAAGGATCAAGGGAAAACCAAATTATTAACAGCTGCGGGCAGTGCCCTTACACCTTCCGGAGGTTTGCAGACAGATTCACCAGATGAGTTAAAACGTATTTCTGAGGCGATCAAGGTTTGTGTTCGGGCTTCGCGGCTAGAAGGAGGCAAATGTAATGTTTCGATAATGGAATCGCAGGCTGTGACCAGACTAGTAACAATGCCTAATTTAACGGATAAGGAATTGTCTGCTGCTATTAACTGGGAAGCCGACAAGTATATTCCACTTCCGATAAAGGATGTTAATTTACAATATAAAGTTGTTTCTAGGTTTGGTGCGGGCAGCGAGCAAGGCGGGAAAATGGAAGTGCTTTTAGTGGCTGCACCAAAGCGTGTTGTCGATAAATATGTAGCGATTGTTAAAAATGCTGGTCTTGAGCTAAATTCTATCGAGACAGAATCTGCTGCGTTGGCACGAGCGCTTTCGCGAGGTGTCGAACCTTCTCTTATTGTAGTTTCTTTTGGGTCCGGATCAACAGAACTTGTGGCGATAAAAGAAGGTAATGTGATTTTTACCAGATCAATTGCAACAGGCGGAGGAACATTGACTAAGGCGGTTATGGCAGAATTTGATCTTCCTCAAAATCAGGCCGAGGAATATAAGCATACTTACGGTATTATGGAAAATCAACTTGGCGGGAAAATTGCAAATGTTTTAAGACCAATACTTGACGTTATTGTCGGTGAAATATTGAAAACATTAGAATTTTCAAAAAATCATATTCCGGAAAGTCAACTTTCTCGAATAGTTGTTTGCGGAGGCGGTTCTTATATGCCCGGAGTTTCTGAATATTTAACTGAGAAAACGAGTTTGGAGGTCTCGCTTGCGGATCCATGGGATATCTTTAGTAAAGAGGGTTTAATTTTAAAAATGCCCGGACAAGGTGCGTTTTATGCTACTGCGACAGGATTAACCTTGAGACCTTAACAAAGATTTAGGTTTATTGTTTGATTTGGGCTTGTCTGGATGATTAAACTTTGATACGCTGGAAATGTAACGTAAATATAGACTGTCTATGACCGAAATAAATTTGATGCCGACAGAGGGTAAGTCTTCTGAAGGTTTAAAGAAAGCGCAAAACAAGTTAACAATAGTTTCTGTTTTTGTGTTGGTTGTGGTGGCTGTAGCAACAGTTGCGACTTTGATTTTGTTTACTTCTCTAAAAAATGAAGAAGCAAAGCAAAAAAAGAGGGTTAGTGAGGCGTCTACTCGGGTAAGCAGTTATCAAACTTCTGAGGAATTATTGACTGTGGTTGGTAAAAAAGCCGAAATTGCAGACAAAGCGCTTACTTCGCGTTTAAGATATACGGACATAATAAACAAGGTGGCGACACTGATGCCAACAAACGTTTATTTTGGAGATCTTAAAATAGATGGCAACAAGATGAGTACTTCTGCCAAGGCAAAAACGTCTGCTGATGTGGCAAAGCTTGTTTCCAACTTCGTTTCTTCTGATGAAGGTAAAAAGCTTTTTTCTTCGGTGACCATAGATTCACTCGCTTCTGTTTCTGACCCTACAACAAATCAATTAGTATATTCCTTTTCTGTTTCCATGCAGGTTATGGATGCAAAAACTTCCGGAGAGGAAATAAAGAATTAATATGAATTTATCATCACTTACGGCCGCTGCCAAGGCTGAAAAAGGAGTAGACTTTGGAAAAATAGTTATGTTTGGTCCGCCGATTGCTTCGATTGCAGTTTCGGTGCTGATCGTAATTTTTATAGTATGGCCGAGATTTAGCGATGTGATGACTCTACAAAAATCCAATATAATCCTAACGGAGAATGCTGATAAGCTTGAGAAAAAAGTGACGCTTCTTTCTTCTTTGGATGAATCTAAACTTAAATCCCAGCTTATAGCGTCGGTTAAACTTATCCCGTCAGATAAAGAAATCTTTAACTTTATTGGACAAATCGAACAAACGCGAAATTCTTCCGGTGTGGCAATTACTAATTTAAGTGTTGGGTCTGTTGGTCAATTTGGTTCCGGAAAAGCGGATGCTTCCGGTAGTGCGCCTGCTCCACCTGCACCTGGTGCAGGAGATATTTCTATTACCGGTGCCAACGAAGTACAGATGAAGTTGAGTGTTACAAGTGATTATAGATCGGTTATGCAATTTTTAAATAGTGTTTATGCTCTTCCAAGAGTTGTATTAATTAAAGATCTTTCATTATCGAGTGCCCAGTCGCAAATATCCTCTTCAATGACAATAAACGCTTTGTGGGCCCAATTACCGACCGAACTTGCTTCTATAGAAGCGCCGCTGTCAGTACTGACCAAAAGTCAGGAAACTATTATTGAAAATGTTGAGATTACGGGTAGTAGTTCGAATGTAAGTAATGTTGTTCCAGATGTTCAAACAGGCAGAAATGACCTTTTTACACCTTTTCAGTAGACAATAGATCAGGGCGGAATTTTTTGGTTCTTTTGGTGCTTTGTAATTTTCTCCATTTTTCTATTTCTTTATGGTTTCCTCCAAGAAGTATTTTAGGAACTTTTCTGCCTTTAAAATTTTCGGGCCGGGTATATTGAGGATACTCGAGAGAATTTTCAATTTTAAATTTTAAATTTTCAATGTCGGAAAATGATTCTTCTTTGGTGGATTTCGGATTGATGACTCCAGGTAAGAGTCTCACCACCGAGTCAACAACTGCTGCTGCGGCTATTTCGCCGCCTGTTAGGACGTAATCACCAATAGATATAATATCATCGACATATTGTTCGATTCTGGCGTCTATGCCTTCATAATGACCGCAGATGATTGCCAGAGATTTATTAGTGGATAACTTGGCAGCTAACCTTTGATTATATTTGTTTCCGGATGCAGACAGGAGGATTGTGTAGGGTTTTGGTTTGATACTTGATAGGGCGAGATATAGGACATCTACTTTAAGAAGCATTCCTTTTCCGCCACCATATGGTTTGTCGTCAACTGATTTATGCGCACCTTTGGCAAAATCTCTAATATTGATAATTTGTAGGTCAATGATTTTTTTGGCGATTGCGCGTTTGATAATGCTCTCTTTGAAAAAGCTATTTACTGTTTGGGGAAAAAGAGTTAATACGTAAATTTTCACACTTCTTGCACTTCTATACTTGCGAAGACGTTTTCTTTAATTGCCCTTATTTTGAGAAGGTTTTTAATTGACTTGATCATTTTGCCATTTTTACCAATTACTTTTGCAATATCATCTTTTGGTACAAAAACCATAAATTTGATATTTTTTTCTTCCTGGTCTTTTTCGATCCTTACTTTTTTTAGATCTGTGACCAGTGGTTCCAATAATGTTTTTATAAGATCTTCCATGTTTTACTCGTTTTTTTCGTTATTTTCCGAGAGTGGTTCATTTTTTTCCTTAGGTTCGTCTGGTTTTACCTCTTTTAGATCCAGCGGTTTTACCTCTTGGGCTTCTTGCGGCTTGCTTTTATCGGTTGTCTTTTCTTCTGTTTTGGCTTCTTCGGATTTTGTTTCTGGTTCTGTTTTTTGCTCTTTTTTCTTTTTAGGCTTAGGCGGAAGTTTACCATTTTCGAAAACATATTTTGCAGAAGGAGTAAATGTGGCACCATGGGAAAGGTAGTATTTGATTCTCTCCTTGTCGATTTTTATTGCATCTTTTTTTTGATGCGGATTTAAATGACCTAAAATTTCCAGAAATTTACCGTCGCGCTTGGAGCGCGTGTCTTGAGCCACTACCCTATAGGATATTTGATGTGTTTTTCCTGTCAATGATAATCTTATTTTTACGCTCATATTATTTCGTTAATCGTTAATAGTTAATCGTTTATCGCTTTGTGATTTGCAATTATCGCAGAAATACCTGCATAAGTTCAAGCGTCAGTTGTAATTTTAGTTGACTTGATTTTTAAAAGAGCACTACGGGCTGCACTTTGGGCGGCTTCTTGCTTGTTTTTCCCTTTTCCGCTGCCTAAAAGTTTTTTACCTAAATAAACTCCGATTTCGAAATTTCTGGCATGATCGGGGCCCCAAGATGTTATCAGCGAGTATGTTGGTGATTGGTGATAAATTCTTTGTAATATCTCTTGAAGTTTGGATTTATTATCGGAAACGGCGTTTTCTGAAAGTTTTTTCCAATTTGAAAGGATGTATTTTTCCAAATATTTTTGGACAATATCCAAACCCTGATCCAAATAGACAGCACCAATATATGCTTCGAAAGTATTGGCGAGTATAGAGCTATTCTCGCGACCGCCCGATTCTTCTTCACCCTTTGAGAGAAATAAATATTCTCCTAGCAATAAGTCTTTGGCAAGTTTTGCCAGAGTTTCTGTTCTTACTAAGGCTGCTCGGATTTGAGTGAGCTCTCCTTCTGGACTTTTTGGTAGATTTAAAAACAAATGTCGGGAAACAACAATTGAGAGTACCGAATCACCCAAAAATTCCAAACGTTCATTTGAAGGTCCTTTATAATTTTTGTTTTCATTAAGATAGGATCTGTGAACAAAGGCGTTTTTAAGAAGCTCCTTATTTTTAAAAGTAATATTTGTTTTCTCTTCTATTTTATGTAGATTAGGGCCAGAAGAAGTTTTAGTGAGTGGAATCGATATTTTCATAAAGGTAAGCAACAAGATCGGATAGCTTAAAAAATGTTGGGATTTTGTTTTGGGGGATTTTGATATCATATTTTTCCTCGAGTTTTTTGATTAGGTCATCTATTTCGAGGTCGGTAATATTGAGGTCTTGGTCCAGTTCCATGTCCTCTTCTATATTTTCTTTGTCTATACCGAATTCTTCTTCGATAATAGTTTTTAGATCCTCTAATATTTCTGTGTCTGTCATATTGATTCTATATCTTTAATTTACGATCTTTGGCTGGGTTTTTACAAGTGATCCCAATACTCCGTTTACAAAGCTTCCTGTCGACTGACTACCATATTGTTTGGATATTTCGACTGCTTCGTCTATTATTGCTTTATAAGGTTCCCTGCTTTTTTTATATAAAAGCTCCCAAATTGCAAGTCTTAAAATTGCTAAATCCATCGGTGCAATTTGTGCAATCGGCCAAGCAGGCGCATTTTTGACAATTATATCGTCTATGACCTTTCTTTTTTTTAGAATTTGGGCAGGTATGCTACTTGCTTCAAGTTTATAATTTTCTTGCCTAAATTCTTTTTCAAAAAGCACTTTTACAGTATTTATCCTATCCTGATGCCTCGGATCAGTTTTTCTTTTCACTTATTGAACCTGTCTTTGTTTCCTGTTTGTAACTACCACAACTTGGACAAGCTCTGTGTGGCATTCTAAGATTTTGGCATTTAAAACAATTAACAAGTGTAGGTAAACCAATCTTTTTAGTTGATTTACGTCTTTTTGTTCTGGCTTTTGAATGCCTTTTTTTTGGTAATGGGGTCATTTAGTTTATGGTTAATGGTTGATAGTTCATAGTAAAAAATACTAAATGTTAGAACTCAGAAAATCTACTTATACTTATATAAAACTACATAAGGGGCTGCCTTAGCAAGGGTGAGTTTTTAATATAAGTGCTCCCTTAGGGAGCTCGAGGATTATATTTGGAAGTGACTTGCAGTGTCAAGGATAATTAGTTTGGCTGAGAGAGCTGGTCACGGAGTGAGTTGATTTTTTGTAAGACTTTTGGGTGTGATTTTAGCTCCTTATCTTCTCTTATTAACTCGCGTGCTTCTTTTTGAGCAGCCGAAACGAGTGAAAGGTTGGAAAGATCGGCTATTTTAAAACTCTCAAAGCCTGATTGTTTAAGTCCAAAAAGTTGACCGCTGCCGCGCATCTTAAGGTCGATTTCGGCGAGTTCAATGCCGACATGAACTTTCTCCATACTTTTCAGGCGTTTTTGGGAACGTTCATCTTTAGAATCGGTAAAAAGAAAACAATAAGATTTTTGAATGCTTCTACCAACCCTACCTCTTAATTGATGAAGCTGGGCAAGACCAAAACGCTGCGCCGATTCAATTACAATAATTGTTGCGCCGGCTACATCGATACCAACTTCGACAACGGGAGTAGCAACCAAAATATCTGTTTTTGCTTTTTTAAAATTATTGATAACATTTTCCTTATCTTTCGAGCTTAAACGGCCGTGAAGCAAGCCAAGCTTAATGTTTTTTGGGAATATATTTTTAATTTTTTCAAATTCGGTAGTTGCGGATTTTACAGTGATCATTGATTCGGAGGGTTCTACAAATGGTGTTACGATAAATGCCTGGTGTTTTTTGGCTATTTCATTTTCTATAAACTTATAACAGTCGCGTCTTTTATTATTTGGTACGACAAATGTTGAAATCTTTTGTCTGCCTTCGGGCATTTCGTCTAAAATTGAAAGATCTAAATCGCCATAAAGTGTAAGGGCAAGTGTTCTGGGGATTGGTGTTGCCGTCATTGTAAAAAGATGGGGGGTTAATTTTTTTGCGTGAGGCATGAAAAGTTGCGTTCTTTGAGCAACGCCAAAGCGGTGCTGTTCGTCTACGACAACTAAACCGACCTGTTTTTTGGCAGTAAATGAGCTTAATAGTGCATGAGTACCACATGTTATATCGCCCGCTTCTTTTTTGCTTGCAGTCCAGATTCCTACTTTGGTGCCGAAGGGTTTTAGTATTTCGGACAAAGATTTGTAATGTTGAAAAGCAAGTATTTCTGTTGGAGCTGCAATAAGAGAATCATATCCGTTTGCAAAGGCCATCAGGCAGCCTGCCGCAGCAACGACAGTCTTGCCGGAACCGACGTCCCCCTCTAAAAGTCTATTAGTCGGAGTTTTCCCTGACATGTCGTCAAGAAGTTGCGATATTGCATTATTTTGGGCGCCGGTTAATTTAAATGGTAGTTTCTTTTGAAATTTTAAGAGTAAATTTGTATCGGTTTTGATAATTGGTGCTGATCTTTTTTTATGCCATTCATCTCTTCTTAAATGGGAAAGAAGCTGAGTTAAAAATAGTTCGTCAAATGCGAGTCTTTTTCTGGCTAGTTCGACGTCTTGAATATTTTTTGGAAAATGGATCTTTTGCAGCGCGGAATTTAAAGATATTAATTTTTGGTTAGTTTCGATAACTTGAGGTAAATAGTCAGCAACTCCTGCTAAATATATGGCTAATAAAGTTTTTATTTTAGTTCGGAGCCATTTTGAAGTTAAACCTTCTGTTTCTGGGTAGATTGAAATTAATCTTCCTGTATGTATAGTTTCTGCATCTAGATTTTGTGCCTTGTTACTTGTTAATATTTCGTATGTTGGAGAAATGAGTTTTGGCCTCGGGCCTTGGATGTCGACTTTGCCGGATAGAGAAATTTGAGAACCGGCCTTAATATTTTTGGTAAGATACGGCTGATTAAACCAAATGACATCGATAATGCCGGATTCGTCCGAAACTTGCGCATTAGTGAGAAATTTGCCGGTTCTGGTTCTGACATTTTTTATTTGCCAAATAACACCCTGAACAGTAATATTTTCGCCTTGGGTAAGGTTGTCTATTTTTTGAATTTGGGAAAAATCGTCATAACGGAAAGGAAAATGGTAAATAAGGTCTTCTAAAGTTATGAGATTCAGTTTTTTTAGTCGATTAGTGTAGTAGCTGCCGATGCCCGGTAGATTTTGCAGCAAAACTTTTGGATCCATTAAGTTTAACTTAGGTAAAGTGCAAACTGGCCGATGATGAAACTTAAGGAAACTAAAAATAGTATAGCAATCCAGATAGCTTTTAAAAATTTTCTTTTGAAAAATAACATTTCCTGATCTGATTTTATCAGACTCTATCAAATAAAGTAATTGCCGTAAATGGATAAAAAAATAATTAGGTTTGAGGTTCTAGCCATCCATCTGTGAGGGCATTAGGTGCAAAATACTTATCTGGAGTTGGTGATTTATGAAAAGAACCTAAATTTCTAACTTTTAGACATGTTTGTTGAAAATCACTCAGAGCATCAGCGATTTTTGGATCCTTTTTGTGGCCATCAATTGCTAAAAGAAAATAATATTCATCAAGTGCCCCAATTGGGAACGAATCTATTTTGGTCATATTGATATTTCTATCGGCAAAAACCGCTAAAGAGTTTTTTAAAAGTCCGACCCTGTTTTTTAGTGAGAACAATAACATAGTTTTATCTGAGTCTGTTGGGTTGGTTTCTCCTCTCCCAATTAGCCAGAATCTAGTTGTGTTTCCCTTTAGGTCTTCAATATTTTCTTTCAAAATAGGAATTTGGTATATTTCTCCAGCCAATGAGCTACCTATTCCAAGTTCGTCATGTTCGGCTGCTGTTTTTACTGCTTCCGAAGTGCTGTTATGCGTTATAACTTCTGCTCCTGGTAAATTTTCTTTTAGCCAGTTTGTGCACTGGCCAATAGCTTGAGGATGAGACCTGACAATTTTTTTCGAGAATGCTTTCTCGCTACCCAAAAGCATATGATGGATTGGAATTACCTTTTCTCCGACAATTGTAAGATTTTTTGAGCGAATAATACTTCTTATAGTTTCGACAACGTTTCCTTCTGTCGAATTTTCAATTGGTACCAAGCCAAGATCAACCTTTTTTTCCTCAACTGCTTCAACTACTTCGGTTATCCTATTTAAGGGGAGCAGAGTTGCTTGATTTCCGAGAAGGTCAAGTGTTGCCTGTTCTGTGTATGTACCGTTTGGTCCAAGAAAGCTACATTCAACTTCTTTTGAACTTGACGATTTAATTAGTGATATGTTTTCACCATAAATTTCTAATTGAATTATCTCTTTATTAAATTGTGGTCTTTCAGTCATATAAAGAAATTATGTTTTAGGAACAATTTTTAAAAATCTACGTTTGCCGACCTTGATTATTAGAGTTTTATCTATCGTCACTATTAGCTGATCAATAACTTCGTTATTTATCTTGATCCCACGTTGTCCTAATATTCTTTTTGCTTCTTTTTCGCTTGAAACTAAACCTTCTTTCAAAAGTAAATCTCCGAGATTAACTGTTTCTGAATCAACTTCGATGGTTTTGATATCTTCAGGTACTTGTCTTTTTTGGATGAGTGTTTGAAATCTTTCTTCTGCATTTTTTACTTGTTCTGGATCGTGATATAGACTTGTAATGCTCTTTGCTAACGTTTTCTTTAGTTCCATAGGATGAATCTCTCTAGTAATTAGTTTTTCAGAAAAATCCTTAATTTGCTCCAGAGGTATATCTGTTGCCAATTCAAAATAAATAGGCATAAGGTTATCGGGAATAGACATAACTTTTGCGTACATGTTTTCAGCATTTTCAAGCAAATCTATTGTGTTACTAAGGCTTTTACTCATCTTTTCTTCACCATTTATTCCAGGCAGGTAATGTGTCAGAATTACTTCTTCCGGTCTTTGGCCGTACATTTTTTGAATATCTCGTGTTAGAACAAAATTGAACCTTTGATCTGCTCCTCCAAGTTCTACATCTGCTTTTATGGCGACAGAATCATAGGCTTGCAGAACCGGATAAAGCATTTCATGAAAAGCTAAAGATTTTTCTTCCTTGACTCTCTTCTCAAAAGTTTCGTGGGACATTAGTTGTCCGTGGCTTGTTTTGGACATTAACTTGATTAAATCTTCAAGAGCGAAAGTTTTGTACCACTCTGATTGGAGGTGAATTTCTGTTTTATCTTTATCTAATATTTTATAAGCCTGTTCAAAGTAATACTTAGCGTTTTTCTCGATTTCTTTTTCATCAAGTGATTGCCGTGTTGCTGTCTTGTTTGTCGGATCACCAATTCTTGCAGTGTAATCTCCAATTATAAAAACAGCAGTGTGACCTAAATCCTGGAATTGTCTTAGTTTTCTGATAGGTACGGCATGGCCGATATGACCTGATTGCATTGTAGGATCAATGCCGTATTTAACTCTAAGTGGCTTTCCTTCCCTTAACCTTTTTTCGAGACCCTCTTTTGTGATTATTTCAACTACTCCGCGGTTAAGAATATCTTTTTCAACAACAGCTCTGCCTTGAATTTCAGGGGTCTGACTGATTGGTAATTCTTTAGAATTTGCCATTTGTTTTGGTTTGTTTTTTCTTTGTGTCATTTTGAGCAGAATTATTCCTTTTTATAATTATCAAATTATTTCGTTGCTTTGTCTATTATCATTTGTAGGCGTTCTTCGAACGACATACTCATATTGAATGATCCATATATTTTTTCATATTCCCTGAGAATATCTAATAAATACCTTCTTGTTCCCCCAAATTGTTTATCTGGACCAAATTCCTCTTTAGCCTTTTCTAATTTCGAAGAGACACTTTCTCCTTTTTTTATGTGAATTCTGGACTCGCCTGCTATCGAAATATATGGGGATGCTTTAGGGCGGGCTTTATCTAATGTTCTGCCAGCTTTGAGATAAAGAAAAGATACGTCGCCATTAATCTTGTTCTTATACTCTCTATCGAAAACCCTCTCGTCATTACCTAGAGATGTTTCTGCGGATTGTATAATCCAGCCAGTTTTAAGATAAACGTTTTTTTCTTTTCGATACCATTCAATATCAGCAACCTCCCTTTGGACATATTCATGTTTATCTGTTTTGAATGAATTCAAAATCTCCTGATAAGAACTGGTTTGATCAAATGCGGATGCAAGTATAAAATGAAAATGTTCAAGGCCGAGATTTTTTGCTATTTGTGTTAGCGATTCTTCAGTTTTGGCAGCCAGCTTTTTCACGGCATCTTGATCAAAATGCTTATTAGTAAGTGCATGGGTGTCGGCAATATGATGATAGATTTCGCCTAAATCAAATTGGCGTCTCATTCTTTCTGTCACTAACATCATAGATAGAATATCAATGGGTAACTCAGCCGATAACTGTTTTGGAGTGCATATCCCAGTTCCGTAATAAATTGATGGCTGTTTGTCTATTGGAAAAGAATCACTGATTCCTGCAATTGACGGATGTGTCTCCAATAGAGAATTATTGGCAACAAAAACTTTGAATTTTTCTAAAATTGGAGCAGTTTCTTGTTTATTCATTCTTTCCATTATTTTATCAGTCTCAAAAAATTATAGAAGACCTGTAATCTTGAACCATTGTCTCGTTTATAGCCTTCATCGATTGCTAAAAATATGTCGACGCCCATTTTTTCAAGTTTATCTTTATTATTGTTGAGTATCACTTTTGCCATATCTGGTGAAATTTCTGGATGAAATTGTACTCCCCAAACTGGCTGTTCATTGTATCTGAAAGCTTGGATTGAAGTCAAATTGTTATAAGCCAAATGTTTGATGTCTTTTGGAGGTATAGATATTTTATCGTAATGATACTGAAAAGAGTAAAGGGCACCGTTGTTTACATCTTTGAATAAGTCGTCTTTTAATCCTTCTGATGTAAGCTTAATTTTTGACCATGTTGTTTCTCTGCATTTTTCGTCCCTTTCTATTTCTCCTCCTAGTACTTTGGCTAAAAGTTGGTGCCCCAGGCAAATCCCTAAAACTGCTTTACCTTTGTCTATTGCCTCTTGCAGGTATACTGATTCTTCGTATAGAAAGTTGTACTTGGGGTTGTTCATTTCATATACACCCATTGGTCCACCGCCGGAAATAACGCCGGAGAAGTTGTCTAATTTTGGAAGTTTTTCCCCTAAATATGTTTTTACTAGTTTATTATTAACATGCGCATCATCGACTATTTGCTTGATTGCGTCTCCCCTGTGCTCTGCATGCTCTATAATTAGTAAGCTCATTTTATGTTAAATTCCAATCAAAAACTTTCTTTGTTGTTTTCTCATATAAATTTTTATAAGAAGCACGCTCAGTTAATGTAATCTTTAATTTATCAGATTTTTTGTCTGATCTTATTTTTCTGAACTCATCCTTGGGATTTTCTAAAATATATTTGCTCAGCTTTTCCCAAGCAATTTCTAAACCAAGGCCGGGGTTGCTGTTTGCTAAAAATTTATGATCTTTTGTTCTTTTGAATTGGTTGTTTGCGAAATGGCGTTCATGGTTAAACCAATTTGTAGATGGCTCCCAACCATCTCCTGGGAGAATCGCTGTTTCTAAAATGCAAGCAATTTGTTGGTCATAAGTTCTTGCAATAACTGTTGGAAACGTACCTCCGATAATTGAATCTACTTTGTTTTTTGTCAGCTCATCAATCTTTTTTGCAACAACACCCCCACCAATTTTTTGAATTTTGATATTTAGCCCTATATTATTATTGATACATTCTATTGCGTCTTCTTCATTTACAAAAGATTCATCTGCGATAACCATTATATCTTTATCAAAAATACTACTCGCCACTGACTTTATATAGGCTAGAGAACTTATTCCACTGTTTTTTTCTACCGGTTGCTCTATAAATAATAAGTATTTAAAAGTTGTTCCTTTTTGTCTTAGTTTTTTTAGCAATAAAATAATATCTTCAGATTCATAGGCTCCATTAAAGTCTAAGACAAATGGCATTTGATTTACATGCGAAATCAGATCAATTGTTGAGATGGTATCAAAATCATTCTCGATATCTTGCCCAACTTTTGGTTTAGGAATCAAACCTTGTGAAAATTTATCAGAAACCTTCTGAATTAATTGTTTATTTTCCAAAAAAGGGATGCTTGAGAGAGCATAACCGCTATCTCGAAAAACAGTACCATAAAGTTCTTGGACAGGAACGTCTAAATATTTTCCGTAAAGATCGTCGATTGCCATATTAAAAGCGGCATTTGCTGCAGGAAATTCGGAAAGGAATGGGTTATTTTCTTTTGTCTCTGTGAGAAACAATTTTCGATTATTGATTGTTTTCCCTATTAGGTCAAAGTTTTTAAGTGAGTTATATACATCCCAAGCATCATAGTTAGAAAATGGAAAGTCTATACTGGCTTCCCCAATTGATTCCAACATCTTTCCGGCTTCGTCTTGAGCTTTTAATTTTAAATATACTCTAGGAAGATTTTCAAGTGTACCAAATGCCAATCTGAATGGTTTATCAAGAGGCATAGCAACCATTTGTGTTTCGGAATTTAAAATTTCTAATTCCTTCATGAACAAAGGTTGCTAGAATAAATAGCTTCGATTATAGCTTCCTTTCGGCTTGATTTTGAGGAAGCAACTTTTTCGGCAAAATTGTCAGATGGCGTTTTTCGTTCCTCGATTCTTATTTCAAGTAATGAGAAAAGTTGATTAAAATTATATAAACCGTAGTTGATGGAAAGTAACCCTGCTTTCGCTTTTTTCAACTCTTGGGGTAAAATTTCGTACGCCTTGAATTCATTAATATTCCCATCACAATCTCTTGAAGTAAATGTTGCGTTAATACCATCTTGCATAGCACTATCTTTATTTCTTTTATTGGTTATTGCATCCGTTAATGGCTCATCGTTAGCTTGTGACCAAATTAAGCGTCCTAGATAGAATAAGCCTACAGCCAGGTCTTCCTCCGGTGTTGGCTGTGTGGAAATAGGTCTGAACTCAACAACTAGTGATTTTTGGTTTTCTAATACCTTAATTCTTACATCTTGCCAGTTTAAACCGATTGTATAAGGAACTGCTCGCTCAATATTGTCTTTAAGTATAAAGGGATATTGACCAATTCTTGTAAAATACTCTTCAATATTGTCAAAATATTTATTTGGCATACCAATGCGTGTTTCATAATCGGCGTCAACCTGCTCTGGGGTTCTGGTTTCATGGCTGATTTGCCATGCGGGCATGCGAACGTCTGCAAAACCGGTGTCATGATAATCTAAAAAACGAGCATTACCCGAAATTGATGTTATTATGGGGCTTAGCATGAATGAACGGTTTAGTTTATCGATTGCGTCTTCAGAAGATTTTGCTTCAATATTAAGTTGTATTGATGAAAATAAAGAAACAATATCAGCATTTCCGATTTCTATCTTCTCGAATTTTCCAATTTTGGTTAGTGTCATAGGCTTACGACACATATTATAAAATTCGGGAACAGTTTTATATCTTTCTTGGCTGGTTTTTTTTACATCTGCAGATGAGACTGTTGGTATTGCACCAATTCTAAGAATTGAGAGCCCATCATTTCTTGCGGTCGAATTCAATTCATTATTTATAGCCAAATAATTTGTTATAAAATCAGTACGGTGATTGGCACCTAAGTCAATTGGTTTAGTTTTCAACTCGATCTGAGCTGCTCCCAATTCACAAGAGGAATCTATGTTTATTTTATTGAGTGATTCTGTGATTTTATCCCGCAAATGCTCACTAACTGGCTCTGTTGGTGTTTTTACTACGAAACATTCAAGTTCAAGACCAACTTTTAATATAGAATCCTTATCATATTTTCCTTGATTGAATTCTAGGAGCAGATCATTTACCTTTTCATTGTAGGCGGAACGCATCTCTTGTTCGGTGTAAGAAGTTCGACCAACAGTCTCACGTTCCATTTAAGTATGCGGAATATATCACTTGGTTAGCCTTGTGTCAAATGTAGTAATTTTAATGTATGCAGACCTTGAATAGTTTGTTGTTTTAATCTTGATTTGTGATACAATTTGGCCTTAATATTATGAATAGGGAAATAGAAAAAGGTTTGTCGGATGGTATAGCGCTCTTTGGCAATGAGTTTTTTGGTGTGATTTCTTCTAGGGAGTTGACGCCTGTTGTTAAAATAGATGCTTTCCAAAAATTGTTAATACTCTTAAAAGGAACAGCCAGTAAAAAGGACGATTTTTTATTTATCAGTGGATTATTACAAAGGTCTTTTTTTTGGGGTACTATTGATGGATATATTGAAGGCGTAAGGGAATATGAAGAAATGAATAAGATAAATGAGGAATTGATAGAAGCTTCTCATGAAAAGGAGTTTAAAATTATCGCAAGACAAGTGACTGAGGAAAATACAAGAAGAAGAATATTAGAAATTCATGGTAGGCAAAATAAAATTTATCAATAAAGATACAGATGATATGTTATTACGGCGGGAAATATTATAAAGATTCTTCCGAAATTAAAATTCCAATAACCGATCTTGCTTTAACGCGAGGCTGGGCCATATTTGATTTTATGAGAACCTATGGCTTAAAACCTGTCTTATTAAAGTTACATTTAGTAAGATTTAGAAATTCACTGAAGGAAGCAGGTATAAGGCTTACGTTTGATGAGAAAAGTATTGAAAGAATTATTAGTAAATTAATGCAACTTAATAAAATAAGGAGAGATGTTGCTTTTCGGATAATTGTTACCGCAGGTGATTCTAAAGATAGTTTTAATCCTTCAAAAAAACCACGTTTGATAATACTAACTGAGCAAATTCATTCCATTACAAGTAAATTTCGGGCAAAAGGGTATTTTGCTCAAATTGTGGGCGTGCAAAGACTTTTACCTAGTGCAAAGACTGTCAATTATCTTCCCGGTCTTAAGTTATTGGCTGATGCGAAAAAACAAGGTTTTGATGACGTAATTTATATTTCTGGTAATAATGTTTTAGAGGGAGTAACTAATAATATATTTATTGTGAAAAATAATAAACTTATTACACCTAAAGAGAAAGTGCTCGGCGGCATTACAAGACAGCTTATTTTAAAGGTAGCAATAAATAATAATATACCAACATATGAGAGAAATATATCAGTGCAACAATTATTGGATTCTGATGAAGTTTTTTCTACATCTACGATAAGACAAATTTTACCGATCACAAAAATTAATGGGAAAATAATTGGAGATGGAAAATCTGGAAAATTAACAAATAGGTTAGATATACTTTTTAAAGATCACATTTCAAGCTTATTAAAAGATTATTAGATTTGTTTTGGAAATAATTAAAGTTATCGTAATTTTGTGTCGCGTAATGAGTTAGATTTAGTTATAATGTTCTTTAATTAGAATTGAATGAAATTTACTTCCCGGTTTCCAAGGCGAAAATTTTCTTCAAGAATTGCCAAAGTTAGTCAGGCAAATCATCCTTTCGTTGGGCAATCTAATTTTGACAAGAGAAGGTTTTGGGTAAGATTTTTTGGATTGGTTTCGACTTTGGTTTTCTTTTCGCTGATTGGCATGATTGTTCTTATAATATTTTCTCTTGCAATTTTTGCGAAAGATTTGCCATCTCCGAATAAACTTACTGCAAGAGATGCGTCTCTTTCCACAAAAATTTATGACAGAAACAATAAGCTACTTTACGATATCTATGGCGATAAAAATCGAGCACTTGTCAATTGGAAAGATTTACCCCCATATGTCAAGAACGCATCGATCGCTATAGAAGATAAGGATTTTTATAAACATAAAGGGTTTTCCCTAACAGGTATTGCCAGATCTATTATAAGTATTTTTCTCTTTAGAGATGTTCAAGGAGGCTCAACTATCACTCAACAAGTTGTAAAAAATATATTGCTTACTCCGGAGCGAACAATAACAAGAAAGCTTAAAGAGTTTATTTTGGCAATACAAGTTGAAAGAAAGTACTCTAAAGACGAAATTTTACAAATATATTTTAACGAAGTGCCTTATGGAGGAACAGCTTGGGGAATTGAGGCTGCTTCTCAAACATATTTTGGAAAGGAAGCTAAAGAACTTACTTTGGAAGAGGCGGTAATTCTGGCCGGTTTACCACAAAGGCCCAGTTATTTTTCGCCTTACGGAAGTAATCCTAAAGCTTATGTAAGTCGGGCCAATGATGTTGCCCGTAGGATGCGTGACGATGGTTATATAACAAAAGATCAAGAAGAAAAATTGAAAAAGGATTTACCAAATGTTCAGTTTTCAACAAACGATCAGGGTATTTCCGCGCCGCATTTTGTGTTTTATGTCCGAGATCTTTTAAATCAAAAATATGGAGAAAAGTTTGTAGACCAGGGAGGATTGAAGGTAAAGACAACATTGGATTTAGAACTTCAGAAAAAAGCTCAAAAGATTGTAAAAGAAGAGGTGGACAAACTTAGTGATTTCAAGGTTGGAAACGGTTCGGCTGTTGTTCTTGATCCAAAAAATGGAGATATTTTAGCCATGGTAGGGTCTAAAGAATATTTTGCAAAAGATTATGACGGTCAGGTAAATGTGACCATGAGTTTGAGACAACCTGGTTCGGCTCTTAAGCCATTTACTTATGCTACGGGTTTTAAGGCTGGATACACGCCAGCGACGGTAATGATGGATGTTATCACAGAGTTTCCTGGTGGAGTTGGTCAGGGTCCATATAAACCGGTCAATTACGATGGAAAATATCGTGGTCCTCAGCAAATAAGGTTTGCTCTTGGGAATTCTCTGAATGTTCCGGCAGTAAAGATGACGGCTCTTGTGGGTATTAAAAATATGCTTAGAACTGCATATGATGCCGGAGTGAAATCACTTGAACCGACCGATGAAAATTTAAGGAGGTTTGGGCTTTCGGTAACTTTAGGCGGAGGAGAAGTCAGGTTACTCGACTTAACATCCGGTTATGCAACTTTTGCCAGTGGTGGAAAATACTATGAACCGCTGGCGATTTTGGAGGTTAGAGACCGCCAAAATAAAATTATTGATGAGGTGCGAGACAGAAAATCCAAGCAGGTAATCGGTGAAGACGTTTCGTTTTTGGTATCACACATACTTTCGGACAATAATGCCAGAAGTGCGGTTTTTGGCACAGGCTCCCTTTTGAACGTTTCAGGAAAAACTGTGGCTGTAAAAACTGGTACAACGGATGATAAACGGGATAATTGGGCCGTAGGGTATACGCCCTCAATTGCAGTAGGTGTTTGGGTTGGAAATAATGATAATTCTCCGATGAATCCTAAAATAGCATCCGGTGTAACGGGTGCAACACCAATCTGGAATAAAATAATTTCTGCTGCGCTAGACGGAAAAGTATCTGAAAGTTTTAACAAACCAAGCAATGTAAATGCTATTGAAATTGATGCTTTGGGGGGTGGTTTGCCGTGTCGTGATCTTCCAAAAAGAAGTGAGTATTTTATTACCGGAACTGAACCAAATAAGGATTGTTTGGTCGAAAAAACATTGGATGGTAAGGAATACTATGTATTTGTGGAATTTGACCCAGTTTCCACAGATGGCCGAAATCGTTGGCAGGAAGGAATAGAGGCTTGGTCAAAAACACAGGGAGATTCTAAATACCAACCACCTAGCGGTTTAATAAATGAACCTACAAAAAATCCTGATGATATAAGCGTAACCATAAAGAATCCCAATGATCACGATCAGACGGACATTAGTTTTGATACCGAAGTTAATGTTTCTACAGGTAGAAAAGTTACAAAGATTGAATTTTATATAGACGGTTTGCAAAAAGATACAAAAAATGGGAGTGATATTAATGCTAAGTTTAATTTCACTTTTGCTGAGGCTAACAAAGGTAAACATAAAATTAAAGTTAAGGCATATAATGAGGTTGGAAAAGATGCTGAACGGGAAATTACAGTATCAGTTGGTCAGCCTTGGCAGGATTAATTTTCTGTCAAGAAATATAAAAAGAGGTCAGGCTGTTTTTTGAGCAAGTTTTCTGTCTAGTATTTCCTGTTTTTTTGCCCTAATTGCTGCAAAATGGTCTTCTATGGCTTTTTGGCAGCCACTATCAGGACAAACCATTTGAGTGTGCAATATTGCGGAACCTCTTTCGAGCTTTTCCTTCCACTGTTTTTTGAATATCCTAACTTTGCCACACCTGCTGCAAACTGAATCTTCCAAAATTGTTGTGTCGTTTAACATAATATACAAACTGAAATTTTGTGGGTAGTTTCTGGTAAATCTTTCAGTTAATGAAAGTATTTTAACATTTTTTGGCTTTTTTTGACAGTACTAAGATAAATTACCCTTTTGACTCTAAAAATTCAATTTTATCCCCTATTTTGGTTTGTGTATTTTTTATGGTGTCTTTTGGTAATTCTAGTACTGTAATGGATGTCGGATTATAAAAAAAAAGTGAATTTGGTTTGACTGTTTTTGCTTTTACAACTTGGTTATGATTGCCCAGAACAATTATATCAATCGGTTCTTTTAAAAAAAACGTTTGAATACCAAAGCGCGTTTTAAAAAGTAAGGATCTGGGGTTCTTCTTTTTGAGAAGGCCAAATAATTTATCCACTGGCGATTCGGCAATTTTTAAATTGCTACTCAATATTGTCCTTTTGGTGATATTTCTAACTTGCAAGTTATCTTAAATTATAACAATTAATCACCGTCGGAATTTTCATAAAATATATTTCTCGGTTTTTAAAGATAGTCTAGATATTTGCTTATAAAAATTTTCGAGTGTATACTTTCTGAGATGCCAAAGAAAAATTTATTGATAGGTACGGTTGTTGTAGTACTTCTTTTCATTATTGGTGCGATTGGTTTTATGATGATGTCTAAATCATCTCAAAAAAGTGTAGATGAATTAGGTGCAACTAAAGAAACTGAACAAGATTCTAGTGACTTGTCGACGAAAAAAGAATCATTCATGAGTTTGCTTTCTGCGGGAAAAAATGTTGCTTGTACATTTACTGCATTGAACGAAACAAGCAGTGGAATAGTATATGTTTCAGACAAAAAAATGCGCGGAGATTTTATCATGATAGATGAGGCAGGAAAAGAAACAGAAAGCCATATGATTCAAGACGGTGATGTTAGTTATTTTTGGACAGGTTTACAAGGAACTAAAATGAAGGTTGATGTGTCTGTTGGGGCATCACCTGCTTCTGGAACTGTCGGACAAGGAGCTGAATTGGAAAAACAACAGGATATGAATTGTTCTGACTGGGGTGTAGATAGTTCAAAATTTGTGGTTCCAACGGATGTTAAATTTATGGATGTATCGGGTATAACACAAATTCCAAAAACAAATATTAAACCTGGTGCGTCCTCTGTTCCGTCTACTAATAAGTCTGTTTGTGATGCGATTGCCGATCCGGTTGCCAAAGCTTCTTGTATCGGAGCCACCGGGTCAAGCGGATATTAATTTTCAACTTTACTAGCAGCATTCCGGTAAATGCAAAAGTCACAATCATCTCCAGATTGTGGAATAGTATTTCCTTTTAAACAATTGATAGCATCTTGAATCGTTTTTTCCACCCAACTATCATCGCCATCGTAAGGAATAAGTTTTATTTCAAATTCCAGTTTAGCGTCAAAGGCTGATTTATCTGTTTTACCGTTACAATATACAAAATAACCTGTTTTTGAAACTTTAAAACCGTTTTGACGAAACAGCCATTGATAAATTTCCATTTGGCGTTTATAGCCAATTTGCCAATCCGAATCTAGATTTACTTCTCCATCTTTGCTGGTTGCCTTATAGTCGACAATTATAAGATCACCATTTGGGGTTTGCCAAACATCATCCACGCCACCTGTTACTACTACATTAGTCCCCTTTATTTTAGCTGTTATTCCGGCTCTCAAAGAGTCTCGCCAGGTATCCATGTTTTCATGATCCAAAGGAACCGCATCCACCCCGTAATGCTTCATTAGAGGATGGGCAGTACCACTAGCTCTATGGATATCAAACTCCTTTTTCAAAAGTTTGTCGACTGCAGAATTAAGAGAAAAAGGATAACCCGGAGGTTGGCCTACACCAAGTCTTCGGTCTATATAAAAACAGCGCGGGCAATTTAGGAATAAATCTATTTTACTGCGGCTAAGGCGAAATGTTTCCTTAGAATTTGGGTCATAAAGACCACGTGTTCTTTTACCCTTGTAATAATCTGACATATTAATTGGACTTAGATTTATAGAAATTAAAGTTCACAAAAACATACCAATAATTACTTTGGTATATATTCACCATTTTTAACAGCCGATTGTTTAGTGCTTAAATTAACCTTATGAGTTTTTCTTTTGCATGTAGCAATCTCGGCAGTATACAGGTCTATCACCTGAAGGTTGAAAAGGAACTTGTGTGTCTTTTCCACAATTACTGCACTTTACATTGTAAAGAGTTCGACCCTGTTGATCTGTTCCTGCTGGTTCTGAAGCGCTAGCTGCGGGTGCTGGTGCATCCTCTGCTTTCGGTTCATCTGTTGTTGCTTCTTCAGCTGGTTTTTCTTCTGACTCGGCTTTTTCTTCTGCTTCTGGTGCTGCTGTTGGCTCTACTGCATCGTCTACTGCTGGTTCGTCTTTTGTTGTTTTATCGTCGTCTGACATTATTAATCACCTCCTTCTTATATATTCTACCTTAAATTAACTGCTTTTGTATATATTTATTGTGGCAATGGGTATTTTTGAGAAAACATATCGTAGGTTATTTTGGAGAGGTTGCTGCCGAAAAGGCCAGGTCCATAGAAGAGTGCATCTTCTTCGACTGCTGTTTCGTAGTTTTGATACATAAATGTGATGGTGTAGAGAAATCGGTGATCGAGAGCCGAAACGACGCCGGCATCGTTGATAGTGTTGGGTTGACCCGGCACCCAGCCAACCTTATGAAAAACTTCTGCGTCATTTTCGGGAATTTGTCCCGGAAGCATAAAATTTAAGCCAGGTTTATTTTTGGACATAACCCAAAGGGCGTAAACATTCCAGTCAAAATCTTTCTTATCGAACAGCTGACTGTTGGCAACTTTTGTGAGAACCGAGTTGATTTCTGTGGCTGCCATTTGGTTTGAATTGTCATTTGCAGAATATGTTGTATCGTAAGCAGGTGGATGGTCATAAAAACTTTTATACATTCCCCACTCTTTCATAGACTGATTAATTTTATTGACACCTTCTTTTATGCTACCTCCCCCAATTGCTTCGACGACTCTTAAGCCTACGCTGGGATTAGAGTGACGAACCATAATAGTTAAATCTTCTTCTATGTTTTCTTTTGTGAATAATGCCTTGTTTTTGGAGAGTTCTGAAACAACAGTTAGGGCGCATGCAAGATTGGCGACACATCCCGGAAGCTGAGGACGGTTACCGTTGACTTCTATTGTTTCATTTGTTTTTACATCGGTAATAGCAATTGCTGTTTGGCCATGGTAGGCGTCGATTTCTGATTTTAGGGTTTCTTGTAGATTTAGCATTTCTTTTGACAAAATCGGTTTTTCCGGGGTTGGAATTGCTGTAGGTTCACCTCCAATGTCAGTGTAAACCGGTGTGTGAGTTGGCGTTGGTGTATTTGTGTTTGGAACTATTTCGACCTTTGGATTCTGCTTGCCCGATTTAAATAGTTGTTGGCCGTTGAATTCGGAAATGACTACAGCGGCTGTGCCAGCTGCTGCGAGAGTTGTTATTGATGATAAAAATTTTCTTCTGGAAATTTCGATAGACATAAAAAGATCTTATTGGTCTTGGTTTTGATCAGTTTTCTTGTTGAGCTTTATTAATAGATCCCTGACATTAGTTAAATCTGATGCGATGCCTGCACGAAATGTAGATTCTTTGTTTGAATCTATATTGGCAACACTAGTGTTATTTTGGACGATGTATGCCCTTGGTGTTTTGCCATCTTTTAGCACTAGAAAATAAATAAATGTTATGTGGGGTTTATGTTTATCTTTAAAATTAAGATGAAAATATGTAATTTTGGGTTCTTTATGTGTAAATGTGTCGATTTCTTTCCCGCCGGTCTCCATTTTCAATTGGGTTGTTTCTTCGTCGATTACAGTAACTTGCATTTTTACGTTTGTGATTTGGGCATCATTTACAGGTAAATTAGAAAATTTCTTCAAGGTTTGAGGTTCAAGATTTAAAGAAAAACTTTTTCTGTGTTCTTCGTGGAATGCGCCTGGTTCTAGCAGTAGACGTTCTACTTCGTTTTTTATGTCGGCAGACAAACTTTCTATAGCTTCAGGCTTTCTTGCGCCCTCTATTGGATTCATAAAGTGGGATTTTAGCAGATTTATGGTTTTTTGTAAACTATGGGGTAACCTGGGGGTAACTTGTGTAATTGTCCACCTTCGTGATAATTTATTCTTCGAGCGAGCCCTTCGAATTCTCTCAGGATAAACTCCGCGAGTCGAGAAGTTTCTTTAATGTAGTTCTCGACAGGCTCGAACAATAATGAAAATATCAGAAACGTGGACTGTTACGTAACTTGTTTACTGTCTGATTTTTTTGCCAGGCCTTTTAAGGCATCGAGGGCTGCATTAACGTAGCGCTCGTCACGGGCAAGAGTATTATGGCCGTGAGTTACGGAGTAATAACCATCAACTGGCATCTTACGCTTTCCGTCTACCGGATCGATTTCGCCTTTTTCTTCGGCACCTTTAAATGTTGCTTTCATTGGTTCAAGAGGATCATCTACCCCGTGGATAATTGCTACGCCTATTCCAAGTTCTCTTAGCTTTTGTATCGATTCAAAAATGTCCGATTTAGCGATTGCCTGAGCTTCTGCCAATGTTCTTGCGGGGTTTGCAGCAACATATTTTATTATATTTATGTCATGCATTCGTGGAGTATCTGCGTTTGGTATTTCCCGGTTAGTGTGTATATATGTCAGTGTTTTCTTACCTTCGGGTGTTATTCCTTCTTTGGAGAAGCCTGAGATATAAGGTTTTACTTCTTTTCCCAATTTCTTCCTGATGTTCGAATTTATATAAGAGGCGAGTAATCTGACTTTGTCTTGTGCAAGCGAAGCGCCTTCACGGATCGACGTTGAGCTAAAACGCCCAGCTTCTTTTACAAGGTTGTCGTCTGGAAGCATTCCTGCAGGGCTGACTAAAACAATATTTCTAAATAAGTCAGGTCTGAGAGATGCAGCTATGGCGATGTAAATGGAACCTTCCGAGTGTGTTATGGCGTCCACTTTATTAATTCCAGACCTTTCTATTGCTCTAATGGTATTTTGGGCTTTGGCAAGTTCAGCTCTGGGAATGTTTTTGTATTCTTCTGGTAATTTACCCGTTCTTGGATGATCAATTGAAATGACCCTGTTATTCTGACTGTAAATGTGATTTAAAGAGTTTCTGTAAGTATCGGTGGTTTCGGCCCAACCGGGGCAAAAAAGATTGGAAGTTCTATGGTCGGCTGTTCGGGAATCAAATCTACGATTTTTACTTTTGCACCATTAACCTCTACAAACTGGGGCGTGTTAAATTGTTCCTCAAATGATTTGGGTGGGGGCGTTACTTCAGTTATTTCTGCAGATGATTCCATGATGTTATTATAATCTTTTCATGCCTGCTTGTCAGGTTTATGTAGGCGAGCTTTATACTCTGACTTTTGCTCTGAGGTTGGTTTCTAGGGCTCTCGTTATGAGGGCACGTTCTTTGTTTACCTCTTCCTGTGTTGGAGTTGCAGAGGATTTTTGATAAGTTAGTGAAAAGGCAATCGATTTTTTACCATCACCCAATGTTGGATTTTCATAGATATCGATTACTTCTGTTTTTTTAACTAATGTTGAGGCTTTTTTAATTTCGGTGATTATATCTGTTATCGGGGTGTGGACAGAAAATATAGCAGATATATCTTCTTTGATGGGAGGAAATTTTGAGATAGGATGATATGATTTGGTGAGAGATGGTAGATCATAGATTTTGGATAAGTTAAGTTCGATTGATGCGATTGGGGTTTTTAAATCAAAGTTTTTAACCAAATCTGTTTTTAATATTCCGACAAAGCCAACATCCAAATCGCCTATTTTGATTTGGGCGGATTGATTTGGGTCAAAAAGTGTTTTTTCGGATTTGAGTTTGGAGTATGTTGTTTTTTGTTTAATGGTTTTTATAATATTTTCGACGAGTCCTTTAATTTGGTAAAAATCTACATTATTTATAGTAATTGTCAGATATAGGTCTTGGATTGGTAAGCCGGACCCTTTTTTAACATAAGTTTTGGCAATTTCAAAAATAGAGATATCTGATTTTAGATGATAGTTTTTGGAGATGACCTCGACAAGTGACGGGATCAAACTTGGGCGCATAAATTGCCATTCTTCGGTCAAAGGGTTAGCCAGCTCAACTGAAGTTTTTTCGTTCACTTTGGAAAACTTGAGCATCTGTTTGGAAATAATTGAATAGGTCATGACTTCTGTAAGACCAAAATATTTGAGCGTTTTTTTGAGTTCGATTACTTTTTTAAGAATTCCGTCTGTTCTTTGTGGAGGTTCACCTTTTGGAAGAGTGGAGGGTAGATTGTGATAACCGTAGATTCTGGCAATTTCTTCGATCAAGTCGACATCGGTCTTGATATCACTTGCCCTCCAGGTTGGGGCTGTGGCTTCGATTTGGTTTTGAATAATTGAAACTTTAAATCCCAAATTTTCTAAAATGGAAGCTGCTTTTTGAATATTCAATTCGACTCCCAAGTACTTGTGTAGTTTGGTCATATTTAACTTTACTTTGGGTTGATGTTGTTTTGCGCTATAAATATCGACCAGTTCTGAGATTATTTTGGCTCCGGCTGTATTTTTTGCTAAATAAACAGCTCTTGATAGGGTCGGTAGAATGTTATCCAAATCTACCCCCTTTTCAAATCTGGCAGAGGCTTCGGTGCGAAAAGCCAAAGCCTGCGTGGTTTTTCTGATAGTTTTAGGATCATAGGATTGGACAAAAAAGATTGTTCTTTTAGTACGTGAGGTTATTTGTGAATTTTCTCCACCCATGATGCCGCAAAGATCGATAAGGCGCTTGGCATCTTCTATTACAATTGACCCTTTTGGTAAAAGATGTTTTTGACCATCCAAAGTATTAATTTTTTCTCCTTCAAGGCTTTTTCGCAGAATCATCCTTGAACCAATTATTTTGTCGTAGTCAAAAGCGTGCATAGGTTGACCGGTTTCGAGCATTATGTAATTGGTAAGATCGACTATATTATTGATTGGGCGGACACCAGAGGAAATCAGCCTATTTTTAATATATGCTGGAGACTGGCCGATTTTTACTTCAAGAACAATGGCTGTGAATCTTGGACAGAGTTTGCTGTCTTTTATGATTACATCAAGTGGGATTTTGTTGCTTTTGTCCGGGTCGAGGTTAAGGTTTAAGCCCGCAGGTGTGACGAGTTCTGATTTTTCATTGTTGGATTTTAAAATTGCATGGGCTTCTCTTGCAATGCCAAATACAGAATAAGCGTCAGAGCGGTTGGTGGTTACCTCGATATCGAAAATATAATCCTCAGCAACCTTTTTCATGTATTCTACAGAGGGGCCAGATGCGGTTAAATAGGCGGCAATGGTTTTTGTGGCAATATCCGTCTTTATGTATTCACGAAGCCAGGAAACAGGTATTTTTATATTCATAATACTAATTTTTAATTTTTAATTATAAATTTTTATTAAAATCTAAATTATTAATTCTTTAAACCTTAAAACATTTAAAATTGATTTAAAATTAAGAATTTCAAATTTAAAATTTTCATCCTTAGAATTGTTCCAAAAACCGTAAGTCGTTTTGATATAAAAGGCGAATATCCGGCACTTTTGTTTTCATAGCAATTGTTCTTTCTATTCCCCAGCCAAAGGCAAAACCTGTATATATTTCCGGGTCAATTTTGCCAGAGGCAAGAACTTTTGGATGAACCATTCCTGCTCCTCCAAGCTCTAACCAGCCGCCTTTACACATACGACAACCTCGTCCTTCACAAATATCGCATGTAACGTCAACTTCAAAAGAAGGTTCTGTAAAACGAAAATGATGTGGACGAAGACGCGTAATGCGGCTTGGGCCAAAAAAACGAGTGGAGAAATAATCAAAAGTGCCTTTAAGATCACTTATCGATACATCTTTGTCTATCAGCAGACCTTCAAACTGATGAAACATTGGTGTATGAGAAACGTCGACTTGGCGTCTATAACATCGGGAAATATTGATCATTCTAATTGGGGGCCCCACTCCACCCTTCGGGTTTCGAGGGGTAATTTTTTTTACTTCTTCCATTTCGCGGATTTGTCCATTACTGGTGTGAGGTGTTAATACTTGCTTTCCTAATTTAGGATCTATTGCACTTTTTATAAGAGAGCTTGTTGCTCGATGATTCGCAATAAAAAATGTTTCCCAATCATCGCGTGCCGGGTGATCTGCGGGCATATTTAGCGATTCAAAAACATAATAATCCCAATCTATTTCCGGATAACTTTGCAGAGAAAAACCAAGTTTTGTAAAAATCTCGACAATTTCTTCTATTGCTTGAGAAACCAAATGTAGGTGACCGAGTTGTGGTTTTTTACCGGGAGCGGTGACGTCGATAAATTTAGTTGATGGTTGATGGTTGATAGTTGATAGTTTTTTTTGTTCGTACAGCTTCTCCAATTCTTTTTTTGCTGCGTTGATTAACTGGCCAGTTTTTGGGCGCTGACTGACGTCTAGACCAGAGATTTTTTTGGTGAGTTCAACAAGAGGCGAGTTTTTGCCAAAAAATTCAACGTAAAGAGTCTCTAAGGATTTTTGGTCTAAGGCTTTATCTAGTTTTACTCGCGCTTCGTAAAGAACTTTTCTAATTTTTTCTTCCATTTTTGTAATTGTAGCAATTTGAACAAACTTTGACCATAAAAACGCCTCTCGTAATAAGAATTAATTCAAAAAACGAGAGGCGCAAGGAAGAATATCAATGCTAATATTTATTGTCAACGTATTGACTTGCTGACAGGAAAAAGTTAATGGTGGGTTTTTTGAGTTTTTAATCAAAGTCCGTCTGGAGTTTGATTCTGGATGCTTTTTTGTTGATAACGGTCGACAGCGTCTTGAGCTTCTTTGGTGATTTTTTTATCTGCTTCTATTGTTTGCGGGTTTGGCATTATGAATTTAGATAAGACGAATATTACAATTAGGACTATCAAAGTCAAAAGTATCATTAGGATAAGTCCAACCGCTCCCCTTCTCATTACTTAATGTTAACAGAAATTTGACTTATAGATAATTTAGACGACTTTTTTAACCAACTGCTCGAAAGCCTTGGGGTCTTCGAGGGCGATTTGTGAAAGAACTTTTCTGTCCAACTCTATATTTTGTTTTTTAAGATCATTCATAAATTTGTTATACGAAATCCCATGTGCAGATAGCGCGCCGTTGATGCGGATAATCCAAAGACTTCGGGCATCGCGCTTTTTTTGACGTCTGCCGCGATATGCATCCGCACCCGCATGCATTACAGCTGTTTTGGCTTCTTTGATTAATTTGGATCTGCCTCCACGATAACCTTTGGCAAGTTTTAAGATTTTCTTGTGTTTTCTATGTGTAGCTGTGCCTCTTTTAACGCGCATTGTAGGGCATTAACCTTTCTATTACTTTCTTTTCTACATCCGCAACTAGTGCAGTTCTTTTGTATCTATTTTTGGCAGTTCGGGATTTGGCGGCTTTTAAATGGCCAGCCATTTGACGGCGTCTTACTATTTTTCCGTTTACGGTATATTTAAACCTCTTGGCTACTGCTTTTTTTGTCTTCTGTTTTAATTTTTTCATCTTTGTCTTCTTTTTTAATATTTTCTGTTTTCTCTATTTTTTTAGGTAGATTTTTTGCAGCTCTTAAAACTGTCACAAATCTTTTTCCTTCCATGCGTTCGGCCCTGTCTTGAACTGCCTCGTCTTTTATATGGTCCATTATCCTTTTTAGAACCTTCGGTCCAAATTCTGTATGAGTCATTTGCCTGCCTTTAAAAACAACAGTAATCTTTACAAGATCGCCTTCTTTTAAAAACTTTCTGACTCTTGATACTCCGACTTCTAAATCGTGTTCACCAATAAATGGTGAAAATCTTACCTCTTTTAATTCTGTCTCTCTGGTATGTTTTCTAGCCTCTTTTTCCTTTCTTTCTTCAAGATAAAGAAATTTTTTAAAATCAATAATTTTTGCCACCGGCGGCTTCGCATTTGGAGCAATCTCTACAAGATCCAGTTCCTCGTCTCTTGCTAATTTAAGCGCTTCTTCTTTGGTTAATACCCCGATTTGTTTTCCGTCTGAGCTGATAACCCTAAGACTGGGCGCATAAATTCGATCGTTAAGTTTGTAATATTTCTTTACTTATAACCTCCCGGCTAAAATTGCGTCCTAGTGATATTACCAGTTTTAGCCTTTACTTTCAATATTCACAATACACTATATGCAATAAAGTTGAAACTACTTCTTTTCTTTTATGTCTTTTTCTATTTGGCTTATAAAGTCTTCTATGGTCATTAGACCAAGATCTTTGCCACCCCTGATACGTACGGCAACTTTTTTAGATTCCTCTTCCTTATTACCAATAATTAGAATATAGGGAATTTTTAAAAGTGCGGCGCCCCTGATTTTGGCCTGAAGAGTTTCGTTTTTAATATTAACCTCAGTCCTTAAACCGGCTTGATTTAATTTTTCGACAATTTTTTGGGAATAGTCAATATTATTATCGGTTATGGGAAGCACTTGAACTTGTATTGGAGAAAGCCAGACAGGAAATGCTCCTTGATAATGTTCGGTAAGAATTGCAATAAATCTTTCGAAAGAACCAAATATTGCACGGTGAACCATTACAGGTCGTTTTTGCTCGCCTTTTTCGTTGACATATTTGAGGTCGAAGGCTTGCGGTTGATGGAAGTCTAGCTGTACCGTTGCAAGCTGCCATTCGCGCTTTTGAGCGTCTTTTATGTGGAGATCTATCTTTGGACCATAAAATGCTCCATCCTTGTCTTTTTGCGAATATTTTAGCTTTTTTCTTTTTAAAACATTCTCTAAAATTTTTTCTGCTTTATCCCAATCCTTATCATTTCCGGCTCTCTCCTCGGGCCTAGTTGCTAGTTTAAACTCATATTCTAAACCGAAACTTTCGTAAAACTTAACCATTGTGTCTAAGATGTTTTCGACTTCATTCTCTATTTGATCTTCACGAGCAAAAATGTGGGCATCGTCCATAGTTAATTGCCTGACGCGAAGAAGACCGTTGACCTCTCCGGATTTTTCTCTTCTATGAAGTCGGCCAATTTCCGAAAATCTCAAAGGTAATTCTTTGTAACTTCTTGGGCGAAAGCGGTAGAGAATGGTTGATTCGGGGCAATTCATGGGTTTTAGGGTGTAATTGATTGGTAAACTCATCGAAAAGACAAGTCCGTCTGGGGTGCGTACTGGGTTCATTATTCTGACTTCTATTTCTTCGCCATGATAGTTTATTTTTAATGTATAGGGGATGGCACTTTTAAGGATCTCATTTTGTACATCAGACGCTAGAGTAATTTTGTTCACAATTTTTTGTATCTCTTCGATTTCCTCAGTTTCCCATAGAGAAAGGTTATACATGTTGTTTTCTCCAAATTTAGTCCAGTGGCCGGACTGCTTAAAAATCTCACTTTTAACCATCATTGGGGTTGAAGTTTCCTGGTAATCTGCGGCCAGCGTCAATTCACGTATAAATTTTTCTAGCTCCTTGAAAATAACCATTCCTTTTGGTAGCCAAAAAGGAGCACCTGGGGCTATTTCGTTTGTAAAAAACAATTCGAGCTCCTGGCCAATTGTTTTATGGTCTTTTAAATTGCTCATTTTGTTTTAAGGTTCGGTTGAGCTGCTTTGATGATATCTGCTAGAAACTGTCCAAGAATTGGTTGTAAATCAATTCTTGTAAGGAAAAAACCGGCAATTATTAAAAAAAGCGTAGTGCCCAGGGTCAAACCGATACCATAGCCAAAACCACTTAAAAGTCCATTGATGAATTTTTTTTTGGCGGTTGCAGGAATTTCGATATAGTGTTTTTCGATTACTTTTATTTTTGTGTCGTTCATGGTTTTTTTGGATGGGATCTTATTGCAGCTCTTTGGGCGCGTGCTTTTTTGGCAACCTCTCTATCATTGATCCCAAGAAGTGACTGGTTGATTTCCTCTTGTTCAATGGGCGTTATAGGTTTAAGAGTTCTTTTTCTTCCTGATGTTGACATGGTTTGCATTTCTCTTATTTCTTTAAGATTTTCGTCAAAACCCGTTTGAGTAACAACAGGTTGGTCAACAATTTTTTCATTTAGTTTTCTTGGAACTTTTGCGCGGATTCTGGGTGCCTGATCAAGCGTGCTCTTTGCTTTTTCCTCGAGAGTAGTGGGACCAACAAGTTTTTGACCCTTTCGCAAATAAACTCTATAGTCTAAATCTGCGCCTTTTTCTCCCATAAATGTATTTTACCTTGAGTTGAGATAATGAAGCAATTAGAGGAATTTTGGTAGCTCGAGAGAGTTCTAACCTGTGTCCTCCACAATGTCAAAGTGACGTCCCGCCTGCCTTTAGTACTGTGGGCGATACAGGATTCGAACCTGTGACCTCCACAATGTCAATGTGACGCTCTAACCAACTGAGCTAATCGCCCCTAAAAGTACGGCGGCAGGTCTAGCCAACTGAGTTACGAGTCCGCATGTGGGATTTTACCACTAATAATTAAAAGATGACAACAATTATTTAACCTTGGAGAGTCATGGTGCCTTGCTCGTAGATTTTGCCTTGTTTGCCACTTACCCAGGTAAGCATGCCGGTAGTGCGTTTGGCGCCTTTTCTGGAATTTACCAATTCAGACGCGCTCTTAGATTGGTCGGCCTTGATTCTTAACAGAAAAATTATGCTTTTTAGCCTTTTAATATCTAAAATGCCGACTCTTTTGGGAACGCTTTCCAAATGTACTTTTGTGTTTACACCCGCAGTTTTGGCAATATTGGCGACTTCTTGTTGAAGTTCCTGGACTTCTCTTTGCATTTGGTTGTCACTTGATCTTGTTTTTGATTCAAATTCTCTGTATTGTTCTTTCCATTTTGACATAACAAATTGCGTTTCCTGTTTTTCCTCTTTTTTCATTTCCTCTATTTTTTCGGCTTCTCTTGCACGCGATAGTTCACTTTTTCCAATTTCTTTTGGCTTGGAGCCAAATGTTCCTTTTCCAAAAAAAGGCGCAAGCTCTTGTCTGGCTTCGTCGAAAAATGGTTTAGCCTGAGTAGAAAGTTCTTCAAATGGGTCGAGTGCGAATTTTGCCGCGTTTTTTGCTGTTTTTAGGGTATTCATGGTGACATTCTACTATTTTTAGCCTTAAATGTCAAAAACTGGACATGGATTTGAAATCTATAACAGGTGGAGAAAAATCAATTTGCTTACTATTTAAATCTTCAACTTTTTTAGAAAAAGAGTCAAGATCTTTTTGTAGTTCTGGGTCTATGTTTTTTGTTTTGTATTGAGTTTGTGGGGTTGTAATGACAAAATTAGGGTTCGGAACGATTTGTGCTTTGGGCCTTAAGCTGATTATCAATAGTGAAAATGAAACAGCAATTAATGCAAGTAAACAGATTATTATTATTATAGTTTTAGGTCTTTTTAAATAAGAAATAATCTTGTTGCCTTTTTCTATAACTTGTTTTGAGTTTGATAATAGTTTTGGCAAGTTTCCAAAAGAAGCAATTTTGGGTGCTTCTTGGTTTTGACTAATATCTTCGGCAATAATATCATTCTCCATCATGCCTGAATTTTGTTCCTTCATATAAAGTTTAATATTTCATATAAAATATTTTTGGCCCGATCTAATATTTTTTGTGAATTCTGGATAAATATTTTGGTCGGCGATTGATTTTGATCTGAATTATTAATTATATAATTTTGCCCAAGCAATTTCTTGGAATCTTTAATTTGAATGTCTAATTGATATTTTATACTTTCGACTTCCGATTTCCAGTTTTGGTATAAGGGTTGATCGGATTCATTTATTTTTCCTTTAGTATACAAATCAATTTTTTGTGACAATAAATTAAATGAACCTAAAGAATCTTCTACCTGGGCAATGTCTGACGTTAATACTGTTTTTGCGATGATCGGAAGTGTTATTGTTTTAATATGTTCTTGGAGAGACATCGACCTTGTTTGAATTTCTTCTAAAGTTTGAATTGTTTGTGCCTGCTTAAGATTATTATTTAAATATTCTGTCTCTTTTTCGACTTGGGCATGTATATCATCTTTTTTGAATGAAGAAAGAGACCAGTCAAAAACATTGGTTTTTTCTTCTATTAAAAATAAATATGATGAATATACATAATAGACTTGAATGAAATAGTCTTTTGTTTTTAAGAAAGCATAGTTTTTAGAAACTGCAGTTTGATAAGATAGATAATTCGCTTTTGCAGTAATAAATTTTTCATGAAAATCGGAAAGTTTAGTTAGTTGATATGAATAATCGTTCTGTGCTTGCTCGAGCGGAGAGATGGAGAAGATTGGTGATAAGTGATAAATGATAAGTGATAAGAAGCAAAAATAAACGGTAAAAACTAGGAATAATTTAAATATCCAATTTGAGATTTGAGATTTGAGATTTGAGATTTCTTTATGAGTGGGCATTGGTTTGATTTTAGACCTTATTCGTATCTAAGAGCAACAATTGGATCAAGACGAGAGGCGCGGATTGCCGGTGCAACACCGAAAATGATGCCGACTAAACTGGAAAAGCCAACGCCTAAAAATATGGCCCAAAGTGGAACAGATGATTTTATGTATACGGAAATTAAAACAGATCCGGTAGCACCTATCAAAAGCCCAATTGTGCCCCCAACTAAAGAAAGTATGACCGCCTCTATTAAAAACTGAGTCAGTATGTCAGACGGTCTGGCACCGACTGCTTTTCTGAGGCCAATTTCCCTGGTCCTTTCGGTAACGGAAACAAGCATGATGTTGGAGATGCCGACTCCCCCGACAACAAGGGAAATTGCAGCTATGCCCCCAAGGGCGAGTGTTAATACACCTAATATTTGCAAGATAGATGAAAGTAGTTGTTCTTGGGTCATTATTGTAAAATCGTCCTCAGAAAGTGTTATTAAAAGTATTTTTTCTATATCTTTTTTGGCTTCCTGGATATTTTTGGTAGATGTGGTTCTAACCAATACTTGATTTACAGTTTCCGAGCCTGTCAGGTTTTTGCCAGCAGCAAGGGGTATTATGACCGCATTGTCAATGTCGATGCCTGCTACGCTTCCTTGTGGTTCGAAAACTCCAATAACAGTAAATGGTTTTTTAGAAAGAGAAAGTTGTTTGCCAATTGGAGATTGGTTTTTATAAAGATCTTTTGCCACAGATTTACCGATAACTGCAACTTTTCTGCCGCTTTTCTCATCACTATTTGTAAAAATTCTGCCACTGGCTGTTTTAATTCCGGAAATGGCAAAATAATCATTGTAAGTTGCTACAAGTCTGGTGACTTTAGTGTTGTTCCTGTTAGAAGCTGTGACGAAAATTTCTATAAATGGCAGAACTTTTTCTATGTTTGGCCCTTTTTCTTTTTCAAGTTTATTCATGAGAGAAAAAGTAAGCTTGTTTACTGATTGGGCCGGTCCCCCACCTGCACCGAATTCCACCTTGCCGGGTAAGATAAAAATAGAATTTGCACCAAGTTTTTTGAACTGGTCAGTAACGTAATTTTGAAGTCCAGAGCCGATTGAGACTAAAAGGATGATTGCTGCTACTCCAATTATGATGCCTAGTGAAGTAAGCATAGATCGAAGTTTATTGACGCGAATTGCTTCTAAGGCAAGTTTAAATATTTCTGTTATTTGCATTTATTTTTTTGCTTTTGATATTTTTTTATCACTGACGATTTTTCCGTCTATCATCGAAATAATTCTTTTGGCTTGTTTGGCAATATCCGATTCATGGGTAATTATAATTACGGTAATTCCATCGCTATTAAGTTTTTTTAAAATATCCATAATCTCATAAGATGCCTTTGTGTCCAGGTTGCCGGTAGGTTCATCTGCCAAAAGTATCAAGGGATTATTAATAAGAGCTCTGGCTATTGCGACTCTTTGCTGTTGACCTCCAGAAAGTTTTGCCGGTGTGGATAAAAATTTTTGTTCCAGGCCAAGTTTTGAAAGAAGTTTTTGCGCCCTCTCTATCCTTTCTTTGGCGCCGACTTTTGCATAAACTAGAGGAAGTTCAACATTTTTTTGTGCTGATGTTCTTGGCAAGAGATTAAACGACTGGAAAACGAAGCCGATTTGTTCGTTTCTAATCTTAGCAAGTTCGTTTTCGGAAAATTGTATTAATTGTTTATTGTTTAGGTAAAACTGACCGGAAGTAGGTTTATCCAGACAGCCGATTATATGCATGAGAGTGGATTTGCCGGAACCAGATGGGCCAATAATAGCCACAAATTCGCCCTTGTCTATTTTTAAAGTGACATTGTCGACTGCCTTGGTAATATTGTCTTCTTCGCCGTAATATTTACAAAGATTCTTGGTGCTTATGATTGGGGTCACAGAACACTTCCAGTTATTTTTTGAAAAATACTACCCTTTTTAAGTTCGTCTACGCCTGCTGTTAAAATGAGATCACCTTCTGATAGCCCGCTGACTATTTCGACCTCCGTGTCGGATTCAATGCCTTTTTTGATTTCTTTTTTAACAAATTTGTTGCCGGATTTAACATAAACAAATTTATCATCGATTATTGCCTCGAAGGGTACGGATTTTACATTTTGGGCACTTGCGACTACAATCGAGGCGGTTCCATTCATGCCAATTCTTATGTTTTGGTTATTTTGCATTTTGAAAAATGCCTGAAATGCAGTTGAGCCTGTTGAAGTGGTTATTGCTTTTTGTCCTATTACGTCAACCTGCGTATCGAGATCTTTATCTTCAAAAGCATCGAGTTTGATTTTTGAAGGTTGACTGGTTTGAACTTTGGCAATGTCACTTTCGTCTACTTCCCCAATAAAGTTTATTTTATCCAAATCGGCAACTGTGGCGATGGTATCGGTAATAAGTATGTTTTGGCCAACAAGAGCCTGGGGATTGTCTATAATGTATCCATCTATTGGTGAGTAAAGGTTTGAGTATTGCAAGGCCAGATCCTGAATTTCAACATCTATAACAGTGTTGTTGAGTGTGTTTTGAGAATTTTCGGCGATTCTTTTTAGGGCATCTGTTATTACTATAGATTCTTGAGAGTCTTTGGTGTCTTCGAAAGAGTTTCTTTGGTTAAGGTATAGATTGAGATTTTTTTTGAGAGTTTTTTCCAGTTGCTGCTTGTCGAGTTGAGCGATCAGTTGATATTTTTTTACCTTATCTCCTTGTTTTGCGTTAATATATGCAAGTTTGCCTGAGGAAGCAAAATGTAAGGCGGCTTCGTTTTGTGAATGGACAGTACCTGAGGCGGAAATAGTTTGTGTAATGGTTTTGTTTTGCACATTTGTGGTTTGGATGATTTTTTTGTTTTGAGCGTTTTTGTTTCCAACAAAAAAGACAACTAAAAGGATAATAATTGTTAAAATTACTTTTTTATTTATTAATTTTTTTGAAAAAGATAGGATATTTTGTATGTTTGGTAATTTCATCCAGGTAATTATATTCCCGTTATGCCTATAAATTCAATCTATAGGACACTTTATGGAGGTTGCGACAAAAAATTGAGAATTAATGTTGTTCTTCTTGCGTTTCGGGATTAATTACGATTTTATGCTTACCAATAAGAATAATATCGGATGGACCTTTAAGAAGTTTTTGTGCGTCTTCGATAACGTTTTTTGTGTGTGAAGCAACTATAATTTCTGAATGATGAAAAAGAATATATTCTCCAGGTTTAAAGACACCTTCTTTTACTTGGTCTTTAAGAACATTTTTTATAAAACCTTCTGTTAAGGATCTTTGAACTTTCGGATCGTCTAACCTGAATTTCTTTACATTTTCTGTCATATTTTCCTACCTTTAGTGCCGAGGAGAGGACTCGAACCTCCACGGGTTACCCCATACGTTCCTAAAACGTACGCGTATACCATTTCGCCACCTCGGCTCAATTTAGATTTTAGCAAAAAATAGAGTAAATTAGCTAATTCTGGCGATTGCAGATTTGTGGGCTTGCCATTCGATGGAGTCGTTGAGGGGGGCTAGTTTAACGATCCCGTATCGTCGCTGGAAGGCTTTGCTAATTAAAAAATCGGCAAAGTGGGGGTTTTTGGGCAGAAGTGAGCCGTGGAGGTAACAACCAAAAGCATTTTTGTAAACAGCACCCTCCAGCTTATCTTCTCCATTATTTCCGGAACCTTTGATGACTGTCCCAAGTGGCATTGTGCCTTCTTCTAGATAAGTTTTGCCGGAGTGGTTTTCAAAGCCGATAAGGTAATTAGTTGATGGCCTGCCTGCCGGCAAGGCAGGTTCATAGTTCGTGGTTGATTGATAAGTTTTTTTTATATCTGATAATAGTTTAGGATTTATTTCAATTAGTAGATTGTTCATAATGCGTGTATCCGATCCCTTGGTATAAGCGTTGAAAAGACCGATACCCTTGATTGTTTTGTCTTCAATCGTCTTGAAATATTTTTGCAGGAGTTGATAGCCACCGCAAATAGAAAGTAAGGTCGCGCCGTTTTCGATTGACTCTTTTAGGGCTTTGGATTTTGATAGCAGATCCTTCCCTACTATTTCTTGGGCCCTGTCCTGGCCGCCACCGAAGAAGAATAGATCATAATTGTTGGTTGATAGTTTATCGTTAATAGTTAATGGTGAGTATATAACTTCGATATTTCTTTGCTTGCAGCGGTATTGTAGAGCCGTGATATTGCCGCGGTCGCCGTATGTATCCATTAAATTCGGATACAGGTGGCAAATGTTTAGGGTCATTGGTTTTGCCACGATGCTACTCCTTTGCTTTTAAGATAGGTTTGAAGACCAATTAAAGCTGTGTAGGTTGGCAGTATATATAAGGTATCATCTGTGGCAAGTTTGGCGGTGGCACTGCTTATAGCAGTGTTGAGATCTTCGTGAACATTTTTTTGGTTGATTTGAATTCCGGAGTATTTTAGCCTTAATGCCATATCCCAGGCTCTGGTACCGGCAATATCAAGGTTTGATATCTTGCCTGCCAATGCTTCCCAATTAGTATCCCAAATCCAGGAAACATCGCGGCCGTCTGCGATATGGTCGTTTAGAATAAGGAGCAAATTGATTCTTTGGTTTGCGGCAATTGTCCTGATAACTTCATTTGCTCCGGCCGGATTCTTAATTAAAAAAATTAAGATATTTTTATTGTTGAGTTTAATTTGTTGGTATCTGCCAAAGGCGGCCGTAAATTTGCTTATATCGGTTGTTGCGGATTTTGTATCTATGCCGATTGAAATAGCGGAAGTTAAGGCGGCCATTACATTGTAGACATTAAAAAGTCCGGGCAATTGATAGTGTATGGAAACAGATTCTTTTTTGATTTTGGCTTTTATACTTGTTGAGTAGTCTTGGTTAAAAGTAACTGAATTGACTGAAACCTGTGGATTTTCCCTTTTGAAAGAACATTTAGAGCATTTGTATGTGCCTAAGTGTGCCGAATAAAGATCTTCGTAAATAAGCTTGCCGTTGCAATTGGGGCAAAACTTTACATCGGCAACGTTTTCAACTTGTGGCAAATCTATTTTTGTTGTACTAAGGCCGAAAAAGATTTTTTTAGATTTTGTAAATTTAGAAAGATAGTTAACGGAGGGATCATCGGCATTTAGAATAAGAGAAGCATCCGGTTTTAGATTTTTTACGACCTCCTGCCACTTTTTTCGGGTTGTGTCTATTTCACCGTACCTGTCCAGTTGGTCCCTGAATAAATTTAAAAGAACAAGTACGTCTATGTCTATATTTTGGGATATTGGCAAAAGTGCTGCCTCGTCGCTTTCCCAGACGGCACAATCGTAGTTTAGTTTTCCCGATACGGATGCGTTTGTAATCATTGTCGAGGCGATTCCACGCAGCAAGTTTGAACCCTGGCGGTTATGGATAACTTTATATTTTTTGGAAATTATGTCGTAAAGAATTCTTGATGTTGTTGTTTTACCGTTTGTGCCGGAAACGACAATGGATTTTAAATTATTTTTTTCTGAGATTTTTTTAACCAGATTCGGATCAATCTTGAGTGCGTATAACCCCGGAGCTGCTGTGCCACCAGTGCCTTTAAATTTAATCAAAAGAGCGATTATTTTGCCGACCATAACCGCCAAAACCAATCTTAGATCCATTAATGAGATTGTACGTCGTGTGTTTGTCTATAGTCTATAGTCTATCGACAATCGTCGCGGTTAAATCTCTTCCATTTTACTATAGTAAGAGTTAATTTCTCGCGCCCAACCACCACCGTTTAAAACTGCAGGAGGAGCGTAAACGGGCATTATTTGGTCCGGGGTTATTAAACCTTTTGATATATATCGATTTTTTAATGTTTTCCCGACTGTCTCTATAGCTTCTTCCCAAGATCCAAAATGTGTTCTACCATTTTCAAAACCCCAAGCATTAAAACTGCCATCTGGAATTGCATTGCCACCGCCAGATTCCTTCATGGAAATTGCCGGAATAAGTCGCCAATCTATGCTATATTTGTCGGAAACTTGAACAATATAAGTTGAATATTGAGCCAGAGGTGTTCTTTTTAAAAACTTTTCAACCATAAATGGTCTCATGTCCTTAATTTCGGTGGCAATTACCGTGCTTGAGATAGTATTGTCTTCGGTGGTATGGATTATTGGCTGAACTTGATATGACGCTGATACGGTTGGGAGTTTGATATTATTTTTTTCGAGGGTTAAAAAAAAGGCCAATACTAAAATTAGCGAAGGAGCTGCGAGTATCCAGGCAGATACCAGGGCAAGTTTTTTGATCATCTGATTATACAGATACAATAAAGCACTAATTACACCTTGTGTCAAATCAAGTGGGAAAGATCTTATAATCTTGTTTTTCCGCATAAAAATGCGGGCAGTAATAAAAAAGCATTTTAACAAACGAAAGCTTTTTAGTCAAAAATTTGTGCTGGTTGCCTAGATAGAGAACGGTTGCCCTCCTTTCTGGGTTGGGTGAAGATTAACATATTCTTGTGGTGTTTTGTAGCCTAGTTTCTGGTGCAAACGTTTGGTGTTGTATTTACT